>Ga0169931_10009706_pt1 | contig 13841 bp, 11 predicted proteins | sample Kivu_15m_20L_FD_129675 | JGI IMG/M metagenome (GOLD analysis project Ga0169931, IMG submission 129675) | Freshwater microbial communities from Lake Kivu, Western Province, Rwanda to study Microbial Dark Matter (Phase II) - Kivu_15m_20L... | ecosystem: Environmental > Aquatic > Freshwater > Lake...
ACGCGGACCGCCCGTCAGCGCGCTGTCAGCGGCCCGGGGAGTGCCCTCGTCGAGCGTGGGCCATGACCGCGGATCGAGCATGCCTCGCGCCGACCGTCACAGTCGAGCTCCGATCCATGCGGACAGCCGCTCCTCGTCCAACTCGCCAGCAGCCAGCGCCAGGATCGCCTCGGCGGGTGCAGGCGCAAAGCAGACGCCGCTCGAGCGCAGGAACAGCATCATGCAAACGAACGCCGCACGTTTGTTCCCGTCCACGAGGGGGGGGGTGCGCGCAATTCCGAAGGCATAGGCCGCGGCCAGCGCGGCCATGTCCCGCTCGCCGTAGGCCCATGGGCCTGCGGAGAGCGGACTCGAGCAGGCCCAGGTCGCGCACACCGGCCGGTCCGCCGAAGATGGCGAGCTGGACCTCGTCGTCACACCCCCCGCGCGCTGGCGCCGCCGCGTCAGCGCACCGGGTCGCCCTTCGCCAGGGCCGCCAGCATCTCCTTCGCCTTCGCCCGGGCCTTGATCACGATCTGGTCCGAGTTGTCGTACTCGAAGCGGCCGAAGCGGCCCAGGGGCACGATGCCGAACTCGGCTTGCCAGTCGAAGGCGACCTTGCGGCGCTCGTGGTAGCGGTGGTCGAACACGACGTAGGCGTGGTTCACCTGGCTGCGGTCGGTGAAGAGGATCTCGTCGCGGCGCAGGAGGCCCGCCACTTCGAGGCCCGCGAGGACCTCCGCTTCGAGCTCCTGGCCCGGGAAGGGGCGGCCGCCCGGTGTCGTGACCTCGACGAGGAAGGAGGTCTTGCCCGCGGGCGCGTTGGAGTCCGCGTAGTTCGACATGTAGGTCACGCGGTTCGCGGGCCCCTGCTTCCTCTGCGGCAGGTAGATCCACGAGAGGTCCGGGTGCTCGGGGCGGTCGAGCGCGACGAGGTACGTCACGAGCGCGTTGTATTCGAGCGAGCGCATCGCGGCCGCCACGCCCGCGGGCATGCCCTCGACGAGGTCCGGCAGGTACGTCATCGCGATCGTGTTGACGACCACGTCGAAGCGCTCGCCGTCGATCGTGAAGCCGCCCTTGTCCTTGCGCACGTGCTGCACGCGGTGGTTCAGGCGCACTTGCGGCCCGGCATAACGCGCGAGGCCGTCGGTGATCGCTTGGAAGCCGCCCTGTTTCGGGTAGTAGAAGATCGCCTGGTGCGTGTAACCCTCGGTACGGATGCCGACCGCGGCGCGCAGCACGTCCTCGACCGGCGCGTCGGGGACCCGGCCCGCGACCCAGTCGCTTGTGATGAAGTCGAGGTCGCGCTTCCAGATCTTCTCGTTGTACGGGTCCATGAAGTGCTCGGCGATCCCGTCGCCGAAGCGCCAGCGGATCCACTTGCCGAACTCCTTCGGCGCGGGCGCGCCGGTCATCTGGCGCTCGTGCCACGCCTTGACGTAACCCGCGAGGCAGTCGTAGTTCGCCTGCTGCGGCAGGTCGCCGATCCCGTTCTCGAACGGGTAGTGCACCCAGCGGTCCTCGAAGCGGATCTTCGTGTTCCGGTTGCGCGTCGCAAACGCCCCGTCGCCGCCCGCGTGGTCCTTCATCCACTGCATCGCGGCCGTGTCCTTGCTGAAGAGGATGTGGCCGCCCGCGACGTCGTAGGTGAACCCGTCCACCGTCTTCGACTGGCACAGGCCGCCCGCGACGGAGTCCGCCTCGAACAGCGTGATGTCCCCGGGCGGGACACCACCTTCGACGAGGAAGCGGGCGAGGGCGAGGCCGGAGACGCCGGCGCCGAGGATTCCGATCTTCACGTGGGGCTGCGTGGGGGTGGGCCGAACGTCGGTCTGGCCGCGGTGGACCAGGGAAGGATACCCCGCGCTGGGCTCACCGGGACCGCACGAGCACGTCCAGCCACACCCCAGCCCGCTTGCGGGCCTCGGCGGACTCCGCGAGCCAGCGGCGGCCGTCCTGCACGTAACCCGCGGTGGGGGCGAGGCTCGCATCGAGGCGCTGGAACCAGGCGTTGAAGGCCTCCATGACGAGCTCGCGCGCGTACTTCGCGAGGCAGCTCCCGAGGGCCACGGCGAGCCAGCGCCGGTCACCCTTCTCCACGAAGCGGATCCGCATGTGGCGGGCGCCGATGTGGACCGCGTACTCGCTCCATTCCGGGTCCTCGCGCAGCGCCTGCACGTCCGCCCAGGGGAACAGCCCGGCGAGCTGCGCCCCATAGCGCATGCGCCCGCCGAGACGATCGCAGGTCACGTCGAGGCCTTCGCCGCCGAAGCGCTCGAACAGCGCCGAGAGCACCGCGCCGCCGAGCGCGAAGTGCGCCGCGCCCTTGTTGCCGTGCCGCTCGAACGCGGCGTTCAGCGCGCGCACGGGGACCACGCGCACCCCCGCGTCGACGACCGCGAGCCCGCCTTCGGCCAGGGCCGCGCCGAGCCGCGCCTGGTGCGCCTCGAGGGCCTCTGCGGCGACGTGGACCGGCAGGGCCTCGGGCAGCGCGCCGTACCAGGGGTGGTGGCGCAGCTCTTCGTCGTCGGGCGCGAGGCCCGCGGGGGCGCAGCCGACCAGCGCGCGGCCCGTCCGGACCGGGCCAAGCCCCCCTTGCCGCGCGGCGAGGAATGCCAAGGCGGTCGCCTCGAGCCGCGCGCGGCCCCGCGCGGTGCGGTCGAAGACCTCCTTCGAGTCGTTGACGACGAGGCGCGTCGCTGCGGCGCCCTTGTCCGCGGACACCGCCGCGGCGAGGCGCGTCCACGTCGGGCCCTCCCCGCGCTCGCAGCGGAACGCGGCGTAGCCGTAGGTCAAGGGCCCGAGCAGCGGCCCGTAGCCGGCCTCGTCGAGGCCGACGAAGACCCGCGGCGTCGTCACGGCGCTGCCGCGGCGCGCCGCGTGCCGTCGGGGTTGCGCCGATCGTCGCGGCCGCGGTTCTTGAAGAGCACCGCGAGGGCGACGATGCCCACCGCGACCGACACGAGCTGCGACGTCGACAGGGCGCCGTCGAACCAGAGCCCGCGGATCGAATCGCCGCGGAAGTTCTCGATCGTGTAACGCCCGACGGCGTACATCAGGAGCACCTGGCACGCGACCTGGCCCTCCCAGCGCCGCCGCCGCAGGAGCCACAGGCCCACGGCGAAGATCAGCCACGCGTTCAGCGTCATCCACGGCTGCGTGGCCCAGAGCACCTGCCCCGCGTTCTCGTCGCCGAAGAGGCTGCCGACCGGGAGCTTCTCAGGCACCCGCAGCGTGATCGGGAAGGGCAGGTCCGCGTACTTCTCCGGCACGATGCTGCCGTAGTCATCGCCGACTAGGAGGCACCCGATGCGCCCGACGCCGTAACCGGACATGCCCGCGACGAGCCCGAGGTCGAGCGCGTGCCCGAGCCGCATCATGTGTTTCTTCGCGGCCCAGAGCCCGAGCGCGATCCCGCCGAACGCGCCGCCGTACATCACGAGCCCGCCCTCCCAGTACGCAAAGACCTTCAGCGGGTCGGCGAGGTACGCCTTGCCGGTGGGGGAGCCCTGCAGGACCTCGACGATCACGTACATCGCGCGCGCGCCGATCAGGATCCCGACGAGGACCCAAAGCGGCACGGCCGCGAACCCCGACGCCTCGCGTTGCGGGTCCAGGGCGTAGCGCTCGCCGAGCTTCGAATAGAGGTGCGAGCCGAGCAGGAACCCGAGCACCACCATCAGCCCGAACGAGCGGATCGGGAAGTCGAGGCCGGGGACGGTGAACAGGATCGGGTGCATGCTGGGCGGGCTCCGCGCTGGGGCGCCGATGGTACCGGCGCGGCGCGCCGGATGCGCGCGGCTCGCAGAGCGGTTACCCTCTTCGCCCCCCGGCGCGCGCGAGGCCGCCGCCGGTGCTTCTGCCCGCCCGCCGCGACCCGCCCAGAGGGGCAACCCGTGAGCCACCGCCCGATGCAGCCGCCCCCGCTCCCGAAGCTCTACGTCGAGGGCCGCTACCGCAAGCTGTCGCGGGACCTGCCCCAGACCGTGTTCTTCTGCCCGGCCTGCCGCGGCCACGAGCGCCGCAGGCACGGCTGCAAGACCTGCGAGGGCTTCGGCAAGCTCACCCGCGAGTCGGTGCAGGAGCTCATCACGTGGGTGCTCGGCAAAGCCGCGGGGACCCGCAAGGCGAAGTTCCACGGGGCCGGACGGGAAGACGTCGACGTGCGCATGCTCGGCACGGGGCGGCCGTTCGTGATCGAGCTCGAAGACGCAAAGCTGGGTGCGCCGAACCTGGCCGAGGTCGAGCAGCTCATCAACGAGCGCAACGCCGGTCGCCTCGAGGTCCATGGCCTGCACTGGACGCAGAAGGAGCGCGTGCGGGTGCTCAAGGAGACCGAGTACGCGAAGGAGTACCGCGCGCTCGTCGAGGCCGACGGTCCCTACGACCTCGCGGGCTTACGGGCGCAGCTCGGGGCGCGGGTGGTGCTCGCACAGGAGACCCCGACCCGCGTCGCGCACCGCCGCGCGGAGAAGGTGCGCGAGCGCTGGATCGAAGTGCGGGACGTGACCGACCACGGCGACGGCCGCTTCGAGGTCACGCTGCGCACGCAGCACGGCACCTACGTCAAAGAAGCCGTCAGCGGCGACGACGGGCAGACGCAGCCCTCGATTGCGGACTGGGTCGGCGCGCCCTGCCGCTGCGTCGAGCTCGACGTGCTCGCCATCCTCGACGTCGGCGGCGGCGACGCAGCGGCGCTGCCTGAGCCCCCGCCGAAATTCGGCGCGGGACTCTGATCGCGCGTCGTCCGGTACCAGGTACGACCTGGCGAGCGAACGCGCGCGCTGCGCGCCCGTTCGCTCGCCAGGTCGTACCTGGTACCGGACGACGCCACCCGGGCTAGACGATCACGCCGAGGACTTCTGCGTCGAAGACGCAGTCGTGGGCGAGGACGCCGTCGCGGCGCAGGAACGCTTGCACCGCGTAGCGGAACATGCGGCTCCCCGCGCGCATGAGCTTCACGACGAAGACCATCGTGCAGCCGGGGGTCACGAGGCCGCGGAAGCGCGCGCTCTCGACGCCGCCGAAGCCGACGAAGCGCTCGCCGGCGCCGCCCGAGCGATCCACGCGGTTCTGCTGGTAGTCGAACGAAGCGATCTGCGCCGCGGTCTCGATCATGAGCGCGCCAGGGAACATCGGGCGCCCAGGGATGTGGTCGGCGGCCCACCAGTCGTCGGCGCGGATCTCCTTGACGCCGACGATCACGCCCCCCTCGACGTCCTCGTGCACGATCCGGTCGACGACCTGGAAGGTGCCGCGTTGTGCGAGCCTCCGGTCCAGATCCGCTCGGCCGTAGAGGGTGCGGTCGAGGTCGAGGCTCTGGAGGTCGACAAACGTCTCGGTGGGCATCGGGGGGCTTCTGTGGGGGAGGCGGTTCGGGGCGAGCCACGCTACGGTACCGGCTGATGCGCCCCACGACCACCCGTGACCTCGACCTCGCGACCCGCTGCGTGCACGGCGGGCGGCGGGCCACCCCGGACGACCCGGACCTCGCGCCGCCGTTGCGGCGCGCTTCGACGTTCTTGCAACACCCCGGGACCCACGCGGTGACCGATGCCGGGGACTTCGATGGGCCCCTCGTCTACGCCCGCTACAAGAGCCCCAACGTCGAAGCGCTCGAGGGGCACCTCGCCGCCCTCGAAGGCGCCGAGGCGGCCGTGGCCTTCGGCAGCGGCATGGCGGCGCTGCACGCGGCGCTCGCTTGTTTCTCCGGCGCGCCGGGAGACCCGGGGGCGCCGCGCCTCGTCGCGCTGCCGCGCCAGGTCTACGGCGGCACGGCTGCCCTGCTCGCGGCGGAGCTCGCCGAGGTGGGCATCGGGCACGTCACCTACGACGTCACCGACCCGGCGAGCCTCGACCCCGCGCTGGCGGCCGGCGCCGGGCTCGTGCTCGCGGAGAGTCTCTCGAACCCGACCGCCCGCGTCGCCGACTTGCCCGCCCTCGCGGCACGGGCACACGCCGCGGGCGCGCGGCTCCTCGTCGACGCGACGTTTGCGACGCCGGTCGTGCAGCGCCCGCTCGCGCACGGCGCGGACTTCGTCGTGCACAGCGCCACCAAAGCGCTCGGCGGTCACTCGGACCTCGTCGCGGGTGTCCTGCTCGGCGGCGCGGCCAACATGGCGCGCGCGCGGACGTTCCGCAAGCGCACTGGCGCGGTGCTCGATCCGAGCGCCGCATGGCTGCTCACGCGCGGGCTCGCGACGCTCGCGCTGCGGGTGCGCGCGCAGTGCGCGGGGGCGGCGGCGCTCGCGGCGGCGCTCGCGCGGCATCCCGCGGTGCGGCGCGTGTGGCACCCGAGCCTCGCGAGCGACCCGTGCCACGCGCTCGCCGCGGCGCTGCTGGAGCCGGGCCTCCACGGCAGCGTCCTCACCGCCGAGCTCGCCGGCGGCGACGACGCCGTCCGCCCGTTTGTCGCCAGCTTGGAGCTGTTCCAGGACGCTCCGAGCCTCGGCGGGGTCGAGTCGCTCGTCTCGATCCCGCGCGTGATGTCGCACGCGGGGCAAGCGCCCGAGGCCTTGCGCGCCGCCGGCATCGGACCCGGCGCCGTGCGCTTCGCCGTGGGCATCGAGGCGCCGCGCGACCTCGTGCGCGACGCGCTACAAGCGCTCGCGCGACTCCGAAGCTGAAGGGAGTCGTCGTCTGGTACCAGGTACGATCTGGCGAGCCGCGCGCCTGCGCTTTCTCTCGCCTTGGTCTCGCGCGCGCGCTCGCCGGGTCGTACCTGGTACCGGACGACGCCACCCTCTCAGTGGTCTCCGTTGGGTAGTACTGCTTCAGCGCGCTTTGTCCGGGTCTGCCGCGAGGAACAGCGTCGCGCGCTGCAACCCGCCCGCCGTGCCCTCGGCGTCCAGCGCCAGGGTCAGGTCGAGGTCGCCGCGCAGCGCGAGCTCGCCGTGGGACCCGCGCAGGCGCCACGGCCCCGGGTTCAGGTAGCGCGCGCGCAGGAGGCCCTGGGAGTCCGTGCGTCCCTCGAAGCTCCCGCGGCCGTCGGCGGTCAGGTAGCCGCGCACTTCGGCGTCCGGGACCCCGCGGTCCAGCCAGTCGACGACGCGCAGCTCGAGGGTGACATAGGGCGGCAGCCGCAAGGTCGGCAGGGCGACATCGCCGCCCACGACATCGACTCGGCTGGCAGGCAGCAACGGGCGCTCTTCGGTGCCGATCCAGAGCACGTAGGCCCCGGGCGCGACGGCCGCGAAGCGATACCCACCGCCCGGGCCCGTCACCGCCGCGTGGGTCCGCGTGCCGCCGAGCTCGCGCAGCGCGACTGCGCACTCCTCTGCGCCCGCGCCGAAGCCGTCCAAGAGCGTGCCGGCCACCGTGCTCGCGCGGCGCAGCGTCAAGCCGAGCCGCATCCAGGTCACGCCGGGCAGGTGCTCGTAGCCCGCGATCTTGTGCAGGACGACCTCCTGGGGCGCGGACGCGAGGTCGCCCCCGGTGGCGAACACGCGGTAGCCGCCGAGCGGCACGTCGCGCACCTCGACGGAGGTGAGCGCTCCGGCGTAGGTCTCGCTGCGCGCGACGGCATGCGCGCGCCCCTCCGCGCTCGCGGATGGGGCGAGGTGCAGCGTCCATTCGCCCGGCGCCGTGACCCCGACGTCGAGCCGCAGGTCGACGACGAGCGTCCCGGTGCCCGCGAAGACCTTCTCGAGGCTCGCCCAGTCGGCGGGGGCCCCGACCTCGATGCCGCCGAGCGGCACGGGCGTGCCGGCGGGCAGCGCAGGCGCGGCGAGCGGCGCGCCGGCGGGCTCGTCCGCACCCGCCGGGCCGCTGGGCCGCTCCGGGGCGACCGCGCCCGCAGCGTGTCCCTGGCCCTGGTCCGCGCGGGGACCAGGCTCCGGACCCCGGGCCGCGTCGCCGCGCAGCAGCGTCCAACCCAGCACCGCGGCAGCCAGCAGCGCGACCACAGCGAGCGCCGCGCGGCCCCGCGACCCGGGCCTGTCGTTATCCTTCAAGGCTCGATGGCCCGCGCCCGATCGTCTACGGGTGTCCGCGCCGGAGGGGGGGCCGTCCTGGCCGGGGGTGGGGTGCCGCGTGTGCATCGCTCTCTCGCTCTCGGGTCCTCCGCCAGCGTTGCGGGCCCACCATCGTAGTCCCCGAGCTCCCCGCGCGCCGCGTAACGATGCCGCAACGCCGTCCCACCGCCCGCCCCTGGTCCAACCTCTGCGTCCTGGGCGCGCTCGCCGCGCACCTCGTCTCCGCCCTGCCGGTCGCCGCGAGCCCGACGGGCGCGCAGGGGGCCGCCGGCGGTGGGGGCCGGGTCGTCGTCCTCGGCTTCGATGGCGCCGATTGGCGCACGACCGAGCGCCTCATGGACGCGGGCCAGCTCCCGAACCTGGCGGCGCTGCGCGCGGCGGGCACCGCCGGCCCGCTGGTGTCCACCGACCCGGCCGAGTCTGCGGCCGGCTGGGCGGCGATCAACACGGGCGCTAACCCCGCCAAGAACGGCGTCGCGAGCTTCATCAAGCGCTCGCTCGCGAGCGGCCGGATAGCGCCGGACTTCGCCCACGTGCGTCCGACGACCGGCCAGGTCGCCGAGCTCGAGCCCGGCGGGCTGATCGGACTCTTCACCGAGCACGGCCGCGAGCGCGTGGCCCTCGGCGGCGCGGCGCTCGCGTTTGCGCTCTTCTTCCTCCTCGCGCGCCTCGTCCTGCGCGCGGGCAAGGGCGCGGCGGCGCTCCTCTCGGCCCTAGTCGCGGCCGGCGTCGGCTACGGCGGCTGGCGCATCGGCGCCGACGTGCCGCGCAGTGTGCCCGGCGTCTGGGAGAACCAAGTGGGGCTCGACGGCTTCTGGATCCACGCGGCGCGCGCGGGTCAACCGTCCGTCGCGCTCGACGCGGCGCTCGCGCTCGGGCGCCCCGGGGCGCCGGGCGCGCGCACGCTCTACGGCCTCGGGCTGCCGGACCTGCGCGGTGAGTCGAACGGCGTGTGGGCCATTTACACCACCGACGAGTTCGCGAGCGGCCGGCCGCCGAAGGGCGACACGCGCGCGTCGAAGTCCGGCACCGGCACGGTGTTCCGCGTCGACTGGAAGGACGGCGCGATCGAGACGACCGTGCAGGGCCCCGTCGACTTCGTCGGGCAGGACCGCGTGCGCCGCCGCATCGAAGAGCTGCAAGCGCGCCTCGACAGTGCGGACATCGGCTTCCACGAGGCGAAGCCCCTGCGCGACGAGAAGGCCGCGCTCCAGGAGACCCTCGACGAGTACGACCCGTACAGCGACAAGGTCTACAAACACCGCGCGACGCAGCCGCTCGTCGTGCGCCGCGCGGGCGACGCCTTCGATGTCACCCTGGGCAGCGTCACGCAGCGGGTCGCCGTCGGGCAATGGAGCGAGCTCTATCGGCTGCGCTTCGACCTCTCGCCGCTGGTGAAGGCCCACGCCGTCACGCGCGTGCGCGTCGTGCAGGACGAGCCCTTCGAGCTCTACGTCGACTCGCTGCACATCGACCCCGAGCACCAGGCATTCTGGCAGCCCGTCACCGAGCCGCGCTCGTTCGGCAAGGAGCTCGTCGCCATGAACGGCGGGCCGTTCGAGACCCTCGGCTGGGGCTGCATGACGAACCAGCAGAAGGACGGCCTGCTGCCCGTGGAGGCGTTCCTCGAAGACGTCGAGTTCACCCACGCGTATCGCCGCAGGCTCACACAGGAGATGCTGAAGCAGCGCGATTGGCGCTTGCTCTTCAGCGTCTTCACCGTGACCGACCGCGTACAGCACATCCTGTACCGGTGTTACGACCCGCAGCACCCGCTGCACGATCCCGAAGAGGCTGCGACGAAGGTGACGTTCTTCGGCGAGGAGATCTCGCTCTCCGACGTCGTGCCCGCGATCTACCGCCAGATGGACCGCGTCGTCGGCGAGGTCCGCGCGGCCCTCGCGCCCGATGACACCATCATGCTCTGCGCCGACCACGGCTTCACGAGCTACCGGCGCGGCCTCGTCGTCAACAACTGGCTCGCGTCCGAGGGTTTCCTGACGCTGCGCGAGGACCTCGCCAGCACGTCGCAGCGCGACCTCGGCTCCGCGATCGACTGGTCGAAGACGCAGGCGTATTCGCTCGGCCTCGGGATGGTCTACCTGAACCTCGCCGGCCGCGAGCCCGAGGGCATCGTCCGCCGCGAGGATGCCCCCGCGATCTTGCAGCGCATCCGCGAGCGCTTCCTCGCGCTGCAGGACGGCGACACGCCGGTCGGCTCCAGCGCGCGCATCATCGAGGGCCTCTACGACGGCCCGATCCCGTGGGGCTCGCCCGAGCACCCGTGCGCGGACCTGATGCTGGGGCTCGGCGAGTACTACCGCGTCGCGTGGACCTCCGTCGAGGGCAAGCTCGCGCTGAAGGAGGCCCCCGACGGCGGCATCGTCGTCGGCGACCTCTTCGAGGACAACACGAGCCCCTGGTCCGGCGACCACGCGTCGAACGACCCGAACGTCGTCACCGGCATCTTCTTCGCGAACCGCAAGGTGCGCACGGCGGACGGCGCGCCCTTCAGCGTGCTCGACATCGCGCCGACCGTGCTCGGCCTCGTCGGCGCGCCGGTGCCCGCCGAGTGCGACCGCCCCACCCTCGTGCTGGAGTGACCGCGATGACGAGCGCGCCCGAACCCCTCTTCCCGAAGGACCTCGCCGCGCGGCTCGCCGCGGGCGAGGCGCTCGTCCTGCTCGACGTGCGCGAGGCCGAGGAGCTGGCGGTCTGCGCCCTACCCGGCGTCACTCACATTCCGCTGTCCGAGCTCGCCCTGCGCCACACCGAGCTCGACCCCGACGCGCCGACGGTCTGCATCTGCCACCACGGCGTGCGCAGCGCCCACGCCGCCGCGGGCCTCGCGCGCCTCGGCTTCGAGCGCCTCTACAACCTGGTGGGCGGCGTCGACCGCTGGGCGGCCGAGGTCGACCCGGCGATGGCGCGGTACTGACTGAATACGGTGCCAGGCACGTTCCTCCAGACTCGTGATACCCCGCGGTACCGCGAACTTGGAGGAATGTGCCTGGCACCGTGTGGGCCCGGCGGTGTTGCCGCCACAGATGCCGTGTGGACCACTATTGGCCTGAGAAGACCGTCGAAGTCGAGACGACGGACTCGATCGAGCTGTTGCCGCCGAGGTCGACTGCAGAGATCTGAGAGGAAGTCGAGGGGCCGTGTTCCAGGAGGGCGCCGGAGTGGGCCCACAGGTCGTATGCGCCGTCCAGTTCCTGGTCGACAGCGAACACGTCGATGTCGAGGCCGGCGCTCCCAGATGCGACCAGCGAGTAGCGGCTGTAGCGATGATCGTAGGCCCCGTCTCCGTTCACGTCATAGCGTCCATCCGTCGTATACCCGCCCGGGATCGGTGCGACCTGGAACCACGAGCCGCCGACGACAGTCCCGCTAACGTCACGGACAACCCGCGTATGGAGGCTATCGCGCGGCCCGTTGAACGTGATCTGTGACTGCGCGGTCTGGTTGAGCGCGGGCTGGTCAGTGAACTGCTCCGCTCGCTGGAACGAGGTCTGGTTGCCCACCCGCTCTCCGATCATGGAGACGGTCCGATCCGTTTGGCCGTCGCCGTCGTCGTCATAGGTCGACTGCTCGGCGACACCCTGCTCCGTGTAGCTGAACGTGCAAGAGAACCCAGCGCGCAGTTTGCCCTGGTCATCCCGTTGTTCGAAGTCGAGCACGACCTGGGTCGGTGAGGTGCGTGCCAACGTGAGGACCGTGTACCAATCGACAGAGCCATCGAGCCCCTCATCCCCTTCGACCATCCGCGTGAAGCCGCTGGACTGCCGCGTGATGACCGTGGTACGGCTCCAACTGCTGAGCGGATCGAGCTCGCTCACCCGCTGTTTCTGGCTCCACGACCCGGAGGCTGTACGTGAGCGCTCGAGACTCACCGTGTACGGGTCACCATCGCAGGGCAACACAACCTGGGAGGTCGAGGAGCCCGTGTGAGCTGGCTGAACGTGCGCGCGCAACGTGCCGCCGCCGAACGAGAACTGCTCGTCGAGCTCATCCCAAGCTCCGTGCTCATACGCCAGCTCGAAGCCACCTCCGCCCGCGCCCATATAGCTCGTAAACGGATCGATGATGGCCACGTTGGCGCAACTGAACCAGCCGACCGGCACGAAGACCCAGAATGCCCACACTTCGCCGGGGAGCAGGACTCGGAAGCCGGTCTGGGGCGGGCCGAAGCCGTTCCACAGCTCGTACACGAGGATGAGCGGGCGGTCGCTCGTGTTGGCCCACCGCTTGAAGTGGACGGGCCAGTCGGTGGACCGCCTTCGGACGAAGCAGTGAGAGTACCCGTCGTTGGAGAGGACACCGTCTTCGTCATCCCACTCTTCGAGAGCGGCTTCTCGTTGGGACTCGTCCGAGGAAGAGCCTCCCCGCTGGGCGAGGCCGGAGGCAGCGAGGACGAGGAGTACGGCTCAGTGTACGAGCGGTCGAAGTAGCGTGCGCATGTCGCTGATTCCTGAGGTAGAAGGGTGAAGGGGACTGCCATGCAACTAGGCGCGCGTGGGGCCAGCGTTCGTCGGGGAATCAACGCATTCAGTGGGTGCCGACCGAATGATCCAAGCCGGTGCCGCGAGACACACCTGTCCGTTGGGTGGGCCCTCATGGCTGCAGAGAGAGACACCTCGGCGCCGTGACTGGCCCCACGAAGTTCGCAGTGACCTGGTCGACGCGCCGGCGTGGGCGCGCTCCACCATTCCAGGCCGCGGCGCTGCTGAGCTCGGTGCGCCTCCGGCGTGGCGGATACGGCTTCCAAGCAGGCGATTCGGAGTACGGTGCCAGGCACGTTCCGCCATCTGCGCAGTACCGCGCAGATGGCGGAACGTGCTTGGCACCGTACGCTAGGAGCGCCTCGTACCCTCACGCCCATGCCGATCCAACACAGCCCGCGCCCCTTGGCGCGCTTCGTCGTCGCCGGCCTCGCTGTCACGCTCGCCGCGGCCCAGAGCGACTCCCCGAGCCGCATCGATGCACCCGTCCGCGCTGTCGGCCTCTTCAAGAACGGCCTCGCCGTCGTACGCCGCAGCGCGACCCTGCCATCCGCCGGCGCCTACCACCTCGCGGACGTCCCGGAGGCAGCGCACGGGACCTTCTGGGTCGACTCGGGCGCGCCGATCGACGTGCTGGCGACCGAACTCGAGGTCGAGGTCCCGACCGACGGGCGCTGGGAGCACGACCCCGCCGGCGTGCTCGGGGGGCGCGACGTCTCCGTGCGCTTGCGCGGCGACTCGCTCATCGAGGTCCAGGGGCGTGTCGTGGCGCTCGACCCGCCGCAGCGCGACCACGGCTGGAGCCGCGCCTTCGAGGCGCCGCGCTCGCGTCACTGGTCGATGGTGAGCCCCGGCGGGGCGCCCGCGCCGAGCCCGAGCCGCTTCCTCGCCCTCGACACGGCCCAAGGGCGCCTGTTCGTCGAAGCGAGCTCGATCGTGCTGCTGCGCGTGCTCGATCCGCCCGCCACGCGCGTCGTGCGCCGACCCGTACTGCAGTTCACTGCTCCCGAAGGGACGCGGAACGCCACGGTCGCGCTCTCCTACCTGACGAAGGGGCTGTCATTCGCGCCGAGCTACCGGCTCGACATCGCTGACCCCAAGCGGCTCGAGATCGCCAAGACCGCGGTCGTGCGCAACGAGCTGGAGGACCTCGTCGGCGTCGAGTTCGAGCTGATCTCGGGCTTCCCGAGCATGGAGTACTCGCACGTGCTCTCGCCGCTGTCGCCCAGCACCGATTGGGCGCAGTTCTTCGCGCAGATCTCGCAGGAGTTCGACGGCGCGCGGGGCAACCGGATGGCCCTCGGGCAGAACGTGCTCTCGAACAGCTATGCCCCTGGCGGCGGCGGCGGTGGCTCGATCCAGCCGAGGAGCGAGGGGGTCGACC
>Ga0169931_10009707_pt1 | contig 13841 bp, 11 predicted proteins | sample Kivu_15m_20L_FD_129675 | JGI IMG/M metagenome (GOLD analysis project Ga0169931, IMG submission 129675) | Freshwater microbial communities from Lake Kivu, Western Province, Rwanda to study Microbial Dark Matter (Phase II) - Kivu_15m_20L... | ecosystem: Environmental > Aquatic > Freshwater > Lake...
GCGCCGGGCGCGGTCGTGTCGATGCGGATCGGCCCGAAGCTCGCGTAGTCCGCGTCCCAGTTGCCGCAGTTGTCGAGTGAGCGGATGTTGAACCACCACGTGCCCTGGGACAGCGTCTCGCTGAAGAACGTGACCGTCTCGATGTCCTTGGTGGCGCCGGGCAGGTTCTGCGCCGCGCTTGTGAACAGACCGTAACCGTCGATGCCCGACAGGTTGTCGGTCGCGGTCGTCCAGGTGTAGGTGATCGTCGTGTCGTTGGTCCACTGACCCGCGATGTGCGTCGACGAGCTGAGGTTCGTGACCGTAGCGGGATCGGTGCCGTCGACGAACACGCCGATCGACTGCGTCTCGTCGAGCGCGTTGTCCGAGCGCGCCTCGACTTGGAACGACTTGAGGCCCTCGGTCGGCCAGCGCACGGTCCAGTTCGCCGTGCGCGAGCTGTTGTGCGCGACGTTGCCGATGCAGATGTCGCGGCCGCTCTGCTCGTTGTTGATCCAGTTCGCGCTCGATCCGTCGGCCAAGTTGCCGTAGGCCGCGATCAAGTTGTTGGAGCTGGACGTCGAGTCGAGGTAGACGGCCGAGGCCACGTAGCTGGGATTGGAGTAGACCGCGGTGATGTTCACGTCCTCATTGGGTTGGACGTAGTAGTCCGCCGCAGTGAGGTTGAGCGTGGTGTTCGGCGTGGTGTCGCCGTACGTGATCACGGCGCAGATGCCGACGCGCACGCTCTCGAACGGGATCGTGGCGCCCGGCGCGATCTTGATGCGCCAGTTGGCGACCGTCGGGCTGTTGAGGATGCGGATCTCGGTGTTGTCGACGCTCGACTGCTGCGCCGAGAAGTCGCCCGAACTGTTGTTCGCCGTGAACGGCGCGGCGTCGAGCCACGTGTTGAAGTTGTTGCGCAATGCCTGCGAAGCGCCGGACGACGCTTCGGGCTCGATGTAGTGCACAACCACCGAGAGGCGCGTCGCACCGCTGTTCACCGGGAACTCGACGAAGGTCGAGTCGTTCCAGCCGAGCGTCGTGCTCCAGAAGTACATGCCCTGCTGGCTGTTGCCGCCGGTCGCCTTGTAGGCGTCCACGCGGCCGGCGCCGTACGTGTTGAGGTGCGCGACCCCGGCCGTGGGGCTCGAGATCACCGTGTCGTCCTTGGTGATCGCGCTCGCCATGAGCACGGCGGCGATCGCTTCGGGGTTGTAGCGGAAGAACGAGTAGCGGTCGCACAACTGCGCGGCCACGCCGGTGACGTGCGGTGCAGCCATGCTCGTGCCGCTCTTGTGCGTGTACGAGGAAGTCGTCTCCGCCATCACGGAGTAGATGCGATTGCCAGGCGCGCACACGTTCGGCTTCCAGCGCCCGTCGCCGGTCGGCCCGCGGCTCGAGTTGTTCGCCAGATCGCCCGGATCCGTGCTCCAGTCCATCACGGAACCGACCGTGAGCGCGTTCTTCGCCGTGGCTTGCTCACGGCAGCTCGAGGATGTCGGGCCTTCGTTGCCCGCCGCGAAGACGTAGGCCTGATCGTGGTCCCACACCTCGGCGTCGATCGTGCGCGCGCTGGCTTCCGTTCCGGTCGCGCCGATCGCGCCAAGCCCGTAGGAGTTGTTCACCACGTGCGGCCGCGGCGTGATGCTAGCTCCATCGTTGTAGCTCGAGTGCATCGCCGCGAGCGCGGTGGCGTAGTCCGAGCCCGAGCTGGACCCCGCCGAGTTGTGGATCTTCACGCTGAACACGCGGCCATTCGCCGCCCAGCCCAGACCAGGCGCGACGCCCTGGTAGCTGTCGTCGACGTCGTTGTTGCCGAGCAACGTGCCCCACACGTGCGAACCGTGGCCGTTGAAATCTTCGAAAGGCCCGAGGTTCTCGAGCGTGACGTCCCAGCCGACGGTGAACTGATCGAGCGCGGTGTGGCCCAGGTCGCAGCCCGAGTCGATCACGCCCACGATCGCAGCCGAGTTCGTGCCGCCGCTGTACAGGGCGCGCATGCGGTCGGCGTTCACCATCGGCATCGACTCGTCGTGGGCGAAGGTGTTCTCGCCCTCGCGTTCGACGAACTGCACGAAGTCGAGCGCGAGCAGCGCGTCGAGTTGCGACGCGGTGAGCTCCGCGCGGAAGGCGTGGATCGAGTCCTGGTACGAGTTGACCTTGACGCCGAGCTGCTCAAGCGCCCGCTGTTGCCAGCCGTTGCTCATCCACGTGCGCGGCAGCGCGCTCTCGTCCTTGTTCGGCGTGACCGTGTCGCCGTCGCCGTGCGCGACGCTGCCGACCGGGCGCGAGGTCGATGCCTCGCACAGGTCCGACTCGAACAGGTTGATGTAGACCGGGACACGTTCGCCGGGACCGCGCTTGGAGAGCTCTTCCACGAGCCGCGGTTGGACCTTCTGCCAAGCCTGCGGCGCGCCGATCCAACGCACGAAGTCGAGGCTGGCGACGCTGTCCACCAGCTGCGGCGCGAGCGCCACCTTGAGCGTGCAGTGCGGGTGGAAATCGAGCACGCGTAAGCCCAGGTCGCGCAGCGCCTGAACACGCTCGGCGGTCATGCGCTTTTGGAACATCACGAAGGCGTAGCCCTCGCCGTTCGCGCGTCCGTCGAGCCCGGCCAAGGCGTCGCTGAAGTCCAGCCGCGGGTCGATGCGCTCATCCGCCGGCGGGAAGTGCTTGCCGCCGATGAAGCCCAGGAAGAACGGATCGCCGCTGGCGGGAGCGACCAGCTCGTCCGCGTCCTTGCCCTCCTTCCAGACCGCCGGGTTGGGCAGCGGCACGCCGTCGTCGTCGGCCGCGAACGGCATCGCCGGCGCCTCGGCGTAGATGATTTCGGACGGCAACTCCGGCGGCGGCAGTTGAGGTCCCTGAAGCGACTGGACAGTCGGCGCGGCGGCGACGAAGGCAATGGGGAGCAGCATGGTTGGGTTCCGAATTCCGTAGGTGGACCCACTGCACGCATCCGTGCGCGCGAAGTGGCTCCAGGAACCCAATCCCGACGGCTACCGTCCCGTTACCGACATTCGCCCTCTCGCGGCGGAGGCGAGTGAGTTGCTTTTCCCAGCGCCGCCCGGATGCGCGCAGCATGGATCCGATCGTCATCGCGCCCCACGATCCGACCTGGAAGCGACGTTTCCGCGAGCTCGCGACCGAGCTGAGGGCCGCGCTCGGCGCCTCGGCGCTGCGGATTGACCACATCGGGTCAACCGCCGTGCCCGGCTTGGCCGCCAAGCCGATGAGCGACCTTCAAGTCTCCGTGGCGGCCCTCGAGCCCGACAGCGCGTACCGACCGGCCCTCGAGCGCCGCGGCTGGGTGTTCCGCGCCGCCAACGACGATCGCACCAAGCGCTACTTCCGCGAACCCGTCGGCGCGCGCCGCACGCATCTCAACGTGCGCCGGTCCGGATCGTTCTCGGAACAGGCGGCGCTGCTCCTGCGCGGCTACCTGCGCGCCACGCCCGCTCGCGCAGCGGAGTACGCCGCGCTGAAGCACGAGCTCGCGGCGCGCCACGCCTCGTCACGCGTGGACTACGTCGACGCCAAGGCGCCGTTCATCTGGGAGACGCTTCGGCTCGCTGACGCCTGGGCGCAGCGCGGCGGTTGGCAGCCGGGCCCGTCGGACGCTTGATTCGCTACGTTCCGCACGAACTGCGGACCCGCGGCGGTTGTACGGCGCCGTACAACCGCGGGTCACACCACAATTGCTGCTCGGAAGCCGCGCACGCCGTAGTACGACTGCGCGCCGTTGTGGTAGACGAACACCGTGTCGTAGCGCCGATCACAAAATAGCGCGCCGTCGAGCTTGCGAATCTCCGCGGGAGTCCGCACCCAACTCGAGGTCTTCAGGTCGAACTCGCCCACGCGCTGCAGCTCGCGATACTGCGCCTCGCTGAGCAACTCGACGCCCATCGCCGCCGCCATCTCGACCGCGCTGCCCGCCGGTTTGTGCTCCTTGCGCGCGTCGAGCGCCGCGCGGTCGTAGCACAGACTGCGCCGACCTTCGGGCGTCTCCACGCAGCAGTCGACGAAGCGCACGGCGCCGGACGTCTGCTCGCCCCCCACCACATCGGGCTCGCCGCCCGAATCCTCCATCGCCTGCAGCGCCTCGAGGATCTTCAACAACTGGTCGTGTGAGCTCTTGGCCATGGGCGCCGTACAACCGCTACGGCAGGATCGGGATCCGCAGCCCGTTGGTCAGGCCGAAGTTGATCGGCGGCGGGAAGCCCGGGTCGCGGCTCCAGTACTGCGCGTAGAGCGTCGTGCCGGGGACGAAGCCCTCCGCGGCCATCTGTGCGTGGCTGAAGTAGTAGCTGTAGACGCCGTTGCAGGGCGCGGAGCCGCCGGTGTTGATGCTCGAGGTCTGAATCGGCGTGCGGCGGATCGGCCCGCCGACGCACAGCGTGTCGCCGAAGAACGGCGTGGCCGCGCTGGTGTGCGACCAGATCATCAAGCCACTGACGTTCGGCAACACGTTGACGCCGGAGATGCCGAGTTGGCCGACGCTCACGCTCGCGCAACCGCTGAACGCCGCGAAGGGCGTGCAACCCTGCGAGTTCTGCTTGGCCGTGCAGTAGCTCGACGGCCACTCGGCGTTGCCCAGGATCGTGCGCGCGCGGCCCGCGTCGACGCCGTACGCGTTGAAGTTCGCCGACCCTGCGATCACGTCGTTGAAGCCGTCGCCGTTGATGTCGCCGGCGTCCGCGATCGAGTCGCCGAAGGTCTCGCCGGCGTAGTAGCCCGTCATGCTCGCGAGCAGGGCGCCCGTCGCGCCGCTGTAGACGTGGCCGAGACCGACGTTGAGCTGCACCCCAATGTCCTCGAACGGATTGCCGACGAGCACGTCACCGCGCCCGTCGCCGTCGAAGTCCTTCATCGCACTCATCACCCAGCCGTAGGTGTCGTTCTGCGCGCCCGTGAGCGTGAGCAGCACCGCGCCGGTCGTGCCGGAGAACACGCGGATGCGGCCCGAACCGGTCACGCCGCCGATGCTGACGAACGGCTCTCCGAGCGCGACTTCCCACACGCCGTCGCCGTTCGTGTCGGGAACCGCCGCAACGGTGTGGCCGAGCCAACCCGCGACCGTGCCGCCGCTGTACGTCGTGAGCACGGCGCCGCCGCTCGGCGCTCCGGAGATGCGGTACGCGCGGCCCGAATCGAAGATGCCAGCGCCGTCGGCTTGCGGCGCGCCTACGACCAAATCTCCGCGCCCGTCGCCGTTGATGTCCGCGGACCCATCGATCGAGTAGCCGAAGCGATCGCCCTGCGCGACACCGTTGTGCAGCCGGTACAGCGCACGCGTCGCTCCCGAGTAGATGCGCACCGTGCCGGTCAACGTGTTGCCGCCCACGGTTTCGCGCGGCGCACCGACGGCGAAGTCCGTGATGCCGTCGAAGTTCACGTCCGGCACGGTCGTCACCGACCAGCCGAAGTGGTTGTCCGCGCCGTTGCCAAAGAGCTTGGCGAGCTGCGCTCCGCTCGCACCATCGAAGATGTACGCCGCGCCGCGGTCCACGCCGAGGAACGCGTCGTGGAGCGGCGCGCCGACCAGCAACTCGGGGCGGCCGTCGCCGTTCACGTCGCCGATCGACTCGAGCGCGTGGCCGAAGCGGTCGCCGGTGAGCTCGCCCTTGAGCTCGCGGAAGATCAGACCCGTCTTGCCCGAGTACAGCCGCACCACGCCCGAATCGGGCGCGAGGCCCGTGGCACGTTCCGCGCCCACGGCGAAGTCGCCAAAGCCGTCTCCGTCGACGTCTCCAGCGCCCGCGACCGCACCGCCGAATTGCTCACCGGCCGTCAGAGAGAAGAAGTCGTACAGCGGCGCCTGCGCCGCCGCCGCTCCACCGAGCCAACACACCGCCGCCGCACACACTCCAACCTTCATGAACTCCCGCTCCTGGATCGATCCGCTCTGCGGGCGTGCCCCCGCGCCGCGCGGAGAACTCGACGCCCACATCGGATCCAATCCGCAGCCGGCGCGCGGCGTTGCAGGGCTTCTCGGACGCGTCGCGAGAGCTAGTGGGTTGACTCGAAAGTCCGCCGCAGATGTCAGGTGATTCGGCGCTCCCCGCAAGGCGCGAGGGTTCCAGGCGACCTGAAGAGGTCGCCGAACCGGAGCAACGCCGACAGGGGCGGCGAGTCCAGCGAGATATTCGACGAAACTCGGAGACAGGACACTAGGCGCAGGGCGAGTTCGGCGACCGACAGACAACTCGCAAAAAAGCGCTCATGCGTCGGGCGCCGCGCTTTCGTCCAGTTCGGCGCGCAGCCAGGCATGCGGCGTCTTCCAGCCGCGCTCGACGGTGCGCGTCGAGACGTTCAGCGCGCGGGCGATGTCGTCGTTCGAGGCGCCGAAGAAGAAGCGCAGTTCGACGATCTTCGCGAGCGGCGGATCGAAGGCCGCGAGCCGCGCCAAGGCCTCGTCGAGTTCGACCAGCGGCGGCCGGGACTCTTCGTAGAGCTCGAGCAGTGCTTCGAACGGCAGGCGTTCGGCGCTGCCGCTGCGTTTGCGCGCGTCGCGCCGCCGCGCGTGGTCGACGGGCACGCGCCGCATGGGCCGCGCGGCGATGGCGACGAACTGATCGCGGTTCTCCCGCGGCGGCGTGGAGTCGTTCGCCAGGCGCAGCCAAGCCTCGTGCACGAGCGCCGTCGCCTGCAACGTGTGGTGCGCCTTCGCGCGCGCCATGTAGTTGCGGGCGAGCGAGTACAGCTCGTCGTACACGAGCGGCAACAACTCGTTCGCCACGGCCTCGTCGCCAGAGGGGAGGCGCTGGAGCAACGGGGCGATGTCGGGGGCCTGGGCCACGGCGCGGGTGGGCGGAGTGACGGTGAGCATGCTACGTCGGGACAGGGCGCGTGGTTGAGCCTCCCTTCGTCGATCGACGCCACGCCGCGCCGGCGACGAGAGTGAGTCCAGACGGTGGATCGATGACGGCCCCGACACGCGCGCGGAACGCGTAGGGCGCCACGCGAAGTGACGCGCCGCTGCGGGCGTGGACATGAATTCGGACGGCGGCGCTTCCCGTCCCACGCCTCCGGTGCGCCGCGTACGTACGCGGTGTGTCGGTCGCGCGACCCGCTTTGCGCCTGGGGGAAGGTCCGTTCGAAGACGCACGGCTCTGCGCCGCGGCCGAACGGTCCGACCCCGTCCTTTCGCTCTCGCGCCATGCTGCCTTCCATCGGACTTTCCGCGCGCTGCCTCACCGCAGCCGCACTCGTGCTCCCCGCCGTCGGCCAACTCGACGACGCGAGCTCCACCGTCGCCCCGAGCGCCTCGAAGCCAAGGACGCAGGTCCCGGCCAAGTCGCACGCGCCGAACTCGACGATTCTGTCCCGCTGCCCGTTCCGGCGCGTTGGGAGGCTCGCCCCGAAGGCGACCGCCTGCTCGAGCCCGCCAGCGGCGATCCGTTCTTCCTGGCCTTCGCGGGGGGCTCGCACTATCCGCCCGCAGACGAGCGCATCGATCCGTTGCTGCTCGCGCAGATCCAAGCGCAGCCGCTCGACGGCCGCGGCGACGCGCGCTGCTTCGCGTTCGCCACGTTCTCCAAGCGCATCACGCCGGCGCGCGTCGCGCAGCTCGAGCAGCTCGGCGCCAAGGTGCTCAGCTTCCACCCGCACTACACGCTCAAGCTCGCCTTCCCGGTCGGCGCCCTCGACTCGCTCGCGGCGCTCGACTTCGTGCGTTGGCTCGGCGTTCCGCGCGCCGCGCAGAAGCTCCACCCGCGCCTGGTGCACGAGCTCGCGCAGTGGCCGGCGAACAGGCCGATGGATCTGTACGTGAACGTGTACGAGTCCGATCTCGGCCCCGCGGCGACGTACACGCCGGTGGGCGTTGTTCACGAGTCCGCACCGGGCGGAGTTGTGACCGAGGGCGACCCCGCGGCGCGCGCGAAGGTCTGCATGTCCAACCGTTGGCAGCAGCGCGCGCTTGAGGCGAGCGGCATCGAAGTGCTGGAGTACATCGACCGCATCCGCGCCTTCCGCTGCCGCTCGGCGCCCGGCGCTTCGCCGCTCTCCCTCCGGGCTCCCGGCGAAGCGCCGGCGGCCCGCTCCTGCTTCTTCCCTGACATGCACACCTCCTGTGGGACTCAAACTACTTCCAGTGGGGTGTCCAGGGAGATCGTGCTGCGGAGGAGCCCGAGCCCGCACGGCTCGGGCGGGCGCACTTTTTTTGAGGCCGCGAAGCCCATGTTCGGGCGCCCCGGCGCCGCGCGCGGGCCGTAGATTGGTCGTGGCATCGTGTTACTCTTCGACCGCATCGACTTCGTCGCGCTGGTGGGCCTGTGGGTCCAGGCTTTCGTGGCCTGGGTGTTCGTCGCCATCCTCGGCGCGCTGCGCCGCCGCGAGCAGCCCTCCGCCGCGCTCGAGAGCTTCTTCCGCGCCTTCGTCGCGCTCGCCGCCTCGCTGTCGGTGCTGAGCATCCGCTTCTTCATCGCCCACGACATCAAGCCCGATGTGCGCTGGGCTGATGGGCAGCCGATCGTCACCGCGTGCTACTGCGCCTACCTCGGCTTCAAGGCCGCCTTCGGCCTGTACATCGTGCGCGGCTGCTACGAGTTGACCGGACGCCAGCCGAGCGCGCGTCTGAACCGCCTGTGGTGGCCGGCAATCGCCTTGCTGGCGATCGCGCCCCTCGCGGTTCCCGACGTCACGCCGCTGCTCATCGTCCAGGCGCCGGCGATGATGGCGGCTGCGGCCCTTTCGTTACACGTTCTGCGGCGCGAAGACGCCGAAGCGAGCGGACAAACTCTGGTGCGTCTCTCGCTGCGCGCACTGCTCGTCACCTGGACCGTGCACGGCGTCGTCGCCGCGACGCATACTCTCGCCCCCTGGCTGGGTTTCCTGCTCTCGTTCAACTCGCTGTTCGACCTCGCCGTGCAGCTGATGCTCGGCGTCGGCTTGGTGATCGGCGTGCTGCACGAGTCGCACCGCCGCATGCGCGCCGCCGAGCGCGAACGCGAACGCTTGGAACGCGAGCTGGCGCGCAACGAGAAGCTGCGCGCTCTGGGCACGCTGGTTTCGGGCGTGGCGCACGAGCTCAACAATCCGCTGACGGTGATCCTCGGTTACGCCGAGATCCTGAGCGAGACGCCCGAAGCCGCAAGCCAAGCCCGCATCATCTCCGAGCAGGCCGAACGTTGTCGCGGCGTCGTGCGCAGCCTCTCCGCGCTCGCTGGTCAATCAAAACAAAGCCCCGAACAAATCGGCACGCGCGAGCTGATCGAGCGTGTGGTGCGCGGGCTGGAGCCCCAGGAGCGTGCGCGCCACAGGACCATCGCCATCGAAGCGCCGGCGGGCCTGGTCGTTCACGCCGACCGCACCGGACTCGAGCAGGTGCTCAGCAACTTGCTCTCGAACGCACTCGACGCCAGTCCGTTGAACGGCGTGGTGACCATCACGGCGCGTGCGGTCGGTGAACGCGTGGAGTTCAGCGTCAACGACCAGGGTCCCGGCGTGCCGGACGGTCTGCGGGCGCGCCTTTTCGAGCCGTTTTTCACGACGAAGAACCCTGGCGCCGGGCTCGGACTGGGTCTCGCCATCGCGCACGCGATCGTGCGCGCCCACGGCGGCACGATCTCCGTCGAGACCGGGCGCGACGGCCGCGGCGCGCGTTTCGTCGTCGTACTTCCGCGCGGTGCAACAGCTCCGAGCACGGCGGCGCCCACCGCGCGCACGACTTCGGTCGGACGCCGGTTGCTGGTGCTCGACGACGACGACGGCGTGCGTTCCGTGCTGCGCCAGCACGCCGAGCGCCGCGGCTGGCACGTCGAAGAGGCGCACTGCGCGGAAGAAGCACTCGCCGACCCGCAGCGCTTGGCGCGCGCCGACGTGGTGCTGTGCGATCTGCGCATGCCCGGAATGGGCGGGATCGGGTTTCACGATCGCTTGGTCGGCGAGCGCGCCGAGTTGCTGTCGCGCACCGTGTTCGCCACGGGCGATTTGGCTTCCGCGGAAGCCGTGCGCTTCTCGCGACGCTGCACGCGACCGCTGATCCAAAAGCCCTTCGACTTCGGCGCGCTGTTCGCCGCCCTGGACTCCGAGCTCGCCGCGCGAGCATGACGCCGCCTCAACGCGAAAGCGCCGCGCGCAGCTCTTCGAGCAAACGGTCGCGCTCGCGGCGGGGATAGGCGTCGCCCCAGTCGTCGCGCACGCCGCCGAGCGCATCGAGCACAGCCCGCGCCTCGTCGCGGCGCCCGAGCCCGCACAGCGCGAGCGCGCGCGTCAGGTCGAGCGACTCGAGCATCGTGCTCGGCACGCGCGCAGCCTTGTCGACCGCGGCCAGCGCGGCCTCGAACTCGCCGCTGCGCAGCAGCGCGAGCGACCTGGACAGCCCGGCGGCCACCTGGCGAGGCGACTGCGCCAGCACGACCTCGGCGCTCGCCAGAGCCCGCTTCGGCTCGCGCAAGCTCGTGTCGGCGGCGTTCGCAGCGAGGCGTGCGACCCAGCCGTTGGCGTGCACAGAATCGGGTTCGGCGCGCAGCAACCGCTCGACGAGCTCGAGCCCTTCCGCCTCGTGTCCCTGCAGGATCAAGGTCTCGCCGACGCCGTAGTTGAGCAGCGGATGCTCCGGCGCCAGGTCGCGTGCGCGGCGCGCGAACTCGAGCGCTTCGTCGAGTTGCCCGGGTCCGCGCAGCTCGAGCGCGAGGTTGAAGAGCGAGGAAATGCCGTCGGGCTGGAGCTCGATGGCGCGCCGCTGAGCAGCAATCGCATTGAGCCGATCACCGATCTTGCCGTAGGCCGTCCCGAGATGATTCCAGGCCAGGAACGAGTCGGGCGCGGCCTCGAGCGCCTCACGGAGCAGCGCCACGGACTCAGCAGCGCGGTCGGTCATGTGCAGCAGCCGTCCGAGGTTGACCTTCGCCTCCCAGCCCTTGGGCCACAGCTCGAGGCAGCGTCGCAGGCAGCGCTCTTGCTCCTTCTCGTCGGTGAGGATCAACGCCAGCGCGTGCCACGAAGCGTAGTGGTCGGGGTTGATCTCGAGCCCGCGGCGGTAGAGCTGTTCCGCGCGCTGGAGGTCGCCGTCGTCGACAGCGAGTTCCGCTAGTCCGTGCAGCGTGTTGACGCTGTCCGGCTGAAGCGCGAGCGCTGCGGTGTAGTGGCGCCGCGCCTGATCGCGGTGCGGCTCGCCGAGCTCCTCGAACACAAAGCCCAGCAACCAGTGAAGCGCGAACTCGCCGGGGTGCGCGTCGACGCTCGTGGCGAGCATCTTGGCCGCCGCTTCGAGATGTCGATTGCCGAGCAGGCCCGAGGCCAGCGACACCGCGGTCTACGGATCCAAGGGAGTCCGCGCCCCGAGTTCGGCCAGCTCGAGCAGCACACTTTCGTCCTTGGCCGCCAGCGCCCGGCGAATGGCCACGCGCTGAGGGTCGGAATCGACAGCGATCGCGACGTCGATCAGGCGCAGGCACTCGGGGCGCCAGCCGCGCACGGCGATCACGCGCCGCCAAACCCACTCGTCGAGCGCGGGGCCGATGGGAACGGCGATGGAGCTGGCCGAGGCGCGCTCCACGATCTTCTCGAGCGGATCTGAATCGATGTCGACCCCCCACTCGCGAAAAGCCGCCGCGAATTCGCGGTCCTGTCGCTCGAGCGCACTGCGCTCGTTGAGCGCATTGCCCTCGTAGGAGCGCACGTGCTCGAGCGTGGCGAGCAGCTTCTCGTTGCGCGCCACGCGTTCGCGCTCCGCGCGAGCGGCCTGCGCCTCGGACTCCTGCTCGGCCGCGGTCTGCTCGACGCGCGCGGCGAGTTCCGGCAACGCGACGCCGGTGCGCAAAGCCGTCCGCGCCCGTTCGATGTCCGCCTGCGCCGCATCCCAGCTGCGCGCCGCGGGCGCCTGCGCAGCCGCCGCGAGGGCTGCATCGACCTGTTCGCGCGTCGCACGTTCGCGCCGTTCGCGCTGAACACGCGTCCACGCCCAGGCGCCGCCCGCGACAAGCAGCGTGACGACGACGCTCGCCGCCAAACTCGCGGTCAACTTGCGCGCCCGCCGCTCCTCGGCCACCTTGACGCGCGACTCCGCGGATTCGATCTGCGCGGCGCGCGCACGCCGTTCGAGCGACTCGAAGTAGCTCTGCAGCGCGAGGACGACCTCGCGCGCGTCGCGCGGCCTGTTCTCACGCTCGGGCGCGAGGCAGCGTTTGCACAGCTCGATCAGCTCGCGGTCGGCTTGCCCGATCGAGCTCCTCGAAGGCCGGGCCGAGCATGCCGCGCGCCGCCTCCACTGCGACCTGCGAGGCTGTGCCGCTGTACGGCGCGCCGCCGGTGAGGATCTCGCACAACATCGCGCCGAGCGCGAACGCGTCGGCGCGTTCGTCGAGCTTGTCGACCTCGCCGTGCGCCTGCTCGGGCGGCATGTACGCGAGCGTTCCCATGACCGTGCCAACAAGCGAATGCTGCTCGCGAACGTTCACCTCGAGCGGCTCGACGGGCGCGGCGGCGCTGCTCACGGAAGCGTGCGGCGCCTCGTCGCGTGCGAGCAACTTGGCGAGCCCCCAGTCGACGACCTGCACCTCGCCGTAGGCGCCGACCATCACGTTCGCGGGCTTGAGATTGCGGTGGATCACGCCGCGGCTGTGCACCTAGGCCATCGTCTGGCACACGCTCGCGAAGATGTCGAGCATGCGTCGGCGGTCGCTGGTGCTCTCTTCGCGTGCGAGCAGCAAGTCCGCGAAGGTTCGCCCGCGGATCAACTTCATCGAGAAGTACGGGCGTTGGTCGGAGAGCAGTCCGAGCTCGTACACCGGTGCAATGCCGGGGTGCTGCAACTGCCCGCTGATCTGCGCTTCTTCGACGAAGCGCAGCACGGTGTCCGGGCGCTGCGCGAGGCCCGCGTGCAGCACCGTGAGCGCGACGTCGCGCCGCAAATCCTGGTCGCGGCCGCGCAGGACGACGCCCATGCCGCCGCGCGCGATCTCGCCGAGCAGCCGGTAGTTTCCGCGCCCCAACGGCGCGGCCCGTTGCGCCATGTCGTCACCGGGCGCAGCGACGTCGCTGTCCTCGCGGCGCAGTTCGACACGCGGCGCTTCGCCGGTCAGCCGCGCGATCACGTCGAGCACGCTGCCGTCGCGCCCCGATTCAGGCTGTTGGACGTCGTCCGTCATGGCGGTGTGCGGGACTCGCGCGAGCGGCGACGAGTGTGGCGGAGAGCGCGGCGCCAGTCCCGGCGGCCTGCGCGCAATCGCGGGCGCCCGACAGAGTTTCGAGGCCTTTCCTCCAACGGAAGTCGCCCGACGGCATGCAGGTGTCCGGCGGAACCGACCTCAACCGGCCAAGGATCGAACCAACCATGAGACTGCTGACTGTCTGCTGCACAACGCTCGCGCTCACCCTGGCGCTCAACTTGGCGCACGCCGACGTCACGATCCTCGGCAAGCCGCAATTGGGCGCGTTCGGCTCGATCCAAGGCGCCGTCGACGCGGCGTCGCAGGGCGACGTGCTCGAAGTGAGCAGCGGCGTCTACGCCGGCTTCGTGATCCACGACAAGGCGCTGACCATGATCGGGCAACCTGGGGGATGGATCGAAGTCCAGGGCACGTGCGAGGTGCGCGCGCTCGGACCGGCGCGCGTGACGAGCTTGATCGGGCTGTCGGTGACGGGCTCGATGTCGCCGACGGCGCAGCCTGGTCTGCGGCTGGTCGACAATCTCGGACTCGTGCGTGCGCAGGCCTGCACGTTCCGAGGTTCCGCCGCGAACTTGGCGGAGTCCGGCCCGACGCCGGGCGGCATCGGCGCACAGCTCACCCGCTGCTCCAAAGTTGTGTTCACTCGCACGATGTTGTTCGGAGGGCTAGTGGGTTGATTCAAAATTTCGCCGCATATCTCAGGCGCCTCGCCGCCCCCCGCGGCGTTGCTCCGGTTCGGCGACC
>Ga0169931_10009708_pt1 | contig 13841 bp, 14 predicted proteins | sample Kivu_15m_20L_FD_129675 | JGI IMG/M metagenome (GOLD analysis project Ga0169931, IMG submission 129675) | Freshwater microbial communities from Lake Kivu, Western Province, Rwanda to study Microbial Dark Matter (Phase II) - Kivu_15m_20L... | ecosystem: Environmental > Aquatic > Freshwater > Lake...
CGAAGCCGACGCCGATCTCGCGCGTCGCGCTCTTGGGCTCGGCGAGCTCCGCCGCCTGGACCCAGTCCGCGGTCATCGCGACCTTCGCCGCGATGAACGCTACGCCGACGCCGACGGTGATGAGCCCCGCGGCCACGCGCGGGATCTTGCGCTCGGTCAGGTCCGGCGGCGTGAGCATCACGCCGAACAGGATCAGCGCGAGGATGCCGCCGACGTAGATCAGGATCTGGCTCATGGCCAGGAAGTCGGAGCCCAGCAGCAGGAACAGGCCCGCCGTCCCGCCGAACGTGCCGAGCAGCGCGAAGGCGCTGCGCACGACCGAGCGCTCCCAGATGCACACGAGCGAGCCGCCCAGCACGAGCCAGGCAAACAGGCCGAAAGCTGCGCCCGGTCCGCCGGCGCCCAGCGCGCCAGCGCCGATCGCGCCCAGGCCGAGCACCGCGACGAGCGGATAGAAGATGCGATCCGGCAGTTCCATCTACTCGGCGTCCTTCGCTTCCTCTTCATCGGCCGCGACCGTTTCGCCGCGCGCCTTGGCCGCTTCCTTCGCCGCCTTCTTGGCTTCCGCTTCCTTCATGCGGATGCGCGCCTCGCGCGCCATGCCCTTGAACGACAGGAGGTCGTGCTTGAACTCCGAGCGGTCGAAGGTGACGAACGCGTACTCGGTGCCCATGTGGATGCAATCCTTGGGGCACGGGTACACGCACAGCTCGCAGAACATGCACTTCTGGTAGTCGAGCGTGAAGCTCACCCACTCGAGCTCCTTGCCGTGGCGCACGGCCTCCATCTCGATGCAGTCGATGGGGCAGGCGCGCGCGCAGGCGAGGCAGTTGATGCACTTCTCCTGCTCGAGGTAGTGGATGCCGCGGTACCGATCGGGGATCGGCATGCGCTCGTCGGGGTACTGGACGGTGATCGGCTTCTGGAGCATGTAGCGCCAGGTGATCTTCATCCCCACCAGCGTCGTCTTGACGCTGTCGACGATGTTCTTGAGGTAGCGCGCGGGGGTTTCGGCCGGTTGAGCTTGCATGGTCCTTAGCTCCCGAACAGGGCGTGCTTGCCCGCTTCCCACAGCGCCGCGCCCAGGACGCACAGCAGCGACAGCGGCGTGAGGTACTTGTACCCCATGGTCATGACCTGATCGATGCGAACGCGCGGCAGAGTCCAGCGCAGCCACATCATCAGGAACACGCCGAAGAAGCACTTGGCGATCAGCGTGACGGCCGCGACGAGGTGGTAGGGAATCGCGGCGAAGTTGAGCTCCTTCGCACCGCTCGCGCCGACGACCACGAGCTCCTTGCCGAAGAACTCGCCGGCGAAGTGGGTCAGCGGGCTCTCGAAGCCGCCCAGGAAGAACACCGCGCCCAGCGCGCTCATCAGGAACATCGCGGCGTACTCCTCCATGAAGAAGAACGACCAGCGGATGCCGGAGTATTCGGTCATGAAGCCGGCGACGAGCTCGGACTCGGCTTCGGGCAAGTCGAAGGGCGCGCGCTTGGTCTCGGCCAGCGCGGCGATGAAGTACAGCACGAAGGCGGGCAGCATGAAGGGGTTGGTGAACAGGAACCACTTCATGCCGAACCAGTCGGCTTGCAGCGCGCTCGCCTCGCGCAGGTTGAAGGTGCCGGCCACCATCACGGGCACGAGCAGCGAAACGCCCAGCGGGATCTCGTAGGCGACGACCTGCGCGGCCTCGCGCATCGAACCGTAGATCGTCCACTTGGAGTTCGAGGCCCAGCCGGCCATCACCACGCCGATCGTCGTCATCGACGAGAAGGCGATGATCATGAACACGCCCAGGTCGATGTCGCCGAACCAGATGCCCGGCGAGAGCGGGTAGGCGGCGAAGGCACCGAGGATCGCCGCGAGCACGAGGCCCGGCGCGAGCATGAACAGCACGCGGTCAGCGTCGCGCGGGATCATGTCCTCCTTGAGCAGCAGCTTCACGCCGTCGGCGATCGACTGCAGCCAGCCGTGCCAGCCGACGTACATCGGCCCGTAGCGGCACTGGATGTGGCCGGAGACCTTGCGCTCGAGCCACACCGAGAACATCGCGATCAGCGACACCATGCCGAGCACGACCGCGATGCCGGTGACGGCCGCGATCAACATCATCAGCCACATCGGCAAGTGTTCGCCGACGGTCTGGTAGATGCCCTCCAGGAAGAAGTTCATCGGTCGGTTTCTCCCACGACGATGTCCGTCGAGCCGATGATCGCGATCGCATCACCGACCAGCGATCCGGGCAGGATGTCCTCGAGCACGGCGAGGTTGCAGAAGCTCGGGCCGCGCACGCGCGTGCGGATCGAAACCTTGCCGCCGTCGCTCACCACGTAGTGGCCGAGTTCGCCGCGCGGGTTCTCGATGCCCACGTACGCCTCGCCGACGGGAACCTTGAGCGTCTTGGGGATGTCGGCGATGACCGGCCCTTCAACCATGTTGTCGAGGCACCAGCGCACGATCTTGATCGACTCGATCATCTCCATCACGCGCACCCACGAGCGGTCCCAGCAGTCGCCCAGGGCCCCCATCTCGCCGCGCGCGATCGGGATCTTGAAGGCGCCGGAGCGCCAGATCTCGTCGTAGCACATGTAGGGCATGTCGCGGCGCAGGTCCCAGTCGATGCCCGACCCGCGCACCATCGGACCGGTCAGCCCGAAGTCGAGCGCCATCTCGCGCGAGATGATGCCGATGTTGGCGGTGCGCTTGACGTAGATCTGGTTGACGAGGAGCAGGTCGACGTACTCCTGCCACTTCTGCTCGAACACGTCGCAGAAGCGCGAGACCTCCTCGAACCAGCCTGGCGGCGCGTCGTTGAACAGGCCGCCGATGCGGATGTAGCTGTAGGTCAGGCGCGCGCCGCAGATCTTCTCGAAGAGCGCCATCATCCATTCGCGCTCGCGGAAGGTGTAGAGGAACGGCGTGAAGGCCCCGATGTCGAGGCCGTAGGTGCCGAACGCGACCAGGTGCGACCCGATGCGGTTGAGCTCGGCGCAGATGATGCGGATCAGCGTCGCGCGGCGCGGAATCTCGACCCCCAGCAACGCCTCGACGGCGAGCGAGTAGCCGAGGTTGTTGTTCATCGACGCCAAGTAGTCGTAGCGGTCGGTGTACGGCAGGTACTGGAGCCACTCGACGTTCTCGCCGATCTTCTCGGCGCAGCGGTGCAGGTAGCCCAGGTGCGGCTGGGCGCCCGTCACGAGCTCGCCGTCGGCGCGCATCAGGATGCGCATCACGCCGTGCGTGGCGGGGTGCTGCGGCCCGAAGTTGACTTCGAGGTCCGGCGTGCGGATGTCGACGGACAGCTCGCCGGCACCGAGCCGTTGCACGCGCGTGCTCGCAGCGGGCGTGGATTGGGTTTCGCGGGTCATGGGCGCGTGGCGTGCGTTGTGGACCTCGGCCTCACTCGCAGGAGATGCCGTGGTACTCCTTGGGGAACTCGTAGTCCTTGCGCAACGGCGAGCCGACCCAGTCGTCCGGCAACAGGATGTTGCGCGGGTCGGGGTGCCCGACGAAGGTGATGCCGAACATCTCCGCGCACTCGCGCTCGTGCCATTGCGAGGCGCGGTACACCGGCACGGTGCTCGGCATGCTCGGCGCCGCCTTCGGCAGCAGGCACTTGATCGACAAGCGGTGGCGGAACTTCAGCGAGAGCAGCTGGACGTTGATCCACAGCTGCGCGTCGTCCTTGGCAGGGTCGGTCGCCGAGAGGTCGACGAGCTGCTCGAACTTCAAGCGATCGTCGTCGCGGCACACCTCGAGGAACTCCACGAGCCGCTGCGCTTCGACGATCACGAACGGATCGCCGGCGCGCCCCTTGTCCTTCTTGACCTTGGGGTCGGGCTTGCGCGGAAGGTCCGCGCCCACGAGCCCGGGCGCGGCGACGGCCCGCAGCCGATCGTGAATGGCTTGGAAGTCCATGGCGCGACTCTCCGGCTGCTCTCAGGCCGTGCGGGCGGGTTTGCGGATCACCGAGGAGTTGCGGATCTTCTCCTGCAACTTCATCAGTCCCTCGAGCAACGCCTCGGGCCGCGGCGGGCAGCCCGCGATGTACACGTCCACGGGCACGACGCGGTCGACGCCCTTCACCACGGTGTAGCCGTACTTGTAGTAGGGCCCGCCGCCGGTCGCGCACGCACCCATCGCGATCACGTACTTGGGGCTCGGCATCTGGTCGTAGAGCCGCTTGACGCGCTCGGCCATTTTGAAGTTGACCGTGCCGGCCACGATCATCAGGTCCGCCTGGCGCGGGCTGGCGCGGAACGCGCCGGCGCCGAAGCGGTCGAGGTCGTGGTGCGCGGCGCCGACGGCCATCATCTCGATGGCGCAGCAGGCGAGCCCGAAGGTCATCGGCCAGATGCTGGACAGGCGCGCCCAGTTGATCAGCCAGTCGACCTTGGTGGTCAGGACGTTCTCTTCGAACTGATTCTCGAGGCTCAGCATGGAGCGGCGGTTCTTCGCGGTCGTGGGGACGGGCGGGTGGCGTGGCGCGTGGACGTGCTACCCGGCGCTGGGTTCGGGCGTGCCGCTGGCCGCCTTCTTCGCGGCTTCGCGTTGCGCTTCGAGTTCGCTCTCGATGTCGCGCACCTTCGCGACGCGGTCGAGGCGCGTGGACGGGAACTTGGGCTGGTAGGTCTGGCCGGAGTACGAGAGCACCCAATCGAGGTCGCCCTTGGCCCACACGTAGATGAGGCCGAGCAGCAGGATGGCGACAAAGAGGAAACCCTCAACGAGCACAAACCAGCCGATGCCCTTGCCCGCGGCCGCGCCGACACCCGCCAGGGCTTCCTTCAGAATCAGCGCCCAGGGGAACAGGAACGCGATCTCAACCGCGAACACCACGTAGACCAGGGCCACCGTGTAGTAGCGGATGTCGAACTGAACCCAGGCGCCGCCGATGGTCTCCTCGCCGCACTCGTAGGTCTCGAGACCTTCCTCCGTCGTGCGCTTGGGGCGGATCACCGAAGCGATCAGGAGGTTCGCGAATACGAACACCAGCCCGACGAGGATGAAGACGAGGACGTTGAGGTAGTCGAAATACATGGGGCAGGGAGACGACCGGCCTCATGCCGCGCGCGGGGACGCGCCGACGGGTCCCACGCGGTCGCCGCACAGGGAATGGCGGCGCAGGGTAGCAGACTGCGGCCCGCTTCTTCGACACCCGTCGGCGAACCTTGGCGCCGGCGCACGGTCACGCGCGCATGGGCGCCGCTCCGCACGCGACGCTGCCGGCGCGTGGGCCAGAACAATCGCAGATCGTGGTGACCTCGCGGGGTCCGTGAACGTCCGTAGCGGCGATGAACGGGCAGCAACAGGCGAGCGGCGGCGGGGCCGCGGGTGCGCAGCGTTGCGCCGATTCGAAGGCGACGGCCGGCGCGGTCGAGTTCAGCGCCGCGCGGCGGCCTGGAGTCGGAGCACCGGGTGAGTCAGGCGTCGGCGATGCTGAGGGGACGCGCGCGCGCCACCTCGCCAACGGCGCGGGCGACAACAGCGACCGAATCGCCGAACTGTGCGCCGGGCGCGCCGCGCCCGCGAAGGCTGATTGGGGATCGGGCCCGAGGGGTGCGTCGGGCGAAGGCGAGGGCCCAGGCGCGGATGAGGGCGCGGATGAGGGCGCGGGCGGTCCTCCGCGCTCGGCGCTGGACCGCGCCGGTCGCAGGGTCGACGCGTACGCCGAGGACGACGAGAGCACAGACGCCAGCGATGAGCACGACGGACATGGCCCGCGCACGTTCCCGCGCCGCGGCGGCGCGAGCGAGGCGGAGGCGCGGTCCCACGTCGTGCCGCGCTCCCCCCACTCGGCACAGGGCCGGCCCAGCGCCTCGGACTGGGAGCGCAAAGGGCTTCGACATAGGGCTCTAATGCCTCTCTTATTACTTTTATTGTCCTATCTGACGATCTTGGCCGCGCGCGGCCCGTGGGAGCGTAGCGTGGCCCGCGCCCCACCGTCGAACGGCGCCGCTCGCTGGCTGACGGTGGCCCTCCAGCACCCCATTCGGACCCCCGTGGGGCTGCTCTTGCTGGCCCTCGCCCTCACCCGCCGCGCCGCCCCCGCGGCGCGAACGGGGCGCGAACGGGCCGCGGGCTCCCTGGCTCGCGACGCGGATCTCAACTAGACTAGGCGACTTGCGACGCGCCGTGCGGACCCCGCGGCCAGCCCCAGGGTCCCGCGCACGTCGCTCTTTCTCTACCCGCGCTCTCGCGTTGCGGCGCTCCGACTCTGGTCGGCGCGGCGGACGCCCCTGTTCACGATCCCATGAACACCGCTCCCTACCACGCCATCGTCTACGGTCCGATCAAGCTGCCGCGACTGGGGATCACTCTGGGCGTCAATCCGGTGCCGACGCAGCGCGAGGGCTGCGCCAGCGACTGCGTGTACTGCAAGATGGGCGTCGCCGCGTCGGTTCCGATCATCAGCCGCATCAAGGGCCTGCCCAGCTCGGGCGTCGTGGTGACCTCGGCCGCGCGCAAGCTGATCGAGATGCAGCGCGCCGGCGAGAAGATCGAGACCCTCGCCGTCACTGGCGATATGGACCCGACCGGGCACGGCCACCTGCTCGAGATCAGCGAAAATCTCCGCGACCTGCGCAACAAGTGGTTCCCCAAGGCCGACCTCGTGCTGCTTAGCGAGTCGCGCGCGCTGAGCTGCCCGGAACTGCGCGCGGTGTGCACGATCTACGACGAGCCGGTGTTCCGCTTCGACTGGGGCACCGCGAAGACCTACGAGGCGTTCCGGCCCGGCGCGGAGCTCGAGTACAAGACCGTCTTCGAACGCCTGGCGCAGATCGACCGCGTCATCCTGCAGGCGAGCTTCGTGCAGGGCGCGCTCGACAACTCCTCCGACAAGGAGTTGGCCGTGTGGCTCAAGAAGGTCGAGGAGTTGCGCCCGCGCGAGGTGCACATCACCACGCCGGAAGGCACGCGCAAGGGCGTGAAGCCGGTCTCCGCCTCCCGTCTCGAGGAGATCGCCGCCAAGGCCACCGAGCGCACCGGCACGGCGACGGTGGTCGTCGCGGAGACGGCGCAAGCGGTCGGCTAGCCCGACCGACGGCAGTCCTTCCGGTGCCGACGCCCCGCTTCGACCCGCCCGCCCGGCGCCCATGAGCCGCGGTCCCAAGGCGCTCGTCGAACTGCGCGGCGTGAGCCAGCGCTACGGAGACCGCACGGCGCTCGAACCCCTCCATTTGGAGGTCTTCGAGGGCGAAGTCATGGGGCTTTTGGGCCCCAACGGGGCCGGCAAGACGACGGCCGTGAAGATCCTCTGCGGGCTGCTCGCCCCCAGCGCGGGCGAGGTCCGTATCTGCGGCATCGACGTGCTCGCGGACCCGGTGGGCGCGCGCCGCAACCTCTCGTTCGTGCCCGACGGCGCTCCGCTGTACGCCAACCTGTCGCCCCGGCAGCACCTGCAGCTGGTGGGACGGCTGCACGGCATGGACGAAGGTCGCATCACGAGCGAGGCGGAGCGCCTGCTCGGCGCGCTCGAACTGGGCGAACGCATCGACGACCCCGTCGGACAGTTCTCGCGCGGCATGCGCCAGAAGGCGGCGCTCGCCTGCGCGATCCTGCCGCGCCCGCCGCTGCTCGTGCTCGACGAGCCGCTCGAGGGGTTGGACGCGCCGACCACGGCCGTCATCAAGGAGGTGCTGCGCGAGTGGGCCCGGGCGGGCGGCGCGGTGCTCTACACCTCGCACCTGCTCGACGTCGTGGAGCGCGTCTGCGACCGCATGGCCATCCTGGCGGCCGGCAAGCTCGTCGCGCTGGGCTCGATGGACGAGTTGCGCTCGCGCTCGGGCGCCGACGGCACGCTCGAACAGGTGTTCCGGGCGGTGACCCAGGCCGAGGACCCGGCGCTGAAGGCGCGGGTCGTGCTCGGCCTCGACGCTGCGCGCGCCTGACCCGGCGACGCCGGTCCGCGGCACGGCGCGCCGGCTACGGCACGAGCGCGAACTCCAGGCCGTTCGACAGGTTGGTGGTCTTCGGCGCGCCGGGGTCACGGAACCAGCCCTGGGCGAACACGCGCTCGCCGGCCTGGAACGGTGCGCCCAGGCTGGTCGGGTTGGCGGCCACGAAGGCGCTCCAGTCGACGCTCAGCGACCCGTTGCAGGCTCCGGCGGTCCCGCCGCTGAGCTGAGGCGTCGTGCGCTGCGTCGGCGGCTTGACGCACAGGAAGCTCGTGCTGCCGGAGAGCCAGGGCAGCGGCGTCCAGTTCGAGTTGTCGAGGCCGTAGAAGATCAGGCCCGCGCGCTGGCCTTCGACCGAGCCAACGCTCAGCACGAACCCGCTCGCGGCGCTGGCGCTGGGTGAACCCGCGCCCGAGATCGCCGGAACGCAGCCGTTGGTGGTCGTGCTCGAAGTGCAGAAGCTGACGAGGCTCGGTCCGGCGAGGTTGAAGGCCAGCGTGTCGAGATTGAAGTCGACGACGAAGTCGAGTTGGAGTTCGTCGAACACGAGGTTCGTGAAGCCGAAGTAGTTGTTCGGCTGGAACTGGTCCGAGGCGTGGCTGAAGCTGCTCACCAGCACACCGCCGAGCAGCGCGCGGAACTGGCTGGGCGCGCCGCCGCCGACCTGGTGGTACACGAAGCTCAGGTCCGAGATCGGCGTCGCGAACTGGATGCGCAGCGTGTTCGGCGCGCCGGAGAAGTCGTTGGTGAGGAACCCGCCCACCAAGTTGTTCGCCGATCCGGTGGTGAAGTAACTCGCGTGGCTCACGGTGATTCCCGCGAACTGGTTGGTCACGGGCGTGAAGTTCGGCAGCACGTTGGCGCCGAAGTCGATCACCTGATCGGGGTTCGAAAGGCCGGCGAACTGCGCCACGATGGCCTGGGCGTGCAGTGCGGGCGAGCTGACGAGGAGCGTGGCGAACAACACGACTGCGGAGCGGAGCTGCATGGGAATCTCTCGCTTTGGGGGGGACTTCTCTCGCGGGGACGAGCTTCGACGATAACCCGACCCGTGCGCCTGTGGGGCGCCCGCGCGAAAGAACGGACGCCGGCGCGCTACCTTCACGCCATGAACGCGACGGAAAAGCAGGCGGTGGTCGGGGTGTGCATGCTGGCGGCGTTCGTCGACGGCGCGAAGGTCGAACGCGAGCGCGAGGAGTTGCGCCGCATCGTCGACGGACTGGCGGGTGCAGACACGAGCCTGGCCGCGAGCGCGCAGGACGTGCTGGTCGGACGCGTGACGCTGACGCAGCTCGCCGCCCAGTTGCACAGCGTCGAGTCGAAAAACCTCGCCTACGAAATGGCGTTGTGCGTGTGCGACGCCGACGGCGCGCGCAACGACGCGGAGCGAGCCTTCCTGGCGGAGCTGCGGCGGGAGCTCGGCCTTCCGGAGGAAGCGCTCGCGCCCATCGACGCACGCGCGGACGACCTCACGGCCAACCCGTTTGCAGCCGCCACCGCGGTCGACACCGCCGAGATCGACGCGACGATCCTCAAGAACGCGATCCTGTGCGCCGCGCTCGAGCAACTCCCGCAGCGCATGGCGAGCCTGGCGATCGTGCCGCTGCAGATGCGCCTGGTCTACAAGGTCGGCGCGAGCTACGGCTTCAAGCTCGACAAGGGCCACGTGCTCGATCTGCTCGGCGCGGCGGGCGTCGGCGTCGCTTCGCAGATGGTCGACAACTTCGCGCGCGAGCTCGTCACGCGCTTCGCCGGGCGTTTCGTCGGGAGCTTCCTCAGCGGACTGGCCGGGCGGGCGACGAGTTCGGCGGTCGCCTTCGGCACGACCTATGCACTGGGCCACCTCGCCAAGCGCTACTACTCCGGCGGACGCAAGCTCACCACCGACCAGCTGCGCGAGACGTTCCGCTCGCTCGTCGACCAAGCGCGCGGCATCGAATCGAAGTACGCCGGTCAGATCAGCGAGCGGGCGCGCAACGTCGACGTGGGCCAGCTCGCGAGCCTGGTCCGCGGCGCGTAGCCCGGCTCAGCGCCGCGCGAACGGCGGCAGCAGCCGCAGCAGGCGGTCGTCGTGGATCACGTTGCTGATCCACACGCGTTCGTCACGGTTCGCGGCGCGCCAGGCGTCGCGTGCGCTGCGGCACTGGGCGAGGTGCGCCTCGACGTTGCCCGCATTCAGCGCGACTCCGAACAGCGGCGCTTCCAGCGCGCGGCCCTCGAGCGCCGCGTCGACACGCGCGAGCACCAAGCGTCCGAGTTCGGGCGTGCCGTGCGAGCTGTCGAACCAGTGCTGCATGCGCGCCCCGGGTTCGTCGTCGCGCGGCATGCGCTCGAGCGCGTGCTCGTGGTGCGCGGCGAAGTCGAGCACGAGCGTGGTTTGGCGCGACGCCACACCCGCGAGGTCGCGCTTGAGGCGCTCGAAGTCGTCCCACAGCTCGATCTGCGTCATGCACTCCATCTGGAGCGCGTGCTTGGGCGGCATCACGAGCACGACTTGGCTCTGCGCAGCGCGGGCGCGCGCCACGAAGCGTTCGAGCTCGTCGATGCGGTCGGCGCCGTACTCGAAGTTCAGGTACGTGCCGGGGTTGGCGAGGTAGACGCGCAGCAGATGCTCGGCCGTGTCCTCGCGGTAGCGGTGCCCCTCGGGCAGCTCGCGCCGATCGACGCCGTTGCGACCCACGCGCGCGCGACCGATGGACTGCGCTTCGAGCGTCGAGAAGGCGCGCTCGATCTCGTGCAGGCTCAGCAGTTCGCCTTCGTCCTCGTCGAAATGCTCGAGCGGACCTTCGTCGTCCACGCGATCGAAGTCGGAACGCTCGAAGTCGAAGTTGGTCTTGCGGCGCGACGACATGCAGTGCAAGTCGACGAACACGACGATCAGCGGCACGTGCGCGACCTCAAGCGCGTACTCGGCGACGCGCACGAGCTCCCACAAGTTCGTGTCCATCAGGCCCACGTTCGCCGTGCGTCCGCCGCGCAGTCCGTACGCGTCGGTGTCGTAACCCAGCGCGACGCGCGAGGAGCCAATCAACGCCGCGTCCCACGGTCCGTTCGCGAGCAAGTGCGCGCGGCCGCGTCGGTTGAGCACGTCGCGGTACGCGTGCAAGGCGCCGCCGTCGCCTTGTTCGTGCGTGCCTTCGGGATCGACGGTGTAGAGGAACGCCGCGACCACGGCGAGCGCGCCGAACACCAGCCCGGCGAGCACGAATCCGTAGCGCCGGTACACGGCGGCGTCGCGCAAATCCTCCGCGTGCGGGTGCTCAGAAGTTGAAGTAGAGGAACTCACTGGCTTGGTGCAAGCGAAGGATCGAGTAGGTCCCCAACGCGGCGATGAGCACGGCCCAAGCGACGTTGGGGCGCCAGACGAGCGCAGCCAGCCACGGTCGGCGCTGCTCGATGCGCGCGAACTCGACCACGGGCTTTTCGCGCGCAAAGAACTCGGCCGTGTTCGGGAACGCGACGCACATCAGTCCGAGCGCCAGGATGCACAGCCCCGGCTCGACACGTCCGACGCTCGACGCGAGCGAGAAGCCGGTGATGCCGCTCATCGCGCCGAGGATACGCCACGCGGCGTCGAAGCTCTCCGCGCGGAAGAAGACCCACGCGACGACGACCGCGAGCATGGTGATGCTCCACGACAGAGCGTTCGCGCTGCTCGCGGGCAGTCGCGGCAGCGCGAACTGCTCGAGCGTGCGGCGCCACATCTGGTGCACGACCAAGTACGCGCCGTGCAGCGCGCCCCACGCGACAAACGTCCAGCCGGCGCCGTGCCACAATCCGCCGATGAGCATCGTCGCCATCAGATTGACGAGCCGCCGCGACTCGCCGCGGCGATTTCCGCCCAGCGGGATGTAGACGTAGTCGCGCAGAAAGCGCGAGAGCGTCATGTGCCAGCGCCGCCAGAAGTCGGCGATGTCGAGCGCCTTGTACGGGCTGTCGAAGTTCATCGGCAGCTTCACGCCGAACATGCGCGCCAAGCCGACCGCCATGTCCGAGTAGCCCGAGAAGTCGAGGTACAGCTGCAGCGAGTACGCCAGCGCTGCGATCCACGCTTCCGCGAACGTCGGCTGTCCGCCGTTGAGCGCGTAAGTGAACGTCGGCCGCGCGTAGGCGGCGACCGGGTCCGCGAGCGCGACCTTCTTGAACAGGCCGATGAAGAAGTAGCTGGCGCCGACCGTCAGGTCGTCCGCGCGCGGCAGGAAGACGCGGCGGTCGCGGAACTGCCCGAGCACCTCGGCGTGGTGCACGATCGGCCCCGCGATGAACTGCGGAAAGAACGTGACGAACAGGCAGTACTCGAGGAAGCCGTGCTGCTCGTCGTGGATCTCGCCGCGGTACGAGTCGACGAGGTACGCGACCTGTTGGAAGGTGAAGAACGAGATGCCCAGCGGGAGCGCGACGGCGCCGAAGCTCCACTGCGTGCCGGCGAGCGCGTTGACCGTGTCCGCGAAGAAACCCGCGTACTTGTAGTAAGCGATCAGCGCGATGTTGGCGACGACGCCGGCGCTTAGCCACGCGCGGCGCGACGCCGGCGCGGCGCGTGCGATCGTTCGACCCAGCGCGTAGTTGGCGACGAGCGAAGCGCCGAGCAGCGCGACGTGCCCGGGGTTCCACCAGCCGTAGAACACCAGGCTCGCGATCACGAGGAACGCGACCACCTGCGCGCGCCCGGCCCAACGCGCCATGGCAAAGCACCCCAGCAACGTTGCCGGCAGGTACAGGAGGACGAACGTGTAGCTGTTGAAGAGCACGCGGGAACGTTCGTCGGATGCGCAGGGACTCGCCGTGCGGCCTCAGGCGCCGGCGCCGGGACATCTTTTCGTAGCGGCGCCGAGCCCGCCTGAAGAAGGCTCGGCGGGGAGAATCCGCGTCCGCCCGCCGCGGCTCAAGTGACGGGGCGGTCAGGAAAGGGCTTCCGAACTGCCTCAGGCGACGAGCTTTGGATTTCGGTGTCGCGCGCTCGCGATCCGTCGGCGCCGCGTGCCGCCTGGCGATCCAGCGGCGAGCACCTCAGCGGCGGACGCCGCGAGCGAGGAAGGAAGAGGTGTTCAGTCCACCCTCTGTCGCCTACGACCGTCGGCGCGCGCTCTCGGGCGTTCTGCACCGGCAAGGAGAATGCAAGAAAGCTGGCCTCGCCTGCAACTCGAAGCAACGGATGCGGGCAACACGTGGCGCGCTTCCCTGGGGATCGTGTCGGCGTCGGCAGGCAAGGCTACGCGTGGTGCGAGGCCTCCGACTCCGCCACGGCGCCAGGAGCGCGAACCACCCAACCATGAACACGACCATCCGGACACCTTCGCTGCTCCGTCTCGTTCAGTCGTTCGCTGCGCTCTTGATCGCCTGGTGCGCCCTTTCGTTCCCGATCGGGGCGCAAGGCAACGACGGCGCACCTCCGATTCCGATCACCCAGCCCGGACACTGGGACATCATGAACCCTACGACCGGCGCCGACACGGGCTGGGACCTCACCGCAACGGAGACCCTGCCTGGGATCTTCGACGTGACAGCCAAGAAGGATGTCCCGGGCGGCGAACCGATGGTGGAGCACTCCACGTTCATCGAGATCATCGCCGGCTTATACCAGTACACGAACCACACCAAGGAGATGACGGGCTTCTATGTGTGGGACGGCTCTGGGTACGTCCGCGTTTCCAACAGCAGCAAGCACTCGCGCAAACTAGTCCCAGCCCCCTGACGCGCGGCGACGAACACACGTACCACGCTCGGACGCTGCGACAGAGGCTTCCTGCGTGGGGCCGTCTGGCAGTCCGGTGAAGAAGCGCTTCGCGCGCGGAAGTCGTCCGGTTGCGTCGGATCTAGCCCGGTTCTCTCACCAGGACCGTAGCGAGACCGCGATATCTCGTGGGCTCGCAAGCGCTTGGAGTGAACGCGCCCGGAGGCGACCTGTAGGGTCGCTGAGGATCGCGTTCGCTCCAAGCG
>Ga0169931_10009709_pt1 | contig 13838 bp, 10 predicted proteins | sample Kivu_15m_20L_FD_129675 | JGI IMG/M metagenome (GOLD analysis project Ga0169931, IMG submission 129675) | Freshwater microbial communities from Lake Kivu, Western Province, Rwanda to study Microbial Dark Matter (Phase II) - Kivu_15m_20L... | ecosystem: Environmental > Aquatic > Freshwater > Lake...
AACGTTTGTACGAAAAGAGGGTCGGATGCCGGGACCTGACGCTCGCGTCATCCCCGGACGGCGTTGAAATGGGGAGGGCGCCGAGGGATTTCAAGAGCTCGGCGCGGGATCCGTTTCGCGGCGTCCCCGGGAGGCTCCGGGGCAAGGGCGCACCCGCGGTCCGGCAGGCAGCGTGCCTGGTCCCGGTCCTGCCGGTGCAAGGACCGATTTGAGGGGGTTGCCACGCAGGGGTAGGCCGGTGTAGGCTCGAACGAAAAAAGCACAGGCGTCGCTGGTACGGACCCTGCTGCTTGATGTCCGACGGTTGGGGCGCTGCTGCCAGCCTGAGGGGCATATACAGTCAAACAGTCTTTATGAGCAGGAGACCCGACAATGAAAATCCGGCACTTGATTGCTGGCGCGATGGTGGCTGCAGCTTTGCCACTCGGTGCATCGGCCGCGATGGTCACCATCGATGGTGACAAGTTCGATATCAGTTTCGACGACAGCCTGCTGGGTCTGTTTGGCACGCCGACCATCATCGGTGATCTGGTTGTCTGGAATCCCTCCGGTTCCCCCGCCTTCAGTGCCCAGACGACCGCGGCTGACAGCACGGCGTTCACCAACAGCACCTTCACGCTCACCGTGACGGCCGATCCTGGCTGGTGGATCAGCGGCGCGGCCGTGGGGCAGGACGGCACCTACTTCTCGTTCGGCACGGATAGCCAGGTCGGTGTGACCGGCACCCTGAGCATCACCGCTGCGGATCCCATGGGCGGCCTCGATACCTGGTCCGGCAACATTGCGCCTACGTCGCCTTTCGTGAACGGCTCCTTCCCGCCCGTGATGGTGGACTGGGATGCCGCATCTCCGATTCTCGACACCGACAACGTCGCTCAGGCGCAGGTGTCCATTCAGAGCGTTCTGTTTGCCTACGCTGGCCCGCTGGCAGGGCCCAAGGGTGCCTTCATCGAGACCACGCAGGTCGTGCTGGGCATGAACATGGTGCCCGTACCCGAGCCGGCCACCTGGGCCTCCATGGCCACTGGCGGCATCCTGCTCGGGTTTGCGCTGCGTCGTCGCAACCGCAAGTCCTGAGCGGGACCGGGCGAGTCCCGGTGACGCACCAACTAAAAAGGCTTCCTCGGAAGCCTTTTTCGTTTTGTCCGCGGCGGGTGATCGGTCACTGGATGACGAAGCCCTGCTGCAGGAGCGTGCGGTAGATCTCGTCCCGCCTGCCGATGATGTCCGCGGGGCGGGATTCGCGGTACTGGCGCGCTTCGCCGGCCGAGTAGGGGACGAAGTCCGGGGGCATCGATGCGCCCGCGAACTCACGGATCATCCAGTTGGTGACCGCAGCCGCCCGCTCATCCGGCAGCCGCACCCCAAGCAGCCCAGGGACCTGCATCACGAAGGCGCGCCCCTCCGACAGTCTGAGAAAGTGCCCGACCTGTTCGGCGAATCGAGGGATACCTTTCTCGGGCTTGCCCAAGCCATCCATGCCATGGCAGCCGGAGCAATGGAGCATGTAGTCGGTGCGTGCCCGGGCGCTGGTCCTGTCCTCAGCCACGGCGCCACTGACGAGGCCTGCAAATGCGATGGCCAGCATCACTCGTGCGCCGCAGCCTGCCATGGGTTGCCTTCCGTACGGGACCGTCAGGCGTTGGCCACGCCGACGATGACGGACACGGTGCAGTGATACATGGTCTGCTTGTCGGCCATGCACCAGTTGATGTCATTGTGCACGCCCATGCGATAGGCCGGGCGCTCGCGCTCGTTGAAGTTGCACAGGCAGCGGCCGCAGGCGACCTTGCCGCAGCAGTCGTTGTAGCTCACCAGGTAGTCGCGCCCGTCCTTGGGGTTGCGGCAGGTGCCCACCCAGGTGACCTTGGAGGCCTCGGCGCCAGGCGGGCAGGTGGTGACGCTGCCGCCACAACAGGTGCACAGGAAGCCATCGAGAGCGCAGTTGCGCCAGTACTCGCACTTCATCGGGTCGTCCACCGCAGGCAGCGCGGCGTGTGCTTCCCCACCGGAGCGGTCGAAGGGAAGCATGGGCAACACCGCTCCACCCACCAGGGTCGTCCCGAGCTTTGCGATGGTGCTGCGGCGGGAGCTGAACTGGGCCGCCGAGCGCACCCGCCGTTCAGCCATGCGGTCGATCCACTGCTCGATCAATTGGAACATGGTGGTATCCCCTTCTAGGTTCAGGCGCGCTCGCCCGAGTGCACATGGGCGCCGCCCTGCAGGTAATCCTGCACCGAGGCGACGCCGATTTCCTTGGCATTGAACAGACTCTCGAGCTGTTCGCGGTTGTTGATCAGTCCCTTGGCCCGGATGACGCCATGCTCGTCGAGCAGGACGGCGTAGGGCAACCGGCTCACCCGGTAGGCCATGCCCAGATCCGCCGACAGGACGTAGGGAAACTGGGAGAGCTTCTGCTCTCGATGAAAGGCCAGGTGCTGGGTGGACTCTCCGTCGCTGGCGAGCACCACATCGAGCCAGGACTTTTCCGCCTGGGATGCGGAACGCAGGATGGGCAGGAGTTTCTTGCAGACCGGGCAGGTCGGCGACAGAAAGAAGATCAGCTGGCTGCGGGCACGGTCGCCGCCGATGGCGACCGTGCCGCCACCGAGGGAGGGCAGGTCGAAGGTGGGGGAGTGCTCGCCCAGCTTGGGGCCGGCATCGGTGATGAGGGCACCCATGGGGGCGACACGCTCGTAGAGGATGCCGACCTGTCGCGCCAGTGCCCACAGGGCCACGATCACGCCGAGCATCAGCACCCAGAGCAGAACGTTGGAGATCGCGATGCTGGTCATGACAGGCTGCTCCGTGTCTCGTCCGCCTGGCTCGCCCGTGCCATGCGGCTGGCCTGGCGGAGCAGTTCGTCCGCCATGAGGTAGGCCACGTAAAACGCAAGCACACCGGCGACCAGGGTGATGCCATCGATCCAGTCGAAGGGACGCTCGACGGTCGGACCCGCGAAGGCCAGCGCCACCCCGACCAACAGCGCGTTGCGCGCCACCAGTCCCCAGGACAGGGGATGGGCGGCGCCGCCGCAACCGCAGTCGATGTAGCTGCGGCCATGCAGCAGGTTGATGGCCATCGCTCCCGCGTAGGCCGCCAGCAGCCCGGCCGCACCCACCAGGGCCGCGGTCCGCGTGACCGGCACGAGCAGCCCGAGGGCCAGCACCGCCTCGAGCACCGGGACGATGCGCGCCACGGCGCCAAGCAGCGGCTCCGGCACCAGCCGATAGCCGGCAAGTGCGGACAGGAAGGCCTGCGGCTCGCCGAACTTGTGCCACGCGGCCCCGAAGAAAATGAGCGCGAGCGCCCCCACCACGATACCCGCGGCCGCCGGGTCGCCGAGGAGGAGGACGGGGTGCATCAGTGGACCTCGATCTGGCTCGGGAACTCACCCACCTGGAACACGCCCTTCACGCGCGGCTTGCGCCCGAGTTCCACGATCACGAGAGATGCCTTCTCGGCGTCGATGGCGTACAGGCGTTTCCCGTCGGGAGACGTGCCAATGGCGGTGGCCATGTGCCCGGGCATGCGACCCACCCGCTTCTTCGTGGCGATGTCGAAGGTCCAGATCTCTTTCGCGGGCGCCTTGTGGCTGCCCTCGCCGCCGCCGGAGTGCATCGGCACGTGGAACTGCCCGCTGCCCTCATGCAGGGCCAGCACCTGATAGCCGCCCGGGCGCCAGCCCTTCTTGCGCTCCTTGGCGGACACCAGCGACCACTTGCCAACGGCGCGTGCCTTGTCGGCGCTCATGTCGATGCTCACCAGGTTGCCGGTGAAGCTGACGAAATGGTAGGTGTCGCCGGTAGGTTCGCCCTGTATGAACAAGGCATCGGCGTCGGGATCGAACAGCACGTCGGACACCGTGCGGCCGGCCGCGCTGCCATCCTCGCCCAGGGTGATCATCTGCATCGTGCCGTCACCGCACAGGGTGCCGAAGCGGTTGGGCTGGGACCGGACCGGGTAGATGGCCCAGCACCCCGGGGTGGAGATCTCGGCCACCGCCTCCTTGCGCTGCAGGTCGATCACCGTGACGGAGGTGGCGGGGGTGGCGTTCTGGACCAGCAGCCAGCGGCTGTCGGACGACAGGCTGAGCAGATGGCGGTAGTTCAGTGCCAGCGCGCGTTTGTCGCTGACGGGAATCTCGTACTTGAACGACAGCGTGTCGGCATCCCACACCTCGACGATGTCGGTGCGCTCGCCGCGCTGACCCCGGGAGTAGTAGCTGGTGGCGATGTAGATCTCGCGTCCGTCGTGGCTGATCTTGGTCTGGCCGGTGAACCCGGTGCCGATCACACCCTGGTAGGCGCCGGTTTCACCGTCCACCACGTGGAGCTTGCCGTCGCCGATGTGGTTGATGGCGATGTCGGGGATGTAGACCCGCTGTTTCGCCCTGACCGCCTTCTCGACGGTGACCTGTTCGATGGGAAGCTGCGCCTGCACGGCGGGGACGTGGGACAGTGCCGCCGCTGCCAGTGCCACCACGGCCCGTCGGGCCATCCGGAATCCGACCTTCATGGTGCTTTCCCCTCGCACGACCGGGCACCTGCCCGAATGCTTTGGAGGTTACCGCTGCAAGCCCGTTGCGAAAAGAGGTGCACCCGCCCGCAGCGAGAAAAATCCGCCACGCCCGCCGGCGGTGCTGCCGCCATGCCGTGTTGCCGGGGGGGGGGGCGACCCCTGGCCAGGTGTCGGCGAACCGATCCTCGCCGGACGTCAGCCGAATACGGGGAAGGGCTGGTACCTGCCCTTGAGCACGGACTCTGCGGCGCCGAGCCCCAGCCAGCCGTCGATGGCGGTGGCGTAGGCGCGGCGGAAGTCGCTGGTGTGGACCAGGTTGTCGGTGCCGTCCAGGTCGGTCAGGCTGGGAGGCACGCCGTGGTGACCACCGGCGACCTGATGGCCGGCGAAGAACATCACGTTTGCGGTGCCGTGGTCCGTACCCAGGCTGGTGTTCTCCGGCACCCGCCGCCCGAACTCGGAGAACACCATCAGGGCGACCCGGTCGGCCACGCCGAGGCGTTCGAGGTCGCGCATGAAGCCCAGCACCGCGTCGGCGGTGTAGGTCAGCAGGCGCTGGTGCAGGTCGTTCTGCTGGACGTGGGTGTCGAAGGCGTTGTTGCGATAGGCGGTGTAGTAGAGCCGGGTGGGGAAGCCTGCTGCGATGCAGGCCGCCACCTTGTTGAGCCCGAGCGGGTTGATGCCGTAGTCGATCTTCGCGGGAAAGCGCGCCCAGGCCTGGCGCACCAGCTCCGAGGCCTCCCGGGCGCTGCGGGCAACGTCGTCCAGGAAGCGGCGGGTCGGATTCGCCTCCTGCACCGCAGCGGGGCCAAGCTCGAGGACCTGCTGTTCCTGGAGGAAGGCATTGCGCATGAACTTGTCGGGATCGTCGAACACCACCGGCGTGTGCACCCGGCTCTTGACCGCGAGTGACTGCGCCGTGTCGACGTTGATGAGGAAGTTCGGCTGTGCGCGCGGCGACATGGCATCGGCCACCCGGCCGAACCAGCCGTAGTCGTCGCCGCTGTTCGGCGCCGCCGTGTGCCAGTAGGCCATGGAGGTGAAGTGCGAGAACGAGGGGTTGTCATAGCCAACGCCGTGGACGATGGCGAGCTGCCCGTCCTTCCACAGGCGCTCGAATCCCGCCATGCCCGGGTTCAGGCCGAAGCGATCATCCAGCTTCAGAAGCTTCTTCTCCGGGATGCCGACCGAGGGGCGCAGCCGGTAGTAGGCATCGTCGCCGTAGGGCACCACGGTGTTCAGGCCGTCGTTTCCGCCGGACAGCTCGAGCACCACGAGGATGCGGTCGTTGGCCGCAGCGTCGGCGGCGGCATGGGCCACCCGCGAGAAAACGCCCGGCACGGGCACCGGCGAGAAGGCGGCGGCGCCCAGGCTCGCGAGGCTGGCCTTGAGAAGCTGGCGGCGCTGATATTGGCGGGATTTCATCGGTTCACTCCGTGTGGCGGCGGGGGCGGACGACTCAACCGAGCTGATACTCGGGGCGGCTCATGATCAGATGCAGCAGCAGCCGCAGGCCGTCCTCGGCGAAGCTCTCGGCGGCCTCGAGATCGCCGGTGCCCAGCTCCCTGATCAGGAAGTCGGCGAGTTCGCGCCGGGTGGGCTCGTCGAGCGCGACGGTGAGGAAGCGGCCTTCCAGGTAGCGCACCGCGTCGTCGGCGGTCCGGCATCCCGCGGAACGCACCATGCCGGTCAGGTCCAGGCGTGCCAGGGTGCGGGGGATGGGCTTGACGCGCTCGATGGCCATCTGCCAGCCGCGGTAGCTGGCGAAGCGGGTGTTGAAGTCCTCGTCACGGTCGACGTTCATGTTCGACATCGACATCATGTTTCCGCCACCGTACTTGTCCAGTGGCTTGGTCGCGGTGGTGATGTCCTGGCCGGCGCGCACGCGCTCGTGCACGGCGCGGATCTCGGCGCCGGTGTAGGAGACCGGATAGCGGTCCTCGGGGATGTAGCTGATGTCCGGGAACAGCACGTCGAGCGCGAAGTTGCCACGCTCCAGAAGAAGACCCGGGGTCACCCAGCTGCGCCCCTGGGCCCAGCCGGCGACCGTCGGCGGGTACAGCAGTTTCTGGCCGAGTGCGCCGGTGGCGTCGTTGAAGTCGGGTACCCCCGGTACCTCGGCCAGACCGAGCTTGCGGTAGGTCGACACCGCGAGTTCCACCGGGCTCTTGATCCGCGTGGCCACCGATTCGGGCGCGTGGAAATCCCGCGAGGACAGCAGCGTCTCCATGAAGGGCGCGATGCGGTAGCCGTTGTCGCGCAGCAGGGCGCCGAGGCGGCGTTGCAGGGCGGGATCGAGGTCCTCCCGCACGAAGTAGCGGTAGAGCTTGCCGGCGATGAAATCGGCGGTGACCGGCTGCTCCAGGATGACATCGATCACGCCCACGCCATCGAACGGCCCGGCGCGCCCGAGCAGCGTCTTGACGCCGTCGTCGTGCCTGTCGTCGTCGACCCGGAAACGCGTGCCTTCGAAGTTCCAGCCGGTGAAGGCCCGCGCCGCCTCTCGGATGTCGTGTTCGGTGTAGTTGCCCACGCCCATGGAGAACAGCTCCATGATCTCGCGGGCGAAGTTCTCGTTCGGGGCACCCTTCACGTTCACCGCGGCGTCGAGGAAGGCGAGCATCGCCGGGTCCTGGGCCACGCCGATCAGCAGGGTCCGGAAGTCACCCAGGCCCTGCGCCTGGAGGAACTGCAACTGCCCCAGCATCTTCCGGTAGTCACGCACCTTCTCCTCGCTGGTGGCGAAATGGCCGTGCCAGAACAGGGCCATCTTCTCCTCGAGCGGGCGGGGCGTGACGAGCATGCGGTTGGCCCACCAGTAGCCGAGGCGGTGCGTCTCCAGACGGCTCGCCCGCAACCAGTAGAAGAACTTGTTCACCACCGGCTGCATGCGGCGGTTGCCGGCGGGCTTGACCCTGACGCCGATGGCTTCGCCCTGGCTGCGTGCCAGATCCGTGGTGGCCGGCCGGCTGGCCGGGAAGTCGTCCAGCGCCTCGTCGAACACGCCGGACTCGTCGAAGGCAGGCAGACTGGCTTCGGGCGCACCCTCGAAGTACACCATCCGCCGCACGGCACCCGCCGGACCCAGTGCCGCGAGTGCCTGTACCTCCTCGGGAGTGCCGCCGAAGCCGGCGCGCTCCAGCAGGTGGGCGGCGCGCGCCGCATTCCACTCCGCCGCGGTGACCGGCGTCAGGTCACCGGCCCAGGAGGAGACGGCCGGTGCATGGCCGGGGGCGAGGGACAGCATGGCAGCCAGGGTGGGAACGAGGAGGGTTTTCATGAGCGGTCGGCTTGGCATGGTCGGATCTCCGTCCTGCAAGGGTGGCACGGGGCGCGGCCTGCCACCGCCAGGAAAATCCGTAGCGCCGGCTCATGGAAATCATGAGCAGCCAGGCCCTGCCCTGCGTCGTTGTGCCAACGAGTATACCGGCCGGCTCCCGGCTCCCGGCCCCCGGGCCTCGGGGCAGCCGGTGGCGCGATCAGGCCGCCGGGCGGCGCGCTGCCAGTACGTCCAGGATGGCACGCGGCGCCAGCGCGCTGGCGGATCGCTCCCCCATGCGCGTGGCGACCCGCAGGAAGGGCTTGCGCAAACCTCCGCCGACGGTGAGGAATAGTAGGTCTCGAGTTGCCGGTCTGAGGGGATGCCGGTCTGCTGCAACAGACCGCAGCCCAGGCAAAGGGCGATCTGAAGCGTCTCCCCGCTCTGGGCATCCGACGCGAGGCCGGCCGGAGGTTCATGCGGCGCTGGTCTCCTTCTCCTCGAACCAGCGATACAGCGTCGGCACCACCACGAGCGTAAGCAGGGTGGAGGTGATCAGGCCGCCGATCACGACGATCGCCAGGGGACGCTGCACCTCCGAGCCGGGGCCGGTGGCAAACAGGAAGGGGATCAGCCCCAGCATGGCGACGGTCGCGGTCATCAGCACCGGGCGGAAGCGCATGGTGCAGCCCTGGACCACGGCGTCGGCGGAGGACAGACCCTCCTGCCGCAGGGAGCGGATGTAGGACACCAGCACCACGCCGTTGAGCACGGCGATGCCCCAGAGAGCGATGAAGCCGACCGATGCCGGCACCGACAGATACTCGCCGGTGACGAACAACGCGACGATGCCGCCGATCGAGGCGAAGGGCAGCACGGTGATGATGAGGGTCGCGTAGCGCGCCGAATTGAACAGGGTGAACAGCAGGAAGAAGATGGCCGCGATCGTGACCGGCACGATGATCATGAGGCGGCTCATGGCCCGCTGCATGTTCTCGAACTGTCCGCCCCACTGGAGGTAGTAGCCGTCCGGCAGCTTCACCTCGGCGGCAATGCGGTCCTGGGCTTCCTGGACATAGCCGCCAATGTCGCGCCCGCTGACGTTGGTCCCGACGACGATGCGGCGCTTGCCCTGCTCCCGGCTGGTCTGAACGGGACCGTCCACCACCGCGATGTCGGCCACGGCCCGCATCGGCACCACCGCGCCGGAGGGGCTGGTGAGCAGGGTGTCGGCGATCACGTCCACCTTGTCTCGGAACTCCTCCGGGAAGCGCACCAGCGCGGGGAAGCGGCGTTCACCCTCGTAGATTTCGGTGGCGGCGCGGCCGCCGATGGCCGTCTCGATGACGTCGTGCACGTCCGCCGCGTTCAGGCCATAGCGCGCCATGAGCGAACGGCGCAGCGTGACGGTGAGGTATTGCTGGCCGGTGAGGCGTTCGATGCGCAGGTCCTGGGTGCCTCGCACCTTGTTGAGCACCCGCGCGATGTCGTCACCGACGCGCTTGAGTTCGTCGAGGTCGTCGCCAAAGATCTTGATCGCCACCTGGGAGCGCACGCCGGTGACCATCTCGTCGACCCGCTGGGCGATGGGCTGGTGCATGATCAGACTGATGCCGGGCAGGTCCTTGAGGCGGTCGCGGATATCGTTCTCGAAGCTCTCCTGGCCGGTGGCGCCCTCGGGCCACTGGTCGCGTGGCAGCAGCGACACCACCGGGTCGGAGTCGCTGTGCGGCTGGGGGTCTGCCGGGCTCTCGCCACGGCCCACCTTGTTCACCACCATGCGCACCCCGGGCACGGCCGCGATGCGGCGCGAGGCCTCCATCTCGAGCTTCATCACCTCCTCGAAGGACATGTTGGGCATGCGCGAGATGGCGGGCGTGATGGAGTTTTCCTTCAGCGTCGGGATGAAGGACTTGCCGAGCAGCGGGAACAGCGCCACCGAGCCCAGCAGCGCCAGCACCGCCACCATGACGGTCTTGCGCTCGTTGCCCAGGGCGAGCGTCAGCAGCCGCAGGTAGTGGCGCTTGAGGAAGGCGATGGGGCGGGTATCCTCCTCGTGCCCGCCCTTGAGGAAGTAGGCGCACAGGGCAGGGGTCAGGGTGAGCGCGAGCAGAAGCGATGCGGTGAGGGCGATGGCGATGGTGTAGGCCAGCGGCGCGAACATCTTGCCCTCCATGCCCTCGAGCGTCATCAGCGGCAGGAACACCAGGATGATGATGCCGACCCCGTACACCACGGGCGTGGCGACCTGCTGCACCGCCTCCAGGATGATGCGCAGCTTGCCCTCGCCCTTGCGGTGCGACAGCTGGGCAAAGGCGTTCTCGACGACCACCACGGCCCCGTCGACAATGAGGCCGATGGCGATGGCCAGACCGCCCAGGGACATGAGGTTGGCCGAGATGCCGAACCAGTTCATCGCCATGAAGGTGATCAGGGGCGCGAGGCACAGCGATGCCACCACGATCAGGCTGGAGCGCAGGTCGCCGAGGAAGACGAACAGAACGACCACCACCAGGGCGACACCCTCCATCAGGACCTTGACGACGGTCCACAGGGCGGAGTCGACCAGCTCGGTGCGGTCGTAGAAGGGGACGATCTGCAGGCCGCCAGGCAGCATGCCCTTGTCGTTGATCTCCTTGACCCGCGCCTTGACGCGCGACACCACCTCTTTGGCGTTGCCGCCGCGCAGCATCATGACGATGCCGCCCACGGCCTCGGTCTCGCCGTTCTTGATGAGCGCGCCGACGCGCACGGCAGCGCCGATCTTCACCTCGGCCACGTCGCGGATGAACACCGGCGTGCCGCCTTCCTCCTTGAGCACGATGTTGCGGATGTCGTCGACCGACCGGATCAGGCCGATGCCGCGGATCAGGTACTGCTCGTCCCCGGTCGGCAGGATGCCACCGCCGGAATTGGCGTTGTTGCGGGTGAGGGCGTCGTAGACGTCGCGCAATGCCACGTGATAGTGGCGCATGCGGTCGGGGTTCACCTGGATCTGGTACTGGCGCTCGAAGCCGCCCTGGGAGTTGATCTCGGCCACGCCCTGGATGGAGCGCAGCAGCGGCCGCACCACCCAGTCCTGCACCGTGCGGCGTTCCATGAGTTCGGCCTCGCCGAGGGCGCGGCCGCGGTCGTCCGGCTTGTCCAGCGTGTACTGGTAGACCTCGCCGAGTCCGGTGCTCACCGGTCCGAGAATCGGCGAGATGTCCCCCGGCAGCCGCGAGCGCACCTCGATGATGCGCTCCATGACCAGCTGGCGTGCGAAGTACACGTCGACGTCGTCGCGAAACACCAGGGTGATGAGGGACAGCGCGTTCCGGTTGAGCGAGCGCATCTCCACCAGACCGGGCAGACCGGTCATGGCGATCTCGATCGGCACGGTGATGAAGCGCTCCACCTCCTCGGGCGAGCGTCCCGGCGCCTCGGTGGCGATCTGGACCTGGACGTTGGTGACGTCCGGGAAGGCGTCGACCGAGAGCGTGTTCAGGGCGCGCACGCCGAAGGCTGCGACGGTGAGGGCGACGACGACCAGGATGACGCGTTGCTGCAGGGAGAAGCGGACGAGGGCGTCGAGCAAGGTGGTGTCCTCTGGGAGGTCAGGGTGCGTCAGTCGCGCGGTGTGGTGTGGCGGGGCGTGGCCATGCTCACTGCAGGTTCTGCTTGCGTTCGTTGTTGAGGTGGAAGGCACCCTCGGTCACGATCACGTCCTCGGGCGACAGGCCCTCGAGAACCGGACGCACGCCGTTGGCCTCGCTGCCCAGGGTGACCGGGATGAGGCGGTACGTGTTGCCTGCCTTGCGCACGAACACGTAGTCGCGGTTGTTCTCCCGCACCACGGCGTCCATGGGAACCACCAGCCGCTGCTGCGGGCGGTCCTGGATCAGCATGGTCGCCAGCATCGCCGGGCGGATGGAGCGGTCGGTGTTGTCGACCTCGGTCCGGGCGGACACCGTCCGGGTCTCGGGATTGACGGTGGAGCTGACGAACACGATGCGGCCCTGGATGGAGCGGTTGCCCAGGGCCGGGATCTGCACCTGCACCACGTCCCCGATGCGCACCAGGTCCGATTGCTTCTCGGCGATCTCGGCCTGGATCCAGACGCGCGACAGATCGGCGACCGTGAACACCGCGTCGGCCGGCTGCACCACCTGTCCCTGGGCCACCGGGCGCTCGATCACCGTGCCGCTGATGCTCGCCACGAGGAAGGACTGGGAGTTCACCGTGCGCGTGTGCTCGAGCTTCTCGATGCTCTGCTCGGACATGCCGAGCACCTCGAGCTGGTCGTGGGCGGCGCTGAAGTCGGCCTCGGCCTGGTCTTTCTCGGTCTCGCGGCGCTGCAGCTCGGCGGCGCCGATGACATCGGCCTCGAACAGCAGCTTGGCGCGCTCGGCCGCACGCTCGGCCAGCAGCTTGGCCGAGTAGGCCTTGAGGAAGCCGAGTTGGGCGGAAGAGAGCTCGGTGCTGTTCAGCGCCGCGAGCACCTGCCCGCGCTGCACGTTCTGTCCGACGATGGCCCGCAGGTCGGTGATGCGTCCCGTGACCGAGGACCCGATGCGCGCCACACGCGTCTCGTCCACGCTGGCGGAAGCCGGCACGCGCAGGGTTTCGCGGAACTCCACCGCCTGCAGCGCGCCTTCCTTGACCCATTTGCGGGTCTCTCCGTCGGCGACCACGGTCAGCGGATCCGTCGCCGGGGGCTGGGCGGCCGGACCCCCCGATGCGGCAGGGCCGGGTGCAGCGGTCTTGGCGGTGTCCTTCTTGTCCCCACAGCCGGCCAGGGCCAGCAGGCAGGCGAGGGCGAGGGTGAGGGCCGGATGGCGGCTCATGGTGCATCTCCAGTGAATTCGGAGGCGGTCAGCCGTTCGATCTCCACGATGGCCGCCTGCTTGTCGAAACGTGCGGCGAGGAACTCGGCGCGCACCGTGCGCAGCACCCGCTGCGCATCCAGCACCTCGAGGAAGCCGCGCTCGCCGTAGCGGAAGGCCGACTCGGCGACGCGCAGGGCGTTCTCTGCCTGCCGGAGCAGGCCGCCTTCGTAGGCAGCGATCTGCTGCCGCGCCACCAGCAGCCGGTTGTAGTTGATGTCGAGTTCGCCGCGCAGCAGCAGGCGCTGCTGTTCCGCCACCAGCGAGGCCTGCTGCAGGGATGCGACGGCATCCCCGATCGGGCCGCGGCGCTGGTCCCAGAGCGGAATCGGAACCGACAGGCCGAACATGGTGCGGCTCTGTTCCGGCTCGCGATCCACGCCGGCCCGCAGCGTCGGGCGCGGCACGCGCAGCGCGCGCTCCGAGGACAGGCGGTTTTCTGCCCTGAGCACTTCCGCGCGCACGCGGCGCAGGGCCGGGTGACGCTCCTCGAGGCGGCGGTACAGGGTCTCGAGACTCTCGTCGAGCGTCATCGACCGCAGCTCTCCGGTCACATCGAGCTCGATCTCGGGGCCGGCGCCGATCACCAGCTTCAGCTGGGCCAGGGCCTGGGCGACCCGGAGTCTGGCGCTTGCCGTCTGGTTGCGTACGCCGGCGAGCTCGGCGTCGATGCGGACCAGCTCGAACTTGGCGCGCTCGCCCACGTGGACGCTCAGCTCGATGCGGTTGCGCGTCTCTTCGAGCAGCTTCTGGTTGTCCACCGCGAGCGCCAGCTCGCCGCGGCGACGCAGCACCGCGTAGTAGGCCTGCTTCACGTCTGTCCGCAGCGTCAGCAGGGTCTCGTCATAGCCATGGCGGGCGCTTTCGACCCCCGCCTCCGCGGCCTGTATGCGCGGCTCGCGCTGGAACGGCAGGTCAAGAGGCTGGCCGATGATGACGCTCAGTCCGGGCCCGCTGGCCACGCCGGGCACCCTGGCGCGCACGTCACCCGCGAAGGCTTCCACCTCCGGGTTGGGATAGGTCCGGGCGGTCACCGTGCCGCTGCGGGCGCGGGTAACCTCGGCGGCTGCCAGCCGGACCCTGGGACTGTATTTTTCGGCCAGCGCCAGGGCCTCCGAGAGCGTCACGGGTGCCGCTGCGACAGGCGCGGTCATCATGAGGAGGCCCAGCAGGCCTGCCCCGGCGGCCGCCCA
>Ga0169931_10009710_pt1 | contig 13838 bp, 10 predicted proteins | sample Kivu_15m_20L_FD_129675 | JGI IMG/M metagenome (GOLD analysis project Ga0169931, IMG submission 129675) | Freshwater microbial communities from Lake Kivu, Western Province, Rwanda to study Microbial Dark Matter (Phase II) - Kivu_15m_20L... | ecosystem: Environmental > Aquatic > Freshwater > Lake...
AACTGTGTACAAGTATGTTTTCTGAGGTTTATTTCGGTCGACCGAAACCCACCGCTGTGGCGGGTTTCAGAGACTTCCCACTTTTCAATGACTTACGTATTTAGCAGGGAAGAACCAAACAAAGTGCGCCTTGTCGTGGTCTTAACGGGGCGAGGGCGCGGCACTAAGAACTTCTTCTTGGAGGGTAGATCGAAGCCCAGCTCAGTGGGCTTCCCCTAGGTTCCGGTCGACCGAGCCAAGCGGGCCGAGGGAAACCAGCCAAAAGGCGAATGTTGGCTGCATCAAGTTCCATCTGTTGTAGGGCTTCTGTCCAAGGGGTATCTTTGAGTCTTCCCACAAAGTAGGGATTAATCGGGAAACTTAATGAAAAACACTCAAAACGCCTTTTCGCTGAAGCTCGCTGCTCTTGCCGTTGGAGTTCTTTTGGGCAATAACCTACTTGCTTGCCCCGCTGTGTGTAATTGCATCGGATACAAAGGAATAGGCGGGCCCTGTTATGAGGGTGTTGGAGGTCCTGCCTATAACGGTATTGGAGGTCCCGCTTATCGGGGAATTGGCGGGCCTTGCTACGACGGAGTAGGTGGCGCCTGTTACTCGGGAATCGGTGGGTCTAAATATGAAGGTATCGGAGGCGACGCTTATCGGGGTATTGGCGGCCCATGTTTTGCAGGTATTGGTGGGCCTGCTTATGATGGGATCGGTGGCCCCTGCTATCGCGGTATTGGGGGGCCTTGCTACGAGGGAATAGGTAGCAACGCCAGATGTCCTGCGGTGTGTAGTAAGTGTGCAAATTAGTTGGTTTTACGTACGACTAACCATGACGCGAGAGCTTGCCCCACCCAAAAGATCTGTTTTCATCTTATTTGTGATTTTTGTAGCGTTCACTGTTCCATCCGATGTATCGGCCGACGGAAACGTGATTACGTATAGGCCCTTGGCCCCCAACGTTGTACCCTTCGAAATGTCAAACGGGCGTTGTCAAATTGAGGCTGACGAGGTTGCCAAATCGGAATCAGATGCTTACATTGAGAAAAACAAGCCTGGAAACGGTGCCGGTCTCACGCCGGGATTGGCGATTCTAGGCGGGCTGACTTTAGGTTTGGATGCGCGTAATGTTGTTAGAGACGCTTGGAACAGGCGCTACGATCTCTGTATGAAATCCAACGGATGGATACGCTCAAACTAGCGCACTACAGCTTATTGATGGCAAACCTACTGAGCGCTGCCACAGAAAGGGCAGATCTTCATCGTACTGACAATGCTTGCTGCGCAACCCGGACTCTTGCACTTTGCAGGCGCAGCTCGTCTCTCTGGCAGAGCCGGCAACTCCCTTCGCACATCAGTAGTCGCGACACGCTCATCATGCTCCGGCGAGGAGCTCTCAGAGAGCGTAGGCGGGGTCGCAGAGGCACTCCATACCGGGAAATCTGGGGCATCCCTAGGTTCAGTATGGGCGGGCAATGAGGCTGCAATCACATCAAGCTCAGTCTGAGACGTAACAAACTCAGATGCTGAGAGCGTTGCATGCGCAGCATGAGGGATGACTGAGGACTTGCGTCTCCCTATCCCTCCCTTAACTCGCATAACCCCCTCGGCTACCGGGACCGCGTGGGAGTCAAAAAAAACAACTTGATAGTTCGTTGATGAATCAAGCAACGCATAAATCCCTTGAGGGATGAAAAAGGCCTCACGAACAATTGGATCAAGCTGGAGCAAAAACCGATTTTCTGATGCCTGCCATCCTTGCTCACCCAGGCAAGGACTTGGGATTCCAGGCCTAGAAAGAGAAAAGGTCTTCACTCCAAGTTCAATCAAACTTGTATCCATATGAATTCTTACAAACGTCTCGCCATCATTCGAAAAGACGTCGAACTTGAGCGGCTTAACCCTTTTCATTCAATCAACCCTCAAGATGGCATCAATATTGTCCAGAATTCCACCAAGCGCCTTGTTACGCTCAAGATCTAGATTCATTGGCACATTACCGCCACAATTTTCACTTATTGCCTGGTTTGTCGCTACTAGCCAATCTTTTTGCTGGTCTTCCCAGAAGCTTGGCCGCATCTGGTCTAGCCCAACCGGTGAAACATCAACATTCATTCCAACTCTTGAGGTTGATCTCTCAGACTTTACTGGGCGAAACCCGGCGTCGATGAAATGATTATAAAGTGCTGCGACAACCACGGCCTGGCGCAGTAGCCAACCGCGCCTATCGTCCCCTTGGTACTGAGACGCGACCGATATGTGCTCACACATTTGTCTCACGATCCCCGTTCGCCATGCCATGCTCTCAATCTGATCAAAGAAACGAGAGCACAGATCTCGCTCAGCCTTAAAGTAGGTCATCAATCCAGGGCTTGATAGTTGGTTCCGATGGCGATCAAGCAGCTCCTCAAAAAGCCTTGCAACAAAGAACTCCTGAAAAGATGGACGCACCTGTGACGTCACTTGGCTTCCATCTATTGTGGAGTCGTCATCAAGCAGATTAAGCTTTGCAAGCAACTCACTGTCTAACTTGACCGTATCGCTCTTGATACCCGACGTACTCGCCCCTGCTATTTGCTCGTAGTCCGTAATCGACCTTCGAAGGCTATCAAGAACAACCGAGTGCGGAGCGTACAACAACCTAACAAACTCTGTAAGCTTCCTCTCCTGATAGAGTCCCAAAAAGAAAGTTGAGATCTTTCTCGCAAGTTCTAGCTGATGCTTCCTGACGTCTTCCTCATCAGTCGGGACATAATACTTCTGAAGCCGCTCTCGATAAGGACGAACGATATTCCTCAATCTTGTAATCGTCTGATCCGACCTTAACGTCGAAGAATACCCATCCCGAAGCTTGTCAATAAGATAACTCGCGCCACCATCATTAAGCGCCATCCCGGCTGACCAAGCTGCAGACGGGTTGGAAAAGTGCTTCTGAACTAGCGAGTTAGATAAAAAAGCTTCTCTCAAGACCTCTATAACACCGGACTTCCTATCAGAGTGGCGAAGCTCCCTTGACTTGCCCGGAACTCCAGAATACTCAATTAGGCCCGACTGGTCAGCGCTCGGATTGCGCAGCCAGAACAAATTATTAAAAGCAGCGCCCTGACTCCAGTCGTTTACCCAATTGGTTCTTCCAGCCCTATTCCCGAATGGAAAAATCAACGAGGCCTGAAGGCGGGTAGTCCAACGACCACCATCCAAATTCAAACCACCTTCACCAAACTCTTGATCAAACTTTGTCAAAACAAAAAATAAGGCAATTCTTGAAAGCAAACGATCCTGGGAGCTTTGACCATGAGTCGAGATAATCCAGTCCTCAATAATTGAGTCAAGCCCAACCACTTCTTGGTTTGATGGGCCAATACATAGTACTAAGGATGAAATCTCCTGGCTCTCACAATACTTGTCAAAAAGAAAGGAAACTTTGCCACGAAGGAAGAACTCTCGATCAACATCTGAGTCAGCTGAAGCATTGAAGAAGCTTCTGGACCTTGGCTTTCTCGACCGAGCGCCAGGAAAATCAAGTAGGTCTGAATGCTCGAAAATAGAACTTCCGTTCTTACTACAAACTAGCTCAAGCTCTGCCGCAAGAGCAGCCACGGCAGCGACAGAGACAGTAAACACCTCGCCAGACTCTGTCTTTATCGCTACTCGCTTGCGTGTCGAATTGCCGTAGTGCCCAAGACTTTCAACATTCACCACACTTGACGGACTGCGATTCCAGCGGGAGCCATCAACCTCAAACAAAATCTCTGGCGAGGCGAAAATGGTCGAGGAGTACTGTAAAGCTTCTAAGTCCGCTAGGAGATTTCCAAATAAGCTCGAGAAGGCAGGAATGTCGTCCCAAAGAATCTTATAGATTTGCGTTCGCTCATTGCGATCAAGCGTTGGGAGGCGAAGCGCTGCCTCACTCCAAAAATTTGTTCGCAAGATTGCTTGAATCCGGTTGTTCGACTTAAAACGATAAGCCACGTAGTCCTCAAGCTCGTACACCTGCTCAGAACTTACTAGGCTGGGGCCGGATGGCATGTCACCTAAGCCGGTAATGGCCTGTTGAACACTATCTAGATGACGCTCTATTGCCTCCTCTTCATCATCGGCTACGTCGAGGCAATATGAATTAACAAAAATCTTGACAAGGTCAATCTCAGAGAGGAGACGAAGCTTAACTGGATACACATTGTCTATCACATGCTGCGAAGTAGTAAACCGGGTCACCAATCCGGTTGACTCCTTGCCCCCCTCTGGGTTGACGAGCTCGATGAAGTCGACGTCTCGCCCCCCAACCTTTATCAACAATGGGCTGTCGGGCAAACGAGCAAGCGCTGATACCAAGTATGACTTCCCAGCTTGGCTCGGCCCGTAGACTGCAGCACACGGTCTAGCTGACGAGTTGGAGCGAATTAGTTTTATGCGATAGGAATCAGCCCGCAACCCACGCACAAGGCGCTTGTTCGAGGAAGCCAATTCATCCGGCAGATTCTGAACCCAGTCAAGGGCCCTACCAAGGGCATCTTGTGCCTCTTCAGATTTCATCAGTACGTCTCGACTTGCTGGCAAACGAACCCCCTCGCATCAGGAAATCTCAAATTGACCGGAGTCCAACCAGTGACTCTCGTCCCAGAGGGTTTTGAGTCTTATTCTCAAATCGGATCTAGGTATTGCTGCACCTGCCCGATCTTGGATCTCTGATATTAACAACTGGCCCTCATTCTCCCAATTAACTTCAGTCGTCCCTTCCCAATCATCAAAGGCCCTTTTGTAGCATAGGGTGACGGTGTAGGGTCCGTCGGACGTTGCCTTTGCCGCGGCCTTTTGGTCAGAAAAAGTAAGCTGATAAAAAGGCGTCGCCTTCCACCGTTCCACCGACATCTGCCTAAAACCAATGAATGTTTGTGTCTGAAACTGAATGTCTGCGCTTAGCTCGTCATCCCGAGAAAGACTTACATCGCTGCCATCGAACAGAAGCATTGAATCTTTCAGCTGCTTATCCGAACCAAGAATTCCAACGTAACGAATCGTAGAAGCTGGCCTTAACGAGCTGGTCCTAATGTGAAAATTATTGAGATTTCCTTCCGAAACGGTACAAAGGAGCGCACCGACTACTCCTGTCGTTTTCGGGTCAGAAATTCTTCCGTCTACTCTCGTCAAAAATGGGTACCACCCTTCAACTTCGTAGTCCCCCATGAAAACGAGTCTACTGAGATCAACCGGCGAATACTTGGTGAAGATAGAGCGGATTGGGGAGAGACAAGAAGGCCTCCCTGAAACGACAAGGAAGTCACACCGGTACCGCTGCACTACCTCAGACAAATCAATTAGATACGGCGACATAACTGAGGTTATGGTTGTCGCGAGTGAGGCGAGATTTACGGTCGGACACCAGTCCAATAGGTCGACCGCCAGGGTCTTGTCAGAGAGGAAACCTAGTAAGAATTCCTGCAAGTCAGGATCGTGGCTTTGAACCTCGTCAAGGACTTCCTTGAGTCCAACTTGGCAAGGAGGAAGCGCTTCAAATTCGTGAGAACTGCGGTTCTCAAGCTGTCGGAAAAAGTGCAAAATCAGAGGAACAAAGACTTTCTGTCCAAACTGTGCTCGGAGATTCTTGTCCCTCTCCGACGAATCAACTGTATCTCGACCAAAGCGTCTTTTCAGGAGCTCCCTGTTTGCACTGGGATCATGCCCACGGAGGAACAACAGAAATTCCGGAAGCAAGTGCTCTTCTATTGCAGCCCGAACGAGATCGTCGCCCGCAAAATTAAATCCCTCCCGAAAATCTTGCCGCGGAATTAGGATTGTTGTCGCTCCAGCAGCCTCTGTACCATAAGTGGATATAGCCATATCTGTGGTGCCACCGCCAATATCGATTGTTGCAACCCGGAGTGTGAACCCATCACCGGCATCATCTCTGCGGCTACCGAAAATCTCAAAATAGCGAGCAGCGTTGCCAGAAAATCGGCGCTCAATCTCGTTGTATACAAAAACAAGCTGCGTAGCTGTCGCCTCATCGAGATGCATCTTGCACTGTGGTTTGCGCCGATAATCATCTTCAGGCCACGCCTGATCGTACCAGCCTAACGACTTCCGCACTAAGTCACAGGCCCAGTTAACCCATTGCTCGTAAAGACGCCGCTCTGAAACAGAAAGGGCGGAAGGAACAATTAGGATAATGCTCCGTAGTCGCCTAGCTAGATCAGGGTTAAGCTTCTTTTGTCTGTACTCAGGGGAGCAAATCTGTACGAGAGCCTGAGAAATGATCTCTGAAAGTAAAAACATCATCATTGAGCTTCGAGAGAAGCGCGGCTCAATCACGGGGAGATCCCTCTGGCCTCTTGCAAAGGCCGGGGTGGTTCGAGGGCTATCGAACGCATGCAACGGTGTGCCTTCGTTGTTTACAAAAGCGACAAACTCGCCGCGATTCACTGGTGACTCTGTCTGATATGGGTCCGCCTCTTCAGGGGCGAAACGCCATTGTTGGACTCGCGCGTCAACATCCCATAGATATCTCTTAGGACTCGACATCGACGTTTGACCATCGTAACGCTTTGACTCACGGGCTAACCGCATCGCCTCTTCACCTACACGAACGACTGATGGCCACCCAAAAGCCATTCTCTCTCGGCCAGAATCACTCGACCGTCTACCCGTTGGGTCCCCAAATCCGGCGTTAGAGAAGCAAATGTGGGAGCTAAAAGTTCCCTTGTAACGCTGAGCTGGCCTTGAGAGATCCCTCAGCTCTAGTACGCCGCCGCTGTCGAGTGTGACAGCCTCACCGGGTCGCCGCTCGATTAACATTCCCAAGGTTCGTGAGTTTCCAATGTCGAGGACTAGATCGACATCGACAGGAACGTGTCGTCTCGGATCCGTAACTCGCACATTAGGCACTTTCCCTGCTGACGAGAGAATCTCAATGAAAGATACGTATCGCGCAAGATGCTCGTACTGATAATCAAAATCTACCTCGCGTAATTGACGCCTTGGGCGCTTACGCTGAAGAGCGGCAACAAAAATCTCTTGCAGCCAAGCACTAACCCAATCTAGACCGAGAAACCATGAGTAAGAGCCAAACTCTGAAACAAGCTGAAACTCAGCCCCATCTCGAACATCTAAAATCGACAACGCCGGGTAGCCATCTTGTGGTATCTCTGAATGTGCGTCAAATGCCTCATCGATATGCGTATCAAACGCGATAGTAAGCCGATGTGTCCCTGAAGCGTGAGCTTGTCCGACCGTTATCTCATCAAGTCGGGCACGCGCCCAATCACTTGGGCCTCGTCGAAATCGTCTGTCTAATGAGCCGGTTGCACTAACTGAACGGAAAAACGGTAGTGGTATCCAATGCCCAGAGAAGGTCTCAAGCACCTTGTCAACGGTTAATGAGTACTCTGGCTGTATTCCCTTGTCCGCTTCTCCAGTGGAAAAACTTATGGGAACATCTCCCGTCTGAAGATCGAGGTAATGGTCCTCATCGGTATCCCTCATGAGACACTTAAAATATTTTTTTGGGCGCCCACCCCCTTGAGACGCGATTGGCTCCCAAAACTCTGTGCGTAGCGGACCAATACTTCGCCGATCAAGCTCCAGATCCAGGTCCAGAAATTGGATGACGCCCCCCGGAATTAAGGAGACGCTTGATTTATAGGACATTAGTTTCTTCCTCAGAATCAGCGAAACTTTTACTCAATAGAAAAAGTATGAAACTGGGAGGCAATTGCAGTGCAACGTTCTCCGCAGCGAACATCGGCCTTTTCAATTGCACCATTTTTAGTCTCACGTTTGCCTTGCCTTAAAACTTCAACTGTGAACTTGACCGGAAATTTTAGCGCGTGACTAGGGTGGATGTCGTATAGCAACACACTGATTTCATAGCGTCCCTGAAGCATGGCACCACTCCAAGAAATGTTTTCTAAGGGTCGAGTAGTTAAGTTGTTGCATGAGCCAGTTCTTCCACAACGGTTTGCATCAACGTCCAACACGCCACAGCTGTCTCCTCTGCAGACCCTGCCGAAATAAACAGTTTGACCGTCGGGCTGTCGGATTATGAGGTCCAGATCGGCAACACTATCCCACGCAAGTGAGACGTTTGTGCGCTCAACGGCAGCATCAGGTGCCCCCGCTTCATAGCGACGAGACCACATCTCCACTGAGGTCACGGAGCCGTCACGTGCCCCAGTTGCGCTTGACTCTCTACATTTAGCGGCCCTTTCAATTACCTTAGCCTTACTGAGAGACACTTCACTAGTTAAGCGTTCCGCTTCTTTGCGATCAAATTCATTTAGCAATACAAAGAAGATGCCGATGACTAACAAAAGTAGCAACGCAGCCAAAACCCACCACAGAAATGGCCAGAGATTCGTTAACCATAAGCTTTTATTCGGGCGCTGCAAATCGCCGGTGACATCCGACTGGAGATCCGCCTCAGCCTCATTCTTTTCTACCCCCTCTGTAAGTGAGCTAGCGCCAGGTCGCGGACTAGATTCTTGGACTGACGAGATTGTTTGTGTTTGTAGCGTTTGCGTTGGTTCGGTTTGATCTGAACTTAAGCCTGGCTCCTCCCTTGGGCTTACTGGGGACGGCTTAAGAGAATAGATCTCCTTGAATATGTCCGCCGATGACTCTGGGCTACCAAATGTGTAGCAGCCCCACTGTGTCAGGACAAGGGCGTTTCCCACAAGAAAAACAGACTCGGCAAGCCCAGGAGTCACCATCATGGCCCTGAGAATATCTCCCCCTCCGCCAGAGCCACGCCCAACCGACGAGAGACGCTCAATCAAGCCAGTCAAAGACGCAAAGACACCCTCTAGACGTTCAATTGCCTCTGTGAACTCCCCTGGTGGGAGATCTTTGACACATCGAATCTCTCCCACAAGTCGCGTTGACCAGGCAATCTCATCACGAACAGGATTGACAATTGGTTCCGCGAAGAGAGAGGCAGCATCGGGCAACTCGCGCAGAAGAACATTACGAACCTGCTGGAACAACTCAAGAACGCTCTGCCCGCCTACAATGCGAACCTCCACATCCCGGCGAGAGGTGATTATGGGAAGCTTCATGGTCAACGCCCCCCCCCCTCGTTGGATGAGGAGTTTCCGCATCGTGAACTTTTGGTGAAGCGCTGAGACTTCTCAGCCAAGAATCCCTGTAACGTACTGCTCGCAATCGCATAGAGTCTTCGTGTTTCTGAGCGATCATCCCTCGTCATAATGAAAGTGTTAATCCCGATTACATTTCCGCAACCATCTACAAGCGGACCGCCTGAGCTTCCAGGCGAGATATCGGCGGAGTGAATGATTAGCCTTGCACCGGAGGCCTGTGGCTGAATTGCGCTCACAACGCCTGAGGTAAATATGGGATCAGGAAAGGCTGAGGTGCGGTCTGTTTGAATACCTGAGCCAGGAAAACCAACCGCTATGGCAGACTCCAAGGGTTTGGGGTCGCTGGCTAAAGGCAGGCTTTGAGAGTTAGGAATTTCCTCATCGAGGATTACAAGAGCAAAATCTACCGCACCAGGGCTTTTATCAGTTGCGCCTAATGATAGTGCTTTAACCTTCCCTCGGATCGGCCGCTCTACCAAACGACTTCCAACGTAAATCTGTCCCCCTACTGCGTTCTCCACCACATGCTTGTTTGTGACCACCGTTCTCGGATCGATTAAAAACCCCGTCCCACTGCCCCCTTTGTGGAACACCAAAACGGTAGCGGACTGCAGCTTATCGACAAGAGAATTACTAAAAAGCACAGGCGGTGATTGACCTTGACCTGCTCCCTCGACTTCGTTTCGAGCGCTTGAGGCCTGGATATCGTCGCAAGGCGCCGTGGAGAGAGCCTCCAACTCAACTAGCTTTGCTCTGAGACTCGGGATGTTATCGAAACTGGATAGTCCAAGGTAATGACGCCAAACCAGCCAGTTCAAGAAAACCAGAACAAGTAATCCCAATCCAATAACCCACGGATTTCTGATCAAAGAGAGCGCCTCCTAACAACTATCAAACCGTGACCGGGGAAAAGACTGAACTACTCCTGACGTGAAGCAGCAGAAAACGATTGAATACTATGGGTCTCCGCGTTGTTCCGTCTGGGAGGAGAATGGTCTTTTGCCTTCCCACTCATCAACAGGCTTCTTCTTTAACTCCGATGAGAGATACAAGATCCCCAAAACGACGACGGCCAAACAAATAAACAAGACAATAGAGATAACCCTCCACAAACTGCCGCTACTACCCACTGGGGGCCGCGTCTCGCGGTGTCCTAACCCTGTTCCCTCGTTACTATGCTGGCCTCTAAAAGGCTGATGGGTGGAGGGTGTCACAGTTGGCCATGTAGATTCTGGGGGTTCACCTTCACCATAGCTCAGAGGCGCTGGCGCTACTGGGCTCCTAGGATTTCGAACCTGAATCTGGTAAGGATCCTGAAGGTGCTGATACAGAGTTCGTATCTTACTTTCTAACTCTCTATTGCTCTGCTCAAGACTTCGACACCTATCCATTTGAGCCCTGAGATTCGCTTCTGATCGGGCGACCTGTCTCTGCAAATTTTCGATCTCATTGCCGAGAAAAGTTACTCGAGTCTTATGAGCATATTCAATTGCCAGCGCCAAAGAACGGAAAATTCTCTCTTGAGAAAGACGTCCTCCTTCAGGACGCTGCGCTGGAGATCCGAAGATCACCTTCGAAAATGCGGCAGCAGAGGAGGAGCGCTGAGCCCATTCAAAAACCTCGACAACACCAGCTCCGTCAGCCCCTATGAAAGCCAGCGACTCCCTTTCTGAGGGAAGACATCCGCCACCAGCAACACCACTCCCATTAAAAAGCGAGCGAAAAGGCTCAACCGTGGGCCCTAACATCAATTCGATCTCAGCAATCCTTCTTTGAAATGCACCTTGCTCAACTGCCAATTTTTTTAGGGCATCCGCAGCTCTCAACAGATAAGACAGAGCCTCCTGTCCATTAATTGGTGCACCACTGAACCACAAACCGGCTCCATAAAATCCCCCGCCACGTTGATAGCCAATCTCATTGACAGACATATACAGACCGATCCAACTGCATTGCACGCCTTTGACGGATCGCCTAAAAAACAAAAAAAGCGGGGAGTCAACAGAGAGCCGGCCAAAAGAGTTGGAAGTCTCGACCCACGCATCGGGCAAATCAATGTCCTGCGGGGAAACCGAACCACCTATAGGGAGCTTCAAAGTCTCAAGTCCACTTGTAGTGCCAAAATACACAAGATTCGCCATCACATCATCTCGACTCTGCTTCTGAAGCTATAAATTAAGACAAAAATTTGCGGATTCCTCTCAAGACCTGACGATCTAAACTCTCAACCGTAGGTGTCGCTCTATCTTTGGGATAATTGGGCAAAGTTTCTGAAAGATCTCTGCCGTTTGTCGCGTTCGAATAGAGCCAATTCCAAAGTCTCCTTGGAAACGGACTCAACTTGTGCCGAAGATGGTGTGGAGTTGGCACATGTACGTTTCCGCTCATTATTCCAGAACAATACCGCATAGCTTGAGGCGTGGCCCTTTGCTGCATCGCCCGAAACATCTGCCAAGCACGGGGGTATCGACTCTCAATTAACCTATCCACAACCCCCTCAGGCGGCGAGGAGAACTCATCGCTGCTTAGCCCCTTAGTGTAGGCATCCCACTTTGTGAGAACAAAAAGGTACTGATCGAGGTCTCTCATACCCCTGGCTGATTGATATGACTGCAACGCACCAAAAAGAGATGAATCAGTGTTTCTCTGCTCAGCCAGAGCAAACTCTGATTCTCCCTCATCTTCATAGACGTCACCAATCACAAGCGGAGCAACAAGCAATATCGAGAGTGCGCCTGTGAACCTTCGATATACATCGTCCACTTCTCCGCGCAACTCAGGGTAGAGAGTTCTCGACTCTCGATTGATGTGGTACCACTCTCCACGACTTTCCAAAAATGCAATTTTAACCTCTGGCTGTCCATTGTTCGGGCGCAAAACAACAGGAATGTAATAGGGAGCCTCATCACTCGTGCGAGGCGCGGCTTCCCCATTAAAGAAGTTATCCACGACCGTATTAAAGAAATGTAGTGCTTGATCGTGGACTTCTTTTCCGTAGGCTGTGTCGAGGGGCAGCAATGGGCCGCCAGGAATCGCAATCGCAGGGGAGTCAGGGTCTGACTGAAGATGATGAAACAGGGACGCCAGCAAGGAAGATTTCCCAGATGCTTGCGTTCCAAAAATGAGGACTGGGTGATACCCCTGCGACTGCAGAGCGTTAGCAAGATCGTGTCGGTGAGAATTATCTGACCCAACGTAAGACTCCGACGAGCCGTTCCGACTGGGTATCCCGTTCGAACTTCCCCACTCAGAGAAAACGTCTGGGCCAACCGTCTTCTTCGTCATTTGGAGTTTCGCTCCATGAGATCTACAGTTCGCTTTTGCTCTGGCCTTGCCCTTTCAGTCGCCAGCACTGACTTGACATAAACGATCTCGGAGAGATACCGAGAGAAAAAAGCAATGAGCAGAATGTCGAGAGCAATAGCTGCGAGGAAGATTATGTAGGTCTGTAGTTGATTAAGCCGGCTAAGAAGTGAAGCCACCGTCTGAACAATGTTACCCATCTCTCTTACGGATTGATTTGAAATGGTTTCGGGTAGCTTAGCCACCGCGTCGTTTGACTTACTCCTCACCTCTGCATACACCTTGGAATAAACACTCCAGGCGCTACTGAGCGCCCCTTGTGCCCCGCTCGAACTCAGATGTGGATTCGACGAAGTTAGCTCCTGCAAGGAATCTAGAACTTGCCCTATTTCCCGTGAGTTTCTCTCCCTGACGGCGATCCGTTCTCTAACGTTCGGATCAGCCAACGCCTCAAGCTCTTTGTCCACCAAGCGCCTATACTCCGGAATTTGACGTTCCACATTCTCACAAGAACCAGACCCAAGGGACATTGGCTGGAGCCGGGGTAACAAGGCTTGGAGCTCCTTAAATCGTGCGCTTGCCTGTGCACCAAATCCACAATTTGCTGGATTCTTCAACTCGCTCTCAAAGCCCACAAAGAGTGTATCGACGATCAGCCTCTTGTTGTCATACTCAGGCGTGGCGAATGCGCTGTCAGAGGCTCCCTTGAGGAGCTGAAGTTTGGCTTGGGTTGACTCAATCTCCTTTCCCACAACATCCGTTTGCTGGGTGGTCATAAAAAAGGTGTTCATCGACCCTAGAGCACTTAGACAAAAAAGCATGAAGAAATAAGCCCACCAAGTGCGCGAGTTGTGCAAGGCCTCAGTCGTTAAGTTACGCAGTCTTTCAACTGCGACCGCTTTCGCAAGGACCACTCCAAAAATTGCAATTAAGGCGCCGACAATGAATCTCACCAAATCTGCAAGGAAGTCCAAAAAAGATAGGTTCGGTGGGAATGAGATGATGCCCTTGAGCATTGCCGCCCATCCGAAAGTAACGATCAGTAAAAAAACGCTGACGATACCGATTAAGGAGTAGTACACCACCGTCCCAGTAACGGTTGCAATGTCGGTTTTTTCTATAGGGTCGAGCAATCGTTCCTCCGGAATCTTTTTTGTGCCAGTAGCGTTTGTGAAACCTAGCGATCCGATTCGTCCAAATACTACAAGAAGTAAACGGATGATGCTGTAGCGACTTCTATATTGGTCCTCCCCGAGTTAGCGCAGGTATCAAACACGCATACCCCACCCCACTTGCAAGTAAGGCAAGCACGTCTTCACGCTAGACCCAATGGTGCTACGGTTCATCGTGGGCCTGGTGCCCGAGTCTGCTCAGGCAACCCGGGATTGGCTGGGGTAGTGCCGCAAGGGGTGGGCACGAGTTCCTTTTATGGCCCTTCTATTTAGCACAGTTATT
>Ga0169931_10009711_pt1 | contig 13837 bp, 31 predicted proteins | sample Kivu_15m_20L_FD_129675 | JGI IMG/M metagenome (GOLD analysis project Ga0169931, IMG submission 129675) | Freshwater microbial communities from Lake Kivu, Western Province, Rwanda to study Microbial Dark Matter (Phase II) - Kivu_15m_20L... | ecosystem: Environmental > Aquatic > Freshwater > Lake...
CCACTCGTCGCCGCAATTCGTGCAGGCCTGCTCGTTGCCGAATTCAGGAACTACGGCATTATTTAGTCGATTTGCGTAGCGGCGGGCATCTCGCTCGGAACGGAAGCCCCCGCGCTCGCGGTCTATGCGTGTAGTCCCGTCATAAAGCCAGACTTCCCAGCCCTCGAAGTTCCTAAACGCGCCATAGTGGTGTTGGTGGTTCATCGCCAGCAACTCGCACGATAGGCGACTTCGTGGAGTTCGTCGCAGTAAACGCCTGATTGCTCAAACTCCACCACGCCAGAGTTGCGCCCTGCGCCCCGTGTAATGCGACGCACTCGGCGCACTCGGTAGGTGTCGTCAAAGTCAAGCGAGATTTCTACGGCACGGGAGACGCCAGCATGAAGCCATACGCCAATGGTTCGGTTCTGGTCGTTGCTGTCTCGCAACGACGACCATACGCCACCACAGATAGCGAGCAAGTTCCACTTGCCGATTTGACGGATTACTTCGTTGGGGTCGCAGTCCCGACCTTCGCGGTCGAGTATTGCCATTGTGTAGGTTCTCATTTGTATTTGCCTTTCCTGTTTGTGTTGTTAGTTCTATTGTATCACACTTACGGCAGTTTCGCAACCTGCCGAGACAATTCTTGCCTCCGGCCCGCCGTAAGTTCTACCGTGTCTAGTGCGCTACGGAGTAGAGCCACCCACTCGTCATAGTCGCAGTCGATACGCTCGGGCTCGGTGCCACACGGGTAGTAGGCCGCTTGGTGCCATACCTTTGCGTCGCACTCCATACACACGGGGCAGTCGTCGCCGAAAGTCCCCCAATAGTGGGTTGCGAAGTTCGCATCTCGTTGTTCCTTTGTCCCTCGGAACGGAACGGGGAAGTTTGCCATTTTGTTGTCTCCTGTCTTGGGTTGTTATTGCCTTCTAATACTAAGTGTATCACACTTTCGGGAGTTTCGCAACTCGCCGCAATAGATTTTGCCTCTGCCCGGGGGCGGTAGTGGTCGGGCAGGTAATCCCACCTGCCCGACCGACCGACCGACTAGACCCTAATTGTTCCCGTGGTGGTCTGAGTGACTTCCACTTCGCCAAACTTCTTGACGAGGTCAAGAGGCTGAACGCCAGCCGACGCACTGAGGATAATGTTCAGGTCGCCAATCTTGACTTCCAAGTGGGTACCATTGAGGCGCACACTGATTTGGTCAGTGGAAGTATTCCACGAGTAGAGCGTTGCGCTCTGTCGTGCCTTTGGTTGTTCGGTTGTCATTGTGTTTGCCTTTCCTGTTGAGTTGGTTATTTCCTTCTTACTTACAGTGTATCACATACGGACACACTAAGCAACTACCGACGGCAACCGTCGTTGCCCACATACTGACGCTCAGTGGATAGCAACTCCACTTGCGTCGGTTCACAGGGACTGAGAGGGACGGCTCAACGCAGAAGGGACTACGAGCCGACTGCCTAGGACAGTCGTCGGTAAGTATTGCTGGTGATACAGCGTATCTAAGTGATGTGTACCTATGTGTTGTCAGTAATTGCTTACTGTATTCGTATTGCCTTACACTTTCATTATAGGGGTTGTCTTACAGATTTCCAACCTGCCCGACAGATTATTTATTTCGTTATTGCCCTATACCTATACTATACCACCTATGCGGCAGACTGTCAACTTCTGTATGTTACAGTTGTGTAACAGAACCTAGTTCGCTCTCCGTGGTCATCACCACCCTGAGTGGTTTTTGCCTCTGGCCCAAAATATGGTGTTCCATGATATTTGGTTTTATTTTGCGGGGCGATTCCTTGGGCCTGAGTGGCCCGGCGCGCGGAAAGGAGGGAAGGCGCGCCGGGCCGGCGTCAGGAGTTCTGAAACACTGAATCAGCCTCGCAGAACTGGTTGAAGTTCTCGTCATCCATCGGGTCGATGCGAAGAGCACCACACCAGTTGTAGTAACGATTTATCTTTTCTTTGAAGCGGTCAAACTCTCGGTCGCTAGTGGCGAACGAGATGAACCCTCGGTATTCGTTTGTCATTGTTTTTGCCTTTCTACTTACATTGTATCACGAATAACATCTTATGTCAACTGTCCGACCAGAATATTTTTAGCGAGTTCTATCATCTCGTCAATATCCCCACCCACACGGTCAAGGTGTTCAAGTTCTGGGAAGTCCTCTGCCTCTTGGTATAGGTCGAACCACGGATTATTGTGAAACTCTATTTTTTCGCTTTCCAACGCCTCGGACATCACTTTGTCGGAATTGAGCCACGCTGGGAAGTCGTGAGAGTAGCGAACCACTTCCCTATCGTCGTCCTCGCCGTTGATGTGTAGGCGCATTTCTCCGTCACAGTAGACATGGACAACGGGTAAGCCCTCCACTTCAACGGAAGCGACCCACGAGTGGCCGTAACCGTCGCAGTAGAACTCCGAGCCTTTTCGGGCAGCATCGTACTCTGGGATTTTGCTGATTTTGAATTCGGTCATTGTTTTTGCCTTTCTGCTTATCTTTAGTATACCATATTGTTTTACAGATTACAACCTGTTCTGATAATTGCTTCCGCCCGCGAGCCGTTGGCTGGTGGGGCTTGCGCCCCACCGAGCCTTTCGGGCTTAGGCGAAGATACCTGCCACGGCGTCGGCAAGCGAGCCTTGTGCGTTGCCTTCGTCTATGGTGAGTTCGTCGTTGCCTTCCATTTGGAGTGCGCTGGCGACTTCACCGTCACGGCTGACGAGACACACCAACTCCACACGCCTGCGCTCAGGGTGGAGCGAAGGTGGCAAGTCTTGGTACTCGTCGTTGTCGGTTGGTGCTGCCCACCCACCCGTGATGACTGCGTAGTAGTTCACGCTGTCGTCGGGGGTAATGCTCTCGATGAGTCGATAGACATCACCGTTGCGCTGTTCTTTGTCAAGCACCAGAATCGGGCTTCCATTGGCGAACGCTACGGGTGCGCAACGAGCCTTTGGCATGGTTTGTGCTGGTTGTTTGTTCAGGTAGTCCGTACCGAGCAAGGTGACGATTTCCACCATACTCAGGTCGGTTGTGGTTTCTAGGGTATTCATTGGGTTGGTATTGCCTTTCCTGTTGTGTGGGGCTTATTCCCCACACTCTAATCTTACCACCTGTTAGACAAACTTGCAACTCGTACGGCTGGAGAATTGTTACAATTGTATGACGGACCTACCGGACTTGCCGGCCTGAGTAATCTGCCCCGGTCTGCCCCTGCCACAAAAAATGGTGTTCCAGAACTATTGGTTTTATTTTACGAACGGCCGTTCCCTTGGACCCTGGCTTCGCCCGGGGCCTGCTTCTGCCCGCCGCTTGTGAAAGTGCGCACGTGAAGCGAACGCCCGTTCGGGTGGGGACTCGCCCCACCCGAACCTTGCGCTCAGACTCCGAGCAAGTCAAGAACCTTTCGGTCAGACTGTTCGGTCTTGCCCATGAGCGCGTTCATCATGTTGCGCTCTGCGCGGTTGTCATTCGCACCGACGATGTGGTGGTTGTAGGTGTTGAACGCTTGAAGAACTCCAAGTGCCGAACCTTTCCACGGTGCGACTCGCGTGTCGTAGTTGTAGAGCCCGACGAGCGCGTCACGCTTATTCTCTGCGCGCGTGACTGCCGCTTTGTTTGACTCGTCATCTTCCAACACTGGAATCGGTGCGAGCGCGGTCAGAACCTTCTGCCATTCGGCATCAGATACTTTGTGCGCTGAGAGTGCGAGCACTTCCGCAACGATGTCATCGGTCATCTTGTGAACGATACCAAGAGCGTCGCGCGCCGATTGAATACGGAGTGCGGAGTTCTTGGAGTGACGAGTCTTGAACTGACTTGTCTGTTCGCTCATCGCCATAGCGTGCGTGTTGTCGCACACTACGAAAGTGCTGACGCTCTTGTAGGTCGTGGCGAGCATGCCGTTGTGCGATGTCGTTGCCAGTAGGTGAGGACGGACCGAGAATCCGCTCAACACTTCGACTGACTCTGGCATTTCCAACGAGACGAACGCGACCGCGCCGTTCTTCAAGAGTCCTGCCGAGCCAAAGTTGATTTCATCATCAACGATGTTCGCCAAGTTCTGAACGAGCCACTCGCCGTATTGGTGCGAGCGGTATCCGTCCTTGAAGATTTCAAAGAGGTCAAGCGTGTCATCGCGCAAGATTGCTTGGCGATTGCCTGCCTGAATGAACTTGTACGGATTGCCTGCGTCATCAACGCCAGTCGCGTCATCAAGCGTCGCGGGGACGCGAATGAACACTGGTGCTGAGATTGCCTTCCAAGAGAACAGCCTGCGGAGAATGTCATCCGTAGGGACTGCGCCGTTGTAGTGGTTCGGCTCACTGCCTTGAAGGTCTGCGCGGTAGTGCCACGCATGCCCACGCTCATCGGTGTATCCGACGAGAATGTTGGAGTTGAGCCACTCCATAGTTTCTGCTGACATTAGTATTGCCTTTCTGTTTGGGTTGGTTGGGGTTGGTATTACTGCTTACATTACTAAGTGTATCACATAGTTGGCGTTTCCGCAACTATCTGCGAAACTTTCTTTCGTCCGTCTCGCCTACTACCAATGTATAGGGTAAATACCAGAATGACAACCTATTTTCAGAATTATTTATCCACAGGCTGTGGATAACTTTTTCGCGGCCGCCGGCCCCCGGAAAGTCAATTTTGCCTCTGGCCCAAAAAATGGTGTTCCAGTCAGAATGGTTTTATTTAGGGCGCGGCCGTTCCCTTGGCCCCGCCCTGCGCTACCGTTTCGGGTCAATCAGCACTACCAATTCGGCGGTGGGGCCGCTGACGACAGAAAGGAAAGAACGCCAGCGGCCCGCAAGCCCGACGGGTCACAAGGAAGGGAAAGACCCGCGCGAATTACTGTATCGCATTGATTTTTGTTTTGGTTAAAGGTCTCCGTAAGCACGAGCGATGTCCCAAACGATGTCAGCGGTCTTGCGGAACGCTTCTGTGTCAAGTCTGTAGAGCGGCGTCGTGTAAGAGACGTGCTCAACGGGAGTTCCCTCTACGCCGATTATCTGCTTGGTTTCCCACGATGAGCCAGTCCAGTACTCGTAGCGAATCTCAGACTGATTATCGTAGGCATTGCGACGGATAGAGGCTCGCAATAACACGTCGGACTCAAGGGCGCCGCCGAGTATTTTCTTGGTCTCCGTGTAGTACCACGACTGCTGATAGTTGCGAAGCGTAAATACCGATTCACGACCACGAGTTCCTTCTACCCACGCAACACCAGCATCAGTGGCGTCAGTGAGATAGCGAACATTGTCGGAAACATCTCCGCGCTTATGCGTGTATGGAACTGTTTTGTTTTTACTGTGTGTATCTGTTGTCATTTTTTTATCTTTCTGTTGAGTTAATTGTTTAGTGTGGGGTAGACACGGACCGTCACCGTGTCTTTACGGGCGATGGTTGCGTCACCCCACAACTCTATTGTATCACTTACGTTTTACTGTCGCAACCTTATGACCAGATTTTCGTTGCCGATTGCTCAACGACAGTACCGCCAGTAAAGAACCAACGCCATTCAGCGCCATCTTCACCACGCCACTCAATCCACGACCCGTCTTTGATGAACGGGGCGATTGCCTCAAAGAAGTGACCCTCTGAACCAATCTTGTTGTCGTAGATAACTCTCACAAGATTGCCTTCGGCATCAAACTCACAGTCAAAGCCTATTTCTTTCAGGATTGACTGGAAGTCTTTGCACACCTCTGGATAGTTGGCTGGCATCCACGAAAACCACTTAGCGGGGTGGTAGGTCATGCCCTCTGGTCGTGGGCTGTCGGCATCTACGCCGTCTCCACCGTACGAGCCGCCGTGTTTCAGGTCATCTCGGTCGTTGAGGGCGCACATAGCCTTGTATGCCGCATCAAAGTTGTCTTTTGATACAAACAGATTGCAGTCAGTTGTATTTACAAAGTATCCCATAGTTGTTTTATCTTTCTGTTAGTTGGTTTGTTGAGTGTGGGGTGATGCCGACTACGACATTCTTACTCGGGTATCATTGCGAACCCCACAACTCTATTGTATCACCTTATTGATTGTCTTGCAACTTTTTGCGTCGGATTTCTATGTGACGCTTCTCTTCACGCATAGCACCGTAGAACGACTCGCGCCACACATTCCAGAAATAATCATCATTCATCATGTTGCGCGCAAGTTGCTCGAAGTCCTCGTCAGAAGCCTGGTTCCACCACAAGGCTTCCTCGTGGTTTGGGTTCATCGTCAAGATGTATTCGACCTCATTACGAAGGTCTTGCGGCATCATGCTGCACACGAACCTCGTGTCCATCATTTGCTCGTATGGTTTATCGCTCATCGTCATCCTCGTCATCGCTGAGGAACACGATTGTCGCGCTGGCAACACGACCGTCATCGTCGTACTTGACATAGACGGGGTAGCAACCGTCGCCCCAACCGCTAGACATCACAACGGCAGTGCTGTTGCCGAGTTGTCCTGCTTGCTCTTTTGAGCAAGTGGCCGACGAAGCACCGTTGTAGGTGAACGGATAGTTGCCGCGTGAGTCTGGTTTGAGGTCGGCAGTGAACTCGCCGTCAGCCTCATCCATCTCCATTCGGAAGTCCTTGACATAGCAAGGGTCAGCAAACATAATCTGACCGCTATCTACGCCACAGTGACCGACGAGTGTTCCGTGGTCTGAGTATTTGCTTGTGTATTTGTATTTCTTGCTCATTGTGTTTCTCTTTCTGTTTGGTTGGTTATTGCCTGTACCTCTATTGTATCACGAAGTTGGCGTTTCCGCAACCTCTGCTGTCAGAAGGTGAAGCCTGATGTCAAGCAGTAGGTCAGTCATCTCAGCCGAGGACACGAGGTCTCTGCCGGAAATTCCGGCGAGGGCCTCGTCCACGAGTTTCTTTATCGTCTCTTGGTTGTCCATGTATTTATTTTACTTTGGTTGGATGGATAGGAAGCCCGTACCGTTGAGTTCTGGGTCGGCTGCTACTAGCGCAAGTGTGCCGTCGGTGAACTCAATAACGCAAGTTGGGTTGCTGATAGGAAACCACATAAGGTCATCCATCTCAGCCTTAGTCATCGTACGGACACGGGAAATAGTTTTACCCACGATGTCACTTGCGTAGTGCTTCATCGCAATTGTTGGGCGACTCACTCGCGCCCCCCACTTTTGCCGATTCCCTTCATGAGGTCTGATGGGCGCACTTTGAGTGCGGCGCACAAACGAAAGAAGGTGTCAAGGTTTGGCGAGAAGTGGCCGTTCTCAATACGGTTCACCGTCTTGCGGTCAATACCCGCTGCCTTGGCAAGACCGTCTTGTGTGATGCCAGATTCGATGCGCTTGATTTTCATGCGCCGACGAACTGTGCTTTGCTGGATGTTGGTTGTTTTCATTGTGTTGCCTTTCATGGGTTGGTTATTGCTCTTGTTCTAAGGATACCAGATGTTGGACACAAAAGCAACCTTTCTCGAAAGAAATGTTGATGCTGTGGCCGGAGAGTTAGAAACTGCCCCTAGCCCAAAATATGGTGTTCCATGGTATTTGGTTTTATTTTACGGACGGCCGTTCCCTTGGGCTGGGTGTGTCCAGCCTGAGGGACGTGGTTTAGCCGCGCTTCTTGAGGTATGCCTCAATGGCGGACTTGATGACAGATGACTTGCTGACGCCATCTTCCTTTGCTGCAACCGCAATCTGCTTCTGCATGTCTGCGGTCAAGCGGAACGCGATAAGCGGGTACTTGGAGGCTGGTGCCTTTGTCTTGGTCTTGGTCATTGCTTTCTTCTTTCTATGTGTGGTTTGGTATTACATCTTCATTATACATTGTTGTCTAACCATTCGCAACCTTCGTGCACATCTTTGTGCACGCTGTGGTTATCTAACGGTTATAAATGACGGTTAAGGGACGGTTAGGAAATTTGCATTTCCGGATTTCCCTTACTGGGTAAGGGTTTTCCGAGGTCTTGTACCAGTAAAGGAATGTCAATCTGTCACCCCCCCCCTGTCACAGGTGTCAGGGGTACCCCTGACAATCTGTCACCCCCCCCTGTCAATCTGTCAGGGGTTGTGACGGCCGGCACATACAACATGTAGTAGGGGTGACAATCTGTCACCCCCCACATGTTGATTTATTTATTGTCGATAAGTATGCGTCCAAGAGCCTTATCGGCTTCTTCGGACCACTTGTCGGAGGTCTGACACTGCCAGTCATTGAGTTCCTCGTAGAAGGCGTCAGTGTCTTCATCGGCGAGTTTGTCAAGTTCTGCTGGTCGCTGTGGTTCTTCCCCACCTTCAGCAAGGAGATTGCCGTTGCGGAAGATTGAGTAGCAGGCAAATGCGTCGCTCTCTTCGGTCGAGACCACCGAGAAGGTGAGACTTGGGAACTTTGCCGAGATATTGCGGATGAGTCCGTCTGCTGGACCCCACGCACTCTCGTAGTACGCCGAGATGTATGGCTCATTCTCGCCGACGACAGTTTCCTCGCCAAATGAACGCCAGTCAAACTGGCACGCACCCCACTTCGTACTCCAGTTGTTGGGGTCGCAAGCCCAGTCGTACCAGTCCTTGTAGCCGTACTTAGCGATGTTTGCCTGTTCTAAGGCAACCTGCTCAGCCTGCTTATCGGCGTCTCCGTAGAACGCTGATGGCGTTGCTTGTAGTTCTGCTGGGATGGGGAAGAGATGGTTGAGTGCGTGTTCGACTACGCCATCTTCTGCGGTTGTCTTGGTTGCGTCAACGAACTTCTGGAGTTCGTCTCTGTCGCCATAAATATCCATGTTGTTGTAGCACCAGTTTGGCATTGTGTTCTCTTTCTGTTGAGTTGGTTATTGCTTCTACTTAGATTGTATCACTTATTGCGCCGTTTGACAACCTTTGTGAGCCAATCCCTAAAGATTTCCCACCTGGTTGCCGGCACGAAGTTGACGATTCCGTGAATGAGTTTTCTTATTTCCTCATCAGTGAACTCGCTGTGATGTTTTGTGTGATGGTTCATTTAATGGCCTTTCGCCCGATGATTACTGCTGTTAAGTAGATAACGCACAGAACAAAGATGATTGTGACCTTCATGCGTGTTCCCACCCAGGTACTTTGTATTTTGGATTACACCAGTTGGAAGGGCTGACTTGTATGGTTTGACCTTCTTTGAGATGGTATTCTCCCCACGCTTGACGGTCTGAATCCGACATGGTTTCTTCCCATGCGTACCAGTCCTCTGCCGACCAATCCTTTGTCCTGATTCGCAGCGGGGGTGCTGAGTAGTAGGTGCCGCTTTCGATGTCTAGCCACATGGTTGTCATTGGACTGCCGCCTCGACTCGGTTCTCGACCAAGCGTGCGTAGCGGATAAGTTCCTCGACTAACTCCACGCACTCCCAGTCATTCGCCTCTTCTCCGTCGATGTTCTTGACAGCCAGAACTCCGTCGAGAACAAATCCAGCGAAGCCGCTGGTTAGTTCATCGCTCGGTTCCATGAGGTGATGATGAATGTTGATGAGTGGAGCCACATACAGCGTGTGCCATTGAGTAGCGGTTATTTTTTCGGTCATTGTGTTGTCTTTCTGTTGAGTTGTGTTCATAACTACATTGTACCACATTTTTTGTCGTATGACAACCTGTGGTGGGGTTTGGGATGCAATCCCTCCCCACCGCAGGCCACTAGTGGCTGGGTCATGTTGCCGTCTATATGAGAGGGTTTACGCGCAGACAAGCCCAGCCATTCGTGACTACCACGATGAGTGGTAGTAGAACTCCCAATCGGTAGGCATTTCTAAAGCCTTTGTAAGGATTTTTACAGTTGTCTTTAGGTCTTGGAAATAATATTCGTCGTACTCATACGAGCCGAAGAAGAAACCAGACTGAGTTGGCAGGTTGCTGTCAGCCGTTGCGGGCTGAAGAAGAACCTGCTGGCACAAAGCCAAGAGTTCGGTCATCTTCTCTCGTGCGACATGGGCATAGCGGCAATCATCTTCGCCGCCCTGACAGTTGTCCACGAACCACTGGTGAATGGCATTTGCCTTACGCCAATAGCCGACAGAGACTTCCAACTGAATATGTGGGAAGTCAGTCGTCATATATTTGGCGACATCAGCCTTCTTCATAAGTTCCTGGAACTCTTTTCTATTTTCTGCTGGTCTCCACTCAGCGCCCGAATAGTATTTCTTGGCTGAGAGGTACATATCTAATCCCATAGTTGTTTTATCTTTCTGTGTTGAGTTGGTTATTGCTTCTACTTAGATTGTATCACTTATTTTCGGGTTTAGCAACCTTTGGCGACAAAGTCAGCCCGAAGTTTTGACAAACCACGAACGAATCATAGACATCAGTGGGGGTATCGCCCCATGACATCCCAGCCGTGAAATAGAACGGCCTTGTCTCGTCTATATACATAACGCCGCAGTCCCTACGGTTCACAGAAGAATAAACATCTTCTACGCACTGGTTTAGAAACGCCATGACATCATCGGGGTCTATTTCCTCATCTTCTTCGCCCCACCATAGGCTGATGCCGCAGGAATCTTCTAGTTCCTGAATAAGGTCACGAAGAGGGTTGTTGTCCAGCAGGTATTTAGCGTTAGCCAACGCCTGCTCTTTGGTCGCCTGAATCTCGTTAAACGAGTAGAGAAGGTCAGCACCCATTAGAGGACACCCACTTCTTGCCACTTGCGCAGTTCTTTTGCTGACAAGATACGAGGCGTCGAGCCTTCCACTTCCTCGGCATCCCACGGCTTATCCCAGTCGAGAGGACAAATGTCCACGACCTTTGCGCTGTCGAAATTGCCCCATGCTTTCTCAAGGGCATCCTGTACCGACTCTGCTTCTAGTAGCCACTGGAGGTCAATGTCTACGGTTTGCCTGATAATAAATTGTTTCATTGTGTTCTTCTTTCTGTGATTGGGTTATGATTACATTGTAGCATACTCTAGCATGCTTTACAACCTACGAAACCTCTACTTCGTAGAAAGTCTCTGATTCAGCAGGATTGTAGGTGACGAAGTGACCAATCCTATTGACGAGGTGGTAGCCATTAACGATGACAGTGCCTTCGTCTCCGTCAATGTATGTCCAGACATTACGCGGCTTCGCCTTGACATACGCAAGAACAAAGTCGAGTTCTGTTCCGTATGTCTCAAACATCACGCCGTAATCTCCGTCATTAAACGAAGCGTCTTTGTTAAAGACATTAACGATTGGCTCGTATTGCTCGCACCACTTGTCAAATGTTGTTTTAATGAGAGTTGTCATTCGTCGTCTCCGATTTCTTCGTAATCTTCCATTTCCCAAGTGATTTCGCTTCGTTTGGCGTTCTGAAACATCTCTGCGAACAAGTCCATAGCCTCGTCCTCGCTGGTTGCCTCTACGAAGTCGGAGAAGTACGCCGACAGGTGATAACGGTATTTTGTTTTTGTCATTGGTTTATCTTTCTGTGATTTGGTTCTTACTTACATTATAGCATACTCTAGCATGCTTTACAACTTGTGCCAGCGATATTCTTCGTTTTTATTTACGACATCTTGGCTACAGCGACCGACTACTTCCAGCGTGTCGCCGTCAATAATGCGGTAGCAAGACTCACAGAGCCAGTACTTTCCGTCCCACTCACCAATGGTCGGCTCACAGCGTTCGCCTATTTGATTACAAGAGGCAAAGCCGTCTCCGTCTGGTTTGTTGCCGCAACGGCACACCCACCAGTCAGAGGCCTCCTCAACGATATATTCGTTGGTATCGCCAAGGAGCATGTCTGTCCAGTGAAGATTATTTTCCATTCTTCGCCGCCCAGAATGCTTTTACTTCAGTCTCTTCATCGTCTGTACCGTTCGACTGAACGACCTCAAACTGGTGAAGCCCGTTGATGGTTCGGAATACTTCTGCGTCCACGAGCCTGTCCCAAACAAGAGCGTTGCGAAGGGTATTGGTTGTGCCACCTCGGTCTCCCAGCACTTTTGCCACGAACCGTCGGTAGCCCTTTTCATTAGTTTTTTGTAATAGATATTGTGTTGTCATAACTCAATTGTAGCACATTTTTTCTGGTTTTGCAACCTTGTTCATAATTTCACAAGCACTGTTTTTAGTTTTATTTGAGACACTTTTGTCTTTTTGTCTTATTTGCCTCTGGCCCAAAAAATGGTGTTCCATGGGATTTGGTTTTATTTCGGCGAGGCCGTTCCCTTAGGCCTGGTCCACGTCCCGCACTACGCACAGCGCGCCGGTTTCTCGGATGAGCCGGCGCAAGAGATTAATTTCATCCTGCGGGATGCAGATGTGTGCGGTGATGGTCCAGCCATTGCCGCGCTTGGCCTCATGCAGATGCACGTCTGCGGTGTCGTCGTGCTCTCGAATGAGATTTGCCAGAGTCACACCTTCACGGTAGGTGGTCACAGAGATGCCGAGAGTGAGTGGTTTCATGCCGGTACCTTAGCCCACCCATCGACCAAAGACGGTGTAGCCATCTTCCTCTCGACGCACGAGCCATTCTGTGCCCGGATATCGCTTCTTGTACTGCTGAGCCTTGGAGTGGCCGGTGCGAGCGATGTTGCCGGTGCAGTAGACCGCCCATTCGCCAGGTTTGTTTTTGAGGTTCTCAACAAACTTGGCTACTTGGAACGGACTACCATTTCGCGGCCCAGGTGGTTGTCTAAATTCTGTTTTCTTTGCCATTGACTTTCCTTTATTTAGTTTTATCTCGTTCTCTGTCTTCTTTGGGGTCGCGCACTTCCCACTGTCCGCGTTGAATCTTGCGGAAGTAGGGAGAAGTCTTCACGTAGTTCAGTACCGTCTGGTATGAGAATCCGGCAATCTCCACCAGTTGTTCCGTGGAGACTTCTTGGTATGTGTTCTTCTTTGCCCACTCCTCAAGTGCCTTCCACTTGTCCGCGCGCTTTACCGGCTTTACTTCCACTGCTGCTTCTAGCAGTTTCTGTTTGCCGATGAACGCGGGGATAAGAGTTTCTACAACGGGCCGCGAGATGGAGTACTCGGTCATAAACCGCACAGGATTACCTTGTGAGCCCTGAGCCTGCCATGCCTGGAGGACATAGAGGCCCCGGACGAGTTCTCCGAGCCGCTGCTGCTCTTCAGCCGGGACACGGAAGGTGGTTCCGTGCCGCTCGACTGCGCTGCGCCAGAGGTCTGCTTGGTAGTTGTGGACTACGTCGTCGGTAATCTGCTTCACAGCCCATCACCCCACGAGTAAACACCGTTGATGAGTGCCGCTCGATAGAAGTCTCCGTAAGAGACCATACCTAGGCACACCTCACACACCCATGCGTCGTTTTCCTGCTCGATGAGCACAGGTTGCGGCATCCCGCACGAGTCGCACTCCGAGCCTGGTTCATGCGCCACCGTTATGGTGTAGGTGGCGATGGGTGTCGTTTTACTCTTGTGACGACTGGACCTTTTCTTACGAAGTCCCATTGGCGGATGAATCCTTTCAGTAGTTGGATTGGGCTAGGCATATAGAGGAAGCGGTATGACTTCCATGCCCACACGAGGAACATATAGGTGGGCATCAGAACCACGATGAGAAGCGGAACTGCCATCACTGGACCGTCGAGCCCGAGAGCCCCACAGACGCCGATACCGATAAGTGAATAGATGAATACTTTTACGAATGCCAATCGGCACCTCCATCATTAAGTTGTGATTATCATATTCTATCATGCCTTGAACTGCTCGAGAAAACAACCTGGGCAGGAGACAGCAGCCATTTCGTAGCACGCTTCTTCTTCCGGGATTGTCTTGCCGCATTTTTCGCACGTCTCGCACGTCTCGGTCTCAGACATAAATATCTTTACCGTTCAGTGAAAGCCAGTGCTCAATCCACTCGGTGGCCTGAGCCCACATGACGCCTTCGTACATTGGGTCGTACTCGCCG
>Ga0169931_10009713_pt1 | contig 13837 bp, 13 predicted proteins | sample Kivu_15m_20L_FD_129675 | JGI IMG/M metagenome (GOLD analysis project Ga0169931, IMG submission 129675) | Freshwater microbial communities from Lake Kivu, Western Province, Rwanda to study Microbial Dark Matter (Phase II) - Kivu_15m_20L... | ecosystem: Environmental > Aquatic > Freshwater > Lake...
GCGGACTTTGCGGGCATCCCGGATGTCCCCGATCTCACTTCGGAGCCGGCGGCTTAGACCGAGCTGGCCGAAAAACGGGGTGGTCGGAGCCAGCGAAAACCCCGTGACTTGCGCCCCCGCCTCCAGCAACCAGGCGGCCAACCACCCTCCCTTGAAACCGGTATGGCCGCTGAGCCAGATGCGTTTTCGGCGGAAGACGCCGCCGAAAGGTTGTTGGTTGTTGGTTGTTGGTTGTTGGGTCATTTCGAAGACAGAATCCGGAATTCCGGACCCAGGATTCCGGACCAATCTTGGACAACAGAAAAAACTCTCAAGATCAATGTTTCGATGAGTTGGCGAACGACTGGGCAAGGGCATAGACCATGGCCCCGATCGCATCGATCAGGTCACGCGCTTTCTTCAAAGAACCTTCCTCGACGAATTTTCTGTCGCCCAGAATGTACAAGAGGCTACGAACTTCTCCGGCAGAGGCCCGGGCAACGCGGTAATACTGAAGCTTTTCGGCCTGGTGCGTTCGGTCAAAACCTTCCGCGAGATTACTCATGATCGAAACGGCAGCCCGCTGAATCTGATCCTTCAACCCAAAGTCCCGTGCCAAGGAACTCTCTTGGGTCATGTCGTAGATCATGTTCACCAAATCTCTCGCTTTTCTCCAAGCTTCCAGATCTTCAAACTTTTATGGCCCCGCCATTTTTTCTCTTTTTTTAGAACTTTTTAAGTCCCCGGACTCCCGCATCCCTTCTGGCTCCCCAGAATCCTGAATCCTGAATCCCCTCGCGGGAGCGAAAAATTTCTTCCTGCCGGAGGCCTGAATTGGATGGGCCAGGGGCGGGTTTTCGGGGGCCAATTCCGAATCCTTTCTTTTTTTCCCTCACCAAACCTTCCACGGCGCTTTGCCGGAGGCCCAGAGTTCCTCCAAATGTTGCCGGTCCCGCAGGGTGTCCATGGGAAACCAGAAACCCCGGTGGCGGTAGGCGGCCAGCTGCTTTTGGGCGGCCAGTTTTCTCAAGGGCTCGCGCTCCCAGATCACGTGATCTTCTTGAATGTAATCCAGAACCTTGGGCTCCAGGATGAAAAAGCCACCACTGATCCAACCCCCGTCTCCCTCGGGCTTTTCCACAAAAGAGTCCACCCGGTTTTTGGCGACCTTGAGCGCGCCGAATCGACCCGGGGGTTGCACGGCGGTGACCGTGGCCAACGTGCCCTGTTTTTCATGGAACCGGATGCTCTCCCGCACATTGACGTCTGCCAGCCCGTCCCCGTAGGTCAGGCAAAACCTCTCTCCGCCAAGATAGTCCCGAACCCGGCGTAGCCGACCTCCCGTTTGGGTGGCTTCCCCGGTGTCCACCACGGTCACGTTCCAGGGTTCCGCATGTTTTTCATGCACCTCCATCCGGTTATCCGCCATGCGAAAGGTGACATCCGAGGTGTGCAGGAAATAGTTGGCGAAATATTCCTTGATCATGAATCCGCGGTAACCGGCACAAATGATGAAGTCGCGGATGCCGTGACCCGAATATATTTTTAGGATATGCCAAAGCAGGGGTTTCCCTCCGATCTCCACCATCGGCTTGGGCCTGCTGCCGGTCTCCTCGCTGATCCGGGTGCCCAAGCCCCCTGCCAAAATCACGGCTTTCATGGGTTTGAATATCCCCCCATAAAAAAAGAAATCACGATCGTTTTTTCATGCCGAGGTTCCCACGGCAAAGCCTGTCGCTTTTTTTTCGGGGGGCAGCAGGGCCAGGATTTGCTCCTCGATCGAGGCGACCCAAGTGCGGGCGTCAAACCGGATTGCTGGCGGACTTTCCAGGAATTTTTTTCCGGCCTGCCGGAATTCTGCTTTTTTGTCCGGAGTCATGTGTTGAAGAAAATTTACCAGGGCGGCTCCGCTGGCAAAATGATCCATCGGAACGAACATTTGCGGGGGCAGCCAACGATTTGAATCCGGGTGGCCCTGATAAACCGGAATGCAACCCGCAAACAGGGCGTTGAAGATTTTCTCGGTGATATAACCAGGCAGGGAGGAACAGTTCTCCGGAACCAAGGCAAACTCGCACTGGGCCAGTGCCGTCAGCTTCCGATCTCCAAGAGGAAGGCGCCCGTGGTAGGCCGGGTTGGGCCATCTCCAGAGCATCCGGGCAAGCCCGGGGAAACGCTTGGCCAGACTGCGCTGCACTTTCCCGGCATAAACCAAGTGACTGTCCCAACCCGAGCCGGCCAAAAACATCCTCTCCTGGAGCAGGATCCCCGCTTGAATGGCCAGCCGGTTGCGCCTCCCGTAGAGATCTCCGGGCATTTCACTTTTTTTCCATGAGTTGATCATACCCAGGAGATAGGGGCGGTTTCCCATGGGCAGGGACTTTCGAAAATTCCGGCCGGCCTCAAAATCGAGCCCGTACGGCAGCCAAAAGACCTTTTGGTGGTCCACCTCGGTCTCCCAGTAGGTGAGGACACGATCGGCCAGAGCTTTGATTTCCGCGTAGGTCGGATGGGGCTGCAGATGCATGTTTTCACTGACCACCAGCAGAATGGGAATTTTTAAGGATTGGCACCGCCGCAGATCGGGATCGTCCAGCTTCGGGCAGTCAAAAAAAACGCCCAGATCCGGGCGCTGGTTTTCCCATTGGGGGAATGGCCGGGCTTGGATACCCCTGGATTCAAGCTGCCCCCGCAAAAGATCGAAGGCTTCAAGAAGCTCCGGCACGATGCTGTTTTCCCTGGCGAGCGAATCGCCATAGACATTTTTTTCCGCCACCCGGATCATCGTTGACCTTGGCGAAACAAGCACCGCCGAAGAATCCGCAGTTTGTTGTTGCGGAAAAACCGGTAGGCCGAGCCGGCTGAAAAGTGCCGGCGCTCCAACGGTTCCGGACGAGGCTCGTCTTTTAGCCACGCCTGGAGCCACCGGGAGGTGAGCCTTTCGTTGCGTTTGTGTTGGACATACCGGATGGCTTTGGAATCCCCCCGGCAAAGATCCAGCTGAAGCTGCCATCGCTTGGTTTCCTCCCACCATTGGAACCCCGCGGAATCCTGGGTCTGGTGTCTTCGGTATCGGAAGTAAAACTGCGGAAGGACGACAATCGGGGCGTGCTGGACGATTTTCGCCAGGAAACCCACATCCGCACATCGCCCGTAGCCGGCCGCGCCGGCCAGATATCGGCCAAACTTTTGATTCCAGCGGTATACGGTAGGCGGAAAGGGAACAAAACCATCGCAATACCACCGGCCCAGGTCCGCCGGTCGGGCACAAATCAACTCCTTGTCCAGTTTGGGCAACAACCGCCCGCGCTTTTTTCCGCGGGCATCGATCACCGTTCCGTTGCAGGAAATCGCGCCGGCTCGCGGATACTTGCGGATCGCGTTTTGCAGATGCAGACCGAAATCTGGCTCGAAAAGATCGTCATCGTGAAAAACGCAAAGCCAACGGGTGGCGGGAGGATCGGCAAAGGCCCGGAGCAGGTTCTCCCAGGCCGGCACCGGGCGGGCGCAGCGGCGGAGGCGAAGACGGGGATGTTTTTTGGCCAGGCGGCGCAGGCTGAAATCGCTACCGTTGTCATACAGCTCGAATTCTGCAAAAGGCAGGGTTTGGGCGAACGCGGAGGCAAGGGTCTCGCCGAGAAATTTTTCCCGATTGTGGGAAAGGATCCGTAGGGTAATAGCCGGCTCCATGCCTAGGAGAGGGCCGGCGGGACGCCTCGGGCCAACCGGTCCCTTATTTTTTGCCAAAGATTTCTCCTGCCCTCCAATCGCTCAAAATGGCTTCGAAAAACCCGGTCATCCATTTCCCGGTCGAAGGTTTTTTCCATTGAGGGATGCAGGGGGAAGCGCGTGGCGCGCGTGGTGTGCATTTCAAGATCGGCAAAATCTCTTTCCACCGTGTGAGTGGCCTGTTCATCAAAACCGATGTTCCGAACCAGGTTGCCGCGGGGAACCACACAAAGCATGTGATGTTGCCAAAGGGAGAGGGTCCAACGGTAATCCCAGGCATCCAGTTTTTTGGCATAGGTTCGCCGGAAGCAGCGCTCCCAATACGCCCACTCGCGCCGGGAAAGCTTCGGCCAGTTTTCCTTGCGAATCCGCGGAACCTGCGCCAGCAGCTTTTCCTCCCGGTCAAACAATTTCCAAGCCCGGGCCCAGGTGCCCCAACCCCAGCCATGATGATACCGGGTAAAACGGTAACTTTGCGGGCCTGGCCAGGCCGCAGGTTCGTCAAAGTTGCTTCCGCAAATGGAACCGACCCTCCCATCATTCCGGAACTTCTCCAGTAACTCGGCGCTGAAGCGGAAAAAGGTGGGATCCGGCACAGTATCGTCCTCCAGCACAATCGTCTCTCCCACCCTTTCGAAGACCCAGTCCAGACCCCCGGAAACACTTAGGTAGGATCCCAGGTTGCTTTCCCTTTCCAGCAACTCCCACCGGCACGGCCAGTCGATCGCCTCCCGGAACACCCGGCGGGATTCCTCGACACCCCTCTGGATTTCAGGATGGCCCGGCTTGGGCCCATCAGAGATCCCGAAAAGCGTCGACGGGCGGGCTTCCCGGACCTTTGCCATGACTTGCCGTAGATGGTCGGACCGCCGATAAAAGAAAACGCTGACCGGAGTCTGCAGTTGCCAGCTCATGTCCGCAGCCGTCTCCAAGCGTGTTCCAGGGGCCGCAGAAGCTTGCGGTCCAACCGAAGGTCATAAAGCCGGCGCCACCACGGCAGGGGGGCCTCTTGTCCCGCCCAGCTACCCTCCGCGTGATGAATCCCCAGCACCGGATGAATCGGGGACCGCCCCGCAGACGGGTAGAAAAAATCGGAATGGTAGATGCGAATATCCCCTAGGTCCCAGAACTCACGGTCCGGAGCCTCATTTTTCAGTCCCGGCAAACCACGTTTTTGCAGGCTGGCCGTCGCCAAAGTGGTGTTCATCCTGGCAATACGAAGACTTTGATAGCCTTGCCGAAGCTCCTCAATCCAAGGATGGTTGGGAGCACTGCCCACGAAACCCATGGCTGCCGAGTTTTTGCTGGGTCGGTTCTGCCTGGAGATGAAAGTCAACACGCAAGGCCGCTGGAGCAGGGGGGTGACATCGCCCACCAGTTCCATGTCGGTGTCCAGATAGAGACCCCCCTGCTCTTTCAAGGCATGCAGCCGAACGAAATCGGAAGCGAACGCATATTTCCCTTCCCGCAGCATTTTTTCACAAAAGGATGATCCACGGGACTGTTGGTTTCATCCCATCTGCGGATTTTCCAGCCCGGGAGGTGCTTTTTCCAACTGGCCAGACACCGCTCCCCCACGTCGCTGAGGGGGCGACCCCCCATCCAGACATAGTGAAGAAGACGGGGAATCACGGCGGAAGGGGGGAGATGTATTTTAGCTTGTTTGAATTATTTTCGGGGTTATCGGTGAATCTTGCCTTGGTTTAAGAAAAAAACCCGAAGAAAAGACCATGGGTTGCCGGACCTGCCTTTGCCGCCTTTGGCACACTGGACCCGCTTCCTAGACCTTCCGCGCCATCAGCAAGTCACGGTGGAACTGGCGGGGAGGCCTTTTCGGGTTGCCGACCCTCTCTCTTTTTATTGGAGCTACAAGGAAATTGTAGAGGATCGCATCTACGACTTTCCGACACCGACACCCCTCCCCCGGATCATGGATTTAGGGGCCAACTGCGGGCTTAGCGCACTGTTCTTTCTCCTGCGCTACCCGGAGGCGCACCTCACCTGCGTGGAGGCCGATCCTTCTCTTTTCGCTATTTTGCAGGAAAACGTTGGGGCGTTTGCTACGCGCCACTCGGTCAACTTTTTTCACGCGGCGATTTCCCCATCCGCAGGGCAAGTGGACTTCCATGCCACCGGTGCGGACAGTGGCCGTCTCTTGCCGCACGCCACCCTGCCCAGCAAAATACACCGGATCCCCGCCGTCACGCTCGACTCATTGGTTAACGATCCGATCGACTTTCTGAAGATGGACATTGAGGGGGCAGAAACCGACGTGCTCTTGTCCTTCAACCGGCTCGACCGGCTGGCGCGCATTTTTGTTGAGTACCACTCCTTTCTTCGGCAGACACAACGGCTAGACGAACTGTTGGCTAGATTACGCGGGGCGGGTTTTCGCACGTTGATCCAAACCCAGTATTGTCCAGCACTTCCCTTTCATGCGCAACACCCCCAAGCGGATATGGATCTCCAGCTCAACATCTTTGCGGAACGAAAGACCTGATCGGCTCCAGAAACACTCTTTGGAATTTTTCCATGACCTCTTCGGGCTGGTACTCGCTGAATCTTGAATCAAAGGCTTTGTGACTACGAATCGGTTGTTGGTTGTTGGTTGTTGGTTGTTGGTCAGCCTCCGACTTCCGTCCTCTGTCCTCTGTCCTCTGCCCTCTGTTCTCTGGCCGCCGACTACCGACCGCCGACCACCGACCACGATCCTCGAGAAGTTTTTCCAACTCTTTAATATTGTGATAACCCACCGCCGCATCGCCCAAAATCTCAAGATGAGCCCTTTCCGATGAGGCAGCGTAAGTAAGGACCGGTTTTCCCAACATCGCAAACTCCAGGCAGGAAAGGCCGAAGGTTTCTCCGCGTTGGCGGCCGTGCAGCATCGCATCGCAGGTATTGAGAAACCTCCGTTTCAGGATTGGGTCTGCGGTCGCCGGGAGAAAAACAATATTCGGCAGCCCCGCCGCACCCGCGAACTCTCGGGTATTTAAAAACAGAAACCAGATATCGGGATATTTCTTGGCCGTCTCCACCACGGCCCCTCGCACCCACGGAATGTCAAACGAATCATCCCCTCCGTGCCGCCCGAAAACTGTCGCTTCCTTTGGAATGGCGACTTCCGACCACCGACTTCCGACCACCGTCCTCCGCCCTCCGTCCTCCGTTCTCAAATCTCCACTCTCATCTGCCAACCTCACCATATGCGGTACCCACGGCGCCTTTCCATAAGCCATCACTTCGGATAGCCATGGGGAGACATAGGCGAAGATCTCGCCATGAAACTCGGATTCCCGAAAGATGGCATGGATTCCCGTGGGAACTTTTCTTGAAAACACCCCGTCGTTGAACCCGTTTTTGATGCAGTAAAAAAAATCAGCTCGCTCCTTTTGGAGAATCCCTTCCCGCTCCTCCGGAGATCGATAAAACCGCAACGGGGCGATCTCTTCCATCCGCAGCGTCACCGGATGCTCCCCCGCACCTTCCCTCCATGGCATGAGAAAGAACGACTGATTGCCCAGCACTTCCTGGTTGCCCCGGGCGTAGTCCATCAGGGCAATCTCCGTGCCGCGGAATCCGAGGTAGGAACTGTGGAAAGCTATTTTCACTCGTCCTTGGTTATCTGTAGCAAAAATTCAGAATAGATGACGGAAGCCAGAGGCCAGAGGGCGGAGAGTTGTGAACATTTATCTTTCGATCAAACTCTGTCATCAGCCTTCCGGCGTCCGGCCTCTGATCTCCGGCGTCCGTCTTCCGGTTTCCGGCGTCCGTCCTCAATTAAAATCTTATATTTCACGCCCTTCCTTGGCCCGGCTCCTGCAAAAGCTTTCATGTTTGAGCATCATCGTTCCGATCATCCTGCCGATTTGTTGTGTGGTTTTTATGTATTCCTCCCCGCGGTCTTGGGTGAAGTAGCCGCATTCCGCCGCTGTTTCGATCCAATGGCAAACCTCCTGCAGTTCAGCATCTGCATCGGTCAGCTTGCTGAGAAAGTGGGCAGGGTAACTCCTTTTGGCCCACGCCTCTGCGAGGGCTGCACCCACGGCACGGGAAGACCGGCGAATTTGGCTAGTTAGGGAGTAAGCCTCCTCTTTCGGCCACGCTTTGCTTTCCTCAAAAAGCTCTTGGGCTAAGGCTCTCGCAGCCTGATAAGCTTTTAGCTCTCTAAAGCTTGATATTCTCTCCGCCATCCGTCCTCCGTTATCTAGCTTCTGCCCTCAGCATTCCATAATCCGGCTTCCGCCCTCTGTCTTCTGTCCTCCGTCTTCTGTCCTCTGTCCTCGATTTAAGACAGGGCCTACTAACCTTGAAACTCATAGTATTCATCATCGTGAAAATAGAACTTTAGCTTGTAGCCTCGGCCTTCCAGCCAACGGCACCACTGGGGATCCGGTTCCCGGTTTTCCACGATGACCCACCTTGGCTGGATTTTACCCTCCTGGATCATCACAAAAATAGATTTGCACTCTGCCAGCTGATGGAGGGCCAGCAGGTCCAGGGAGCCGGTTTGGGAAAAGGGTTGCAACTCCTCCTGGACCTGGCATTTCCGCACTTCTCTCGCCCGATTGCGGGCTTGGGCCCCTGTAATGGAAACCGACCCACTCCAGCCGTGGTGAAGCTCCAGGCCGAGTGTCTGGCTACCAACGGCCCCATCCCCGCCGATTTCAAGGAACTTGCCCCCTTTTTGCGGCTGGAGAAAAAGTTTCCAGAAACAAAAGTCCTGCTCTCTTTGAGACTCCAAAGCGTCCGACGAACAGGAACGGTAATGCAGTCCTTTTCTTCTCTTTTCATGGGCCCACCGGGAAACCGAGGGGAAGAGGGGATAAACCAGAGCTTTCCAAAGCCGTCCGGGATTCATTCAGGATACCTTCGATTGGAAATCTTGCGGGTCTCTGCTTGAATGCGTTCTCCTTGATGCTGACCCTGCCATCTTGTTTCGAGCCCCGTCTGGCCGTCCTGCCAAGACCCCTGCTGAACTGGGTGGAAATGCACGCTTTTCCCCCTATTCCCGGGCGAAGGACAGTGAGCCCCCGTCGCGTGGCGGTGGTAAAATCCGAATACTGCTCTCATATCTACGCGCGCCCCTGGTCGCGGGGGGATCTGCGCACCCTTGCCCTTTCCACCCTGAAGACCTTCGGACCTTTGAGCTTTTTCACCCGCCACCAAACGGATTTTTTCATCGTTCGTCTACCCTCCGACCCCGAGTGCCAAGTCTGGCGCGAGTTTTATGCCAATGACCCGGACCCGACGATAAACAAAACTATCCACGAAAATTTCCGAAACCTTGGACCTGGCTGCGAGCCGTTCGCTTCGCCGTCCCAAGGTGACCTGGCAATAGGTCCAGAAACGGTGGACTGGGGACGGTACGACGCTGTCATTGTTCAGGACCTCTGTATCCCCAAACGCATCGTGCGAAAGTTTCCCGCCGTACACTGGTCCTATTGGATCGGAGAGACCGGGGGTCCATCTTTCAAGGGTTCTGCCAAGCAGCCTTTGGCCGAATACCAACTGTTCCTGAACGGCAGCTCCCGGCGCTGGCGTGTCCGACCGGGTCTGCGGCACCACGTTTTGGAATTTCCTTACATATTGCAGGACTCCGAAACCCATGCGCGCCTGGGCGCCAAACCCTGGCTGGAGCGGGCGGGCATTCTTTTGGAGGTGAACACCGCCCAGACCCTTACGGCCAGCATCCGCTCCCGGTTGGCGGATATCGCCCCAGTGGCCGACAATATCGGTACTCCTGCCGAGCGTCTGCAGCGGCTGCATCATTCGAAGTACTTTGTACAAATGGTCGCAAAGCCCCTTTGGGGAAACTCCCTCAACGAGGCGGTGGCGGCTGGTTGCCTCGGTCTGGCCAATCCGGAATCCATGCCCAACAACCGCTCCCTGCTTCTGCCCGGGCTCATCCCGAGGGACTGGGAAGACATGCTTCGGCTTTTGCACTCCCTTGACGAAAGGGCCGCATGGACGGAACGGTTATACCGCCGGCAACAGCTTCTGGCCGATTGGATCCTCTGCCACCGTCCCTTGATGGAATGGGAGGGCCGGTTGGAGGCCTTCCGAAAAAAGGCGCGAAAATGAGCGATCTGCCGCTTCTTTCCATCAACTTTTCGGACTGCCCCATCCATCTGGAAAACTTTTTCGTGCGGATTCTTTCCCGGCGGTATCGGCTGAATCGGGAGGAGCGTCCCCAGTTCCTGATTTATGCCCTCACCGGCCACCGCCACCGCCTTTACAACTGCGTGAAGATTTATACCCATCACGAAATTTACCGGCCCAACTGGAAGGAGTGCGACTATGCGGTCCTTCCCTTTCTCGGCAACGATCCCCGGCACCACTACCTGCCTATCTTTGCCTACAGCCGTTCCCCGGAGCCGCTGATCCGAAAAAATCTGAACTGGGACCAGGTTCGCGCGGAAAAAACCCGCTTCTGCGCTCTGTTGTCCGCCTATGTGGACCGGACCGTCCGGCACCGCATGGATTTTTTTCACGAGCTGAACCGCCGGAAGAAGGTCGACTCCATCGGCAGGGCCGCCAACAACACCGGGTGGAAGGTTCCCCCGGGGCACGACACCAAACTGGCGGCGCTGCGCCCGTACAAATTCAACATCGCCTTTGAAAACAAGGAGTTGGCTGGCTGGACCACCGAAAAGATGTACGACCCCCTTGCCGTTCACACCGTTCCAATTGTTTGGGGGGACCGGCGGGCAACGGAATTCTTTAACCCAGAGGCTTTCATCAGCGCTTATGATTTTAAAAATCTTTCCGACCTCGCTGATTATGTCGCCGCGGTCGATGCTGATGAAGGACGGTACCGGCGGTATCTCGAGGCACCACCCTTCCGGAACAACACCCCCCCGGACGTCTTCTCGGAGGACAAGCTTCTCGATTTTATGGAAAAAGTCTTTACCACCCCTATTAAGCCCATCGCCCAACGCCGCTGGTTTTTTCGCCTCACTAAATGGAGGCTCGCCAAGCGGAACAAGCTGGCGACGGAGTAGTCCCCGCTGGGGATCCGAGGACAGAGGGCGGAGATCGAATGACCGATGACGGAGGATGGATACCAGAGGCCGGTAGTCAGAAGTCGGTGGGCGGTGAGCGCGCCTTAGGCGCGCTCACCAATAACATCCCTGCTCCACCCGATCCCGGTGTGCCGGCATTTCCGAGGGATCCGCGGAAATCCAGGCATCGTTATAAATACCGTAATTTTCCCAGCGCTTTCCTTTGATGCCGAAAAGGAGCTGCGTTTCGCCTCCAAAATGAATGGCGCTGCGGCCGGTTTGCTTGATGCGGGCCGCGAGGGGCAAGGACCACGCCCCCGCACCGATCAAGGCAACTTCAAATTGTTTTCGGGAGACTTCTTCGGATAGCCGATCCAGTCCCTCTTCCCAGCTCCGGTACGGGCTGGGCTCCAGATGGGATTGGAATGGGCAGCGCACCAGTTCGCAGCTTTGGGCTGGCCCCGACCAGTCCCCGTTCACCTTACGGAGAGGATCGTGGATCGCCCGTAAATTTTTCAACTGGCGATGGATGCTTGCAGCGAACGGGGAAACCACCAGCCAGCGAAATGGCAGCAGCGCGGGCACCATGGGCCTCCCCAAGCTCTCCAGCAGAAAATTTCGGCTCATTGGGGCGAGTTCCCGGATCAGGCGTTCCTCATAAATCCGTAGAAAGGGGTCTGTCTGCCAGGCGCACAGGAAATCAGCGGCGGTGATGGCTCCCCTCATGGTAACCTGCCACCGGTCGAAGGCCCCTTTCTCCACCGGGAAAAAGCCTGCGTTGTTCATCAGTCTTCGTGCCGGTCGTTGCCAGCTCCAGCCCGGGGGCCAAGCTGGCCGGATGCGGTGATCCCCATACTCTAAAGCCATCAGCTCCGCCCCGCCAATTTTGCCGGCAACCAGAAGTTTTCCCTCATGCAGGGCGTTCGCCAGGTCATCGATCTTAGCCATGGGCCTGCGGGCAACTGCAACGGCGTCGTGTCTGACCAGCCGGTTGTTGGCCTTTCTTAGTCCACGGGTAAAGACCCGGTAATTTTCCCTTGATAGTTTAATGATTTTCATTCTCTTGCCAAAAAAAAATGGATTCACCGATGTCCGTCCTCTGTCATCCGACCACCGATTTCGGTGGCAGTTAGCCGTGCCCTGATCGCTTTAAAGTTCATTCTCACTGACTACCGCCCACTGACTACCGACAACAAACCACCGGCCACCGGCTTCCGTCCTCCCTCATCTGTCCTCCGCCCTCTGTCCTCTGGCTTCCGACCACCGCCCACCGACCACCGCCTACTGACCACCGGCTTCCGCCCTCAATCTTCAATTAATCCTCTCTTCCTAAAAAGCGCTTCATCTCCCGGGTCTTTAAGGCTGAATCGCCAATCAGGCGTCAGGGGAACCCAAGTCCAGGTCTTGTGGATCTTCATTCGAGGCACCGGCGGTTTTTCCGGGAGTTTTGTGACTGGGATACCCCGGTCCACAAACCACCACTCCGTGGCTAGGAAGGACGCGCCGGCATAATGCCCGCCTTGAAAGACCTCCATGTGAATTGGCACCGGGATGCCCAACGCGGCGGCCAGCTTGATCTGGTGGTTTAGGACTCTTTCCTGTTTTTCCATTCCCACAAAATAGTAAAGCGTCACTAGGAACACATTCAGGCCTACGGCCGCAATGGCCAGTCTTCCTAATCCCTGGATGGCCGTACTTTCAAATCTTCCCACCTTCCCACCTTCAAACTTTTGCACTTTCTCACCCTCAGATTCTCTTTCCCTCCCTCCTCGAGCTTGGAAGGCCAGCACCGTCATCAACATTGCCACGAGCAGTAGCCAGTTCTGCGGCGTCCAACGCGCCCACCAGACCTGGGAACCGAACGAGGAGGCGGCCGTGGCCAGAAAGAGAAACCACCCAGGCCAATATCCGATTCGCCCCTGTAGGACCAGGATTAGGCAACCTGCCCCCGCCAGCATTAGCCCGGTCGAGAAGAGAGGGCCGAACCCGCCGGCCCGCGGATCAGGGGTTAACTCCTCCACCGCCCGCAGCTCCCTTCTTTGCATCCAAAAGGGGGGCTTGAGCCGAAGCTCCTCCGGCATGATTTCCATATAGGAACATGCACTGGCGACGAACTGCTGGATTCTATCTAATTTTCGGAGGGAATCGACATAGCTCGCCCCGCTGCCCACCCCAAAACCTGGCGTATCAATTTTGGTTGAGGTGCGCAGATACTGCAGATCCAGCGGCGCGAACTGCCCGATCGACCGAATGTAAACCCCCAGCGGCCAGCTCACCGCCAAGGCCACCGCGAAAAGGAGCAACACCCTTTTCCAGCTTCGGCTGATTCCCGCCAAAAAGAGGAGGAAGATTCCGTCGATGATGATCGCATAAAACACGCCGCTGGTCTTGCTGGCGGCAGAACCCGTGAACGCCGCCACCAACGCCAACACCCCATCCAAACCAATGGGTCCCAGTGCCATGATTCTCAGCATCGAAAAAAGCAGGCAGGTGACCAGCGAAGCCACATGGCCGTCGATCTGAAAGCAGGAGATCTGGTACACCGCCACCGGATTCAGGGCCGTGACGATGGAAAGAAACCACAATTTCCAGCCTGAGAAATTCAGGGACTGCAGGGCTGAAAAAACAAAGCAGAAACAGATCCAGATCAGGGTCAGGTTGATGCCCTTGCCTCCCTGCCAGCTCCCGGTGATGTGAGCCAGAAATCCGGCCAGCACATGCCCGAAAGGGTACGCATTGAGCGCGGGATCCCCCTGCATCAGGTTTCTCACCGTGATCCCCCGGCTCGTCATCCCATCCCAACTGAAGTCGGTGAAATGGCTCAGCACCAGGCTGAAAATAACTGGCAAAGCCACTCCGATCCCGGTCAGAAGCCCTGCCACCGCCCATCGACTACCGACTACCGACGTCCGCCTACCGACTACCGACGTCCGCCTACCAACTACCGACGTCCGCCTACCGACCACTGCCAACCGACCACTGTCTTCCGCCCTCCGTCCTCCGTCCTCCGATGTCTGCCCACCGACTTCCGACCACCGCCCACCGCCCACTAACAACGTTCCCACGAACGTCGCCGCCACCCACACCACCCCATGCCATCCCTGAATCTTTCCCCCGTGCGTCAGCAC
>Ga0169931_10009714_pt1 | contig 13837 bp, 19 predicted proteins | sample Kivu_15m_20L_FD_129675 | JGI IMG/M metagenome (GOLD analysis project Ga0169931, IMG submission 129675) | Freshwater microbial communities from Lake Kivu, Western Province, Rwanda to study Microbial Dark Matter (Phase II) - Kivu_15m_20L... | ecosystem: Environmental > Aquatic > Freshwater > Lake...
GAATGGTCTCAAGAAATGGAGGATTACTGTGTTCAAGACGTTGTTGTAACAAAGAAACTATGCAAACACTTCCACCCCTACCTGACTGGCTCACGTTAGAGCATAGGGTAGCACAAATACTAACTCAACAAGAACTTCATGGCTGGTACTTCGATGAGCAACAGGCTTATGAACTTGAATCAGTTCTCAGAAGCGAGTTGGAATCTATTACAGGATCACTACGAGAAAGGCACCCTCTCGTTGCAGGATCGGAATTTACTCCTAAGCGAAATAACAAAACTTCTGGCTACATTGAAGGATGCCCCTTCACTAGGCTAAAGGAGTTCAATCCTACATCTCGTGATCACATTGCCTGGGTTATGCAGCAGCACTATGGCTGGAAACCCACCGAGTTTACAGACAAAGGTAAACCTACGATTGATGAAGTTGTATTGACAGACATTGGTACGCCAATTGCTCTTGACTTCTTCCGTTGCTTAGAACTAACTAAATCACTCGGCATGTTGTCTGAAGGCATCAATGCCTGGCTGAAGTTAGTACGAGACAACCGCATTCATCATCATTGTTCTGTAGCTACCAACACATTCAGGTGTGCTCATCGTAAACCAAACCTTGCTCAAGTACCTAGTGACGAAGCCTTCAGACGTTTATTCCGAGCCACGCCCGGCTTACATATGGTCGGTGCTGATCTTGCTGGTATTGAACTCCGCATGTTGGCTCACTATCTGGCTAGGTATGACGAAGGTCGTTATGCCTCTATCCTATTGCATGGTGACATACACCAAGAAAATGCTGACAAAATAGGCATTAGTCGTAAACAAGTAAAGACAGTCACCTATGCCTTTCTATACGGGGCTGGCGATGCCAAGCTGGGAAGAAGTTATGATCCACAACTCTCAGAAAAGGATGCAAAGAAAAAAGGCAAAGAGATTCGTCAAGCTTACATGGATGCAGTTCCTGGACTTGAGAAGCTGGTTACTGCGGTTAAGTCCAAGGCGGAATCTGGTTACATCAATCTCTGTGACAATCGCCGCTGCAGCGTTGATGGTAGCCACAAGGCCCTTAACTACCTCCTCCAAGGATCTGCTGGCGTAATTGCTAAGCGGTGGATGGTTATCAACTATGACAATACACAACAGCTTTGCTGTTCACAACTAGCCTTTGTACATGACGAACTACAATTTGAGTGCGACCCAGGACATGTGGATGCACTACGAACATCCCTGGTACGCTCAGCTGAAGAAGCTGGACAGTACTACAACTTACGAATCCCAATTGCTGCAGAAGCACAAACAGGGAACAACTGGAGTGAAGTACACTAATGGCAGTCAAATCTAAAACAGCACTGGGAAAGGTACAGTTCAAATCTCGTGCTAAATTCAAACGCACTCGGCAAGGTCAAGGTACTCGTTCCCTTCCTTCGCATGGGCGTAAGCTCACGCGAGGACAAGGTAGATGAGCCTTTTGATTGATGCAGATTACATTGTTTACAAATGTTGTGCAGCAGCCGAAACAGAAATCGACTGGGGAGATGATGTTATCGTCGTCTCAAGTAAGTTCAGTGAAGCCTACGATAAAGTACAACGAGACCTATACAGCATCGCAACAGATCTTGGATGCTTCGATGATTCTATTTTGTTTTTTACTGATAGTGTCAACTTTCGTAAACGTATTGACCCAGCGTATAAAGGACATAGAAACAGAAAGAAACCGTGCGGTTACCGTAGGGTCATCAACAAACTCAAGGAGGATTACCAAGTTATTGTGATGCCTGAGTTAGAAGCTGATGATGCTCTTGGCATCTACGCTACTAAAGAACAGGGACACATTATTTGTTCTCCTGATAAAGACATGCGACAGATACCTGGAGACCTTTATGACTTATCTACTGGTGTTATCACAATCACCAAAGAAGAAGGTGACCATTGGCACCTTATTCAGGCGTTGGCTGGTGACCAAACTGATGGGTATAGCGGAGTTCCTGGATTCGGGATTAAACGAGCAATCGCCTTCTTTGAAGAGAACGGCTACAGCTGGGAGTCAGTCGTTGCAGCATTTGCTAGCAAGGAACTTGATGAATCCGTCGCACTCCAGAACGCCAGGCTCGCCAAGATCCTTCAGTACACTGACTATGACTTTACCAACGAATCCATCATACTTTGGACCCCCACCACCAGTACTTGAACTAACAATGGAGCAGCAGTTTAAGCTGCGTCAGATTGAAGATGCCTTGAAGCATCCTGAATCTAAGAAGGAGGACATCATTACCATCTTCTTAGCACTTCAACACCAATGTTTTGTACTTGGTAATTCAATGTCCAACCTTGTTAAAAAATGGCCAACACCAACTCAACTGGACCCAACTATTATCGACGAGGTTCTATCCAAGTTTGGGATTTCATCCGAGACCAAGGACTGAACTTCCATCTAGGTAATGCAATCAAATACATCTGCCGAGCTGGTTACAAAACAGATGATCGTAAGGCAGACTTAAGCAAAGCAATCCACTATCTACAGAATGAGCTTGAAAACGAAATCCTTAATGAGTCAAGCCAACGAGTTTCGGCTTGGCTTTCAAGTGACGAACAATACTGGGATTCATTCACGGGAGATGCAGAAGCGTTTGATCGTTGAAGAGTTCAAAGAGTTCCTAGAGGCTGAACAGCAACTGCTCTATGGCTTCACACGTAACGCTGAGGATTGCCTTAAAGAACTTGCAGACCTTGTATATGTCTGCTATCAATATGCTGCTAGTCTAGGTTGGGATCTAGATGAAGCAATGGACCGAGTACATCAAAGCAACATGAGTAAGCTTGGTGAAGACGGTAATCCCATCCGCCGTGAAGACGGCAAGGTTCTGAAAGGACCAAACTATCAACCACCTACTCTTACTGATCTCGTTTAATAATGTCTGCCCCTCACAAAGAACTGATCGCTCGTACTGGGCGTGTGCAATCTTGGATTGACGATCCTACTTCCCGCCTACCTGTCTCCTGCACAGTCTTTGTGGTGGAGGACGAAATGGAAGGACCAAATGGTATTGAAGCATCCTGGCGTTTTGTTTCCCACGCTCTCCGCTACGGGGCTGGCGTGGCTGTCCATCTATCCAAGCTCCGACCCAAAGGAGATGAGAATGGCAAGGGACTTGTGGCTAGCGGCCCAGTATCCTTTGCAAAGATCTACTCCACCCTTAATGAAATCCTGAGGCGAGGAGGAGTCTATAAGAATGGAGCTGTCGTTGCTCATCTTGATCTTAGTCATCCCGACGTGCTGGAGTTTATTACTGCTAGTCGCGCTGATCTACCTTGGATCAAGCGTTGCGTCAATATTAACCCACTATGGTGGGATTACGCTACTCAAGAAATCAAAGAGGCGTTGCTCCAAGGCATTCGCCAAGGTGACATCTGGCTTAACAAAACCAAAGTAGATAAGAATGGAAACCGTATCCGGGGAAACGTTTGCTTGGAAGTGTACTTGCCATCACGAGGTACCTGTCTACTGCAACATGTCAACCTCGGCCAGTGCGAACTCAATGACATTCAACTTGCATTTGTCAACGGAATGTCCGAGCTGTGTGGACTGCATGGAAAAACAGACGTTGGCTCTAGTGGAGAATATCTCCCTCCGGAGACAGATCGCCAAGTTGGTCTCGGAATGCTCGGACTGGCAAACCTGCTCCGTAAAAACGGTGTGACCTATAAGGAGTTTGGTAACGCTCTTGAGCAGATTAACTCCAAACAACACTACGAACATACCCCTGCAACTATCCTTGCTAGGGAATTGCAGGGTGGTATTCGTGCAGCTGCACACGTGGCTCGTATCAATAACATGGAACGTGCCTTCGCCATTGCGCCTACTGCTTCATGCAGTTACCGATATACTGATCTAGATGGATACACCACCTGTCCTGAGATCGCTCCTCCTATCTCCCGTCAAGTGGATCGTGACTCTGGAACCTTTGGTGTTCAGAGTTATGACTACGGTAACGTAGAGATTGCCAGTGAAGTTGGCTGGGAGGATTACAAGAAAGTTGCTGATGGCATCGTACAGATGCTTGATGCTACGGGACTTCTTCACGGTTACAGCTTCAATAGTTGGTCTGATGTGATCACCTATGACGAAGCGTTTATTGAAGAGTGGTTGCAATCACCGCAAACCTCCCTTTATTACTCGCTCCAAGTCATGAGTGATACCCAAGATAAGACCAGCGCCTATGCCGCTCTGGATGAGTCTGAGGTAGATGATTACTTGGAGTCTATTCTTTATGACAGGGATGAAGACCCTGCTCCTCAATGTAATTGCGGCGAATGAACCCTTATCAAAAACTACTTTCTCGTAAAAGAACTTGGACTCCAGTACAAACAACTGCTGGTAAACTAGCTGATGGTTCTCAAGAAACAATCTATCGAGCCCTTGCCCTGCGTCATATGGAGCTTCCCGTCGGAGACTTCATCGAAGCTTCCCTTGGTGAGGTTCCAACTCTCTCGGCAGATCTGCTCCGATCTAATATCAAAGACGAAGAGAACCACGACCTGGCTCTCAGTTACATTGCCAATGCTATCGGTGTTGACCCAGTTGCTGAAGAAGAAGCCAAACGGCTTCGCTCTGCGTGGGAAGCTCATCCAGATCACACAGTCCTCAAAGCATTGGTTGCCGAGCGTGCAATTTTCTTTGTACTGCTCCCATTCTTCCGCTTTAATGGTGATGCTGGACTACGTACTGTAAGTGCAGACATTAGTCGTGATGAACAAGTCCATGTTGCAACAAACAGCCTGGTGGCTCGTGAGCTTGATCTCCATTGGAGTCCTTCTCTGGATAAGCTCCGGAAAGCAACCATAAATTGGGTGATGCAACCCCTTTCTGGGGTGGAATCCAACAAGTATTTAAACAAAAAATTTTGGTTGGATGCAAGTGATCGTCTGATGTATGAAGGCAAAGCTCCTGAGCTTGCTGATACTAAGCGTGCTCGTATGCCTGCTTTCTTTGAACATGCCAACCCAAATCTCCCACAGTATGCCTAGTCCTTCACGTGATCCTGGGTATAGGTTTGCAGATAATTTGAAAAGGCGGTACAACATGACAGTTGAAGACTATGAAAATTTATTTAATAGTCAAAACAAATGTTGTGCTATTTGTGGGATAGATTCTCCTGAAATGAAAATGTACAGGGGAAATGGATGGGTTGTTGATCATTGCCACACAACAAATGTTGTGCGTGGTATTTTATGTTGCCGATGTAATCTTTTACTTGGCAGGGCAAAAGATAGTATAGAAATTTTAGAGAATGCAATCACCTATCTCTCTGAATACGCTTAACCTTCTGACTGTAGAACGGTTGTTGGAAGAGCTAGAGGATCTTTATCCACCAATCAATCCCACTCCCGACACCTCACTTAACCAGATCATGTATAGGTCTGGCCAAGCCAGTGTTGTTGAGTGGATTCGTACACGAATTACTAACGAGGATTAACATCATGTGTAGAAGGCCAGAACATCACCGACAAGAAGACATACGCCGTGCAGCAGCAGAAGCAGGTGCTATGCGAGAAACTGCTGAACGTCAACGTAGGGAACAAGAACAAAGGATGCTAGCTTTCCAACAGGTTGCTCAAAAGCAACAAGAAGAAGCTTTGGCTGCTATTGTTGCTAGTTCTAAAGCCCCTATGAAAGTAAAGACAGCTGAAGATGCAACAACCCCCTTGATGCGTACTAAACAGAAAAAATTTGGTGCTCAAGCAGGTATTGCTTCTCTTCGTATTAATCGTACCCCTGGCACTAACCTTGGTATGGGTACAAGTGGAACTAACATTGGTTAATTAGATGGACGCTAAATCAAGGTATGATCATCTAAGTAGTTACCGTACTAACTTTCTTCAGACTGCGGTTGAATGCTCTGAACTTACAATTCCTTACCTCATCCAACGTGATGAGTTTCGGATCACCCACAAAACCCTTAAGCAACCTTGGCAATCCGTAGGCGCTAAGTCGGTAGTCACGTTGGCAGCAAAGCTTATGCTTGCATTGCTTCCTCCTCAAACTACTTTCTTTAAGTTACAGATTCGTGATGATAAGCTTGGCACTGATCTGCCTGCTGAGATTCGATCTGAACTTGACCTGAGTTTTGCTAAGATTGAGCGTATGGTGATGGATTCGATTGCTGCTTCCAGTGATCGTGTCGTTGTTCACCAAGCCATCAAACATCTTGTTGTTGGTGGTAACGCTCTTATTTATATGGGTAAGGATGGGCTGAAGCATTATCCATTGAGCCGCTATGTGATAGAACGTGATGGTAATGGTAACGTAATTGAGATCGTCACCAAAGAACTGATTAACAAAAAGCTTCTCCCCAAGGAGTTGCAAGAAAAAGATAATCAAGTCAATGATCGTAGCTATGCACATGAAGATGACGTAGAGATTTATACTCACGTTCGTCTTGATAACAATCGTTGGCTGTGGCACCAAGAAGCTTACGGCAAGAAGATTGAAGGTACTGATGGCAAAGCACCTACTGATGCTAACCCTTGGCTTGTCCTCCGCTTTAATACTGTGGATGGTGAGAACTATGGTAGGGGTCGGGTAGAAGAGTTTCTTGGTGATCTCAAGTCTCTTGATGCACTCTCTCAGTCCCTCGTAGAAGGCTCTGCAGCAGCCGCTAAGGTGGTCTTCGTGGTTTCACCCTCAAGCACTACCAAACCGGCCACCATAGCCCAGGCAGGCAACGGTGCTATCGTTCAGGGTAGACCAGAAGACATTGGAGTTATCCAAGTAGGTAAGACCGCAGACTTTAGTACTGCAGCTAATCTTGCTGCTACACTTGAGCGACGTATTGCAGAAGCATTCCTTGTGCTTACTGTTCGCCAGTCCGAACGTACAACTGCTGAAGAAGTACGTCTTACTCAAATGGAACTTGAACAACAACTTGGTGGACTATTCTCCTTGTTGACTGTTGAGTTTCTTATCCCTTACCTCAATCGTAAACTTCTGGTACTGCAACGTTCTGGTGAGTTGCCTAGGATTCCTAAGGATCTGGTAAACCCAACTATCGTTGCTGGTATCAATGCACTTGGTCGTGGTCAAGATCGTGAGTCTCTCACCGCCTTCATCATGACTATTGCTCAGACCCTTGGTCCTGAGGCAATGCTGCAGTACATCAATGCAGATGAAGCAATCAAACGTTTGGCTGCTGCTCAAGGTATTGACGTACTGAATCTTGTTAAGTCTATGGAGCAACGTCAACAGGAGAAGCAGGGCGCTATGGCACAGCAGCAACAAATGCTGCAAATGCAACAGATGCCTGACATGTTGAAGGTTCCCTTGGCTGACCCATCCAAGAATCCTAATGCGGAAGAAGCTGTTGCTCAATACTTGGGCAGCCAACAATCCGCTCCACCAATGCAATAACTTTTTATGGCTGAAATTTTGAGTTACGATGCTACTCCTGATGCAGAAGTAATGTCGTCAATTGAATCCGACGAAGCAGAATCCCTTGCCCTTGGCGAAGAGCTGATGGCTCAACATGAGGGTATGCTGGCTGGTAAATACAAGAATGCTCAGGATCTTGAGAGAGCTTATATTGAGCTGGAAAAGAAACTGGGTGGTAACTCTCGTGAAGAACCTGAAGAAGGTTATGATGAAGAGGAACCGGTCGAAGAAGACAGTCGGGACTATGAAGATTTCTCTAGTCTTCTCTCACTTGCTGGTGAGGAGTATTCTCAGAATGGAGAACTGAGTCAAGAAACTCTTGATGTATTCTCTCAAATGTCATCTCAAGATCTTGTCAAAGCTTACTTTGAGATGCAAGAAAACGCTCCTACTCCATCTGGACGAGAGCTGAGTAATCAAGAAGTTAATCAACTGCAGAACATGGTAGGCGGTCAAGCCGCTTATAACCAACTGACTGCCTGGGCTGCTGAGAACTTCAGCGAAGGCGAGATTGAAGCCTTTGATTCTTTGATTGAATCTGGTAACACTAACGCTATCCAACTTGCTCTACAGGCACTGTACTATCGCTATACTGATTCTATGGGTGTTGAAGGAAACATGCTGACTGGTAAACCTGCTCGTTCACAAGACGTGTTCCGCAGTCAAGCTGAACTGGTACGTGCGATGGCTGATCGTCGCTATGATAATGATCCTGCCTATCGACAGGATGTTATTGATAAACTTGAACGATCTGACATTGAATTTTAATGAACGACACTAACATCTGGCCAATTGAACCTCCCATGTACACTGATCACAACTACACCGTGCCTCATAACGAACGTGCTGAACTCCTCAACGGTCGCCTGGCTATGCTTGGCGTCATGGCTGCTTTGGGTGCTTACGCACTGACTGGTCAAATTATCCCTGGTATTTGGTGATGCCTAAAGTCGGTAAAAAAGAATACAGCTACACTCCTGCTGGTATGGCAGCTGCTAAAAAAGAAGCTGCTAAAACTGGTAAGAAAATGCAAAACAAAAAACCCAAGAAGTAATGGCTAAAAGTGTTAGCCTTAAAATTGGGAAACACAAATCACGTACCGGCGGTCTAACGGCTGCTGGTCGTGCCAAATACAACCGTGAGACGGGTTCTAATCTCAAAGCTCCTCAACCTGAAGGCGGTCCTCGCAAACGTTCATTCTGTGCACGTATGTCTGGCAACCCAGGTCCGATGAAGGATGAGAAAGGTAGACCTACTCGTAAAGCACTAGCCCTTCGTAAATGGAAATGTTAAATGGCTAAGCCTGGTCTCTATGCAAACATTCATGCCAAGCGTGAGCGTATTGCCAAAGGTAGTGGTGAGAAGATGCGTAAGGCAGGATCTGCTGGAGCACCCACCGCTAAGCAATTTAAACAAGCAGCTAAGACTGTTAAGAAGAAATAGTATTGGCACATCCGTCAATACTGCGAGTGTATTGGCGGATTTGAAAGCGTAATCAATATTAAAGTTCTTTGCTCTTTAATTATGATTCCTGTTCTAACTACTCTGTCGGTGATCACCAGTTGGTACGGTCCTGGATTCCATGGTAACCTTACTGCCAACGGTGAACGATACAATCAAAACGGCCTTACTGCAGCGCACAAGACACTCCCATTTGGAACTAAACTCAAGGTTTGTTTCAAACGGTGTGCCGTTGTTCGGGTCAATGATCGTGGTCCTTACCTTCATGGTCGGGAAGTAGATCTCAGTAAAGGTGCGGCTGAAGCAATCGGTCTCACTAACTCTGGAGTTGGAAGGGTTAAAATAACTCGTCTTAACTAACTTCATTCATGACTGCTATTCTTGCAGCTCCACGCTCTCAGAATACCTGGGAGCGTTTTTGTAATTGGGTAACCAGCACAGACAACCGTCTTTATGTTGGGTGGTTTGGAACACTGATGATTCCGTGTCTTCTTGCAGCCACCACCTGTTTTATTCTTGCATTCATTGCGGCTCCCCCTGTCGATATTGATGGTATCCGTGAGCCCGTATCTGGGAGTCTTCTTTATGGAAACAACATCATATCGGGAGCCGTCGTTCCGAGCAGCAATGCCATCGGACTTCACCTCTACCCAATTTGGGAAGCTAATTCACTTGATGAATGGCTCTACAACGGCGGTCCTTTCCAGCTCACCGTCTTCCACTTCCTCATTGGCATCTATGCTTACCTGGGACGAGAGTGGGAACTTAGCTATCGACTAGGCATGAGGCCTTGGATCTTTGTTGCATACTCAGCTCCTGTTGCAGCGGCAACCGCTGTATTTCTTGTCTATCCCTTTGGCCAAGGCTCCTTTTCGGATGCTATGCCTTTGGGTATTTCGGGAACCTTCAACTACATGCTGGTGTTTCAAGCCGAGCATAACATTCTCATGCACCCGTTTCACATGCTTGGGGTCGCTGGAGTGTTCGGTGGGTCGCTATTCAGTGCGATGCACGGTTCCTTGGTTACTTCCTCTCTCGTACGGGAAACTACTGAAACGGAAAGCCAGAACTATGGCTATAAGTTTGGACAAGAAGAAGAAACTTATAACATCGTAGCCGCTCATGGTTACTTTGGCCGTCTCATCTTCCAGTTTGCTTCCTTTAACAACAGTCGTAGTCTTCACTTCTTCCTGGCTGCTTGGCCTGTGGTTGGTATTTGGTTTGCTGCTCTTGGTGTGTCTACCATGGCGTTCAACCTGAATGGATTTAACTTCAACCAATCCCTGCTGGACAACAAAGGAAACGTAGTGAACACTTGGGCAGATATTCTTAACCGAGCTGGTCTTGGTTTTGAAGTGATGCATGAACGGAATGCTCACAACTTCCCCCTTGATCTGGCTGCTCATACAGCTCCGATCATCGGATAATTTCCGATCATCCATCGGTTATTAAACAACTCAGTAGTTCAATAGAAGAACGCTAGGCAGATAGCCTAGAACTGTGAGGTGCAACTCCTCACCTGGGTATTGGTAAGGCCGGTACGCCGACACCCTTACCGCTAGCGGTATGTAGCACCCTAACGCTACAATAAAAAAAACTAAATAACTCTGAACGTTCAGAGAGTCGATTAAACATTAACTCTCTTTAAAAAACAATGGCTCATCAATCTAGTGTTGACCCGGCGGTTCTTACACGCCCTGGTCAATCTAATGGTGCGGGTGATGCCCGTGCTCTGTACCTGAAACTGTTTTCGGGTGAAATGTTCAAAGGCTTCCAGCGCGAGTCGATTGCTCGTGACCTGGTGATGAAGCGCACCCTCAAGGGTGGCAAGAGCCTGCAGTTCATCTACACTGGTCGTACCACCGCTGAGTACCACACTCCTGGTAACAGCATCCTCGGTAACACCGATGGTGCACCTCCGGTGGCCGAGAAGACCATCACCTGTGATGACCTTCTGATCTCCAGTGCATTCGTGTACGAACTGGATGAGGTGCTTTCGCATTACGATCTGCGTAGCGAAATCAGCCGCAAGATTGGTTATGCTCTCGCTGAGAAGTATGACCGCTACATCTTCCGTGCTATTGCTCGCGGTGCTCGTTCTGCTAGCCCCATCACCAAGGCCAGCTTCGTTGAGCCTGGTGGTACCCAGATTCGCGTGGGTTCTGGCGCTAATGATTCTGACGCTTTTGATTCCGCTGCTCTGGTGGCTGCGTTCTATGACGCTGCTGCTGCCATGGATGAAAAGGGTGTGTCCTCTGATGGCCGTGTGGGTGTGCTGAACCCCCGCCAGTACTACTCTCTGATTCAAGCTGTTGGTTCCAACGGTCTGGTGAATCGTGATTCCCAGGGTGACAGCCTGCAGAACGGTAACGGCATCATCGAGATCGCCGGTATCAAGATCTATAAGTCCATGAACATTCCGTTCCTGGGTAACTACGGTACCGCTTACGGTGGCACCACTGGCGAAACCTCTCCTGGTAACCTGGGTAGCTTCGTGAATCCTGCTCTGGATAACGCTAGCCCCGCTACCGCTGGTATTCAGAATGACTACGGTACTGCTGCTGAAGTTGGTACCAAGTCCTGCGGTCTGATCTTCCAGAAGGAAGCTGCTGGTGTGGTGGAAGCTATCGGTCCCCAAGTGCAGGTGACCAGCGGTGACGTGTCGGTGATCTACCAGGGTGATGTGATCCTTGGCCGTCTGGCCATGGGTGCTGACTACCTGAATCCCGCTGCTGCTGTTGAACTGTATGTGGGTGCTACTGCACCTTCTGCTTTCTGATTTCTGTAATCAATACGGGGGAACTTCGGTTCCCCTTTTTTTATTCTTTTGTGACAAGAGATGCCCTTTCCTACTTATGCTGCGTCCACCGAACTGGATGCTGTAAATCAAATACTTAGCTCAGTGGGACAGGCTCCTGTCACCACCTTGGATCTTCAGAATCCTGAGGTATCTATTGTTCTGAATACTTTGCGTGAAGTTAACAAGCAAGTTCAATCAGAGGGATGGATCTTCAATACTGAACGGGACTATGAAATGGTTCCTGATGCAGTGACTAATGAAATTACTTATCCGTACAATGTTCTACAGATGGATGCAAATGTAGAGCACCACAAGAATGATTACGATCTAGTACGTCGTAGTGGTAAACTGTACGACCGTCTGCATCACACTTACGAGTTTACTGAGACAGTCCATGCGGACATTACTTGGTACTTTGACTTTACTGATGTACCACCTCCTGTTCAAATGTACATCACAGCACGTGCAGCTCGCATGTGTGCAACCAAACTAATTGGTGATCAAGAAATTAACAAACTCCTTGCTGAACAAGAAGTGTTCACACGAGCAGGTGCTCTGGAATATGAGTGCAACCAAGGTGACTATTCCATGTTTGGATTTAAAGATGGTCACAACTATTACAACAGCTATCAACCTTTTCAAGCCTTGATGCGATGAGTACAATTTCCCAGAGAATCCCGAACCTATTTTTTGGTATCTCTCAACAGCCTGATAGCCGGAAGTTTCCCGGTCAAGTCCGAGATGCTGTGAACACATTGCCTGACTTTGCGTTAGGTATGTTGAAGCGTCCTGGTGGTGAATACATTGAGTCGTTGACAAACGCTAGCACCACTGGTCGTTGGTTTTCGATTCTTAGGGATGCTGATGAGAAATATGTTGGGCAGTATGCTAACAATGTATTTCGTATTTGGAGTCTTACAGATGGTTCTACTCGTGCAGTAAACATGGGGAGTAACACTGGTGTTCCTGGTACTTGTGTTATTGCTGATGTAAAGACTACATTGGCTAACTACAACACAGCGGTTGCTACTAGGAAGACTCGGTTAACTGAATTGAATAATGCACAGTCTACTTATGCTGAAACTCTAGCTGGTCAGAATGCAACAACTGAAGAGTTGTTTGCTGTTAGTTATAATTACCCACCTGGGCAAATTGATCAATACCTAACTTCTGGCATTCTTAAAAATGCTGCTGATGTTTACACAGTTAAGAACGCTAACGCAGTGGTGTCTGTAAGCGTCTCCTTGCCCGCTGGATACAGCCTTGGTACCGAACGTACCGATGAGAACCCAATGCTTGCTGCAGAGGGCTACAGGGTCTTTACAGCGGTTCATACGGTTGCTGCTACACATACGGCTGGTCAATTGGCAACAGCATTGTCTGCCATGAATACTGCCCAGACAAACTATAATAATGCTGTTAGTGATGAAGCCACTAAGCTTGGACTCTATAACACTGAGATAGCAGATTGTGCTATCACCACCGTACCTGCCAACGCTTACCTCAAAAATGCTAATCCTGAGGATATTGAAGTATTGACTCTTAATGACTACACGTTTATCCTAAACAAAGGTAAAACAGTAGCCATGGATGCAACTACTACAGCTGCTCTTCCTCATCAAGCTTTTGTTGTATTAACCATTGTAGGTACTGGTCACTACCAAATCAAACTTGATGGTACTGTTCGTGGTTCGTACAATGCTGGTTCAGGTGGTGATGTAGATGCTATCCTTAATGACCTTGTTGGTGATATTCACAACCAAACCTTTGGTGGTAAGACTTACACCGCTGTTCGTGTTAGTGCTGGTATCTACATTAGTTGTACAGCTTCATTTACTATTGAAGCGGTTGGTGGTCCATCTCAGGATGCCTTGTATGCCTTCCAAGATACTGTTGCTACAATTTCAGCCCTTCCCAGTCAAGCTAAAAATGGTTATGTCGTAAAAGTTGTCAACTCTGGTGATATTGAAGTTGATGACATGTACCTAAAGTTTGTAGCTTCTTCTGGAGCAACTTACGGTGTTGGTACTTGGGAAGAAACGGTTGGTCCTGGCATTACATACAAACTTGATCCGTTGACTATGCCACACCAGTTGGTACGTCAAACTGATGGATCTTTTACTTATGGACCAGTTACCTGGGATGATCGTGTTA
>Ga0169931_10009715_pt1 | contig 13836 bp, 9 predicted proteins | sample Kivu_15m_20L_FD_129675 | JGI IMG/M metagenome (GOLD analysis project Ga0169931, IMG submission 129675) | Freshwater microbial communities from Lake Kivu, Western Province, Rwanda to study Microbial Dark Matter (Phase II) - Kivu_15m_20L... | ecosystem: Environmental > Aquatic > Freshwater > Lake ...
AACTCTTGACCAAAAGATAAACTGTATTTTCACCATATCCACAACAATTTTCTTATTCTTTGTATCTACATTTCCAGTCATCAAGGCATTATTACGTTTCTGACGTTCTTCTACTTTAAGTGAATTGAGAATAAATCCTTGTATGAGCAAAGGGACAATAGAAAGTATATTGTTAGGAATACTGATTCCTATTCCCGGTGTTTCATCATTACAGGATGGTAATGGATGGACATCCTTGTCTTGCATTGTAAGAATGGAATCCAACTCTTTAAATAATTGTGCTTGATAACAACTATGGTCATGTGATTTGTTAATATTTTTTGTTTCTAAATCTTCCCTGTTGTCACTGTTGTTATGGTTGGAAGAAGTATTTACTGTCAATGATTGGATTGTAAAATTAGGTGCACTACGATATCCTTCCATATGATGATCAGGATGGAAAAACGCAATCCAAAATAATTCTTGAATTATTTCACGTATGGAAAGGAGTATTCGTTTCTTTTCGTTAGATAAGTTAGTATTTGGATGGGATGAATCCAAAAGAACGTCATCTATACGATCCTTATCATCCTGTTCGTCGTCGCCGTCGCCATCATCATCATGATTATTATGATTGGTATGTGACAACTGATACAAGTATGCAAAAGAAGAAAAGATAGATGTATTTAAAAAAGATGTAAACAGCTTTTTAGGATTTACAACTCCTTGTTGTTGTTCAAGTCTTTGAATCAGACGTAGAGTTGAATGAATCACAATTAATTGATGAATCGATAAAATACTATTGGATGATGAAATTGTAGTGGTAGATATTGGAGTTATGATGTGGATAGGATGACGATGATGATGATTTACATGAATCGATTTTGTTGTATGCTGTGAAACATACAGTTGAATATGATGAGCTAAATCACAAAGTATAGAAAAAGCGAATTCAATCGTAGGTTGATAGGATATCCAAGATATAAATAAACTAAAACATGTAGCGGTAAAGGGTGATATTTGTTGCATATCCATGTCTTGTGTTGCATCGCTCAAGATAGGAGTAGCAAAAGTAAGACGCAAAGTTAATGATATCCATTTATTGAGTACACTCAAAGTCAATATGTTGGATATTCGCTTGTTACCAGTGGTGGATATACTATGTAGATGCTGATTGTATACCATAGATGACGTACTGGATACTGGGTATTGGAATCGCCTTGTCATTGTTGTTCCTGCTGCTGCAGCTGTTGTTGTATGCGTCCAAGGAATGAGTAATATTTCTAAACATGTAGCAATGGTCTCCCATACAATACGTTCTGAAATATGGCTTAATTCAACGTTGCGAGTTCTTTGTAAATGACTGCTGTTGATGTTCTTATTGTGAACAAATGGTGATGATGTCTGCTGTTGCTGTTGCAGGATGGGTTTCTGTATTCCTCCATGATTATGATACGTATACGATATCATTTTGAAGGCCCATTGTAATAAAAGTATCGCAACATCTGCGTGGGATAATGCACCACTGTGATACATGGATGTACATACAGCGTCATCGTCACCGTTGTCATCGTCATGTTCAAGAAGTTGATTGTTGGAGATGGAAATACGAGGACGCAAATAAGAAAGGAGATTTAAAATAATAAATTGAAGTCTCTGATCTTCCTCCTCACTATGCTCATCATCAACATTTGCCATTGATGTATCACTCTTATCAATAGTAGCAGAACCGCTCATGATGGACCTTGGACGATCCGCTTTATCCGCTTTCCTATACGTATTCGTTTCACGATCGATCGGACGTATGATTGGCGAAAATGAAAACTGTGTACAGGCTTCATCGTATAAATCAGAAAATAAGTTCTTGTCATGATTGTGTCCAGTTGTACGTTTTGAAGTCCGTTGAAGAAATTCAATCATGAGCATCTCCAAACTTTGTCTTGCTTCTGTTCTTGATGATGTATTCGGATTAGCATTCAACACCTTTTGCCTTTTGGAATATGGCCTTTCGATTCTATCATATTTTTCATTGTCAGACGATGAACTAAACTGCTTCTGCTTTTGCTGCTGCTGAAGATGCTCGGAGCTCATGATATTCGTGGAAGTACCATGACTACAGAAATGTTGATGGATAGGCAATACAAAAACACCAAACCCCGTTTTTTTTGCATTATGAGTGTGCCTTTGATTCCTTGGTAATTTGACGGCTGTCGTATGTTGCGTCTGTACTAGAGACAGTAGGACAAAATTGTACTCTACGTAGAAAATATACAGCACGATACAGCTGCGTAATCAATACATTACACACGTCATACAGCTAGCGTTTCTCAAAGCAAAAGAAATATCCTTACTTTTAAATTTAACAAATCACAAAAATGGATCTTTCATTTTTATAAATCAGCTAAAACCCTCTTGAACTCCCGTTTCTGGTGGGGACTGTAAATGCAAAGACTTTTCTAATGAAAAGACATCTGTGGATACTCGATTTATATTTTCCCCACGTCCCTTGGATTCCATATATTCTTCAATGTTATTCGATCCTTCAAAGCCTCCTTTATAATTGGTCCATCCTAAATTATCAGCAATCATGTGCTTACTTTTGCATCCTTTACATACAGCAATGACAACTCCCTTACGATACGCTACAATATATTTATATCATGAAGAAAATGAATAAAGATTATGAAAGATATCCATCTGCTGAAATTCTAAGAGAGACTCATAAGAAGAATAGTAATAATTCGTACATACCCATCCGAGAAACTTGATGTGAATTTCTCGTTTCACATATATTACAAGTATATTGCAACTCAAACTTGGCTTGTGCGACAAAAGCAACTGGTTGCGAGTCTCCTCCAAGAGTAAGGGTACCTTGATCCTTATCCAATGGTCCTATATCTAGTGATGGTGGAAGTAAAGGGAAGAATGATGCTGTTTGATTGGTAGGGCTCTCTGAACTTTTTGCTTGTCGTAGGTAGGTCAAGTGTCTAGGTGAACCAGATTTAGTGGAAGGAAAGACATTAAAACCTTGACATCCTACAGAGAAGTAGGCAAGTATGATGAAAATACAAGGAAATGCTGATACGTGAATCAATATCATCGTTCGACAAGTTGGGTGACGAAATTGGATTATGCTCATACAACCAACAGTAATTGCCAGAAAAAGAATTTCTGGAAGAGGAAAGAAAAAAGTCTTGATCGTTCGTGATGTCGGCGTGTGTTGCTGACGTACAGCTTAAAACGCACGACTCCGCTTAGTTTCCTGAGATAACCGCTATCCGTTGAGCCGTTGGAGCGAATCTTGCTGCTGTGCTACCGTACAGCGTACAGCCGTACAGTAGTACTACATCTACTTCTGCACTTGCTCCCTGCGGCCTTATGCCTTCTTATATTCCATGTCGTCGTCGTCATGGTTCATTTCGATCATTCCCCCTTCGAAGTCATCATTAAAAAATCATGTTTCGGACGAATAACAGAAGTCATCAAGCACCACAGAATTTGTTTAGCAGCCCAACAAATTCTGTGTTACCTGCTGGGGAACCCAATGAAACATCAGTCTTTTTACAGTCTATGAATGATCCGGAGGTAATTGAACGTCAACGAGTGGCTATCAAAAATGCTCACGTATTCAAACTTCCCACGCGACAAACTGTATCTGTCGGATGGAGAGGTGCAGATTGGAAGGAAAAAGTATGGCAAGGGACTATAAAAGTCGTTGACAGAATTAACATTACTGCTGTACTACTCGTTGAACCGAAGAATGGGTGTATTTTTGCTGTTTGTCCTTTAAAAGAAGGCTCCATTGAAAGATGCGTAGACTCGAGTAGATACTTTGTCCTTCGAATTGAAAATGCCTCAAATCGCCACATGTTTATCGGAGTAGCATTTAATGAAAGAAATGATGCGTTTGATTTTAACACAACATTGGAGGACGCACGAAGAGAAAAGCAAGCGGAATTAATACCACAAGTTCTGACCTATAATGGACCTAAAGTTTTGAGTTTTAAGGAAGGTGAAAAAATAAGTGTCAACATTCCGAAACAAAGTGCATCAACAGTAAATGATCCAATGAATCTTGGAGGGACAGAAGCTTTTGATAGGTTCTATTCATCATCCGATGATCATAATGAAGATGATGACGAACAATCACCATCCAGTAAGGTTATGCCTCCAACAACAGAGAAAAAAATAGAAAAGAAAATCACAAAAGGTTCTTCCATGACTGGTTTTCTTAAACCATCTTCGAAAGATACACCCAGTAGACGATGACTATGCAGAAGTGCGTACTTAGATCGCTTGTTGTATAAACACTACAGAGAGAAAATGTTCTTGTAACGAGGTCCATTTTTTACTTTGCGCGCTTCTCTATGCAGTGAAAATGATACAATTGAACTATAATATTGTATTTGTAATAATATTTTCTTATAACATGATTACTATCTATGCCATTATATATTTACATTGTCATTCCGGCCGCACGTCCATCTGCATCGAACATAGCCTGCTTTTGCTCATCAGTTAAGTAAACGGGGATTTCTGTCACGAGTGCCTCAGTAGTAAGAACTAGACCAGCAACTGATGCAGAATTTTCTACAGCGTTGATTGTAACCTTCGCTGGATCAATAACACCCCTTTCGTATAGATCACAGTATTCATTTTTCGCTGCATCCCAACCCCAACCCATCTGCAGAACAAAGAACATGAAGGACAATGAGTATTGTGTGAACATCTACATTGTTGATTCATAATTTAGATGATATCACTTACGCCTTTTTCTCTAGTCAAGGCTTGAACCTTTGCAAGAACAACTGCACCCTCTTGCCCAGCATTTTCAGCAACCTGCATGCAAGGATAACCCATGGCTTTCAACAAAATCATAGCACCTTGTTTCTCATCTTCATCCTCTATGGAACTCAGAATCTGTTGTTCCGATTGATATTGTAGCATAGCAAGGCATGCTCCACCGCCGGGAACGATACCCATCTCTCTAGCACTTCCTACGGAATTTAAGGCATCCTCGTAACGAAGTTTCTTGTCCTTAAGCTCTGTTTCGGTCGCGGCACCGACTTTGATACGAGCTATTCCGCCACCAAGGGAGGCCACACGTTCAGTGGCCTTCTCTTTGTCAAAGTCTGTTTCAGCTGTTTCAGCTTCCTTTCGAATCTGCTTGATTCGAGCTTCGATAGCCTCGGCCTGTTTTCCATCAGTAACTATCGTTGTTGATTCCTTCGCTACGACGATACGGTCTGCAGACCCCAACATATCTACCGTTACAGAATCTAATGTGACACCAACTTCTTCAGCGACATATGTAGCACCTGTTGCAATAGCAATATCTTGCAAATATTCTTTTCTGCGCATGCCGAAACCAGGTGCCTTAATTGCTACTACATCCAAGACTCCACGCATTTTGTTGACAACTAAAGCCGACAAGGCTTCTCCAGTGACATCTTCTGCAATAATCAAAATAGGATCCTTCGTTCTGACGATCTGTTCCAAAAGAGGAACAACATCATTAACATTTTCAATCTTTGCATCCGTGACTAATATTCTAGGATTAATCATCTCAGCAACTTGACGTTCCTGATCCTTCACCATGTAAGGGGAAATAAAACCACGATCAATTGTCAGACCTTCCGTAAATTCAATTTCATCAATTAGTGTTTGACTTTCTTCTACAACAGTAGATCCATATTCTCCCACTTTATCGAAAGCTTGCGCTATGATTCGTCCCATTTCCACGGATCCAGATGCGATAGTGGCAACGCTTCGCAAATCTTTGATTCCATCAACCGGCTACGAGGAAGCAAAAGAATGAGTAAACTATATTTGTTCGTCTCTTCAAAAATTTTTCAAGAGAGATATAGGAGACTGATAACAAACCTTGGCAACTTTCTGAACTTCCTCGGCTATCATTCGAGCGGCCTTTCGAATACCCAAGTTCAGGGCCACCGGATTGACTCCCGCAGTAACGGCCTTGATACCATTATTCACAATAGCCTGAGTGAGAAGTGTGGATGTGGTAGTTCCATCGCCAGCTTTGGTATCTGACTTGGACGCCACCTCCTGAACAAGTTTTGCTCCTACATTCATTTCAGGGTCTCGGAGACTGATTTCTCGAGCGATTGTAACTCCGTCGTTAACAATTTCAGGCGCTCCATAGTTTCGCTCAAGAACTACGTTACGACCTTTTGGTCCAAGAGTTACACGAACAGCATCAGCGACAGCATTGATACCCTGAACGAGCTTCTTTCGAGCATCTTCCTGAAAGCTGACCTTCTTTGCATCGAGTGTGAAGCTAGAATTTCTTCTGTAAGCCTTGGAGCCGGGAATAATTGAAAAGGCCGTAGAACTTGGAACAGAGGCAAGCGTTGATATAACAATAGTTGTTGCGAATGCCAGCTTCATCTTACTATGGCTGAAACTTATACCGAGATCGTCGTTGGCTACTACTAAATGGAACGACGAGTGTGTGGTCGCAGTGCGATTTGATCTGTCTGATGGCTGATGGCGAGGATCTTTCATCGACGATGTCCATCTCGTCCATCCATCATCGGGATAGAGCGTCGCCCGATGTATAACTCATCTGCGTATGTACGTAGACAGTAGGACTACAGTACGTAAGCAGCAATGTCATCAAAATACTGGTTCCTAAATCGGGTTCTCAACGTGCGTCACTCACCGATTTTTTTGACTTCTTGGAAGATGGAAATGGGAAATAGAGAAATAAAGGCTCAGGAGGAATCCTATTTCCGATAATATCGATAGGAGCAACCTATAATATGTGAATTAGTTACTCAGGAAGTCTGCGCTCGTATTTATAATTTTTAAATGTATTTCCTTTACACTTAGCGTACTTCTTCTCATTCGTTATATAATTCGTTTGGCATGTTTCTCCCAGCGGATGAAAAATTTGGCAAATGATTTCATATTGAAAGATTGCGTAGCAACTTTTAAATTGATGCCTTTCTTGTAAGTTACTCATATTGACAGGTTGGTAACAAGATATGTCTAATCTAATTGAACATGACAGCATAATTGAGCTACAACTAAAATATACAAATCGCTTCTGGCATTATATACGCAAAAGGTAATTTCCCACAAGGGGATTTCAAACAATAGGTATGGCCTCATTAGTACCTAGCCACAGACCTCTCTGGAAAAATGCAAGAGAGGTGGGAATTTTAGCAAGGTACATGGCACAAGTTGGGAGTTTTTTAAATTATATAAAGTCTTTTAGTATGTACAGTATGTACCAAAATCAGTATGTGTAGAATAAACTACCTACGTAGCCTTTTACGTTGGTTTTTATGTTTTTATTACTTTAGCCGTAGAAAATGTGGACTGATGGTGGACTGTGAACTGTGAACTCCTACATAGTTTTCGACCATGTACCAGTATTGTCTTGATACTTGATACTGTCGTCTGTACCGAATACTGACCTTCTGTCACAGTTCATAGCATAGCTTATGGATGAACAAACTGTTCCCCAGAATTTTGTACTTTGTCGATTCAATCACGCTACGAAGTAAAATGAATAATGTAGAAATATCTGATAACTCTTCTCCCCACGATGATTCGTTTGAAGAATCCTTGCATACCAGCAAGAAGATAAAACAAACAGTTGATTTGTCGCAGAAAGGATTTCGTTTAACGGGAGCGGCCAAAGAAAAACACTCATCAAAACTTTATTCCGTGGCGTGGTCTTCTGATTTGTTTTGTTCCGTAACTGAAGACAATGTGATAAGATATGAATCAGACGGTTCTAGTCATTTTCGCTATTTTGCCACGTGTGGAGGAAAATATATCTCCTTGTATGAAGTCGAGGTTGATATACAAAAGAATGAACTATCAGAAAGACCAATCCAAAACTATGACGGATTTCGTGCACGTCAGATTTATGTTGATGCAGACGATGATGAAGATTACTACACCTGTGTTTTCGCTGGTAGAGGCGTTGGGTCTTCCGTAGGATATGGCCCCATTTCAAGGGGACATGAAAACAAAGATGGATATGTAACCTTAGACTCTAGTGGAGATACAATGGTCAATTGCGATAAATTTGACGTGAGTAAGAATGACGGACCACAGCTATTGTTGGCGGCAGGTGAAAGGGGTATAATCAAGATTATAGACACAGTATATAGACGCCTATTCTTGACTCTAAGTGGGCACGGTGATTCCATTTACGATATCAAAGTTTCTCCTTGTGATACATGGCTTTTACTCTCTGCGAGTAAAGATGAGTCTATTCGTCTATGGAATATTATGAATGCAACATGTATCGCTATATTTACTGGTCACGAAGGGCACAAATCGAGTGTGTTGTCGATAAGTTGGCATCCCTTGGGGAAAAGATTTGTTTCTTCATCGATGGATACAAGCATCAAAATTTGGAATTTAGATACGCATCCAATACAAGAAAATATTGTTAAAAGTCATTCTATATCACCCAGGTCTATGATGGTTCAAGAAGGAGATGCGGAGAATACAATAACCTTTAAGCCTGTCTTTGAGCAATTACCCATCTTTTCCACAAACAAAATGCATATTGATTATGGTAGGTTATGTATCTATTTTTCGAATTGAAATGTCCCCGATCATGGATATGAAGTGTTTTCACTGCCTTTTTCTGATTCATTCAAAGTCGATTGTGTACAATTTCTTGGAGATTTAATATTATCAAAATCTCCAAGACAAGTAATCTCTCTGTGGAAACCAGTTCTAGATACGCCCACGGACGATACTTCCATTTCATCAAGCTCGTTACCGTCAACATCAAGACGTCAACGACAAGACGTTCTCCCGCTACGTGACTTTGAATTAAGCCGATGTAATATTTGGTTCCTCCGCTTTCAGACGGACTCGAGTTATCGCTACTTGGCTTGCGGTAATAATGTGGGAGAAATAAAGGTATTCGATCTTGGAAGCAAAAATAGATTTAGTTTGACAACGCCTCAGTGTACTAAGCCAGTGCGTTTGCTTTCATTTAGTCCAGAGGAAAATAGCTTGATTGCAGTTTGTGATGATTCTACTGTTTGGAAATGGGATCTTCATGTTTAAAATCAAGCGAAAAAAATTTATCAGAAATCTAGGACTGATCATGGTTCTGAAAATGCTCATACTCTTTTTAAAATAATTAAATCAATCACCGACTTTCCTGCTGTACATTTTTGCAATCATGTCGATTGTCGATACGCTATCTACAATAGAAACCGCGTGCTGATACGTACACATCATTTGTCGTACCACTCATCACAAATTAGGATCCCGACTTATTTCAAGACCATCGAAGATCACAACATGCTGGACTATGCTCCTCCAAGCTGGATTATTAAAAGTAGTAAGCTAGCCGATATAACATTAGCCGATGATGATACGAAGTCTACATGGAATCTTGATGAAATAAAAGCTGGTGTCATCGTTTGCGAGCACAATTTACATGCCGTTCCACTTATCCTCTTCGGTAGGGTTTTACCAGACATCCCTCTACCAGGGGAAAACACTCATTTCATCATCACTGCTCATGAGAGTTGTTCTAGGTTACATGCCCGAATAGCCTTTGATCAATCAGGATCACCATGGCTTAGGGATCTAGGAAGCAATAACGGAACATTTGTGAATAAGAAACAGCTTCCACCTAAATCTATAGGTCGTCATGAAAATGGGACTGGAGAAGGCTCAAGAGGAGTTCGACTGTATCCAGGTGATATGATTCAATTTGGTGCTTCGACGAGATGCTTTATTCTGGAAGGTCCTTCGAAGTACCAACGCTCAAAACCCAATACATCAGTCATCATCAGCAATAATCCCATGTTGGGAGAGAGCGTAATACAAACCGGCAAAACATCATCAACTGTAGCTGTAGAAAAACCAGATGATGGTGTCTCCTGGGGTATGGATATGAATGATATGGATCAAGAACGAGCAATACAAGATGATGACATGGATCTAGCGCTCATGGATTCATCCACTATACCAGAGAAATACCGAAAACTATATGAAAAGATCAATGAAAAGAAACACAAACTATCAAATATTTCAGTAGAAACAGAAAGGATTCAAAGGAAAGTAACATTATCAGATGGTCAAGTAGCACAGATTACAAAGAATCAAAACAAAGAACAAGAACTTTTACATGAAATTCAAAAACTGGAGTTAGACCTAGTCTCAAAATTAAAAGGAGAAAAATATAGTAAGGACGCCCCCATTAATGGATCCAATACCAGGAAAAGATCTCGAACTCATAAAGATTTTGATATAGAAGACGAAGATTCGGCATTTTTTGATCGTACACGAAAAGTTTCTTCGGATGCTGGGAAGGATGTGGACTCTGAAGTTGTGGTTGAAACGGAAAAGTCATTGTTGGATAAATGGGATAAGCTTTATTCTCTGTATGAAAGAAGACGACGTGACAAAGAGAGACTATTGAAAAATGTGCAAGAAGTCGAAAAGGAAATGGAAGAATATTCGATGAAAAATTCTCCGGATCGTTGTGATGAAGATTTATTCTTTATGAATAATGACTTGTCGATCGCTAAGGATCGTTGGAAATATGCCATGGAAGCCGAGCGCAATATTGAAACGGAATTATCATCTATTGCGTCCATGCTTCATGTGATTGATAAAGGTTACATTTGCGATAAGAGTACTGGTTTCGTCGGCAGACTTTCAGGGCAACAATCATCAAGCTCTTCGTCAACTAATAATAATAAGGAAACAGACAAGGATACTTTACGATCACACGATTACGAGAATACTCCGGAGATTAACGAACTGAAGGCCAAGGTAATTCGTGAAACGAGAGTTGATGCCTTATTACCAACGATGAGCGCCTTACCAACGATGTGCAACCAATTTGATCACAGCTACGAAGAACCCAGTCACAGCTCGTCCGATGCAACTGTTATTAATCAAAGTCCAAAACATATATCCAATCAAGGTCTTCTTTCATTCATATCATTACATCACAATAAAGAGTCTAAGGCTTTTAGCAAATCACACCAAACCAAGAATCATCCCTTAACTATGAACGCTGATACGGAAAAGGATTCCGACACGGACCTTCACAACGTGTGGATAGCTCCTGAAGATCAGGATGGTACCGGCTTTACCAAATTAAATGAGAAATACAATGGTCGATATTAAGTAATATCCAGAAGAAAAATGAGACTAAACGTTAAATCTTGGTGTTATCTGTATCATATCATAGGTCATAGTATTTAAAAGATTTGGTTACTCGTATAGAAAGAAATTGTATTTAATTGGTTTTATTACCCCATTCTCTTAGAGCCGTTGTACATCCAACCAAGTGTCCTTTCTTTAAGGCCATTCCTAGTTCCATGTGTACGTCTACATTGATATGCAAGGGGAGTCGTTTTACTACAAGCATATCGATCGTTTCTAATGAACGTGTCTGATCAAAGTTGTACTGCAGTGGTCCACCCCCTCCATGATCTGATGCGGGTGCAATCAATCCTACCTGACTCAGTTCTATAAAAGCCTTATAAAAGAGTGGCTCATCGTAATGGTCTGAACCACTCGACTTTCCGCGTTGGATAAAACTAACAATATACTCATTGTATAACCGTTCATATGTTATCGGTGTCATGTTATTCCCCTGTACATCCCGTGAAAGTATACGTTTAGCTGACAATAAAACAGCCAATTGAGATCCTGATAAGTCTAATAGTCCCTGTGTTCGTGGAGTATCATAGGAAAGAGTCATGTAAGACGTAGGACCCGAAGAAGTTCCTAACCCTTCGTCCTCGTCTTTCTCGTCATCCTTCTCATCCAAGTCTGTCCAGTATGAACAGCTACATCCACCCATGGTCATTATACCTTGAAGAATATGATGAGGTGTGATGGTAAAGGGTACTATAGAAGATGTTTCTGGATATTCATATGCATTTCCCATACTGGAGGAGGTAATAAAATCTCCCACTGCTAAAGATAATGCCACCGATAGAATCCGACTTAACCATCGTAGATCTTTTCCCAGTTGATAATTTCGATGTAAGATACGACGTATATCGACCAACAATTTACTATTAGAGCAGGACGTATCTTTTTTGTCATATAAGGAAGATGAAGAAAGCATGGCTTGGAGTTGATTCTTTAATTGTACGAGGAATGGAATAGGAAGGTTTGTCGTTGTTGTTGTAGTAGTAGTAGTATCCGGTATGGCATCCTCATCCAGCATCTCCTGTTCTTGTTCTTGTGTAATTGCTGTTGTTATCGTATTCCTCCTTTTCTTTTGTGTTTTAGCACAATCATCCATGGAATACACTTTACTTAATAAGGCCTGTATCCATGTTTCATACGTGGGTACATGTCCTACATAAATCACTTTACTCGTTCCTTCTGCTCGACTTTTAACTCGTTTTTCAAACATCCCCACAGTAGATAAACGAGTGGTAATACCTACAAAACTAATGAGTGATGCATAATCTGTAACTCGATCTAACAAATGATAGAGTAATAATTGACGATTGGAAGGTGTGGTAGTTGTAATAAAGGTAGAGGAAGCTACACTTGTAGAGGAGGAGGAAGTAGACCGATTTGGAGTGTTTCTTGAAATGGCACTTGTTGTCATGGATGATGAAGCAAGGAATGCATCCAATTCATCCAATACAATAAGAATCGGTATAGAATCCACCTTGGCTAATTGAAGTGTTTCATCTAAGAAAGCCAACATGGAATGAAAGGATGTATTCCGCATACGCAATACGGAAGCCTCTCTTTGTAGTATATCCTTGAAAGAATCTAAGATTTCCATGGATGACGATGATGATGGCGCTAGTGCTGCTTTTGGTGAACATATGGTGGATGCGGATGATGGCTGTCTTGTAACTGTCTGTTGCTGCTGTTCTTGTTTGTGTTGGTTTTGTTGTTGCTGTTGTTGCAATCTCCGTGAAACGGATTCCTCCCAAGCCATGTGCCCAATTTGACGTGTAATTTCTCGTACAGCCACTCCGACATCTTCTCCACGGAGTAGCAATCCATTGAGTCGAACGACACGAAATCTACATTCTCGTGTAGCCTCATATTCCAGTTGACGTAAACATTGTTCTAGCAATAGTGTCTTCCCATGTCCGCGGGGTCCCATCAGTAAAGCCGATGCATTCCGAGTCGTTTTATGAAAGGGTGTTGTTGTTGTTGTTTGGGTACTCATTTCTGCGGATATGGATTTCTGTAATTCCGCTTCCGCTTCCTGTTTACTACTATTCCCTAACAAACCCCGTCGTAACAAATGGAGTAACTCATGATATTGCCGTTCCAAGCCAATGGGCGGCGGGGACAATGGAACAGGTGAATCGCAATCCACCAATAAACGCTTTCTTTTAGCTTTTTTCATGGGTGGATTGCGATTCACCTGTTCCATTGTCCCCGCCGCCCATTGGCTTGGAACGTCAATATCATGAGTTACTCCATTTGTTACGATGGGGTTTGTTAGGGAATAGTAATCTACCGAGAGTCGCTTTCTTTTTGTACCCATATATGCTGTTGACGACAACGAGGCAACAGTATCATCACCTTCATTTTGCATCGAGTCGATCAGAGTGCATGTATCAAAACACGTGACATTATCATTGAGATTGAAGATGACTTGGTCCACATGTCGCACCACTTCATCTACCTTCATTCTTTACTTTGAAACGAACAAATGGATTCTACTTCTTTTGGTCATGTCACACAGTCACACTCTACTGTTTTGGGGTTCATGTATTCATGAAGGCATCTCTTGAAACTTGAAACCAGCCTACATACTGCCTACTGGGCGTCTATGTACTACAGTACAGTACCTGGAGTACAGAGTATGTAGGTACAGCGTTAGAATTAGGAAGATTTTAGCGT
>Ga0169931_10009716_pt1 | contig 13836 bp, 8 predicted proteins | sample Kivu_15m_20L_FD_129675 | JGI IMG/M metagenome (GOLD analysis project Ga0169931, IMG submission 129675) | Freshwater microbial communities from Lake Kivu, Western Province, Rwanda to study Microbial Dark Matter (Phase II) - Kivu_15m_20L... | ecosystem: Environmental > Aquatic > Freshwater > Lake ...
AAATGCAAGACCAAGCTGGGAGAAGTGATTTGGTCGGGCAAGAAGTGTTCGTGTGTGTAGTGGATTACTCCAGCGATACAAGTGCATAGAGGGAAAGTGGATCATATCAAGCCTATGGTCGTAAGCTGATTGTTGTTGCTTTTTATATTGGCTAATAATAGTAGTAAAAGAATATTAAACGTAAACATCAAATACTAGTATATGATTGTTATTCTTTGTTCGGGTGTCATACTTATCACTTAAAAAACTAATCGAACGAACTAGTCACTCTAAACTTGTTCCTCAAACTGCCCCGTATACTGCTCCTGATAACATCATCATTGTCCCTTAGCACCCTTGACCCTGAATTCAACAAACTATGATTCATGTTCATGTTATACTGCGAGTACCTGCTCTATCCCAGATCTCTCAAATTCATATAGTTGTAGCTTTGTCGCATATTCCTATCGCTCATTCTAATTATATCCTACTGACTAGGATCCACTGCATCCCAAATATTGTATGCTTTATCCTATTATTGTCTCTGTCTTGATCGCAGAATGCGAGAATGCATCATCTCTTTAGGCCCAGGGATCTATTAAGATATAATCTAGCTTTTCATTTCGGATTGATCCTTTTACATCTTACGCTTTTTACGAGGAGGCTACTACTAGTTTCCCCCTACGTTGTATGTTTTTGATAGCTATAGTATTTTGCATACTAGTTGGTTATAGTCCATTTTGTTCTTCTTCTGTGGCCCTGACCATCTCGTGAAAGATGCGTTCAATTATACCAGCGAAACATTTTGAAGTGAACTATCAGGTCGCCATCCCCGGTAGAGTAATGCAAAATGTGGAACTAAGGCAAGTATTTCTGCATCGATTTGAGGGGAGATGTTATTATTGAGAAAAGTTTTGACGTAGAAGGCATTCAACAGGACAAGTAGCAGTAGTTGTTTATCATTATCGTCTTCGAACAGCGTGATGTTAGTGGCCGATACGCTTAGTTCCATCAAACTGAATCTTGAGTGTCTGAGAAGATATGAGAGCATGGAGCACTACAAAAGGTTGAGTTTGAGGATAGAAGTGGCAGTGCGGATGACTTTGGGTGAGTTTGTGGTCGTGAGGATATGTGGGGGTAGGGCGGAGAGAAGCTAAGGTTAAATCTACGGTCGGTATGAGTAGGGCAGTGATTATGGGATGGGTTGGAGGTGCTTTTACATTATGTTATTATATATGGGCGGGATTAATGAAAATATAAAAAACGTTTAAATAATTGTTTAGACGATCAGTTTTTTACTACTGTAGACTAACGATTGACTTTCACAAGTTTTGTTTTTAAACGTTATGGTCTGTATAAAAATCCGCCTATCATTTTGATGTCTTTCTTAGGCAATTAAATTTTTTCATATCTTTTCAAAATCTTAATCAGGAATATTTTGGATTGCATTAGAGCCAGATGCTTGCCTATACATGATCTTGGACCACTGCTGAAACCAAGAAAAGCGAAGGGATGAATTTCCTTGGTCTAATTTTGCCACCTCTAAGGCCTGAACACGAATGGATCTTTAAAGTATTTTTGATTGTAATGGTTAGGCATTGGGCGGATTTGCAAGAAGGTTCCCTTAGTTATCGGTATGTTTTAAATAAAATGATCTACTTGGGCCTATCTGAAGAAGTTAGCAGTTCCAGGACCATACGTTCGCAAAGTTTCATTCTGAATCCCATCTACATAAGTCAGTTTTTTAAGATTTTAATGATTAATGTCTTTCTATGATACAATTATCTAAGAAATCTGTTTTCGAAGAGTTGACTAGGCTTCTGGATTCAGGCAGAGGTAGTAAATCATCATGGTGGTGAAATGGGATGTAGTGTCAGTTCCAGCTATTAAGAAAATAGTAAAATCTTATAGTACATCGTTGTCGGAGTAATTTAATCAGTGTTTTAGGCCTGCTTTTGTTATTTGAACAAAGCTGAAAGCAAATCTGAATTTTATTGAGATTAATTTTATCTTATCTATGATTTTCTTTTTTAAATAATGCTTTTACAAATGGTTCTAAACACTAAGCGGTCATTCCAAGTTTGCCTTAAGAAAGGAGTTGGGCCCCATTTTAAAGCCTAAGCTCCAAAAAGTATGACCAGAATATGACTAGCAGCTAGGATGCTATTGTCCAACAGCACAGGAATAAACTAAGATATGGTCATCCCTCTTACTTTTTATTCGATTTTGTCTATCCCAAAGAAACATTTCGCGATAACTCTGCTGAAACCTACAGCAAACATATTCATTAAGTCCACATCATAATCTCCATCATCATTTTTACTTTGCTTTTCAATCTATTCTAGAGTGCTATCGCATATTTTGCATATGTTTTGAATGTTAGCCACAAGCAACTCATAGCTGAAACTTTTTGACATTATTTTTCTTTTATGCTTCCATTCCGAGTTTTATCAAAAAACGAGTCCTTTTCCAACCATCATTTAGATTCCTTTGTTGAATATTTTTGGCTTGTAGTGATCATTACTTTGTCAGGAGACAGATATTGTTTGAGTAGTTCGGGATTTATTGCAGAAATAACAATTTTGTTAAACAGAAATTAAATGATCACATCGTACTCAGGGTAAATATTTTTATCGGCCCAAAGAGCATCATTGTGTTCTTTTTCACCCCAGGCATTATCCTCCATAAAATTGATAGTGAATGGTTTGTATGGAGCAACATATAACTTGTATCCTAATCCAGTTAGCAATTTTGCATAACGCTTCTGTTCTCTTAGGGGAACAATATAGCAAGAGTAAGTCAAGTAGAGAACAGCGAGAATAGCTAAGCCAAATAAGATTTACAACAGCATAATATTATAGGTCTGAATGTATTTTCAACTTTATAGAAATGAGAGAGTACAAAACCAGTTAATGATTACATAAGGCATTCTAAAATTGTATTTTTGGATGCATAAGATGGCATATATACATCAGCCTACTTCCGAGTATGCTGCCTAGAACTATTCTTCTCCCTACATTTATCCTTATCCTTACATTTCTTCTTAACCTTAAACTTCCATATCTTCTTCTCCCTCGCCTTAATCCTACTCCTGCACTTCTTCCTCAATTTGCATGTTCTCCCTGATTGCAACTTCTAAGGCTAGAGCAATAATTAAGGTATCCATTTTGTTCAACTACGACTGCCCTGGACCGTTTATTATGCCATTTCTGAGCACTTATATCCGTTTTGTAAAGTACTAAAGGAACGTCTTGTTGACTACTCGCTAGTTGCTATTTAGTGATATGGGTACAATAGGAAGAAAAGTAGGAAGAATACGAGTTAGTAAGAGTTGATGTATGGACCGTGTTCGTTGCGGATCTGGCGCATCATATAGTTGGCGTCAATCAAAGAAGTGTACCTGTATAGGCTTAATATATACCTATATTATGCTATATATACCTTAGTCTGTCTTATGGGAACATCGAACTGCTCTTAAAATACTTTTAGTTTATCCCACTCAAAATACCATAAATATGCATGCAGTCATATCCCTGGAACAACCTCACCACAGCTTCGACTTCCACTCGATTATTGGCAGGATGAGTAGGTATTTCTTAGAAAAATATTTGGTGGATGTAGACGAGTAGTTCACATTAAAGCTAGAACTTTTTCTTGTTTTAAAGATAGTGATTTTTGAATTGTTACTATTGGTCAGTTTTAGCTGGACGACCAATTTTGGGGTTAGAGTTCTTGAGGGCTGATTTTTACTATGGTTGTGGTTAGATCATGGTTATGGTATATTGGGTGATAGGAAATAGTTATATTTAGTGGGAAATATAAATAGACTAGTCCAATAGATAAGGCCTCTCATGATAAAATTAGCTTTTCAACCATTAGTTCAAGTTCAATTATAAAAAATAGTCATCAATTAATCCATTAAATAAATTACTAGAAACTACTACTCAGACAACTGAAAATCATTAGACTGGTCCCATGAACTCCGAAATGCCTTCCCACTGTAGTTCTCCTCCAAGTCTATGCTAGTCTTTTCTTTGCCTTAAAAACTGTTCTCTCTTCAGAACCTCTTCCAGATTACCCCTGATTTGTTTGACTTTGCCTATATGTCTTTGCTTATCGACTACGCTGCCGTACTGACACAATGCTAGCACCATGCCTTATGCTCGTTTTATGACATCCTAGAGGAGATTGGCTTTTTATTAAAGGAGGGTGCGCTTTTGAGTTTACAGGTTAAGGAGGGGTGCCAGATGTGAAAGGAAAGGGAGTTGGGAAGGAGGCGGCGAAGGATTCAAAGGACGAGTCTAAGGGTAAAGTGGCTGAGTATTTTTTGATACTTATCGGGCTGTATTGGGAGATGATTAGAGTGGTTGTTAGGATTCAAAAGATTGTTAAGGAGACGGCTAGATATTTTTGGGTTTGGGAGTAGTGAGAGAAAAAGAGAAAAGGTCTTTCTATTTAGAAAGGGCAATATTTGTTGTATTAGTTTATGAATAAACTGGAACTACTATGTCGAATTTCTATTACAAAACCACACTGTTTCCCAGTACGACTCTGCCTTCTTCTATGAATACATGACACACATGTTAGGTGTCTATTACTAAACCATGGCCATCACTGATTGCACATACCTATAGCTTCTATCCTTTCCCTTTTATGTCGCCCTCTACCTACAAAACAGCTACTTATTCGCTTTACACCCTCACTTCTGCAACCTGTAGCCCGTCTCCCCATCCCAACACAACAACATTCCCATTTTCCTGTAAACAAGCAGCCATTACTCTAAACGGTAATACCAGTTGATCTATCTTAGTCCAGCTACCTCCGGGTATATCACTTTTATCTATTGCCCAATTCACGCCTTTATAGTCGAATAGCCAGACTTAGTGAGTTATGAGGAGCAGTTGTGTTTGTGTGAGCTGGAATAAAAGGGGCGAGGGCGAGGCTGGTGGTCCTTACATAGTGAACAATTTGCGCCAATTCCATGTCAAGTACTAAAGCGAGTAGAGATCATTCAAAGCTTTATTGAGCTATCCTACCTGTGTTCCCCCAAACATGACCATTCTCTACCCTATATCCACACAAGCAGACTTTTCCCTTCTGCTTGGTATTTTGCCCTTTATTTATATATTTTACCACTAGTTCTGTTTACAGTCAAATAGGAATGCAGGTTGGGTTGCTTATGGGGTGACTGCATTGTCTTTGCTTTTGAAATTTATCTTTTTCTTAGGGTTTGGTTTGTCGGGTTATGGTGGAAAGGGAGCTACTATTAGCGAGTTTAGTGAGGAGATATGAGTTATTAGGAAAGGGTGGGTGATTGTAGGAGGGAGAGTTTGTAGTTTTTGTATGTTCAAATTCATACTATAATAATAGCAGATAACGAGTATTAAATAAATAAACAACAGAATCATTAAAGAAAATATTATCTCTGTTGCTTGCATATTTTCGTAGCAATTTTATAGGCTACCCTTTATAATTTCTTAAATAAAAATGCAGAATTAACATCCTGCCCTCTAACCCTTCTTCCACACCGCATCAAACTGCCGCTGCTTCCAATGCGGCAAACCCACCAAACAGTGGGCATAGCTCAATCATTCCATTATCCTGTGTTTGCACTGCGCTGCCCTCTACAAGTAGCTGGATTGGCTGACTGTGGTCAAAAGTGTAGGTCTTGATCCTTGGTCTCCAGATGAGGTGGAAAAAATGGAGAAAGGAGGCAATGCTAGTTTTTACAAGTTTTTGACTATCTATCAATTGCAGGATGCGCTGCCTCGGGAGAAGTTGACCTCTAAGGCTGCTAAATACTACCGAGATCTCATAAGTGGCAAGGAGGTGGGAGAGCAGCCTTCAGTTTAGAAAGGGAGAGAGCCATAAAAATAGGATATTCCTTTGCATGAGATGACTCCCTAGTAGATATTCAACTCTGCCAAGGAGAAGGCGAAGTGGCTGGGATACAAGACTAAGGAGTTGGGCTAGAAGGGAATAAGTAAGATTCAGAAAAAATATGAGGAGACGGAGATAAAGGAGGGGGCGAAGTAGGTGGGGAGGAAGATATCAGGCGGGGTTCAATGGATGTTTGGCAGCATTAAGGAAAAGTTTGAAGGTATAGGCAAAAAATGATGGGATGACTATTATTGGCTAGGCTATGCAATATTATGAGTATTTGATGTTATTTTTATAAAATAATAGAATTTGGTGATTCATAATCACATGCGTCCCTTCTTGGCAGGGGATCTAACTAGCGCATCCTAGCTCTCGTCCTTTCCCTTGAAGAAGGCGTCTCCAACTTTGCTCAATCTCTCCATATGCTTGAAATGTCTTACTCCCGTGCATACAATACAGCACATCGAGAACAGTATTCCGAACGCAGCGATACCGATCGTTAATCTGAGCGTGTAGACATTTGAGTAGAACTTGCCGCAAATGACTCTTTGGAATCTTTGGAAATCCTAGCCGAAAACTTTGCAGTTCAAACCCGCCAATAATCCGTATTTGGGGTCGACAAGGGTGATTATGCTGTTAGTTGCAGTTTTGATTTGTGATAGTGTGTTGTGGATATGATTGATGGCGGCGACTACAGTAGAACCAGTGGTTGCTGTTATGTCGAGTTTTATTTGTTCTGAGCGGGCGAGGACTGAGCCTGTGCCTGCAGCGTCATTTGGTCCCAGGGCTGCGTTTTTGAGTTGGTAGTAATTGTTCCATATGTTATGTAGCTGTGTGACGAAGGGACAGGTGCCTGCATTGTTGTATCTTGAGCCGAGATTAGAAATGAGTGTGGCCGAATCACCAGATAAAGGATAGTTGGTCATGAGTAAGGTGGTGTCCATGCATCCTGCGCATTAGGCTCCGGTAAGCGCGGTAAGCGTGGCTGAGCAAGTCACAGTGTTGCCAACATTGGTTGAGGCAGTACAGGGAATATAGGTTGATTAAGTGGTGTCTTGGCTGTTAGAAGGCACCCAGCTGTCTAGACTCAACTGGGCAGTACACAAGGCTCCTCCGAAATTAGCACTTGGACTAGCTAATCTTCTCAAAACTTAATTGTTGTCGTGGTCTAGATCAGAAACCTGTCCGTTAGCGTACTTTTTGACCTAGTTTACGAACTGAGTAGTGTTACCATTTAGCCAGGCATTAAAGGTATCGTTGTTAAATTGATTCATGTTTTCAATCAAACTGGTAAGGTTATTTATTCCTCCTGATACTGCTGCGCTGCTGGTCACCTGTGACACGAGATCTCCGTTTCCGAAGGGCATGCATACTGAGATCTGGTTAGTGGTTGTTGCATCGAGAAGTGAACCGACGTTGGCTAAATATATATTGTAGTACCTGAGAAACCAGTGGAGGTAGAGAGAGCGGTATCGAGATAAGAACAAGTCCACGTAAAAACAGGCACCAGGATTGAGAACAATAGCGCGAAGATAAAAGAGATGAGCCCGCCTATGAGTAGGAAGTAGCAGGCGAAGTACATCAAGTACCTGCATCCATACTTGTTGCAGCAAGCAGTGAGCAGGGCTCCAATTAAAGCCAGGAAGGAGAAGCCGATGAGAAACCCATAGAAGCCTTGGAGGCCGATCTGTCCGTATTGTTGGGGCAGGTTGATGAACGTTAGCATGGTTGAGACGATGCCAGTATCGAGATCATTAATGTTAGTTCTAATGCCGTTGATAGTGGTTTGCATGCCCGGGACTGCTGTGGAAATACTGCCTTAGTTATCACTGAAGACTTTGGCGTTATCTTTTAGAGTTTTTATGTTGATGGCCACCTGGTCAATTGCAGTGTAAAGTCCACCCACCAGACTAGTAGTAGCAGTGTGTGAACCCAATATGGTCCGAAAAGTCGAGGCGATCGAACCAGTGCTTCCATCTATGGGGTTAGTGTAGGAAAGCGTCATGGCACCTGTAGTAGTACCTCCTTGAGGAATATATGAGACCTTATCCCTGACAGCGATGACATTGTTTAGTTGGGTTTGTGAAGTCGATGCTACGGTAGTAAGTGCTAGATCTGTAAAATTGTTTCTGAGGTTTGTCAGGTTGGTTTCGAGATTAGTAAGTTGGGTTGAGAATTGATTGAGACCCACGAAGAAATCTTGACCATCAGCTGTGACGTTACCGTTGAGAAGGTCATCAGTAAATATGGCCATCGAGCAGGATATCTAACCGAACCTGTCGCCAAAGGTTGAAGTGTTGATGAAACCTATATAAGATGGTAGCTACCATAGACGGAAGAAGCGATGGTGAGGAGTAGTGCGAGGATGAGAGTGACAGTGGGCCAGTAGAGTTCACATTTGGTGTACTGTTCATCGGGTGATTTTTGACAGCACTTGGAAGGACAGCATCCAGGACAGCAGCAACAACAGCAGAGGAAGGGCCAGATGAACAAAAAGATAATAAGTCCGAGCGCAAATGGACCAATAAATCTGGCTAATCCGATAATACTGGCAGTGGCATCACTAATCGCACCACTCAGGTTGCCTCCTGTAATTTTTTTAATAAGATCGTTGCTGAATTATGCAAGGATTACCCTTTGATTCCCAGCTCAGTATTGACAGCGTCCATGTTCTTTTTGGCACTGTCATAGTCCGCAGCAGTGGCAATCGAATTACGATCCACTCCTACTTTGCAATATTTACCGACATTAGCCGAACGAGTGCTTGAAGTGAGGTAAGTTTGGAGCAGTCTAGGAGTGACAGAGGGTGAAGAGGGGTCTTGGGTGGTGTTCCAGGAGAGATATGCTACCAGGAGGACAACGAGCAAGCCTAGGGAAGCTTTGGTGTAGCGACTTTTCATTTAGAATGATAATAAGTTATTTTATTAGTTGTTCTTAGACAAACGGTATTAAATACAGTAGCATTGATTCAAAAACTGCACTCGTTGATACGAACAATATCCTTAAAAACAATCGATATATATCTCTATTTGATGAAATCCTTCAAAATATATTTAATTAAGTCAGCCAAATAAGCTATCAAAGAAAAGTCTGGTTTTTTGAGTCGGCTACTGACCCCTTACCGCTTCTGAGGCTGAAACTCAGCTGTCGACTGCTTGCCTTTCTACGATCAAACTGGCAACTAAGCAAACATTAGGAACAGGCTTATCTCTCCAAGGGGTCTCCGAACATCTGCACTGTCTTGATGAGTTTAAAGTATGTTTTTTATTTCCTTCTAATTTTTGCTCGCTCCTACCCGTATTTGGTATGATCAGGAAGAGTTTATTATGGATTAGCAGTTTTTTTTAAAGGCTAGGGAGAAGCCCACGTCAGTGAATGTTCGTGCTTGCCTGCAAAGTGATCATATTTGGACAAATTAGATTTAACTACTCCTCTGAGTTTCTATTTGCTGTTAGCATAACTATCATATAACACCTTAACATTTCTTTTGAACACAGCCGGACCTTTTGAGAACACATTCGGTTATTTTTATACGGAGACTGGTTGTTTCAGCAATTACTTATCCTACCTAGTGATTCTAAAACTAGGAGAGGAACCACTCATAGCATCCGAGGTGTTCTGCCAATTACTAATATCGACAGGTTTATAATTTCTTCTCATTATGCCACTTTGCTGCAAACTCAATGCCATATTGCTTCTATCTTGCTTTCTAGACTCTGATCGAAAAGAACTGCTCAGATATACTGATTTGGTCAGACCATTAGACGAATCATTCATTCTTTGGTTGTACTGGTCAGGTAGAACGATAGGGTTGGAAGTGTTGAGTTGCTGAGTTAGTCAGAGGTACGTTGTTGATGAACTATCTAGCACGATCTTTGACTGTAGCTAGAGCTTTGGTCTTGTAAGCTGAGTAACTTAAATAATACCTTATCTTTTGTTTAGGAATTGTTAATACTGGTCCATTTGTTTCTGTTGTTCTTGGTGTTCGATTTGTTTGGCCACGAAGCGATGCAGATTGAACATAAATCAATTTTATTTACTATTATAACCCACCATAATAATATAACTGATGTCCTTTTTCGGTGTATAACTCAACGCACAAGTCAATCGCCTCATCCTCCAGATCCGCCTCACCCTCACCAACAACAAATACCTGCCTAACTTCAGAACAATATATCAGTCCTTCGTTAAATATGATAGCGATCAGTCAGGATGGGTCAGCCCCAAGCACTTCTAACAGGTAAGGAGCATGAAATTCAGGCTTTGAATTAGAATGGAATTTTTATGAAAAAGTTCGAAGTGCAGGTGTTTTAGAAAGCTTTTCAGCATCAGGGCACCATCAATTGGTTCGCATTTATTGCCTTACTTAGAGAGCCTTTGAATCCTGTAAGGCAGAGGGCAGTTGAGTAGGTGTGGGCGCATCTCGATAAAGCCAAAGCCGGAAGATTACATTATGGACTTCTAAGTATTTAGTAAGATATATAGGTGAACAATTCAACGCAAGTGAGTTCAAATAATTCAAGTTAGGCTCCAAGAACAAAGATACTATTTTGAAATAGTTCCTTAACATGGTTCCCTTGACAGCTGAGGGTGACATAACTTTTGATTAGTTTAGCAGTTTCTACAGCGATCTATCCATCAATATCCCCAGTGATAACACCTTCTGCCAGTTTGTGGCAGCACAGTGGAATGCACCATACAAAGCATAACAAACAGTAACCCCTGAGGCTGTTAAAAACTCACTCAAGACCCTAAGATTCAAGTTACTGCAGAGAACAAATAACACTCACTAATAATTCATCCTCAAGAAGATATTTGACTAATTCGACCTAAATCGTAATGGAAAGTTGGGAGAAGACTAGTTATAGGCGATGTTGGTGAAGTTGTAGATGCCAGTGGTGAGGGAACTAGTGAGACCAGTGTTGGCTAAACTGTGTCATGATGGGTCTGGATGGGTTGATTTTAGAGATTTTAAGGAGTTTTTGTTCTTCGATCCCTTCCAGATATGATCCGACGATTTATCAATATATGGCTATTGCATAAAAGATATATTTTTGAATATTACGAGTATATATTGTGATCAGTTAGAGTGTAGTTTGAATGTACGAGTTCAGTTATATAATACTACAATGAAATCGGATAAACTACACGACTAGATCGAACTAGTCAAGTGGTAGATCCATCCCAAACAACACTACCCCCTCCTCACCATCCACTCCCTCCTCCTCGACGACAACTCGCGCTTCCAACACCTGAAACAACTCATCCACAATTATAACGAATAAACCAATCCCCAACGAATCAGATTGCAGCAGAAGTTTATAGGCTAACTGTTTAACATGATGAATCAACTTGTGAGATTGCCCACAACTTAACAAATGAATGAGTATTTGGAGGGAATATGGAAGTGGGCTAGTCAGGAGGAACCAGATCAGAAGAGACCAACCACTGCTACGACTAGGAATAAAACTTACTCGAGTGGTACCAGGCCACTTTCTGGATATACGCAAGGAAGACCAGTTTCAGGCATAACCCGACCGATGTCAGGCATCAAACGACCAGTATCAGGCATCAACCAACCAGTATCAGGCCATACCAACACACGTCCTATGTCAGCCTACAACAAAGCGCCATTATAGATTGTTGATTGGATTGAGTAGAAGATGGATAAGACTAATACAAAGATAGATTATACGAGGCTTAAAGATGGGTAGAAATAATTCTATGCGGGAATTAGAACTATACATAAGGAATATTAGCATCCGAAGAAACTGTTGAAGGAATATAGAAGGAAGGTATATTATGAGGAAAATGATGATTCGGATGTGGAAATAATTGAAGTCGATCCTTAGCCATAATTTATGCCTTAAGTGGCACTGGTTTAATAAATAGAGGAGCCTGAGCAGTAAGGATAAGGTGAGGGATAGGGTGAAGGAGAAGCATAGGGCTAGGCTGTCAATATCGATGATATACCCATCTAGGGGTAGCCAGCGTAGGCAGGTTAACCATAGGCTGAAGAATAGCCCAAGTAGGTGATCGATAAATTGAAACCCAGAATAAAGAATTACGCTCCTAACAAAAAACAAGACCAGTACAATCACCAGAAATATCAGGGAGGATAGATGACTACTTATGCCAGGGCTATGCAGAGATAAGTGAAAGTCGATGAAGACTAATAGTTTGCGTTGTTTCAGACCAAGCAAGCTCAATATAAAGGCAGAGTTAAGAGCGAACATCAGCGTAGGGCTGAATCAGCTAGAATGCTTACCAAGATCGTAGGAATGCCTGTCAAACAACCCAAAGAGTAAAATCAACAAAATGTGATAAATTTAGATAGTGTTGATCCGGCTCAAGTCAACACTAAGGGATGGAGACCTTCCACTGCTTTTGTCGCTACTAACCCAGCTAAGAGACAGTAGCTTATCAAAAATGCTTTTATGAGTGGGAACGTCAAAGCGCATGTAAACGAGTATGTTCCACCATCTACATCCCAATCCATCCCTTCGAAGTTCGATATAGTTGGAAAATCATTAGCAGTCGGGGCATAAAATCCAAAGAAAAAGACTTTTGAAGAGATTCTCAGATACGCTTAGCAACGAGTGGCGTAATAGGCTGAATAATAGGTGCTGGATGTGAAGTAGACCTTCGCTAAGAATAAAATAAGTTTGAATGCTAATAAAATAATGAAGAGCATTACATACTATGAGAAGGATATGCATGGCGACCAGTTTGCGGGGCAGATAACAGGGTTAAACATGACTAAGAATCCTTTTATTAAGGTGACTAAGAAGAAAAACAAAAAGAAGAAGAAACCATGATCTAATTTTATATCATTCATATTAATATTCTGCTCAAACATACAATAAAACTATGATCAAAATTGTGCCAAAGGTGTGAAGGGAGAGCCGTAACTGCCCTTCTATTGCTGACGGCTGTTTGAATTAACCTGACTGTTTTTGAGAGCTTTATGAAGGCTCTTTTCTTTAACGCCGCTGCGACTGCCTCTCAGTTTGGTTGCAACTGAACTATTCAGTAATCCCTTCTTGGATGATCCTAGATGCCTGAATATTTTAAAAATTACTATTGTTGAAAGGTCGAGTTGAATGATCGAGTTTACTAAGGATGAACATATTCCAAATTGACTACTTTATCAGTCAAATTCTAAAATTATTTATGCAGTGCTTCCTCATTTAAAGAAATAAAGATCCCTCCTGCTTTTTGATTGCGATGGATATACTCATTTATCTAATCTAAATCATTCTAAAATCCTTTTTCTTAGCTCTAGTAGTATCTAATGAGGGCAGCTAGACATTGATCGCCTTTGAGATTGGTTATTTTTTAGTAGAGAGAACTGATTAAAGAATTTATGTAGTCTTTGACTTAATCCGATTATTTGCGGTTGTATACGTTATCTTAGGAATATTTTTGTCGAATTTGAGTGATGAGCTCTTACTCTAAAGATTAAAATTTGCTATCGATTAGATGGTATATCTTTTCTTTGCAATCATATAACTGTTTGCGGATGTACTATGGCAACCCAGTCAAATAGTTCGATATCTAAATCTGAATATATTGTAAAGTACGTTCTTTCGACCCATTTATTATAGCTGCACTATACTAGAATAGCATTTCTGCTTAGAATCTTGCAGAGTATCATGCAGATTGACATATTGCGGTCTAGTACCAGCTTGGTAGTGTTATTAAGTGTGCTCGACCACGCATGTAGGACATAAAGGCATTAGACACTACGCTATATTTTTATTGATTTACGGTCCATGCAAAAGTTCGTTAGGAACTATGTAGGATGATATGCGCAGAATATTTTTTTATATTCAGGTAGATTCTTGCGTTCTGAAGTAAGAGTGTTGCCCAGGCTGTTTTGAACGGGTCCACCGAAGGACGTGTTAAAACCTGATGTCGACATGGGTTTATTATTAAAATATATCACGAATCATCATTAAATAATCTAGAAATTAG
>Ga0169931_10009719_pt1 | contig 13834 bp, 10 predicted proteins | sample Kivu_15m_20L_FD_129675 | JGI IMG/M metagenome (GOLD analysis project Ga0169931, IMG submission 129675) | Freshwater microbial communities from Lake Kivu, Western Province, Rwanda to study Microbial Dark Matter (Phase II) - Kivu_15m_20L... | ecosystem: Environmental > Aquatic > Freshwater > Lake...
AAGGCAAAGAGAGTGATCTACATTCACTTGACCGGTTCTCCGCCTCATCTGGATATGTATGACTACAAGCCCGAGTTGGTGAAACGCACGGGAGAGGATTGCCCGGAATCATTTTTGAAAGGGCGAATGTTCGCATTTACTTCGGGTGTACCGAAACTTTTGGGAACGCCACATCAGTTCGCTCAGTATGGTTCTGGCGGGACTTGGATGAGTGACGCGGTGCCAAACTTCCACGGGATCGCCGATGAACTCTGCGTCATCAAGTCAATGTTTACCGAGCAGTTCAATCACGCTCCGGCGGAACTACTGCTCTTCACCGGTTCTCCACGTTCGGGGCGTCCATCCATGGGCTCTTGGGTCGCTTACGGACTAGGTTCTGAAAATGAGAATCTGCCTGGGTTTGTCGTGTTGATCTCCAGCGGAGTTCAGCCCAATGGCGGCAAGAATTCTTTCGGCAGTGGATTCTTGCCTAGCGTTTATCAGGGTGTTCAATGCCGATCGCAAGGTGATCCGGTTCTTTATGTAACGGATCCTCCAGGTATGGATCGACAGACGCGCCGCTTGACTCTCGATGCGATCGGAGAGTTGAATCAAAAGCAAGCTAGCGATATGGGGCATCCCGAGACGGCAACGCGTATCGCCCAGTACGAGCTGGCTTTCCGAATGCAAATGTCTGTTCCCGAAGTCATGGACATTTCCAGAGAAACGGCGGCAGTTCTTGATGCCTATGGGGCCAAGCCGGGCGCATCGAGTCTCGCCAATAACTGTCTACTAGCGCGACGATTGGTAGAGCAAGGTGTTCGATACGTTCAGTTGTTCGACTGGGGATGGGATTTCCACGGGACATCACCGGGTGAAGATATTCGCGACGAATTGAGCAACAAATGCAAGACCATGGACAAGCCGATTTCGGCGCTCATTAAGGATCTGAGGCAACGAGGAATGTTAGACGAGACGTTGATCGTTGTCGGCGGCGAGTTTGGACGTACCCCATTTCGCGAAGGTCGCACGGCTGGCGGCAGCACACTCGGACGCGATCATTACCCAGACTGCAATTCCATAATTCTAGCGGGCGGGGGAATCCGCGGTGGAATTTCCTACGGCGAGACCGACGAACTCGGTTTCAGCATCGTCAAGGACAAGGTACATGTTCATGACTTGCAAGCCACTATCCTACATCAACTCGGATTCGACCACACGCGATTGACCTATCGATTCCAGGGGCGCGATTATCGCTTGACAGACGTTCATGGCAACGTGGTTAAGGGCATCATCGTCTGACCGGAACTGGATGGCAGTCTCCGCATGGCAAAGTCTGCGCAGTTTACGGAGTCCGTGAGGAAGCCAGAGCGAAATTCCGTTCGAGGTTGCGCAAAGCAGCCCGCATCGGCTTGGAATTTTTTCGTATTTGTTAACAATGGTGCTGCTCGAGAAAAATTCGATCGGCTCCTTTCTCAAATAAGATCTCGTAGCCTCAGTTCGGCTACGGGTGCATCATCGATTCCTTGCTGGCACGAAGAAACAACATGACGACAACTTGGATTTCCATCAAAGAGGCTCGGGACGCCGCATCCATCGGCAAGTCGGCTCAGGTTCGAGGTTGGGTTCGGACGCGGCGAGACAGCAAAGGAGGATTCAGCTTCATCGAGGTCAACGACGGTAGCTGTTTTGGCAATCTCCAAATCATCGCGGATGGGAATCTCGAGAATTATCAGGCAGATGTTTTGACATTGACCGTCGGCAGTAGCGTTGTAGTCGAGGGTGAAATCAAGGCCAGCACAGGACAAGGACAGGCATCGGAAATGGCCGCAACGTCACTCCGCATCCTTGGCCACGCCAGCGCAACCGATTATCCTCTTCAAAAGAAACAACACACCTTTGAAAAACTTCGCGAGTGGGCGCACCTGCGACCTCGCACCAATACGTTCGGCGCCGTCGCTCGCGTACGACATCGATTGAGCTGTGCTACCCATCAATTCTACGACGGCGAAGGGTTCGCTATGGTCCACACACCAATCATCACTGCCAGCGACTGCGAAGGGGCGGGTCAGATGTTCCGTGTAACTACATTGCCGCTGGATAACCTTCCAACCATCCAAGGCAAGACGGACGTCAGTAAGGATTTCTTCGGCAAGTCTTCGTTTCTCACCGTCAGTGGCCAGCTCGAAGGGGAAGCCTACGCATGTGCGCTGGGCAAGATCTACACGTTTGGTCCAACATTCCGAGCCGAGAACTCCAACACCTCGCGGCATTTGTCTGAGTTCTGGATGATTGAGCCTGAGGCTGCTTTCTATGATCTCACGGACAACATGCAACTGGCGGAGCGCTATCTCAAGTTCATGTTGCGGGAAACGCTCGAGCATTGCGCGGAGGATATGGATTTTTTCGAAAAGCGAATTCAACCTGGACTTCTCGCGTCCTTGCAACTGGTACTCGATAAGCCATTCGTGCATATTTCTTACACCGAAGCGATCGATATTCTCACCAAGAGCGACGGAAAGTTCGAGTATCCGGTCGCATGGGGCATGGATCTACAGAGCGAACACGAACGCTATTTGACTGAAAAGCATGTCAACGGCCCGGTGATTCTCTACAACTATCCCAAAGAGATCAAATCGTTCTACATGCGGCTCAACGACGATGGCAGAACTGTGGCGGCGATGGATGTCTTGGTCCCGGGAGTCGGTGAAATCATCGGTGGCAGTCAGCGCGAGGAGCGGCTCGATGTGTTGACCGAACGGATGACAAGTATGGGGCTGACCGAACAGGATTATTGGTGGTATCTCGACTTGCGTCGATATGGCACGGTCCCCCATGCGGGCTTTGGCTTGGGATTGGAGCGGATGGTTCAATACTCGACCGGTATGGCCAATATCCGCGATGTGATTCCGTTTCCACGCACACCTGGTCATTGCGAGTTCTAACAGAGATTGTGAGTACGGTATCCACGATGGATTCTTTGTTTCGCCGCGCGAGCGGTTTGCTTCTTCATGTCTCGTCGCTTCCGGCCCGGTTAGGTGGACACTCGCACAGGGATGGTCAACCCGGAACCGATGGGCAATGGGCAATCGGGGATATCGGCTCGGGCGATGCAGGACCATCTGCATACGAATTCGTTCGTTTTCTTCATGCTGGAGAACAACGCTGGTGGCAAATCCTTCCTACTGGGCCGGTCGGTTACGGATGGTCGCCGTATCAATCACCATCGTCGTTCGCGGGGAATCCGCTTTTCATCAGCCCTGCATTGCTTGTTCGAGACGGACTGCTGAGGCAGGAGGACTGGGATTCCGCGGTATCGGACACGCGTGAAGAAGAGGTTCAGCGAATTGACTTCTGTAGGTCCGCATCGCGACGCATGGAACTTCTTCGCATGTCGTTTCGTAAATTCGAGCAACAGAGGCACGATCTCATGGGTGCGTTCGAAGACTTCCGCCACGCACACAGTCATTGGCTCGACGAACATTGTTTGTTTACCGCCTGCAAAGCATTTCACAATGAGAAACCGTGGTACGAATGGGATTCATCGCTTGCACGTCGCGAGCCCGGCGCCTTGTCCCATTGGGCCGATAAGACGCGAATCGCTTGCGAGTTTGAAGCGTTCAATCAATTCCTGTTCGATCGCCAATGGCGGGAGTTGAGATCGTATGCTGCTGAACTCGGAGTCGGAATCATCGGCGACATCCCGATCTTCGTGTCCATGGACAGCTCCGACGTATGGGCCTGCCAAGACTTGTTCGAACTCGATCAGCACGGGCGCCCCACCGTCGTGGCTGGGGTCCCACCCGATTACTTCGCCGTGGATGGTCAACGTTGGGGGAATCCGTTGTACCGCTGGGATGTTCATCGCGAGACCGGTTATGCGTGGTGGATACGTCGTTTCCAGCGGACGTTGCAGTTGTGCGATTTGATTCGTATCGACCACTTCCGAGGCTTCGAATCGTATTACGAGATTCCCGCAGATCGCACCGATGCTCGCGTAGGAAGTTGGAAGCCGGGTCCTCGCCATGATTTTTTTCGCGCGATTTCTCAATCATTAGGGGTCGCCCCTGGTCAGGAACTCCCAGTGATCGCGGAAGACCTTGGCTTCATCACGAAGGAAGTCCATCAATTGCGAGATGATTTCGGGTTCCCCGGAATGCGGATCGTGCAATTCGGCTTCGGAGGTAAAGCCACTTCGATCGATTTGCCCCATAATTACCCGGTTCACTCGGTCGCCTACACGGGCACACATGACAACGACACGGTGGTTGGCTGGTATCAGAGTGTAGCGGGCGAAGGGAGCACTCGGACGCAAGCAGCGATCGATGCGGAAAAAGAGTACGCTCTTCGTTATCTGGGTTGCGGTCCGGATCAAATCCATTTAGGAATGATGCGTTCCATTTGGGGTTCAGTAGCGGCGATAGCGGTCGCTCCCGTGCAGGACCTCCTTGGCTTGGGAGCGGATGCTCGGATGAATCGGCCGGGGACCTGCGATGGAAACTGGGTGTGGCGGTGCCCGCCCGGCCACTTGGAAGTTGCTATTGCCGGGTGGCTGGCCGCATTTACCCGAACCTACGGTCGGCAAGCATGCCCTGAACTCGCCGCAAAATGATCGGCTTAGCCCACCTTCAAGAAACGATGGCTTGCGGGTAAAACAATGGGTTGTGTTGGTGACAACCTTTTCCGCGATTCGCTTCGCATCGCAGATCCTGTGCTTTTGAGGCAGCCCCTGGCATGAAGATACAAGTTCATCGAGAAAAATTCTTAGCCGCTTTTCAGATTGCCTCGTCGCTAGCTCCTTCGCGAAGCCCCAAAGATGTGCTTCTCAATGTGAAAATCGAGGCGGAGGACGATCGCGTTGTCTTGATGGCAACCGACCTGGAGGCCGGTGTTCGCCTCGAAGCCGAAGATGTCCAAGTCCAAACGCCAGGCAAAGGCCTTCTGAGTGTTCAGCGTGTTGGCAATATCTTGCGCGAATCATCCGCCGAATACCTCACGATAGAAACTACGGCAAACTCTCTCGATATCCTCGGACAGCTTTCCGAGTTTCATCTGCCCCTGACCAATGCAGACGAGTTTCCCAGTGTCGCCAAGTTCTCCGAGGCGAGCTACTTTGAGCTTCCTTCAGCGCTGTTTCGCGAGTTGGTACGACGCACCGTATTCGCGACGGACACCGAGAGCACTCGCTATCAACTCGGGGGCGTTCTATTCGAAATCGAAGGGGACACGATCACTGCGGTAGCGACAGATGGCCGACGTCTGGCCTGCATGAAAGGACATGGTTCATCGGTCAACAATTACCAAGCATCCGGCAGCTCAACAATCGTTCCGACGAAGACGTTGCAACTCATCGAGCGTTCGATAACCGACAAAGACGAAACGGTGCAGATCGCTGCTCGAAGCAATGACATCCTCCTGAGAACGAATCGTTGCACCATCTTTTCGCGACTGGTTGAAGGACGATATCCGAATTGGCGGATGGTGGTTCCATCGAGTCAAGGTCGAACGCGCATAGAGGGAAATGCTGGCGCATTCTTTTCAGCGATTCGTCAAGCGTCGATTGTCGCCGATCCGGAGAGCCGCGGCGTTGAATTTACCTTTGCGAATGGGACTCTCGTCGCATCCGCTAAGACGGCGGATGTCGGGCAATCCCGCGTAGAGATCCCGATCAGCTATGACGGCACACCGATCCATATCACGATGGACTCGAGATTCGTGTCCGACTTCTTCAAGGTGCTTGAACCGACTAAGAACTTCTATCTCGATGTCAGCAACAACACCGAGCCCGCCTTGTTCAACACCGATGACCACTATTCCTACGTCGTCATGCCGATGTCGAAACAGTAGATTGCCCCTCGAATACCTCATCCCAGCAGCCACAACAAACGGTCGATCGAAATGGGTAAGATTTCGGAATTCATGGAAAAACATTTTCGGCACTACAACGCCCGGGAAACTCTCTCGGCCGCGCGTGCCTACAAATCCTTTATCGAAAAAGAAAGCGGGATGATGCTTGTTTCCCTTGCTGGGGCGATGAGCACGGCGGAACTAGGGATTTCGCTCGCGGAGATGATTCGCAGGGGAAAAATCCATGCGATCTCCTGTACGGCCGCGAATTTGGAGGAGGATCTTTTCAACCTCTTCGCGCACAACGAATACCGTGTGATTCAAAATTGGCGGGCGCTGAGCACCGAAGACGAGGTTGCCTTGAGAGACGCTGGCTTCAATCGGGTTACGGACACCTGCATCCCGGAAACGGTGATGATGCATATGCAGGACCGACTGGTCAAATACTGGAGCGAAGCGGCTAAGCAAGGGAAGCAATACTTTGCATATGAATATATGTTTCGGATTCTCGAGGAAGAGGAATTGCGACAGCACTATCAAGTCCCGATCGAACATTCCTGGATGTACGCGGCAAAGGAAGCCGGGATTCCTGTGTATTCGCCGGGCATCGAAGACAGCACGCTGGGGAACATGTTTACCGCTCGCGTCATGGACGGCACGGTCGCATCCCACTCTGCCCTCAAGACCGGTACACAGCAACTTGAGCATCTAGCAAATTGGTACAGGCGAGTATGTGTCGACCGACCTGTCGGCTTCTTTCAGATTGGAGGTGGTATCGCGGGCGATTTCGCCATTTGCGCGGTGCCGATGTGGATCCAGGATATGAAAGAAGAGGACATTCGTCGTTGGGAGTATTTCGCACAGATCAGCGACGCGGAAACTAGCTACGGCGGCTACAGCGGTGCTGTACCAAACGAAAAGATCACCTGGAACAAACTCGATCCCGAGTGTCCAAAGTTCATGATCCACAGCGATGCCACCATCGTAGCACCGCTCATCTTCAGTTATGTGTTGGGTGAGTAATTCGAGGGACGAACCATTCCCTTATCGGTAGAAATCGATCCAAGAGATGCGGATCGATGCAGGGTTTTCTTTGAGCCAATTTTCCGGGAGCATCATCTCCCAATATTCGCCGTCTTCAAGCGGAACGCGAATCTCTTGCGAGAGTTCCGACCTCTTCTGCAATGGTTGCGTTGCCGCAGTTTCCTTCAGTCGAGCTATACCAATCGAACACCAGTTGGGATCGCTTGACTCGATTGGCTGCTCCATCGCACCCTTGGTTTGGTAGCTCCAGCGAACAACACCCTCGGAGGAGGAAACCGACCCGATCCACTTGCGATCGTCGATACGCACGACGATTTGTTCTAAACCCCGAAGGTGAAGGCGCAGAGTTAATCCTTTAGCCCACTTTTCGGATTCCCGATGGACCTTGCATTCACCGATACCTCGTTCGCTGCGAATTGCAAGAACGGTTCGATGAATATCGCCGCTTTCCGAGGATGAGATGGACGAGGTATCGCCGGACTGAGAGAATTCCACAAGCATAGGTGCATCGCTTTGTCGTGTTGTCTGCGCAGATTGAACGACAGCCATGGATAGGATCCCAACTGCAACAAGCCATGGAGTCCTTTTCATGTTTCGCTCCTCAATTCCATCCCGCGCGCGATGAATCCCCGAGATCATAACCCGTCTCCGACCACATTTGATGCCCCACTTGATAGAGAAGGCTTTTCCAGAGGTCGTCGCAATCCTCGAGCACTTGTTCAAGTCTGATATCTGTCACGAACCAGCTACCGGTATCGAGTTCCGATTCCAGTTGTCCTGCTCCCCATCCGGAGAAGCCCGCGAAAATTTTAACCCTTGCCTCGGTGCGATGAAGGAGGGGAAGCAGGTTATCGCGATCGGTGGTGAGATAGATCCCGTTGCTGCACGTAAGGTCGGCTAGATCAGGTTGGTCATGAAGCGCCACCAATGGCCCCTCGACAGGTCCACCGAAGTAGAGCCAGCCATCGCGTTCGAGAACGGTGTTGGCAGCTTTATCGAAAACGCTCTTGAGCGAATGTTCTGTTTGCCGATTCACGATCAAACCAAAAGCTTCTTCTTCTGTATGTCGAACCATGTACACAACGGACTGGAAGAAGTTGGGATCTTGAAGATAGGGGGAGGCCAGCAGGGCTTTGCCCTGGGTGAAATCTTGTATCTCACTCATCGCAGGCCACCGCGATCGGGTTCTCGGTTTGCAAACGGACCATCTGTTGATAGAGACCGGGAGTCACCATCAACTCCTGATGCGTTCCGGTCTGAACGATTTGCCCTCTATCCAAAACGAGGATCAAGTCCGCGTTCTTGATGGTGCTCAACCGGTGCGCGATGACGAATGAAGTGCGGGCCTGCAGCAATCGCGCCAAGCTTTCCTGTATAAGCAATTCGCTCTCGGAATCCAGATTGCTGGTCGCTTCGTCGAGGATCAGTATTTTCGGATCGGCGAGGATAGCGCGGGCGATGGCGATGCGTTGGCGTTGTCCTCCGCTGAGTTTGAAGCCCCGTTCGCCGATGCGTGTGAGATAACCCTGCGGGGACTGGCTGATAAAGTCATGGGCCGCTGCGGCTCTTGCTGCATGCTCGATCGCTGTGAGATCCGCGTGGGGGCGCCCATAAGCGATATTCTCTGCAATCGTTCCATCAAATAAAAAGACCTCCTGCTCGACCATCCCTAACAGTGAGCGATAGCTATGAAGATCGATGTCCGATAACGGGCAACCATCGAGCAATATACGGCCAGCCGTTGGCTCGAAGAATCTTGCAACGAGATTGCAAAGGGTTGTTTTTCCTGCACCGCTGCGACCGACGATGGCGATCGTTGATCCTGCGGGAGCGGTAAAGTCAATGTCCTTGAGTACCCAGGTTTCTGTCTCTGGATAGCGAAATCCAACACCCTCGAAATCCAATCTACCTCGAACGCTTGACGATTCGACACGGAGCTTGTTGGCCGAGCCGGTGGCTGCTGCGACGTCGGTTTCAGTATCGCTGGCGAGCAAGTCGAGAATTCGATCGAGACCTGCAAGGTTGCTCTGAAATTGAACAGCGCTCCCTGCCAAGGTTGCGATCGGACCGAGCAACATCGTGAGATAAACTAAGAACATCATCAGGTCGCCGAGCGTCAGGTCACCTTGAAGGATTTGCAGACCACCATAGATCAGCAGAAGGGTAGAACAAAGGGGAATCAGTACTTCCCAGATGATTTCAATGAGCCGTGTCCGCCACCAAACCAAGAGGGTTTGTCGTACCGCGTAATTATTTCCGAAGACGTATCGACTGGTTTCGCTCCGCTGGCGAGCGAAGGTTCGCACCACTCGAATACCCGAGAATGTTTCCGTTGACGATGCATCGATGCCTTGACGGGTTCCTCGCAGATCGCGGTACAGAGGTCGGATCGCATAGATCCAGGTTCGGTGGCTGAAATAAACCGCAGGCAACAACAATAATCCAGCAGCCAGCAGACGCCAATCGACCAGGACTAACACGATCAAGCTACCCACGAGCTGGACGATGGCTTGCCATGGATTGTAAAGCATACTGAAGATCAAATCAGCGATCCCGCCTGCGTCTTCCCGGAGAATGCTGGTCGCTCCTCCGCTTTTCAGTTGCTGCACTTTGTGCAATGGAAGTTCGAGCATGTGTTCGAAGACTCGCCTTCGAACACCGGTTTGTACTTGGTTGACAGCCTTGGTGCATTCCCAGCGCCCCCACAAATGGATAGCAGTGCTAATGCTGGTAACAATCGCGACCACGACCGCGATCCAGACGAGGATGGCGAATGGAGTTGGGTTGCCAATGTAGGGTGTCAGCCATTGCGGCGGCGTCAACCAATCCGGGAGAGGAATGGGGGGAGTCGTCAAGGCAGAGTCGATGGCGAGTTTCGTTCCCAAGGGAGGGATCAGCCCCAAAACCGTGGACACAGTCAGGGTGGCTAGCCCTAGCAGGATGCGGGGATGGAATCCGTAGAGCAGTTTCCAGAACTCCCGAAAAAGGACCCAGAAGGAACGATGGCTACGAGAAACCAGTGCGTCCTTTTCGGTCCGGCTCATCGTCGAATGAAACGAATCGTAGTCCGAACTCCCCTTGCGGCCTTGCCGACGGAGTTCACGAAGTTGCTTTCGGTACTCGCTGAATCGGATGCGACTGCTCGACATGCGTTATGGTCGTTTCATACGTACGGGTTCTCCAGATCAATGCCACCATTCTACCCAAAGTCGCCGGGATGGAAGCGCCAGCGGTCGATGGCACGCAAGGTAAAGTCGAGGGAGTTGTCTCGACGAAGGGCCCTTGGGATCGAGCGAAAGTACCGTTTTTTCGCGATGGCTTTGGTATCATACGCAGATACGTGTTGCCCACGGAAAGAACGAACGAAGGTACGAATCATGCATCGTAGACATTTTATCGAGACGGCTACTGCTGCGACCGCTTTGGCCAGCTTGACTCAAACGAGTGAGGGAACCTCTAGCAGGGCGCCTGAGCCAGTGATCGTAGGTGTCATGGGGATGAGTCGTGGTCGCGACTTGGCCATGGAGCTTGTGAAGTTAGAGGGAGTCGAAGTTCGGTACGTTTGCGATGCCGACATGCAGCGAGCGGAATCGGCTGCAAAGGTAGTCAATGATACGGGTGCCAACAGCATTCCGATCCAGGATTTCCGACGCATTCTAGATGACAAAGAGGTCCATGCTTTATTTTGCGCGGCTCCGAATCATTGGCATGGTCCGGCTACCATTATCGGATGCAAAGCGGGCAAGCATGTCTATGTCGAGAAGCCCGCTTGCCACAATGCGCAAGAAGGAGAGTGGATGATCGAGGCCGCAAAGCGATATGGACGCTGCGTGCAGATGGGGACGCAGCGGCGCAGCAGCGCGGGCTACTTGAAAGCGATCGAGCAGTTGCATGCGGGGGTCATAGGCAAGTTGTATTTGTCCCGTGCTTTTTACAACAGCAAACGGGGCTCCATCGGTACGCGTGCCGATGCGAGTGCCCCTGCCAACCTGAACTTTGATCTATGGCAGGGTCCCGCTCCGCGCAAAGCCTATCGCGAAAATGTTGTGCACTACAACTGGCATTGGTTCTGGCACTGGGGCAATGGCGAACTGGGCAACAATGGCGTCCATTTGGTTGACTTGTGCCGCTGGGGATTGGGAGTCGAGTTCCCCGTTCGAACGGTGGCATCGGGAGGGCGTTATCGGTATCAAGACGACCAAGAGACGCCCGACACGCAGAATGTGGCGTGGGAGTTTGAGGGTGGCAAGCAAATCACCTATGAAGGATTGTCGTGTGCTAAACATCCCGGCGGTCCCTTTGTTTCCTTTTACGGATACGACGGCTACATGGAGATCGACGGCGATGGCGGATACCGTATTTTTGATCCGAACGACAAGTTACAGGACACCGTTCCGGCCACGGGGGGAGGGCAAAAGGAACACATCGCCAACTTCATCGAAGCGATTCGTGCTAATGACCCAGGGTTACTTCGGCAACCGATTCTCAGCGCACATCAATCCACCTTGTTGTGCCATTTGGGTAATATCGCACAACGAGCGGGGAAAACCATCGAAACCGATCCCAAGAGCGGTCGTCTGCTCGACGAATCGCTCGCATCCAAATACTGGGGCCGCGAGTACGATTCCGCCTGGGACACTCAAGTCCGTATTCCATGAATCGCCACCATTTCTTTTGAGATAGTCATTGAGTCTTCGCCGTATCCTGCACCGGGATAATTCACGAATCAGCCGAAATTCGTTACGATGGTGTCAGACGGTAAGCTCTAAAAGCGATTGACTGTCGTGCGGTCTGCAAAGCCGAGGTTGATTTGTCCACTCTCGATCAGAAATCCAATGAATCAGAAACCCCATGAGCAGGAGACGAGAAGCTTCAAGTCGCTGCCGTTATCAATTAGCCTGACCGATCGGGTAGGAAGATTGAGTTGGATTGGCAAATCGTTGCTGTTCGCGGAGCTATCGCGTTTAGCCTACGGTAAGCCCGAGGAAGTCAGCGAAAATGTCTACGCCGCTGGAATTGATCAATGCGAGTTTCTTGCAGACGAGGGGGCGGAGGTTTACATCTTCGGGACACGCCACGATTGCATGGTGGTCGCACGCGGGACGGAGCCAACTCAGTGGAATGATATTTCCGCAGATGCTAACGCGTGGACCATCGCGATCGAAGTAGGACGGGTACATAGCGGTTTCAATAAGCATTTGGATGTGCTTTGGCCGAAGATCGAGGCCATGTTACGAGAGAACCAACGCCCGGTTTGGTTCGCAGGACATTCGCTCGGTGGAGCGATGGCAACACTTTCCGCCGTACGATGCCGCTTGTCGCAGATCCCCTCCGAACCGCAAGCGATCTTTACCTACGGTTCACCACGTGTCGGCGACCGGAAGCTGGTAAACTTTCTGAAGATCCGACATTATCGCTGGGTGAACAACAACGACATCGTCCCGCGCGTGCCGCCACGTTGGTTGGGTTATCGACACATGGGTCGTGAAATTTATCTCAACCGACGTGGCAAGGTCAGCAGCTTGCCGATCTGGCTTCGCTGGCATGATGCATGGCGTGGTTTTCTGCACTCGCTCAGCAAATGGAAGATCGACCACTTTAGCGATCACTCGATGGTGGAGTACATCGGCCACATTGAAAAATGCTACGAGGCCGAAAAAGAGGGAAAGAGGATTCGGATGCCCAAATTTCGGTACTCGGATTGATACTAGGAACGCACGAGCATGAATAGTCCAGAGCCAGTGAACAGCAACATGACTTATCACTCGATCGCGAAGATCGAGAATTTGATGGATCCGAGTGGGGACTTCCTTCTCAATATGTCTTTAGAGGAAGCCCAGAAGCGGGTTCGAAGCGGGGATGGAGAGGCGGTTCGGGAAATCGATGGTCAATTTGCGATTTGCACCCACGAGGGACGCACGGTGCGGATGGCGCGATCGATTGGGCGCCCGATGCGGTATTTCCTAGCAAAACAGGCCGATGGCCCCTGTTTGCTCGTGGCTGAGACGATGGAGCAGATTCAACGCAGGCTCGAGCAACTCGGTTTGGGGGATCAATTCCATCCCTCTTATACGCGCATGGTTCCGGCCCACTATGTTGTTGAGATTGAGTTGGTGGGATGTCCGGATCCAAATCCTAAATACAACCGCTTTCTAAATCCGACGCGGAATCGACTCCCTGCGGATTTGGATGCCATCGGAAAAGCTTATGTCGAACAGATCGCACTCGAATGCGATCGATGGCTTGCGATGTTCGATGACCGGGAGCCGATCGGGGTATTGTTCTCTGGTGGTATCGATAGCGGTGCGATTCTGATCATTTTGAACCACTTGATTCTCGAACGGGGGCAGGCGCCGACGCGACTCAAAGCGTTCACCCTCGGGACTGATGACGATTCCATGGACGCATCCCAGGCACATGCGTTTTTGATGCAGTGCGGGCTAAGTCATTTATGGGAGTTGATGCGAGTCAGTCCGTCGGCCTTGGACTGGCGGCAAGCGGTCCGCTGGATCGAGGATTACAAGCCCCTGGACGTGCAAAGCGCTACCATGGCCATCGCCTTGTGCCAGGCGATTCGCAATGCCTATCCCTCTTGGAAGTTTCTTGTGGACGGTGATGGCGGTGACGAAAACTTGAAGGATTACCCGATCGAGGACAACCCGGAACTCACGATTCGCAGTGTACTCAATAATTTGATGCTCTATCACGAGGGTTGGGGCGTTCACGCGATCAAGCATTCCTTGGTGCACTCCGGTGGGCAGAGTCGCGGGCATGTGCGGACCTGGGCCCCCGCGCACCGGCTCGGATTCAGCGGGTTCAGCCCAATGGCGCTCCCAAGTGTGATCGAGGTTTCCGAGGGGATTCCGTTCATCGAACTGACTCAGTGGGACCATGGCCGGCTATATGATCTCAAGGGTGAAGTCGTGCGTCGGGGGATCAAGCAAGTGACCGGCGTTGAAATGCC
>Ga0169931_10009720_pt1 | contig 13832 bp, 10 predicted proteins | sample Kivu_15m_20L_FD_129675 | JGI IMG/M metagenome (GOLD analysis project Ga0169931, IMG submission 129675) | Freshwater microbial communities from Lake Kivu, Western Province, Rwanda to study Microbial Dark Matter (Phase II) - Kivu_15m_20L... | ecosystem: Environmental > Aquatic > Freshwater > Lake...
AGGATGGCGTGGAAAATCTGCGCAGGCGTACCAAAAGGTACGTCGAGCACGGATTTTTCGCGGATGACGCAGCGACCTGCAAAAAGACTCGATCGAGCCTGAAACAGAATGAGGACACGCCCTCGAACTCATGGTCATTGGCCGAACGACTAATCCGGTCAGTGAACGAATCAGGTTGGTTGACCGCGTTTGTCTTCCATGCGGGCAATGATGCCAGTCGTGCTGCGCCCTTCGATGAGCGGCAGGATTGTGGTGCGACCGCCCCATTGGGCCATGTCTGGCGCTCCGACCACCTGGTCCGGTCGATAATCTCCGCCTTTGACGAGCACATGCGGGCGAATGGCACGGATGAAATCCAGCGGTGTGTCCGAGTCGAACAACACCACGAAATCGACGCAGGCAAGGCCCGAGAGTATCGAAGCGCGATCGCCTTCGCTCTGCACGGGGCGGGTTTCGCCCTTCAGTCGGCGCACGCTGGCGTCCGTATTGAGTCCAAGGACGAGGACGTCGCCAAGCGCACGCGCCCTTTGCAGCAGTGAGACGTGACCCGCGTGCAAAAGATCGAAGCACCCGTTGGTGAAAACAATCTCTCGTCCGTCGCGTCGATACTCCGCTGCGAGTCGAGTGATTTCCGGCAGGGTTACGGTTTTCTCGGGGCGAACGACGCCGCCGGCTGGATTTCCGGCGTTGAAGGCATGCACGAACTCGTGACTCGATACCGTTGCTGTCCCTAGTTTTCCGCAGACGATCCCAGCTGCGGTGTTGGCGAGCAGCACGGAACGCTCGAAATCAAGTCCAGCGGCAGCGCCCATCGCGAGGAATGCGATCATGGTGTCGCCTGCGCCGGAAACATCCGCGACCTGCAGGGCCGCGGTGCGAAAGCGGACGGTGCCCGTGATCTCACTTCCCTTCGCGATGACGCCGCGTTCCGAAAGCGAGAGGACAATGTTGCGTGCCCCGGACTCGGCGAGCACGGTTTCGCAGATGGAGAGTGCTTCGGCGTCCGCGTTCTCGAACGTGACGCCAGGTGATTTGCGGCGCAGCGCTTCCCGTCCTTCGCCACGGTTGGGCTTGATGATCATGGATCCGCGGTAGCGCGAAAGATCCGGAGACTTTGGGTCCGTGATCACCGGAATTCCGTGCTGGCCGGCGGTGGTGATGACGCAGCGCACCATCGCTTCCGTGCAGAAGCCCTTGCCATAGTCAGAGATGACGATTGCACGATGGCCGGGTGTGGCGGCGAACTTCTCGATGCTCAGTTGGACGGACTTTACTTCTGCGTCCGTTGCCTGGGCCAATGACTCGCGGTCGATTCGAACGATCTGCTGATAGCCGGCCAGCACGCGAAGTTTGCGCGTTGTCGGCAAATCGCGGGAGGTGACAAGCGAGCGCGTGTCGATGCCCTGAGCCTTGCAGGCGGCCGTCAGGTCAGCGCCGTCAGCGTCGGTGCCGATGCGACCGATGAGCGTGCACTCCGCCCCAAACCGGGCAATGTTGGCGGCGACGTTTGCCGCGCCACCGAGCACGGCGCGACGGCCGCTCTCGACGACGACCGGAACGGGCGCTTCAGGAGAGATGCGCGAGACATCGCCCGCAATGTACTGATCGAGAATCAGGTCGCCAACCACCAGGACGCGGGTGGCCTGCATGCGCAGCACCTGATCGGCCACTTGCCCGGCCGTCTGTCCCTGTGCGGGCCCGGGTGTTTTCTGTGATTCAGGCTTTTTGGACATCTGTTTGCTCTCTCAGTCTACTTTTTTGCACAGTAAAACCTTAACTGACTTGGCCTTTTGCTGCGACAACAAGTAAACAGACTTCCATGACAAAATACATCCTCGCAATTGATGTCGGCGGCACCAAAATTCATCTCGGTCTCATGCGTATTGATGCTGCGGACGGCTCGTCATCCGCGCTGCGGAGTCAGGGCTCAGGTGCGGTTCAACTGGTCGACGAACTGCGCATTCCGGCGAGCCAATATCGTTCGCTCGGCGCATTCATTGTGCATTGGACGCAGGCCGTCTGCGCGAGGCCGGCCGCCGCGGGTTTTCAGCTGCCGGATGCGATTGCTGCGATTGCAATCGGCGCGGCTGGGCCAGTTCGCAACCAGTACTGCCAACTGACCAACCTCAGCTGGGCGATTGACGCCCGGTCGCTGGGTCGCGAGATCCGCGAATCGCGAAGTCAGCTTCGCACTGCATCAGCTGAGGCGGGGAAGCTCTGCGATCAGTTGGCTGGCCTTCCCACCGAGCGGATTTGCGTCATGAACGATCTGGAGGCGATCGGATTCGCGATTGCTGCGCTGGAAGACGAGATCTCTGCTGGGGCGGCCTCCGGATCGAAAGACAACCGTTTGTCGCCATCCACCGATGCTCGCTACTTTACCGTGCGCCACGGTTCGGCGACCGACTCGGGGTCGGCTGGCAACGCGGCGATTCTCGCGCCGGGAACTGGGCTCGGGGAAGCGATTTTGTTTTCGTCTTCTGCCGATGGAAGGCTCTCTCCCAGTGCTTCGGAAGGATCGCACGCGAGTTTTGCGCCAACGACTGCAATCGAGATCGAACTTCTCAACTTTCTGCTGACGCGCTTCCCGCATGTGAGCTTTGAGCGGGTGGCGGGAGGACGCGATGGTTTTCGCAACATCCTCGACTTCATGGTTGCCTCTGGGCGCCTGAATGCAGCGCAGGAACTTGTCGTGAACTGTCGCGACGTCGTCGACTGCGGCCCGCCGGTGCTGAGTGCGGCCGAAGCTGGCCATCCAGAGGCGGAGGCAGTGCTTGCGCTGTACCTGCAGATCCTTGGCAGCGAGGCGGGAAATCTTGCGCTCAAGTCGCTATCGAAGCGCGGCCTTTGGCTCGCTGGTGGCATTCCACCGCGGATATTGCCGTGGCTGACGGGAGAACGGAAATTGCCAGGAGATCGTGGTTTTCTCGGCGCGATGACGGCCAAGGGACGGTTTCACGATCTTCTGGCAACGATTCCGGTGCGGGTTCTTACTGATTCAGGCGCCGCGCTGCGGGGAGCCGCACTTGGTGCCTACCTGCGCATGCGGTGAAACGCAGCGACCCATTTGAGAGCTCCCTCTGGCGCATGAGCCTTCTTCCAGACACCTGCGGCATATTTGTTCGCTTCTGACCAGGTCGGGTAGGCGTGAATCGTTCCAAGGATGCGATTCAGGCCGTAGCCGTTCTTCATGGCGGACACAAATTCGGTGATCAGCTCTCCGGCGTGGTGCGAGACGATCGTAGCGCCAAGAATTCGATCCTTACCCCGCACCGTGAGCACTTTGACAAAACCGTGCGCATTGCTTTCGGCGATTGCCCGGTCGAGGTCATCGACGCCGTAGCGCGTGACTTCATAATCAATGTTCTTCTTTTTGGCGTCATCTTCCGAGAGACCAACCCGCGCCACTTCGGGATCTGTGAAAGTGACCCATGGGATCACTCGATAGTCAGCGGCGAACTTTCGGAACGGCGAGAAGAGTGCGTTCACCGCACAATACCAGGCTTGATGTGCGGCAACGTGGGTGAACTGAAATGGCCCAACACAGTCGCCGCAGGCGTACATGTTGCTGCCGTTGACCCGCATCCACGGATCGACCTTGAACGTCCCATCCGGGTTGAGTTCCACATCAAACTTCTGCCAGTCGATACCTCCGGTGTTGGCGCGGCGCCCAGCACACACGAGGATTTCGTCAAACGGCACCGTGACATTCTTGCCGTTCTGCTCGCAGACCAGACTCTTGTTTCCAGCGTCGTCGACGCGAAACTCGCTTGCCTTTGCACCCGTGAGAACGGTGATTCCTTCACTGCGAAAACGCTCGGTAATGTATTCGGCGACATCGCGATCTTCGCGCGGCATGAGCCGTTCACCCATCTCGACCTGAGTCACGCTCGAGCCCAGCCGCTGAAACGCCATGGCCATCTCACAACCGATTGCACCTCCACCAAGAACGACGAGACGTTTTGGCAGAGTTCGCAAATACCACAGCGACTCCGACGTGAGGTATTTGATCTGCTCGATCCCCTTGATCTTTGGCACGAGCGGCGACGCGCCCAACGCAAGGATGATGTTTCGCGTCTTCAGAGTTCGGTCACCAACCCGCACCGTATTCGGGTCAAGGATCTCGGCGTTGCCAGTGATGCATTCCACCCCGAGTCCGGTGTAGCGCTCGATGCTGTCATGCGGCTCGATCTCGCGGATCACGCGATGTACGCGGTCCATGACCTCACCGAAGTCGAGTTCGAATTTGGCCGAGCGCACACCCAGTTCCCGATGTCGGCGCATGTCGGCGATGAAGTTTGCCGTGCGGATGATGGCTTTGGAGGGGACACAGCCGTAGTTGAGACAATCACCGCCCATCTTGTTGCGCTCGATGAGGGCGACTTTCGCTTTGACGGCAGCAGCAATGTAGGCGCTGACGAGACCGGCGGCTCCCGCGCCAATCGCAACTACGTTGTAACGATCGCGATCCATCGTTGTCGTCCCCCGATTCCAGATTGAAAGTAGGTATTCAGAGATCATCGGCGTTGATTCTGGCGTCGTCAAGGGGTGGAGTTGAATTGCAGCGACGGTGCGTTTCTCAAGCCAAACACGCGGCAACTCATGTTCTGGTCTCGCCTTGAGGCGCAGTCGGGAGTTACACTCCTCGCAAGATGCCAAACTCGTCCGAATCATCGCCATCACTCGACATGCAGCCACGTCTCCCACGGCATGGCGGCGGCTGGCATTCGATCATCTACACCGTTGGCGCCGGGCGCAGAGCTGGTTTTTTCAAGCTCTGGCAGGCGATGCGATCGCGGAACGCCTGCAAGACCTGCGCACTCGGCATGGGTGGACAGGCCGGCGGCATGCGCAACGAGCGCGGGAATTTCCCGGAAGTCTGCAAGAAGTCGTTGCAGGCAATGGTCGCCGACATGCAGGGTGCCATCGCCCCGGACTTCTTTCGCCGCTATCCCGTGTCGGTCCTGAAGGGGTTCTCGCCACGGGAACTCGAGAGTTTTGGACGATTGACGTTTCCCGTTCGCCTGAAACCCGGCGCGAGCCACTACGAACCGATCTCCTGGGATGCGGCGCTCGAACAGCTCGGCAGTCGACTCGCAAAAACAGCACCAGATGCCATGTTTTTCTATGCAAGTGGCCGCTCCTCCAACGAGGCGGGTTTTCTCCTGCAGCTCCTCGCTCGCGCACTCGGCACGAACAACGTCAACAACTGCTCATATTACTGCCATCAGGCCAGCGGCGTTGCCCTCGGCCAGACCCTCGGCACGGGAACAGCGACGGTCAGTCTTGATGATCTTGAGTCGAGCGATGCGTTCTTTCTCATTGGCGGGAACCCGGCGTCGAATCATCCGCGGTTGTTGACGACACTCATGCACCTGCGTCGGCGCGGTGGGCGCGTGATTGTCATCAACCCCCTGCGCGAACGCGGTCTCGAGCGCTTCAGTATTCCGTCCGACGTACGCAGTCTCCTGTTCGGCAGTGAAATCGCAACCCACTACCTCCAGCCGCATATCGGTGGCGACATTGCCGTGATGACCGGAATTGCCAAAGCACTTCTGGAGCGCAGTGCCGGTGACAAGAATCCCATCGATATGGCGTTCATTGGCGCGAATACGACTGGCTGGGCCGGGGTTGAAACGCTTGTTGCGTCGACGCAGTGGTCAGACATCGAGCGCGAAAGCGGCGTCACACGCGCGGAGATTGAGGCGGTTGCCAATGTCTACGCTACGGCTCGCAACGCTGTCTTTGGGTGGACGATGGGCATCACCCATCATCTGCATGGCGTCGAGAACGTCGAGTGGATCGTCAACCTTGCGCTGATGCGCGGCATGGTTGGACGGCCGGGCGCCGGACTGCTTCCGATTCGTGGACATTCGAATGTTCAGGGCATTGGATCGATGGGCGTGACGCCAAAGATGCGCGAAAGCCTTGTTCAGCATCTCGGTACAAAGGGGATCGCGGTTCCCGAAACGGCGGGTCTCGACACCATGGCGTCCATGGATGCCGCCGACGCAGGTCGCATCCGGTTTGCTCTTTGCCTTGGTGGAAATCTCTACGGCTCGAATCCCGACCCAGAGTTTGCTGGGCGCGCATTCGCGAGGATCGATCAGCTGGTCTATCTCTCTACGACGCTGAACACGGGACATGCGCACGGGCTCGGCGGTGACACGATCATCCTCCCGGTGTTGGCTCGCGATGAGGAATTGCAGCCGACAACGCAGGAGTCCATGTTCAATTTCGTTCGCATCAGCGACGGTGGCATCGCGCGCCATCCTGGAGTCCGCAGCGAAGTCCAAATCATTGCGGAGCTTGGTGCGCGGTGTTTGTCCGGGCCCGCGCTCTCGGCGTTGGACTGGAAATCTCTCGGCAGTCACGGCGAGATTCGTCGCATGATCGCCGAATGTGTCCCCGGCTACCAGGATGTTGGTTCTGTGACAGATGCTGGCAGGGAATTCGTCATTCCCGGACGCGTGCTCCACGAGCCGAAATTTTCCACCCCGGACGGGCGAGCGCATTTTTCTGCGCATCCAATTCCGGTCCGATCCTCGTCACCGGAGGTCTCCGCCAAAGAGCAGAACGGCGTGAGTCGTCGCGAGATAAACGTGCAGTTGATGACCATTCGATCGGAAGGTCAGTTCAACACGGTCGTCTACGAAGAAGAAGACGTCTACCGTGGTCAGGAGCGGCGGGACGTCATTCTTCTCAACGCAGCCGACATGTCGGTCCTCGGACTGCGTCCGGATGCTCTCGTCACCGTCACAAACGCAACCGGGACGATGCGGCGCATTCGCGCGCGTCCGTTTCCGGTCCGCCGAGGCAATGCTGCCATGTATTATCCTGAGGCGAACGTTCTTGTGCCGCGGTCGGTCGATCCCCGGTCGCGTACGCCGGCCTTCAAGGCTGTGGCAGTAACATTGCGCGTGGAATCTGAACCGACTCGTGTTGAAGGGGTGATGCCGTGACGAGCAAAGGTCGTGGAAGTGTCCTTATCTGTGGAGCCGAAGGCGCGTTGGGTCGCGAGGCGGTGATCGGATTTCATCGCATGGGCTTCCGTGTGATTGCATCGGCCCGCACCGAGGCCGACATGGCGAAGCTCGACGAGTTCTTTGCCGGTCAGGGGGTTCGCGGCGTGCGCATTCTCGTGTACAACCTCGCAAGCGAAGACGATGTTGCGCGTCTGGCCAAGCTGACCGATGAACCACATGCCGGTGGTCCGGTTGCCTACATGATGAACTGCGCCGGTGCGTTTCGTTGGGTCCCCACTGTTCAGGCAACGACCGAAGACTTCGATCTTCTTCTGTCGGCCAACCTTCGCTCGTCGTGGCTTCTGGCAAAACACATACTGCCGTTCATGACGCGGCGAAATTTTGGTCGCATGGTCTTCGTGTCGGCGCGGGCAACTCAGGCGCCGGGAGAAGTGGGAATGGGGCTCTACACAGCCGCGAAGGCTGGTCTCAACGCACTGATTCAGTCGATCGCACAGGAGGTGCGACCCTACAACATCAACGTCAACGCATTGTTGCCCACAATCATCGACACGCCAGCCAATCGTCGTGAGATGCCAGATCGCGACCATTCCACCTGGGTGACACCAGTTACACTGGTCAATCTCGCGGCGATGCTCTTCAGCGACACAGCCGACCAGGTCAATGGTTCTCTGATTACGGTACCAGGACGGGTCTGAGGAGAATGACCCGTCGCGCTCAGGCGGCTCCGGGTTTTGCGGGAGCAGCCTTGGCTGGACCTGACTTGCGATACTCTTCCAGCTTTGACTTGGCCTGACCAAACTCAGGATGCTTCTTGAGAACGCGTTCGAGGAGTTTGATCGCCTCGGCGTGGTCGCCTTTGGTGTGCATCATGACGGCCTTGTTGTAGAGCGCCGCCCGGTTTTCTGGATCGATCTTGATGATCTGATTGTAGACCTTCTGGGCCTCGTCAAAGTTCTGCACTTCCTTCAGACAGATTCCAAGCTGGTTCAGGTAGACGACATTTTCCGGATCAGAGCTGAGCGCGCTGCGGATGTAGCGAGAGGCCTTGTCGTATGCCTTGAGCGCGAAGTGTGCCTGACTCAGATAGTGATAGAGATCCTTGAAGTCGAGTTCGTGCTTGAGCGCTGACTCGAGCAGCGTGACCGCGTCGGCGTAGCGCTGTACCTGGAACAGGAGGTCCGCGGCCATCTTGTAGCGCACCGGATTGAGGGGCGAGAGCGTGATGGCATTTTGGAATGCTTGCAGGGCTTCATCGAATCGCTTCTGCGCCATGAGCATTTCGCCACGGACGACAAAGGTGTGCACGAAGTTCTTGTTGCGCGACTCAGCTTCGGCAAGATGCTTCGTGGCCAAGTCCAATTTCCCTTCGGCTATCGCGACGCGGGCGAGACCGACGGCGGGGCGCGCTGCGCGGGTTGCCTGCGTCAGTGCCGCGTACACCTTGGTTGCTTCGTCGAGACGTTTTTCCCGAAGGTGTGCCTTCGCCAACTCGTAGGCCTTCTCCGGATTCTTTGGGTTGTGAAAGACCTTGAATGCCGAACGAACTTTCGGCGCGATGTCACCCAGCGTGAACGGTTTGACGAGGATCTCGTCGACGCCGTTCTCGACGGCCAGCATCAGCTTTTCCTTGCTGACGTTGTCCATTGAAAGGCAGAACGGCCCGCGTTCGAGATCTGTGCGTTCACGAAGTTCGGTCAGTAGATCGAGTCCGCCCATCACGGGCATTTCCATGTCGCAGATGATGACAGCGCACTTCTTGACTTCGGTAAGGGTCTCGATTGCTTCATAGCCGTTGCTGACGCCACGAATTTTGGTGAACTGCAGTTTCTGTAACTGATGCGCGATGATCAGTCGAAGATCCTGCTGATCTTCGATAACCAAAACGGTCTCGTTCGTGTCAAGCTGGCTTGGCACAGGAATTTTGAACATTTTGCTGAGGTCGATCTGGTCAGCCATTGCCGCTTCCTTTACTGGTATCTGCCACGAATCACCGGAAATATTCAGTCGCCATGTTGTTTTCGGCGTTCACGGTGGGCACTTGATCCCTCGCAGCTCTTCGCGATGGCTGCGAACCCCTGTGGCATCGAGAGCGGTTGAAGCAACGAGTTGATCAGACTCCGAATTGCCGACGAATTTGTGAATCTGGAGCATTGGCGGGTAGTGGTAGGATTTTCGGAAAGTGACGCCGGCAACCGGCGGCGCACTTGGTCCCCCCCCAATCAACTCGCATCCGAATCCTCTTCCGTCAGGGATGGCTTTGGATTCTTCAGCGCAGGAGTCGTTGGCGTCATGAGTCAGACACAGAAAAGCGAAGCGCAACTTCTCTCCGCACTCCTGAAGGGCTGCCGCTTTCCGGACGAGCAGATCCTGCGCGGTGGCGGACTCGATAAAATCTCCAAGGCCTATGACGCGTTTCCGCAGACACAGGATGGAATTAAGCTTTGTCTTCTTTTGCCCAAGGGGCTGCCCCCGGCAGATGCATTGCGACTCGACGTTGGTCAGCTGGCGGCTCGGCGCGTGATCGTTCTTCGCGAACAGGGCAGCACATGGAGCAAGATGTGGCCTACAGTTGCGCCGGCGGTGTCCAGTGCGCCAGTGCCGCTGGTTTCTGGAACCCCTGCAAAAGGTGATGTGAGTATTGAGTTGCTCGAGGAAGAAGACTGAATTTGAACCGACACTTTTTTTTCAGGCGCGACGCTGCTTACCAGACGCGCTCGGCCGCATCGAGAAACTTCTGGTTCTCGCTTTCCTGACCAACTGTTACGCGCAGGCAGCCGTCGAGTCCACGCCCGCCAGAAACATCACGCACGAGCACACCTGCGTCGACCATCGCCTGATACGCTCGCTTTGCGGCGGACACATCCTGCCAGCGCAGCAGTATGAAGTTCGCGGATGATTCTACGACAGCAAAACCATGTTTCGACTTTGCGCCAACAGCGGCGAGACGACGCTGCATCTTGCCGCGTTCAGCTTGAGCGAGTGCGACGAGCTTGCGAAAGTGCTCTGTGGTTTCTGGATCTGTCAGCGCGACGTCGGCGGCGATTGCTGCGAATTGGTTGATCATGAACGGCAGTCGCAGCTTGCGAAGCTCCGCAATCAGCGTCCGTGGTCCAATCAGATATCCGAGTCGCACGCCCGCCGCGCCCATTGTTTTGGAGAACGTGCGCAGCAACACCAAGTTGTGAAAATCGCGCAGCAGCTCCGTGTACGGCTCCGCTGAAAACTCAACATACGCTTCGTCTGCGAAGAACAGCACATCGGGGTGCGTCGTCAAAAGCGCGCGCAACTCACGCACCGGGAGAACGTTGCCAACTGGATTGTTCGGCGATGCAAAGACGACGATCGAGCCAGGAACCAGAGGCGGCAGCTGGCGAACATCGTATTGCATGTTCTTGTCGAGGTTCCACAACTCGTAGGGAATTCCCTCGTAGTGGCAGTGCGACTCGTAGAGCGCAAATGACGGCCGCGCGATCACGACTTTACCGCTCATCCGTCGCGTGAACGTACTGAGCAACAGCGCGATCAGATAGTTGGATCCAGGTCCGAGAAGGACCGACCCGGGATTGACCCCGCAGTGTCGAGCGACACTCGCCGTGAGCTCGTCGTTATACGCCGATGGATAGCGATTCCATGCGGTCGTGCTGAGGCGTTTGAGTACTTTGTCCTTGAGTGCCTGTGGCCAGTCGAAGGGGCTCTCGTTCTGGTCGAGTTTGACCGGACAGTCTGGTGTGTCGATCCGGTAGACGCGAGCATCGAGGAGTGACGGCGTCAGAAACTCGCGCAACCACTCCTGACCTGGCTGCGGCGGGTCGATGAGGTTCGGTGTCGACGCCGCTCGTGCGATTGGGTCGCGGGGTGGATTCATGGTGCTGCTGACTCCTGAGATTACCGAACTGTCCCGACCGGGGTGTGCCCGCGACGCTGTCCCAGCTGATGATAAAGCACGATCGAGACGGCGTTGGCAAGATTGAGCGAGCGCACGCCCGGATGAAACATCGGGATGCCGAAACATGCTTCCGGATGCCGCCTGAGCAGCTCCTCCGGGATTCCGGTGGTCTCCCGACCGAAGACGAGCAGCTCCGCAGTGGCCGGCATGACGTCGTACATCTGCGTCACGTGCTTTTCGATGAAGGCAACTCGGCCGCGAAAGCGTTCGAGCAGGGGTTCGATGGAATCGTGGATTTCGAGATCGAGAAACGGCCAGTAATCGAGTCCAGCGCGACGGAGATTGCGATCGCTGGTGTCGAAGCCGAGTGGACGGATGAGATGCAGGCGACACTGAGTGCCGGCCACGAGGCGCCCGATGCTTCCCGTGTTCTGGGGGATCTCAGGTTGATAGAGGCATATCTCGGGGTGACCAGCCAGCATGCGTGTTCACGATTCACGCGGTGGGTTCGAACTCGCGGATTTTGAGCTCGACGATGAATTCTTCTTCAGCTCGTTCCTTGAGCCGGCTGCCGCAGCACGTAGCCATGTGCGCCGGATGCCGACCAGGGATATAGCATTCACGGCAAAGTGCGCGATTATCGGACCAATGAGTGAGCCAGTGTTCTCGTAGAGAAGTCCGAGCACGATACCTGCGACAACGGTCCACAGTGTCCACGCGCTGATCCGACGATCCGGGCCGATGTGCAGGAGTCCAAACACGAGGCTTGTTGCAAAGACCCCGAGCAGCGGCTGAATGGCACCGCGGAAGAGAAGCTCCTCGCCCATTGCGGAAATGAATGCGAGCCAGACGAGTGCCGGTGTGGACGTGCGTCCGAAGATTTGCAGGATGAAGCCGCGCAGCTGCCGCCACGAGGTAAACCACGCCTCAAGCGACTGGCTCATGAGGAGCAATGCAGCGGCTGCAATGAGCGGGGCAACGACCGACGCCAGAATTTCATCAGTAGTCGTCGGAAGTCGAAACGCCGTCTCAATGCTCTTCCAACCGAAGACCATCACCGCCGCGCCAACCGCAGCGAGAGCCAGATAGGGCAGCGTGAAGGTCAGGACGATCGAACGCGGTTGCCCCTCGGGCTTCGCCGAATCATCGCTGGATTTATGATCGTTCATGGTTGGTCCTTCCATGGTGGTTGTTCCATGGTGAGTGTCTTGTCGGGATTTTCTCAGTCCCTGGCAATGACGAGTCCGCGGGCGACGAGATGATCCAGCATGGTCGTGTCGACGTTGCCACTGCCGGTCAGTTTGAGGACGCGCAGAGCGCCGAGTCCAGCAAGGTGTCGCATTTCCTGCCCGCCCGCAAGTCCAGGGTTGTTCCCAAGATCGAGTTCAGTAAGGTTTTCGAGACCAGCGAGTGCGCTCAGGTTTGTGAGTTGGCGACCCGGCAGACGAAGACTCTGGCGTTTGATGAGCGCGACGTTTGCTGCGGCGCATGAGCCGGACATTATGTTGTGCCGAATCGCCGCCACCGTGCGCTCCTCCTCTGGAGTCGGAGTCGTGCTTGTCGCAAGACACTGTTCAAGGAACGCGGTCGACTGAAATGATGGCCATTGCAGTTTCGCGCCAAACACAGTCGGTGTTGCCGTTCGGTCGTCTACGAAGCTCCGCCAATTGGTCGGCAGCGCAGTGATCCGGTTGTAGGCGATGCGCACCTCGCGGAGTTGTTCCAATTCGGTCAACGGAGTCACGTCGGTCAGGAGGTTCCCGGAGACGTCGAGTGATTCGAGATTAGTTGCAGCGCGAAGGAGTGTGAGGTCGCGAAGCATCGCGTCGGCGAGGTTCAGGCTCGTCACAACCGCAAGTTGGTCGGCGGCGTCCGCACAGTCCTGAGCACCGAGTCGTAGCTTGATTGCATGAGCGGCGTGTTGTCTCGCGAGTGGAGTCTCCGCATCCGTGCAGGCTCTGAGAAAGTCCGCGCGAGCGCCGCCGGGCGTGTCGCCCACGACAAGTTCGCCAGCATTTGCATCGGCTTTCGGTTGCGCAACGTTCGTTGACTCAACGCTTGACGTCGCTGCGCCATCGGTCAGCTCCCCGCGATGAGCTCCACCCGCGCAGTTGACGCTGGCCCTCGGATCCGTCAGCTGAACGCCGGAAACGTCCTCTGCCCAGCAGATGATGTCCGAAACCATGGTGACAAAACCACCGCGTCCACAACTGACGCCCACCCCTCGAGAAATGATTCCGGCGAGCAGCGGACGTGCGGACTGAGGAGTTTCGTCGGTTGTCGCCAGCGTCGAAGGGGGAAGCAGAAATGCTCCACCGCCGCTGTCGCCAAGACAACCATCGCGACCACTGCCGCCGACGATTGCTTCCTGTGCGTGAACCATTGTTGCCGTCGTTGTTGCAACAAACTTGAGACCGCGTGCGTTGTTCTCGCGGGTGCCGAACCCAACGAGTTGCCAGTTGCCGACGTCGGGTTTCGCTCGGTCGAAATCAGCAAGCCATTGCAACGCGGTTGCAGTGGTTGCCGTAGGAGTCTGCTTGAGGAACTCATCGGCGGGGGTTTCGAGAACCAGCACAGCAGCATCAGCATTGCCGCGCGGAGCGCGACGAAAGTCTGGGTGGAGGTGAACGCGCTCCACGCGAGTCAACGGTTCTTGCTGAGCTGCGACGAACCCACTGTCGTCGCCATTTCCCGGGTAGATCATGATTTCGTCAGGCGATCTTCCTGTGCGAAGATCCGGTCCCGAGCCAACAACGAAGTCTTCCAGGCAGTGCGCAGCGGTCAGGACGACGCGCGGGTGCACGAGAGTGCCGCTGCAGCGAATCTCAAGTTTGCCGGCCAAAGGGTCAGCATCATTCACGGTTGCACGCTCGATTCGCCATGCGATCGCAACCGACTCGGAGTGCTCGCCGGGGGCAGCCGGCACTCCGCCGAAGATACGAAGATCGGATGCGTCG
>Ga0169931_10009721_pt1 | contig 13831 bp, 12 predicted proteins | sample Kivu_15m_20L_FD_129675 | JGI IMG/M metagenome (GOLD analysis project Ga0169931, IMG submission 129675) | Freshwater microbial communities from Lake Kivu, Western Province, Rwanda to study Microbial Dark Matter (Phase II) - Kivu_15m_20L... | ecosystem: Environmental > Aquatic > Freshwater > Lake...
CCGGTTCCGTTTCGGCCTTTTCATCCAACGCCCCAAGGTTCGATGGCAACGCCCAGGCTCTAGCCAAATTGGAATGGCCACTCCACAAATAATTTAGCCGGGAAATGGTCCACTTTAATCTAGGCGGATCAACCCGAAATCATGGAGCTCGCTGCGACGTGCCTTTCATTAAATACAAATGGTGGCCAGCAACCAGCCACGACCGGAAATCAAAGCGCCCCAATTTACCTACCCTCTGCACCCAGACAAGTCAAATGAACTCCTCGGGAAAAGTGAAAGATTGGAGGATTTAAAGGAAGTTGATGGCATTTCCCGGCCAGACAAACTTCGCAAGGTAATGTCCCGGCCTCTCAGTGGTTAAGAATGAGTCTGATTCCCTGCCTCCGGAAGCCCCCATGGCACCTTCCGACCCAACCTTTTTTGCATGGCAATGACCTACCTAAGCGGTTCCAAGCCTCGTTGCTTTGAATGGCCTCAAACCAGCATCCATCACCTGAAATAAGCCAACGCATTGAGGGTGGAAGCATCGGCCATTGATTAAAAATCCAAGCTCCTTTCAGGTTTCAGGCGTAACATGAATTGGTGATTTGCGCGACGGGTTTCGCCGGCTAAAGGCCGGTTCCAATCTGTGTTCCGTCGCTCAGGGAAGAATCTCCACTGGCCTTATTTGGCTCCAGCCGGAACCTGTTTCCGCTGGAAATCCGTGATGGCTTCCGCGGGGGATTGAACATGAGAACCAATTGGTTGGCTCGAATGGGTGGCCTGGGGTTGCTGGCAGTTGCCGGTTACCTGGGATGGGCCGGCCTGGGCCAGGTGAATGCCCAGGGCCCCGGTATGGGTATGCCCAAAGGCGGCATGGGTGGAATGGGCATGGGCGGAATGGGTATGCACAAGGGCGGCATGGGAATGGGACAAGGCATGTCCAAAGGCGGGATGGGTATGGGCGGGATGGGCGGCTGTGGAATGGGTATGCACAAAGGTGGAATGGGTATGAGTGGCATGGGTATGCATCCAGGTGGAATGGGTATGGGCGGGATGGGCAATCCCGTGATGGGTATGCATCCGAGCGGGATGGGAATGAGTGGCATGAGGCCACAGCCTCCCGGAATGGGGTCTGGCCAGATTGGTATGCCCCAACCGATAGGCACCAGTGGCTTGGCCACCCTGCGATCCGGTTCTAATTTAAGCACTTCCAATAGCCAGAATGGCGCACGTTCAAAAAAAGATATCTTGAACGACAACCAGGTCCAGCGCGCCCTGCAGGAACGGGCCAAGGCCATTCAGGCTCAAAAGGACCGCAAGCTGGCTGATAACGAGGCCATCAACAAATAAAACCATTCGCAAGGTTGGAAATACAACAGGCCGGCGATCCCCAACGGGTCACCGGCTTGTTTCATTCCCCAAGCTTGTCCAGATTGGGCGGTCCCTGAAACCGCCTGCGCTGCCAGCCAAACCAGGTGATCCGCAGCACCACCACAAAGGCCGCCAGCAAATATCCGGCCTCCTCGTTGGGCGGCGCCGTCCCCAGCACCACCAGCAATCCGCACCCCGCGATCGCAACCACCGACAGCGGGTGGTACCACGCTCCCAGCTTCCAGGGCCCCCAGGTCACATGGCGGTGGACAATCAGGCCGGCCACCGTGGGCATTGCGTACGAGATATACAAAAAGATTGTTGTCACCAGCGTGATGGTGGCATACACCGGGGTGTGCCAGGTGAAGGCCAGCGAGCAAACTGTCAGCACCCAGATGGCCGGCCCCGGCACACCATGAGTGTCCACCTTTTTCAACCAGCCTGAGGCGGGCAGGCCCCCGTCCCGCGCGAAAGCGTATACCATGCGCGAGGCCGAGGTCACCGTGGCCAGCCCGCACAGGTACTGCGCCAGCGCGATGCCTGCCACCATCACCCGCCCCTGCCAACCCGGCAAATCGGCGAATAGCGTGTTGAAAAAAGCCCCAGACCCGGCCTTCGCCGCCTGCTCCATGTCGGGGATGGCCAGCACCGCCGCGCACAGCATGATCCACCCGAACACCCCCGACACAATCACCGAACGCACGATCCCCCGCGGCACCTGCCGCGACGCGCCAATGGTCTCCTCGGCGGTGTGGGCCGAGGCGTCGAACCCGGTGATGGTATACAGTGGCAGCAGCAACCCCAGGCAAAACAGCCAGGGGATGTTTTCGGTCCGCGGCCAGACCGGCCCGGCGTCCCCCTCGGCCACCGCCGCCGGCATGCCGCTGTGGTTGCTGAATTGGACCAGCCTCGCGAAATCCCAGCTATCCACAGAGCTCACCAGGCAGACAGTCAACACCACCGAAACCAGCAAGATCCACCAACCGCTGAAATCGGTCAGCTTGATGGTCAACCCGGGTGCCCGGTGGTTCAGCAACGCCTGGCTCATGGTGATCGCCCCCACGCTGAGGTGCTGCACCCAATCAGGCGGCCGCTTGAAGGCCGGGTCCAGCGCACCCAAAGCCCCCACCACAAACTCGTAAAACCCCACATTGATGGCCGCCAACACCGTCACCAAACCCACCAGGTTGAACCAGGCGGTGGCCCATCCCCATCCCCTACCGCCCAGGATGCTCGACCAATGGTACAGGCCACCCGCGGTGGGGAAGGCCGATGCCACCTGCCCCATCGTCAGCGCCACCGACAACGCGATCAGCCCGCCCACAGGCCAGCCAATGCCGATAGAGGCCCCGCCTGTCGCGCACAACGCCAGATGGAACGAGCTGATGCCCCCCGCCAAAATGCAAATGATCGAGAAACTGATGGCGAAGTTGGAGAAGCCGCTCATGCGCCTGAGCAGCTCCTGCTTGTAGCCCATCCGCTCCAGCGTGCGGATGTCGTCAGCCGCGTCCGCCTCGGAGGCCTGGCTGTTCTCAGGAAAGTTCATCAACAGGCTCCGCGGGCAACGCATCAGGATGGTGAAACTGTTCCTTCACGCGCACACCGCCGGCACCCAGCGCGCGCATGCGTCCACACAGGGCCAGGATGCGCTCGACCGCCTCGGCAGGCCGCACCCCAGCCGCGTGGATGTTCGAGATAAGGTTCCGCTCGGCATCCGTATGGCCGGCTCGTGGCCTGTAAGCCAGGTAAGCCGACAGGCTCTCCGCCGTGGCCAGCCCGGGCCGCTCACCCACCAGCAGCACCGCCAGCGTGGGCTGAAGCAGTTCCCCCACCGGGTTGAGGATGCCCACCCGGCACTGTCGCACCACGAACGGCTGGCCCAGCCCCCATCCCCACGCCTTGGCTTTTTCCATCAGCATGGGCATCAGCACCGGCACTTGCCTGACCACCGCCGTCGCCGACAACCCGTCCCCCACCACGATTTGCATCTCGGGGGCGACCGGACAGCGCTGCCGCATTCGCGCAACAGACTCCTCATCCAATCGCCGGCCCAGGTCTGGCCGCAGCAGGTACTCCGCCCGGTCCCTCGCCTGGGACCGCACCTCAAACAAACCGTATTGCTCGACCAGGGGCCCCAGGTCCGATTCCAAATCCAGTTCCCGATGCACCGCGTCAATGGCCGCGGCGTGGTCCACCCGCAGCGCCAACTGCGTGCCGGTCCGGTAGCAGGGCCCAGCGGCACCTTTCAGAAGACGGGCGGGCCCCCGCGCCAGCAATCGCTGCAGGAGTTGGTCGGGCTGGATCTCGGATGACATGGGGCTAGCCAGCGGGTGGCAAGGTGTTCGGTGTCACTCGCTACTCTAACCGCGCCGCCACCCCGTGCACACACCCGAGGCGACTGACTCGGAAAAATGCTTCCGGCACAGGGGCACATACCGGTTGTTGCCACCAATCTCCACCTGGGCCCCCTCGCGCTCCACCATGCCGTTGCCGTCCACCCGTACCACCATGGTGGCCTTCCGCCCGCACACGCAGATGGTCTTCAGTTCGCTCAGGGTGTCGGCCCAGGCCAGCAGGGCCGCGCTGCCGGGAAACAGGTCCCCCCGGAAATCGGTCCTCAGCCCGTAACACATCACAGGGATATTGGACCCATCCACCACCCGCGCAAGCTGCCGCACCTGGTCCTGACTCAAAAACTGCGCCTCATCAATCAGCACGCAGTCCGGCGCGGGCCGTGAACCGGTGCAGACCGACCAGAAATCGGTCCCCGGCCCGTACCCGATCGCATCCTTGCCGATGCCGATGCGGGAACTGATCCGCATGCCCTTGCCAGGCTCCACCGGGTCGGCCAGCGTGAACAGCAGCGTGGTCATGCCCCGCTCATCGTAATTGTGGGCCGCCTGCAGCAGGGAAGTCGATTTCCCCGCGTTCATCGTGGAGTAATAGAAGAACAGCTTGGCCATAACCCAGGTCGCCCCCGCCAAATATCGATGCCTATCCCCTAGCAGCAGGACACTCCCCAGCCTGCCTCGGTTTCCCCGCACCGTTACACCAGCCTGCCCAGCTTAACATTTGGCGCCCTGTTTCACGCCAAATCCGCCACCAGCAAAAATTTCGGCACCGTCCTGCGAATGCAAGGGTGGGCGAACCCGAAACTGTGGAGGAACCACCATGGACGGCATGCACGAAGGCTATCACACCGAAGATTGGCAAAACGGCTGGGAAGCTTTCCCCTCCGAACCCGCCCGCCCCGAGGCGGACCCCTGGGAAGGATCCTTCCTTCCCCTCACCCACCACGCCCGCAAGCGCATGCAGCAACGCCGCATCGACCTCGACATGGTGGAACTGGTGATCCAGTTCGGCCGCGAAGTCTGCACCCGCGGCGCTCTGATCTTCGCCATCGGCCGCAACGAGATCGCCACCGCCGCCAAAAGCGGCAACAACCTCCAGCACCTCGACGGCGTCCATGTCGTCACCAGCCACGACGACGGCTCCGTCCTCACCGTCTACCGCAATCGGGACCTGGGCAACCTGAAAACCAACCTGGGCTTCGGCAAACGCTGGCGGCAGAAGAAATGGGGAAAAAATGCCCCTCCTTGTCTTAGAACGCTGTAGGCGTTCTGCCCTTAGCCCAGCCCATCGGGCTGGGGTCAGAGCCGTTCTCACCCTTTCCGGATCACTCAATCCCAAACATACCGTTCATCAAAATCCACACCGTTTTTGGCAAGAAGATGCCGAAATTCCTCTTGAAACGTTACTGCCGCGTGACGGACTTTCTGATTGCCAATATAAGCCGCCACCGCATCGGCATGCGATGAACTGACCGAAAAAATGCCGTATCCTTTTTGCCAATAAAAATCGGTGGAACCTGGGTCCTTTTCTTTAACCCACTTGGAGGACAACTTCTTCACCTCCTCCACGACCACCGCGATCGATTGGGTTCTTCCCAACCCGAACAGCAAATGAACATGATCAGCCATGCCACCCACACGCATCGGAACACAACCCAAATCCTGGAGAGTACCTGCCAAAAAATCATGCAGGTCTATTTTCATCTACTCAGGAATGGAAGCTGCCCGGTTTTTTGTGCTGAAAACCAAATGGACCAAGATCCTTGCCAATGACTGGGGCATGTTCCTTCCTCGGCGGGGCTATCAAACCTATTCCGTTTCGCCATCCGAATCAAACACCCAGCCCGTTGGGCTGGGCTAAGGACAGAACGCCTTCAGCGTTCCAAGCCGGCCCCCCCGCTTCCCCCCACCCCCCTTATCGATTACATTCATGAAAACTTTCCCCAGGAGCTCTCCCATGCCCCGCAATGCCCGCAACACCTCCCGCCGCAGTTTCCTGCAGGCGGGCACCCTGTTTTCGCTGTCCACCCTCACCTACCGCGGCGCCTTTGCCGCCGACACGCCGCCCAGCGAGCGTGTCCGCGTCGGCCTCATCGGCGTCGGCGGCCAGGGCAAGGGCAACCTGAAGGCGTTGCTCAAGAACGCTGTCGCCGTCTGCGATGTCGACAGCAAGCGCCTGGCCGAGGCCGCCTCCATCGTCGAGAAAGCAAACGGCACCGCCCCCTTCCAGGCGGTCGACTACCGCACCCTGCTTGATCGCAAGGATATCGACGCCGTCCTCATCACCACGCCCGATCACTGGCACGCCCTGCAAACGGTCAACGCCTGCCAGGCCGGCAAGGATGTCTACTGCGAGAAACCCCTCACACTCACCATTGCCGAGGGCCGGGCCATGGTGAACGCGGCCCGCAAAAATAACCGCGTGGTGCAGACTGGCAGCCAGCAGCGCAGCGCCAAGGAATTCCGCACCGCCTGCGAGCTGGTCCGCGGTGGGGCCATCGGCAAGGTGAAAAATGTCCTGGTCGGCCTGCCCGGGGTCAACTTCAAGCCCCCCGGCGTGCCCGACAGCGCCCCGCCCGCCGAGCTGAATTACGACCTCTGGCTCGGGCCGGCCCCACAGCGGCCCTATAACGAGAAGCGGGTCCATTACCTCTTCCGCTTCTTCTGGGATTATTCCGGCGGTCAGCAGACCAACTTTGGCGCCCACCACCTCGACATCGCCCAGTGGGGCCTCGACATGGATAACAGTGGCCCGGTCTCCGCCGAGGCCAAGGCGCGCTTCAACAAGGAAGGCTGGTACGAGGTCCCCGAATGGACGGAGATCACTTACCGCTACGCTAGCGGCGTCACCATGGTCTGCGGCCAGGGGCAACCCGGCGGCACCACCTTCGAAGGCGACAAGGGCGTCATCCATGTCAACCGTGGCAAGCTGGAGGTGCGGATCAACGGCGAGAAAGTCGCGCCCGCCAACTTCCCCAAGGTGGATGTGTTGCTCTACGCCAGCGACAACCATCACAAGAACTGGCTTGACTGCATCAAGACCCGCGCCAAGCCGATTTGCGATGTCGAGATCGGCCACCGCTCCGCCACGGTCTGCCACATGGGCAATATCGCGGTCCGTACCGGGCAGCCCATCGCCTGGGATCCGGAAAAGGAGCAGATCATCAACAACCCCGATGCCGCCAAAATGGTGGAAAAGGCCTACCGAGCCCCATGGAAACTGGGCTAATCCCCAAACGTTCCAGTCCTTCCTTCCGCCTGAACCGCCGTTCCGTGACGGCGGTTTTTGCGTTTTAATGGAAGTCTCCCGCCAACGGAGCCCTCCCCATGCCCACGCTGCCCGCCTGGGTGCTTGCCAGCGCCATCCTCAGCGCTGCCGACACCCCGATTTCCTACACCCGCGACATCCGACCCATCCTGTCGGAAAACTGTTTCTATTGCCACGGGCAGGATCCCAACCAGCGGAAGGCCGACATCCGCCTCGACACACTCCAGGGGCAAAAGGATTCCGGCGCCATCACCTCGGGCAAGCCTTCCGAAAGCTCGCTGATTGACCGCATCCAATCAGGCGATGCCAGCAAGCTGATGCCCCCGCCCAAATCGAACCGCAAGCTTAGTGCCGAACAGAAAAAACTGCTCGAACGCTGGATCGCCGAAGGCGCCCGGTTCGAGGACCACTGGGCCTTCGTACCGCCCGCCCGGCCCCCGGTGCCCGAGGTCCCTGGCATCACCCACCCGGTCGATCGTTTTCTGGCCGCGGCCCAAAAAGCCAAGGGCCTCCAACCAAATCCCGAGGCCGACCGCCGTACCCTCATCCGCCGGCTCACCCTCGACCTCACCGGCCTGCCCCCCACCCCGGCCGAAGTGGAGGCTTTTGCTGGCGACACAAACCCCAAGGCTTACGACAAGCTGGTCGATCGCCTCATGGACAGCCCGCACTATGGCGAACGCCAGGCGCTCGCCTGGCTCGATGCCGCCCGCTACGCCGACAGCAACGGCTTCCAGCAGGATGGTGACACCTTCCAGTGGGTCTGGCGTGACTGGGTCGTCCGGGCCCTCAACGACAACATGCCCTTCGACCGGTTCTCCACCGAGCAGCTCGCCGGCGACCTGCTGCCAGGCGCCACGCCCGAGCAGAAGGTGGCCAGCGCCTTCAACCGCAACCACCTGGTCAATGGCGAGGGCGGCGCCATTCCCGATGAGCAGCGCTTCGTGATCTATTTCGACCGCATGGATGTCACCGCCACCAACTGGCTCGGTCTCACCCTGGCCTGCGCCCAGTGCCACGACCACAAATACGACCCGATCACCACGCGCGACTACTACAGCCTCATGGCTGGCTTCAACCAGCTATCCGAATCGGGCCTTGCCGGCTTCCAGTCATCCAAGACCCGCGTCTCCCCACCCTTCATCGAATTCCCCTTGCCCGGCCAAAAAGAAAAAATAGCCAATCTGGAAAAGGAAGCCGGTGACCTTGCCAGCCAGTTCGAGAAGCGCAAGTCGGAATGGGAACAAAAGACATCCGCCGATAACCAATTTCCCGACAAGGCCATCCGCGACCAGATCCTTTCCCGCGCGCAGGACAAACCCCTGAAGGAGATCCCCGAGAACAAGCGAAAGGAAGAGGAAAAGAAACGGGCCGACCGCGAGAAGGCCATCCGCGATCACTTCGAGCAAAAGGTCGCCGCCGATCTTGCCGGCAAGCTGAAGGCTGCCCGAGACCGGATCAACGCCTTCAAGAATGATGAGCTGCCCAAGGTCATGGTCATGGCCGATGACAAGCCCCGCGATACCTTCATCCTCAATCGGGGCGAATACCTGAAACCCGGCGACAAGGTCACCTTCGGCACACCCGGTTTCCTGCCGCCTCTGCCCAAGGATGCCCCCAGGAATCGCCTCGGCTTCGCCCGCTGGCTGTTCGCCCCCGAAAACCCGCTCACCGCCCGCGTCGCCGTCAACCGCCTGTGGCAAAATCTGTTTGGTGCCGGCCTCGTCCGCACCGCCGAGGATTTCGGCGTGCAGGGCGAGCTGCCCACCCACCCCGGCCTGCTCGATTGGCTGGCCGTCGAGTTCCGCGAAAACGGCTGGGACATGAAGAAAATCAACCGCTTGTTGCTGACCAGCGCCACCTACAAACGCTCCGCCAAGGTGGCGCGTGAGCAACTTGCGCTCGACCCTGAAAATCGGCTGCTCGCTCGTTTTCCGCGCGTGCGCCTGCCCGCCATGGTGCTGCGCGATGTCGCCCTGGCCACCAGTGGCCTGCTCGACCGCCGCGTCGGCGGCAAACCGGTCTACCCCTACCAGCCCACCGGCATCTGGGACACCCTCGCCATCACCAAGGAGCGCGATTTCACCTACCCGGCCAGCAGCGGCACAGACCTCTACCGCCGCAGCCTCTACACCTTCTGGCGCCGCACGGTCGGCCCCGCCAACATGTTCGATGCCTCCAGCCGTCAGGCCTGCCGCGTGCGCGCCGGCACCACCAACACCCCGCTGCACGCCCTCACCACACTCAACGATGCCACCTGGAACGAGGCCGCGCGGGTGCTGGCCGCCAACCTGCTGCGCGAGCTGCCGGATGACCCGGCGCGACAGGATCGCCTTTTTGAAAGGGTGCTGGCCCGCAAACCCGCCCCGGCCGAGAAGGCCGCCCTGGGCAAAATGCTGCAAAGCCAGATGGCCCATTTCACCGCCGATCCAGCGGCCGCCAAAAAAGCCACCAGCGCCGGGTCAGCCCCACGCGATGAAAAGCTCGATCCCGCCCGCTGGGCCGCCTGGACCCAAATCTGCCTGGCCATCTACAACCTCGATGAAGCCCTGACCCGGGAGTGATGCCGTGAGCAACCCCATGCGTGAACAGTCCGACCGCATCAACCGCCGCGCCTTCTTCGGCCGGTCGGCCACCGGTCTCGGCACCGCCGCGCTGGCCACCCTGCTGGGCCGTGACGCCCAGGCGGGAACGGTCCCCGGCGTGGGCGGTTACCCCCACTTCGCACCCAAAGCCAAGCGGGTAGTCTACCTGTGGCAGGGGGGCGCCCCCACCCATGTGGACCTGTTCGATCCCAAACCGGTCATGGTCCAGATGGCCGGCAAGGAAATCCCTGAAAGCGTTCGCGGCGCCACCCGCCTCTCCACCATGACCGCCGGCTACAAGAAATACACGGTAGTCCCCGCCATCAAGCCGTTCAGGAAATACGGCAAATCCGGACTCGAGATCACCAGCATGATGCCCCACATCGGCTCCATCGCCGATGACATCACGCTGGTCCGCTCCCTGAACACCGAGGCGGTCAACCATGCCCCCGGCGTCACCTTCTTCCTCACCGGCGCGCAGGTCCCCGGCCGCCCCAGCCTGGGTGCATGGCTCACCTACGGGCTCGGCTGCGAGACGGACAACCTTCCCGCCTTTGTGGTGATGACCAGCTCCGACCAGGGCAAAACCTGCGGCCAGCTCTTCTTCGACTACTACTGGGGCTCGGGCTTCCTGCCCACCCGCTACCAGGGGGTCCGCTTCCGCGGTGCCGGCGACCCCGTGCCATACCTCACCAACCCCGAGGGTGTCAGCCGCTCCGCGCGCGAGAAGCTGCTCGAGGGCATCGCCGAACTCAACCGGGCCCACCTGGCCGACTATGGCGACCCCGAGATCGACACCCGCATCAGCCAGTACGAGATGGCCTTCCGCATGCAGTCCAGCGTGCCCGACCTGCTTGACTTCTCCAATGAACCCAAACATATCCTCGACATGTACGGGCCTCAGGTGCACGAGCCGGGCAGCTTCGCCCGCCACTGCCTCATCACCCGCCGGTTGCTAGAGGGCGGCACCCGCTATGTGCAACTGATGCACTCAGGCTGGGATCAGCACTCCAACCTGTTCACCCAACTGGAAAAGCAGTGCGAGGACACCGACCAGCCCTCCGCCGCCCTAGTGAAGGACCTGAAGCAGCGCGGCATGCTCGACGACACGCTGGTGGTCTGGGGTGGCGAGTTCGGCCGCACGCCGTTTGGTCAGGGGCCCGAGGGCAAGCCCAACGGCCGCGATCACTTCGGCCGCGCCTTCAGCCTGTGGATGGCCGGCGGCGGTGTGAAGGGCGGCCTTGTCCACGGCGCCACCGATGACTTCGCCTGGAACATCACCCGCGACCCGGTCCACGTGCACGACCACCAGGCCACCATCCTGTACCTGTGCGGCATCGACCACGAGCGCATGACCTACCGCTACCAGGGCCGCCAATTCCGCCTCACCGACATCCACGGCAAGGTGGTGCGGGGCATCTTGGCCTGATCAAACGGAAACGCTGGCGGCCCTCTACTAACTAAAACCGCAACTCCAGCCCCGCCGACACACCCTGGATCCAGATGTCCGAAGTCTGCACTCCCGGAAGCGATGGTCGCCCCAGGCTCTTGTCCGGATCCAGCGAAAGTGTCGAATCGATCTGGCTACCCGGCCGGGCCACGCCGGTCCAGTAGATGAAGGTGTAGCCCGCGGTGACCGTGATGTGCCGGGTCACCTGGTACCCCAGCCTCAGCCCCACCTCGGGCACGAAGCTCAGGGTTTGTTTCTCGTACTCCCCCATGTTGGTCTGCTGGGCCAACAATCCACCCGACTTGGTGTAGTACTCCCCGCCGGCATACAGGTAGGTGGTGCTGCCATCGATATTCACCTGGCTGCTGGTGCCGCCCAGCCCCAGCAGCACCTTCGCATCCACCATCCAGCGCCCTCGGCGGTGGTTGACGCCCAGCCCGATCTGCCCGCCGTTGAAGAAGTTGGTGGTGTTGATGGCGTCACCGATGTAATAACCCAGGAGACCGTCCGGCCGGGTGATGAATTCATACACCCCCAACCCCTCGTTGAATCCCATGTTTCGGTACCCGCCGATCAGGTCGATCCGCCAGCCTTCTGAAGTCTGCAGGTTCCGCCGGAAATTCACATCCAGCCCGTAAAAGAGTTGGCAGGTCTCAACCGACACATTGCCTTCCATCACCCCCGGGTAGGTCACCAGCGCGGCGTTGGCCTCACCGGTTCCTGGATCCCGGAAGGGTCTCGAGACGATCGGTCCATCCGGCGACAGATAGGCCGTGTCGCCCCCGTACAGCGTGTAAAACGACCCATCCACCGCCCAGGTCTTCGCCTGATTCAAAAAGATACCGCTGTAAACCCGCAGGCCGGCCTGCATCCCCCCACCAATCGTGTCATCCCCATACAGAATGCGCGTACCCGGAGCGCCCAGCACGCCGGCCTCGTCCCTCGGTGTCCCCGCTGGTGACCCGGTTACCAGCGCCGGAAGCGATTGCCCGCTGATGCCCCAGCCCAGGGCCTCAATACCCACCCAAAACTTAAACGCAGGGTTCACTTCGTCGGTCAGGCTCGCCGCCTCATCCTGGGGCAAGGCGACAACCTCATCGGCCACCGGTGGTTGCGGGCCAGCCTCCTGCCCGCGGGCCAACAGAGCGGCACCCGCTATCAGCCAAAACACCACGGTTACCAACCGCCAATCCATGGTTCCCCTCCCCCGGGCCGGGTGGCATCCAGGCACACCTTCCCCCGGGACGGCAGATAGGGTTTTCCCTTCCTTCAAGGCAACCGCAAATTTCAGGCAATTTTTTTCTAAAAACGGCTCCCTGGCAAAAATCTTATCCCGGCCCGGCGAAGTATTGGTGCAGACCCGAAATCAACGTTCCAGAGGCCCAACCATGTCCGACCCAACCGTTGAAACAGCCAATCCCTTCGCCCACTGCAAACCCGGCAAGAAACCCGGCGATCGGGTGACCCGCGGAAAACTACCCAGGGTTTGGGACGGAACGCGCTGGCTATCCCCCAGGCACGCCATCGAGTCCGGAATCATCCAACCGGGAGAGATAGGCCAGCCCCTACCCGACGGAAAAACGGGGCACCTGAAGTCCTACGATGCCAGCTCCTGCCTGTTCAAAATCCCTGGCGGATGGGTGCTGGACCTGACCGATTCACGCTACGCCCGCTCGGACGAGAAGCCACTGTTTTTTGAGGATCTGGAAAAGGCCAAGGCCGAATTCTGGGAGGCCATCCACCAGGCTGTGACATCCGGGGAACTGGAACCATCCGACATCGGCCGCAAGGTCCACACCCGCAGCGTCTATTCCGAGGACGGCTGCGGGGAAAACTGGGAAACCGCCCGGGTGTACGATTGCCCCGGCTTTGCCGTCATCGATTACGGCTCCTTCCCCTGCACTTGCGATGTCCCTCGCTTCGAAATCCACGACGATGTCGATGCCGCGAAGAGCGCCCTCGAATCCTTCGTCGATGAACTGGAACGGAACGCCCAGGGCAACATCGATTACACATGGCGCGCCAGCGTCTGGAACGAGGGCGAGAAAAAGGTCTTCTACGGCGCATCCTGGCAAGAAGAAGATGATGATGATGATGATGATGATGATGAGGTAGGAGAAGACACCCAAGCGTAACCAAATGGCAAAGCGCTGGCCCGCAAGATCCGGTCTGAAATGAAACTCGCTGGCATCAGTTTGGCTACTTCGCCTTCCTGGCCTCCAGCGCTGCTTTTTTCTTGGCGGCCGCCTTGGCCCGTTTCTCCTTCTGTTTCTCCATCCACTGCTGCCGGCCACCGGCCAACCACTCCGCCTTCTTCTTCGCCAACTTGGCCTTCTGGGCCGCCTTGCGCTTTTCCAGGAGCTGCGCCGCCTTCAGCGCCTTTCGCTCCTTCTTGGCCGCCTCCACCCGGGCCTTTTTCTCCCGTTCGGCTTCCTGCAAGCGGGCTGCAAGGTCCTTGTCTTGGCCCTTCTGAAGCGCCCGCCATTTGGCGGCGGCTTGCCCATCCTCCGACTCGCTTCTTATCGACATGCTCTTTTTATCCCGATCAGGGAAGGAAGAAATCAAACGCTCGGGTGCACTGGATTCATGTTCCCGTATCCTATCCTCCAATGGTACCCCAATGGGCTGGAAAAACCGGCTACAATCCACTTCGGCTATAACCGCCTGCAGCTTTTTACAGTTGGCCCAAAGCATCAAAAGAGTAGATTGGTCCCATTTCCGTGGACAGTCAGTTAAGGATTTCCGAATCCGAAAACTTTGACGCCCCGTGTTCTTCACCACTGTTGTTTCGGGCCTCTTGTACTTGGTCAGAATCCGATTGTGC
>Ga0169931_10009722_pt1 | contig 13831 bp, 13 predicted proteins | sample Kivu_15m_20L_FD_129675 | JGI IMG/M metagenome (GOLD analysis project Ga0169931, IMG submission 129675) | Freshwater microbial communities from Lake Kivu, Western Province, Rwanda to study Microbial Dark Matter (Phase II) - Kivu_15m_20L... | ecosystem: Environmental > Aquatic > Freshwater > Lake...
ATTGGGGATTGGGGATTGGGGATTGGGGATTGGCCCAATCCCCAATCCCCAATCCCCAATCCCCAATCCCCAATCCCCAAAATAAGAAATACTATAATATAATTTAATTTATATTTATTTTTCTTTTGATTATTAGAAATTCATATCATAATTATAATCTTCGATTTCTGAATTGTTTTCATTATTCATCATAAAGGCACTATTATAATTATAATTAGATATCGACTCTTCATCGTTTTCGTTGTCAAAATCAAACTTTTCCATTGATTGTTTACGAATCTTAGTAGGGATATTATTATTCGCATTCTGCTCCACGTTAATATTAATGACAGTACTTGTTTTAAACCCATTATGCATTCCTGATCTGTCTTCTTCTTTGTTTCCTGATAATCGCAATTTCTTTTTACTCAAAATCACATTGGGTCTTTCATCATATTCCTTTCTCTTAAGCCCAATCATAGTCTGCTTTTTGGTATGATCTAATTCATCTTCAATTTTGTTATCGACATTTTCATGGATCTCTGTAGGATTATTAAAGTTTTGTAGAATTTCTTCCGAAAAAATTTGAAAGTTACTCCTTATTAAAGAGTGTTCTGGGGGAGGTAATAAAATTTTTGGAGTGTCTGGAATATTTGGCAAAGGAATATTATTCCCTTCCTTGACCATTTCTTTCAAAACATTTACCTCTATTTTTTTGCTGTGCATATTTGCTTGCTTCGATTTGACCACCATTCTAAATGATTTTGTAATTATTATTTTTACTTAACATCGTCTATGTTTATTTTATGTCTTTCTGCAAGGGATGCACATTGCTTTGAGTCTGATAAAATTTCTAAAACGTAGGAATTCAAATATTCAGCTATGAAGTTTAAGGTATTTTTTTCATATTCTTCAATTCCTAACTTATGTAAAATGAATAAAATGATTACCTTCGTTTTCAATAAGACGACGAATCATTTGAATATCTTTAGGTGTATTTCCTTTATCTAATGTGTGCTTTGTCAAAATATTCATTTTTAATTTATATTATTTAATTTTATTTTCACTTTAAATACAAATTTTTCATAATTAAAAAGCTTATAAACGAACTATAAAATAATATAAGAAACTTTCCTTTAAAAAGACTAAATTAGAGGAGGTGGCATGTATAGATGTTGCTAATGTGCATGCAGCTAAATTTAGAAAAAATATGTTTGGTTTTAATTTGTAAGTATTTCCCATAAATATGCAATATTTCCATAATTTAATATACAATTATTAAAAAAATAAATTAGCCGAATTTTTTTCTTATCTATATTTTAAATTTAATTGTTTATCAAATTATAGTCATTATAATAACTAAAGTTTAAATACTTTTATTTTTTTGGAGCTCACCCATTAGATTGTCAACCAATTCAGAAATGACTGATTGGTTAGCTTTGAAATTGTTAACATAATTTTTCTCAATGCAAGATCTGACACAAGACTTAGCATCTTCGAGTTTATTAAAGGTCTTTGTACAGCTTTGGTAGCAATTTTCATAAGACCTTGACATCAAACCCGCGCTTGAGCCAAGATAGCTTTGGATAGGGATCATGAAGGCCACTACCGGGTTGATGCATTTGAGGTATGAGTCAAAGGCGGCATCGAATTCCTTTTCTTTTCCTTGTAATTTTGTAAATTTCAACTCGTTGTTTTGAAGCTCTGCTTTTCCATATTTTTCATATTCTTGTTGTTGCTTGGAGCAGGTTTCGGTTATTTTCTGTTGAAGCAAGTCTTGAAATTTTTCCAATTTCTCGTTGACTAAGATTGTAGAGGGGTTGTTGTTAAAACCTTCAGCGAATTCGTTAATTAATTTTTCTTGGAAGTTTAATAATTCTTGGTTGTTTTCCATTGTTTAATATCAAAAAAAATTTTAATTAATTTATATAATAAATTAATAAATATTTAAAAGTGTAATATTTAATGAGCTTATTGAGTTTGAATTTTAAATGCTAATTTCGTACAATTTTATTTCTATAAAAGATATAAATATTTCACTAATTTAATTAAACTAAAGTATAATTGTATTTATAAATGATTTATCATCTCGATTAATTCCTTATTCACCTTCTTCATTTCGTTACTTTCTGATTTTCTGTTTGAAGCAAATTCTTCAAATTTGTTGAGCGCATATCCTCTTATCCTTTCATCAAGGAACATCCTATCGGTAAAAGAAGATATATTCTTATTGAATTCTTTCGAATTCTTGATTTTTCTAGAACTTTCATCAAGCTTATCACAGAAGATCAAGATGACTGGATAAGAAGTTAACAAATCTCTTAGAAAAGTAGAAATTTCAGATTGGAATTCATCGCTATATAAAACATTCTGAAACATGTCAACTCTTTTTAAATTTTGAATGAATTTCTTTTTAATCTCATCCATTAGAACTTTATCCTCTACTACTCTTCTAAGATAATCCTGCACTATCTGATATTTTATTTCGATTGCTCTTTCTTTCTTTAAGGAAATTTCTGGATTTGTTTTAATTTCATTAAAACATTTAGAAAAATTTATTTTAGCTAAATTGTCAAATAGCATCTCTCCTACAAAATTCAAACAGGCCTTTTTCATTTCTTCGTAACTAATTCTTTCCTCGATTTTGCTGCTTAGATTGTCAAAAATATTCCATTTATTCCCAAAATGAAAAAACATAACAGAGCTTCCAAGGAGAGTCAATTTTTGTACAAAGCTCTTAGGAACAAAGTAATACTTTTTCCTAATTGAGTTCTGTGTGATATTCATTTTTGAATAATATATAATCTTAATTTTATCATAAAATAAATTAGTCTCAAATATTTATTATGAATGTTTTCCTTCATAGAAACATAAATTGAAATATTCCTTATTAATTTAAATTATTAATTGAGGTTTTCTTCTAAAGTAAGAAATTATTTTTAATTTTTGAAATAATCCTTTCCTGCAATCTCGTAAGCTGAATACTTTTGTTCGAAGAGATCCAAAGATCTATCGAAACTTTTATTTGAATATTCCAAATTTTTTGCACAGTTTTTCCAACACTCATTGAAATTATCTTTTTTGAAACACACTTGAGAGCATTTGTTTAAGATGTAATTTTTAAATTTGCTGTTTCTGTAATTGTGGACGTCCTTGATTTGGGGACTTGTGAATTTAAAATCTTCAATGATCTTCATTATAGTTTCGTTGGTGTTAGGGGGGTCTCTAATGTTGATCTTCCATCTGTCTTCGATCTGTCTCATTAAAATAAATTATATAAATATTTTATTTCATTATTATTTGAATATTTAAAAATATAGAAAATAATTTATATGTTTATAATTCTGTTTAGGTTTAATTCAAAATAAAAATTTTAAATAAAAATTGAGTTTTTTCTCTTGAACAAATCAAACAAAATTAATTTGGATTCGATTCATCTTCAATGATGACATCCTTCTCATTAAGCTTGAAATAGTCTAAAATTTAAAATATCAAAAATATTTACAATTATTTTCAAAGCTTTTAAACTTTGCATAGAGATAATTATCTTCCTTTATCTTGCATTCTCTCCATTCATAGTGGGGATAAACATTCTTGAACTTAGCATATCCTGATTTTTTATAAATTATTCTTCTGCTTATTCTTGATATATCTTCAGTAGAGTCTAGTTTAAACAGAATAGTAACTGGCTCCTTTACAGAGGCATTTCTAATATAGCTATTCGAATACAAAGGATCGAATAATTTTATCTTTTCCTCAATTCCCGTCATCTTGTTAACCACAAAATAAGAAATCTGACTGGGATTCTTGAAATAAACAGAAAACTCCTCTAGGATGTTTGAATGAGATTTTAATCTTTTAATTATATGTTCAAGCAAATCGTTGATACACTGGGATGATTCTATTAATGTGTTAATCTTGAAATTTTGTGTTCTGGTAGTTCTACTTGATTCAACATCCTATTTAGTTTTAATAATAAAATTTAGTAAGCTTACCTTCTGATTATTAGTAAACATAAAATTTCTTATTATGTGTCTTTCTGGATAGGCTATTTCTACAGTCAAATTCTCCAATATTTTGATGAAATTATCATCATGTACGTAGTTAAATCCACAACCCGCACGAATCAAATCAGATATAAAAGGAAGATTGAAAAAGATGTCCTTGAACTTATCGAATGAAATTGAAGTCATATTTGTATTGTTCAGTTCTAAAGAATCTGCTTCTGCCTTTAAAATCGTCTCAGCGAGGGTCTCTTTTTTATCCGAGTTGTTTTTCCCGATGCTTCCGTAATTCTTAGAATGAGCTTCTTTGTTTTCGATCAGAATGTTATCACCGTATCCTTTTATCACTATCAAGTTTTTAGTCTTTCTAACATTATCAACGTCAAGATCGACTCGCATAAGGTTATAGGATTTCATTGAATTGCTTTTGGCCGTATCTTTATTAATACAAAGATACAATAAGTCGTTAGGAATTTTATTTAGATTGTATTGATTTTTCAAGTAGTTGGCAGTGATTGAGAGATTTCTCTTCACATTAAGGAATTTTTCTTCTTTCTTTTTGTAAAATTCCATGAATGTTTTGGAATCATGATCGTAACCATAGATAATATTCTCTAATTCGTCCACATTTTCGCTGTCAAGTACAAACGCGAATTTTCTATTGTTCAAATTTTCCTTATTAAGTATGTAATCTATCGATCTATCGACATCAGATTTAGTAAAGTAAACCATGTATCTCTTATATATGTTATATATCATTTCTTTTAGTTTACTAACTGAAATAGAATCTTCATTGTTAATCAAATAATTTTTCATTCTGCATACATCGAATATCAGCTTTAACTTATCATAAATAGTCACTGAAGAAGTGTCTGATAAAATTAAAGCACACATTATTTCTTCAAAAGAGGAATCATTTGTTTTAACCCATGATAGAATGCATTTAACAATATCCTCTCTATCTGCAAAAATATTTGTTAACATTTCTTCAACTCTGTCTAAGATAATTTCTGAATTTTCATTGACTAAGAATTTAAGTTTGTTGGTTTTGGATATTAAATAATTCTTTTTGAATTCTTCTACAAAGAATTTATTTGTGATCTGTAATTCATAGGTCAAAGCCTGCAAAAACTCTCCATTACTTTTAGCAAAACCTTTGGCTATTTCATCTGATATCTTTAATTTAGAAGCATCTACACCGTTGATCTCACAGTCGAGTTTAAAATCATAAAGATAATTAGGCTGGTTGAACAGGAAGTTGTAAAGATCACTGTCATGATCCTTGATTTTTTCATGTGAGCTTTTGAAAAGACAGACTTCAATTACTGACTTGTTGGTATTTCCAAACGATTCAAGCTTGAGTTTATAGGCTGACATAAAATCAAGTTTTCTAATTTCTGCATGATATTCGCCAAGAATGCTATTGTTATTCTCAGTGAAAAGGTAAATATTCATATATTTCGGGAAGATCGATGGGAACCCAACCATAATAACCTCGCTATTCTTTAAATTTACATATCCTTGAGTATCCTTGTAATCGATTCTTAATACTGCAGAGGGTGCTTTCATTTTCTGATAAAATTCCTGGATTCGAGTTGGTTTATTATCAAAATCTACATAGACATTTATACACTCTGGCTTGAACAAAATCGGGTTAACTGAATCATCAAATGCTAAGAAGTTAGTAACTGCGAAATGAAGGTAACTTTTATTCATCATAAGACTTAAGCTGGATTTTTGCTCTTCTCCTGGAGTAGAACTAGCCAATGCCGCATGTATACTATTAAGTTTAGTTCTTACTTCTTCTTCGTATGACTCGATGAATCTGCTTCCTAAATTTACATTTAATTTAGAGAGATATTTTTTATTTTCTTTTTCAACACTGTTGAAGAAATCAAAAAGCTTTTTCTGAATTTTGGCTCTCTTCCAGTCCCAAGATGTATTGGAATTGTACTCTACAAATTTTTCAAGTATGTTGGAATACTCATAATAGCTCTCCGAATTTTCTCTCACAAGTTCTAAGAATTTTTGGTTATTGAAAGATTTTTTAATTAAGTTGTCCAGAGTTTTCTCCATTTCTTTTACAGAAAGGCATTCCAATATTTTCTTCTCATTTAATTTTAATAAGGTTAATGGAACAGTGCAGATTACTCTTAGATATTCATATCTATCAGATGAGTTTGTTTTTAATGAAGCTTCGAAGATAATAATGTCAAGAAGTCTTAGGAATAATTCGGTTTGTAAGAAATCACAATAAAGTGTTGGAATCAATTTTGCAATGAAAAATTCAATTGGGAAATCCAATTCTGCGAATTTATTATAAATCTTTATATGATGATTCTGCATGATAAGTTTAGTAATAAGGACATATATTTTTGTGTAAGACAATTCACTTGAGAAAAGAGGATCTGATTGATAAAATAATTCTATTATTTGTGATAATCCAATAACAATCCAGAAGGTTTGGCTCTCATCCTTGAAGACGGAGTATAGTCGCTGTATTATTTTCAATAGTCCGAAGAAATAAACAAATCTTTTATTTTCACTATCTGATCCCTTTACAAATTTATCAGTTGTTATGTTTAATTCGCTCCAGAGGAAATATGCCTTGGTTATAAACTTTATTTGATTGAGATTAAGGCTGTCGGAGATTGGTGAAAGGAAATTTAGATCGATGTCAATAAGAGAAAAATTAATGTTGAATTGTGAGTGGCTATTCACAAGGTTTGCGAAGTATAAATAAATTTCTTTTTTCATATGATCTGTGTAGTTTTCTTTCTTTACCTCAAATGTATCAAATGCTATTCCATTTTCTTTTAGTAATCTCTCTTGCGTAATATCAACCAATTTTTCTATGTTTAAAATTTTTTCCCAGGCTAAATTACGTTTAGTAGGCGGTATTCCAGAATAATAAAGGAATTTTAATTCTTGGAATAGATTGGGTTTCTTTAATTTAAAGTCAAGTAATTCAGATTTTGTTGGATAAAGATTATCAAAATGGAATAAATCCGTTTTTGTTGATTTATCTAGTCCTTTGCTTGTTGAAGAAGCTTTTGTGAAATAAATTTCCCATTCAGATTTGGAGAAGCGCTCATAGAATTCGTTTCTTTTCATATTAACATAGAACTTTTTTATATTTTTAACATGCCTTGCATTAAAATCGGGTTCAAGATACTTCCAACGATCTGATTTAGTCCAATTTCCATTAATAAGATCACCAGCAAATTTCACACAATATTTTTCCAGTATCACATACAGCTTATTTCTTGACATATTATCATCAAGATTTACAGAATTTATATTGCAATTAAGTTGTGATCGTATTTGACTAGTTATTAATCTCCTTAGAACATTCAGTTCAAAAGATTCTAAGCTTACAAAATTATTATACATATCTCTAGGAATCTTCGGTAATTGCATTATGTACCTATTGAATATGTCATAGAATTTAAGATTGACTCCAGGATCGAGAGACCATGCTTTTAAATGAAGAATTCCATACACTGTTTTGTCATCACCTATATGAATAGGCTGAATGAATATATCAGCTTGGGGTTTGTTGAAGATTATGTTTTCAAAATTAATTATAGAATTCAACTTCAAGGTTGATTGTTTTCCATTGAAAGAAATTTCTATGTTAAACATTTTATCCACAGCGGGCTTGGCATCAATCTCTAACAGTTTATTTTGGATCTCTAAACTATCGCTGAATTTGATAATCTTTTGGGATGTATTAAATTTGCTTGCATCTATGTCATATTCCTTAGGAAGAATCTTGAAATCGCTCTTCATATTTTTAAGGATATTAATGTCATCCATGAGATCATCGTTGAATATCAAAGAATTTTTATAACCATATGTCTCACTCTCATCGAGAGACTCCAGCATTGATTTGGCTAATCTATTTGCTCCTGGTATTATTGATGTCTTTGACATTTTAATCTGTAAGGATTTATTTTCATTCAGGCTAAAATTCTTTCTGAATTCTAATTTGTCTATGATTATTTTTAGGGATTTCACAGATTTTTTAAGATTCTGATTGATTGATTTAAGTATTTTTAAATCGATTGGTTTCTTTACTATCAACGATTCCCGTTTATCTTGGAAGTTCACTCTTCTTCTTAAATCTTTTAGGAAGAAGATAAATGCATTCATTTCATTTTTGTTAACAAAATGAATTCCTATTTTCCACTGGTAATTGTTTCCATTCTCTATAGTGTCCTTATCTATTTGTGAAAAATCGTAAATGTCAAACATGTTTTCTTGTTGGATTCTGAAGGTGTTTTTTATATCGTAATGCAAATTTTGTAGTTTCAAACTCATTAGATTATTAGTGTAATAGTTGTGATAGTAAAAATTTTTATTCTCTGTTATTCCTTTAAAATCTGATAAGAAGCATTTTCTGATTTTCTTAAGTTTATAAACCCATTGACCCTGCTTTAAATTCTTATCAACTTCTAAAGCGTCTTCAGGGTAGAAGTTCACTGAATTCAAATTAGAATTGATTTCATTGAATTTTTTCCTGGTCGAGAATTTTTCACAATTTGGGATAAAATCGTATTGTTTATTATAAAAGATGTTGCTTAGTTCTGAATTGTTTATCCTTCCTTCAGATTTGATTTCATTAATGAATTCTTTTTCGTTTTCTATTTTCAGTGAAGAAAATTCAGAAAGGAATTTAGGAGGTCTTAAATAAATGCATCCATCTTCAGAAAAGTTCAGATTATAAAATTTCTCTTTTGATTCCCTATCAATATTAGGATCTTTCATTTTATTTTCGAAAAATTCTTTTGTCAGTTCTTCAATAGCATAAATTTCGCTTCCTACAGTCAACATTTTTCCATAGAATTTAGTAGGAGACTTATTGAAAAGTTTGTCATTCTCTGAGATATTCATGATAATCTTATTCTCATCAGGTAAATTTACGCCTTCTTTTACAAACTGAAATTCGAAAGTTCTTTTGGAAATTTTTTCAGAATCAATTTTACAAAAGCCCATTTCGTAACTCTTCAAATAATCAACAGCCAAGTTTCTATCTGCTTCACTCACCAATTCAAGATCAAAGCATGCAGAAGGGATTAGATTCAAAGAGACTTTAATGTCAAGTGGATTGAAAATCTCCAAAGAATCCAAATTAAGCAAATGTTCTAAATTGAATTCGATGACAAATCTTTCTTTTTCGTATGACAAAGCTTTGACTAATTTTGTACGAATATTATATTTCCTATTTATTTCAATTGTTAAGAAGAAATAGAAGTCTTCAAGAGGATTATTGAAGGTAAACACAGCGTTCTTGTTATCGTTGTTATGTGTCTCCAATAACTGTAAATCTTTTTTCTCGAAAATAAAGATAGAGTGGAAAATTTGTAAGTAAAGTGCCCTGTATGTCGAGGCGTTCGATTGATTGTATGATAACGAGTGGAATTCTGGTTCAATAAATTTATCGGTAGAATTTATCCCTTGTAAGTAATTCTTCTTGTATTCGTATTTGAAGAATTTTTTTGGGTCTGATTTTGGCCCATTTATTATTAAGAAATTATCTTTATAATTGTTGTTATTATCTAAGTTTACAAAGATGTTGGAAATGTTTCTTAAATCTTCTCTGCTTAGACTGGTCAAATTATTGAATTGTATTTGATTCTGCTTTTTGTTGATGGTAAACCATTTGGAATTTAAGAATTTGTTTGCATCAAAGGTAGAATTACCTTCGCTGATTTGATTTTTGTTGAGATTGCCAGTAAAATATGTGTCAAGCATTTTAAATCCGATAAATTTATTCAGGTTGGCTAATGCTTGAAGCATTGATCTGTTGGTGATACTTTTAGTATTGCCTGATGTTAAAATTTTCTGACTTTTTGAAGAACTGAGTAGCGCTTTAGAATTAATTGACGTTTTAGAGATGAAATTAGCAATTAAATTAGAGGATGTCTTTAAATTTGATAATTTGTTAAAATGTAAATTAACTTCGTGATTCTTAATGTTAGTCATCATAATTTTATTTTTAGGAAGAGTTGATCTAAGTTGTGTAACCCCTGCAGAAGAAGACTTTGATATTTTGTATTTCCTCAGCCACGAATCACATACTCCTTTCATAAATCCGTTTAATTTCTTAAAAGACTCATTAGTGTAATTCTTAAGAGAATTTAGCAGAATTTTTCTATTTTTTACTTTTTGCTTTGCGTCCATTAATTTAAGAACGGCGTAAAATAAACGGGATCCCTCGATTAATTTTTGCATGGAGTTTAAACTTTTATAAATGTTTGTGTTGTCTTTTTTCATTAATTTCATAGCAAATAATAATTCCCTAACTTGTTCTTGTTGTTTTTCATTTTCGAAATAAAGATATAAGTAATTCTTTTTAGTCTTTTTCGATTCGTCTGCATATTCCAGAACTATTCTATAGAGTTTATTACTATTAGCCCAATTAGGTTGATTTGATTTTCGCTCACAAGTCATGGTGGACTTCAAGACGTATAATGTCTTGTCCTTGTTATTTGATTGTCTTTGGTTTGATTTTGAAGACCAGAAGCCTTCGTTCTTAATAATGATCGCGAATCTTTTTCGTAGATTGTTTGTTGCCTTTCCGTGTTTATAAAATTCTATGTCAAACTGGACTCTGTCTGCTATTTCTCTTACTAAGCTTTTAAAAATTACATTCTTATTCTCTTCGAATTTCTTGACCGTTGCGGAATTCGGATCATTTATTTCCTGATGTATTAGGTAATACCCTTCACCCTTTTCTTTTATCTTTGAAAGTAATTCTAAAATTCTGTCTCTTGTTAGGAGAGTACTCACGTCTTTGCCTTTTAAAATTTCTTCCATCAGCTCAATGGCTATTAGTTTGTGTGTGTCTTGAATATTTAAATTTTTAGTTTCCATTTTATTTAAAATATCTGAAAGTTTTTAGTTAAATTACTAGAGCATTAAAATATAATTATTGCAATACTTATCTAAAAATAATGTCCAATTCAAATGAAGCCTTAAGAAATGATTTAGAAAATAAAAACAAATTAGGGCTTATCACTTGTCAAAATTGCCTTAATACTCTAAATAACTCAAGTGGATGGGATCCTGCAAATCGTACGAATTTATTTTTACTTTTTTCAAGATCAACATGAATATCAAAAAAGAAATCAGAATTTTGTTTTTACAAGTTGTATTGTTTATGGAGTATTTTTGATAATTTTTATAATTTGGACATTACTAAATCTTTGGGCAAAATGGGAAGAAATAATAGAGCCTGTCCCTGGGAGTGGTTTTGAAATGAAAAAATTCCAGCAGCTTATATATCCAGCAATTACCTTATGTAACGTCACTCCGAATGTTACTTTGACTCATTTGGCCTGTATGAATTATGAGAAGAATGACATAAGATGTGAATATAAAGAACATAAACAAAATATAAAGAAAACAAGAAAATTTAAAAAGGATGATAAACATAGCGAAGAAAATCATTGTTTAATATACAATAATAATTTAGAGGGTGTATTTGTTGCCAATAAATTAGGAATAGAAGACATGATAATTTTAACTTTATCGATCAACATTTACCAATATCCCAAAAATTATTTTCTCTCTGGTGTTTATGTGTACCTTACAGAACAAGAAAAAATAAATCTTAATAATTTCGGATTGGTTGCTTCTCCCGGAGAGATATATTTAATCCGATTGAAGAAGTCTGTAAAGGAATTCATAAATTCTACAAATAATGAAGAGAATTTTGATATGAAAATATCTACATTGACAACAAATAATTTTGAGGGTCAGTGGGGACATAAAAACAACACGATTGTTTTAGCCTTCCTATATCAGGATTTAAATGTTCTGTATGTTAAGGAACTCCCCCCTTATGATATTTATAGCTTCCTTTCAGAAACTGGAGGATTGATCGGTCTTTTAGTAGGAGCAAGTTTGGTGAATTTGTTAATATTTTTATTACAATGGGCATGGGGATTGAGATCAAATGAGTTGAAATGGGCCGATATAAAAAACAAAGACGAAGATAATTTGGATACTGAGAACAAAAATTCCAAAAATTTTTTAGACAGCATATGTTTATTGTAGCAGTAAGATTAATTTATATACCTCATAAATTATATTTATTAATATTTTTTCTACGTAACACAAAAATAATAAATTCTTCCATTCCTTAATTTAATATAGAGTAATTTATTTATTAAATTGATTTATACTTAAATTTGTGGTCTTTCAGGTATATTGCTATGTGCTCTTTCAGTAGCTCCATAAAGAATTCCAACATTCTTGATTTTTTCATTTTCATAATAATTAAATGCTAATCTTTCAGCTTCTTCTCCGAGTTGAGCAGCATGCTTCAATTTATAATATTTCAAAGCTTCCTTATCAGAGACCCATCTGTTATATTGCTCAGCAAATCGCATATTTTCTAATGAGTTGAGTTTATAAATTTGAGTGTAGAATTTGCCTGAATCACTGATGTAATAATTATTAAGTATATTACATTAATCCAGCTTCGAAATTAGCTTTTATTCTTTCTCTAGCGGCATCTAACTTGTCTTTTGCTAATTCTTCTCTTATCTTTCCTTTTGAAATTTGATATCTAAAATTTTCGTTGTGTCTCAACCTTTGTTCGAGGTTTCTTTGAACTCCCTGGTTAGAAACGTATTTATTTGCCAACCCAATTGCCTTTGATCTATAGTATTTATTAAATTGTAAGAATATTATTTGTACTTTTCTAAGCAAGCGAAGAAATTGAAAACGTAGTTTAAAGCTTTGTTATACATAATGAATTAATTAATTATTGTTTTATTTTATTTAATATAATTAAAATTAAAATTTATTTATTAGATGGTGCGATGAGAATGACTAAATCTCCTCGTAGAAATAATAGGCCGAAGTTTTTCTTAATTATAACGTCATTCTTGTCTTTTGTGTTTACTGTAGATGATTCTGTTAAATTTATTTTTTCTTCCACATCAGATAAAATAAGATTAAGATGAGAATCATATGCCTAATAAATTTTATTATTAAATTTATCGTTATCAATTAAAAATTATTACATGAAGTTTTCCTCGAAGTTCTCTTTCGTTTTTACATTTAACAATCACATTCTTTCCTAAAGAGTTGTGAATAAGATCAATCGGTTCGTCTATTTCTGCATTCATTAAATTTTATATAAGTAATTAAATTAATTTAATTAGTTTAAAATTATAGACAAGCCTTTGATTTAATTGGTTAAATCAAAAGGGAGGCTGAAAATATTTTATTAGATTTAAAAATTATTATCAATTTAAAATAAATTTCAAACTTATAAGATTCTTTTGAAAGATAGATTTAACATAATTACTATGGCAACAAAAGAAAAATCATTTTTATCTAAAAATAAAATGTATTGGGAATACGGAGACAAAATCCGTGAATATGACCCAAAAATCGCGCTTTGTGTGAAAAATTTTTGTGTTAACAAAATATTTGCAGTCTTTAAGAAAAATGGAGAAATCCTGAATGAATCTGAGAGAAAAGAATTCGAGATGATGATAAAAAAATTAATCGATGAGAAAAAGCAATTATGTGAACAAGCTAATTATACGGTTGATGATTACAGTTCTTTTACTGTCTCCAAATTTATAAATTTTTATATATATTTAATTTAAAAGTTAAATAATATACATATACATATATTAGATATATAAAATATCTTTATATTTCTTTTGTGTTAAAATGACTTGGGGATTGGGGATTGGGGATTGGGGATTGGGGATTGGCCCAATCCCCAATCCCCAATCCCCAATCCCCAATACCCAATCCCCAATCCCCATTTATTTTAAATTGATAATAATTTTTAAATCTAATAAAATATTTTCAGCCTC
>Ga0169931_10009724_pt1 | contig 13829 bp, 10 predicted proteins | sample Kivu_15m_20L_FD_129675 | JGI IMG/M metagenome (GOLD analysis project Ga0169931, IMG submission 129675) | Freshwater microbial communities from Lake Kivu, Western Province, Rwanda to study Microbial Dark Matter (Phase II) - Kivu_15m_20L... | ecosystem: Environmental > Aquatic > Freshwater > Lake...
ATGTGTCAAGGTGCATGGCACCTTTGTGAAATCTGCGATGCTTCGAAGAGTGTCCCCGCTGGGGGTGGGCTCAGGTCGAATAACGATTCTAACGATGCTGCGCTTGACAGCGATCGCATCAATCGTGACGCTCATGAGGGGCACATCCCTGCCCCCGGTCCTCCAAATCACCCCACTGATTTCCATTCCGTCGCTGGAACTCCTGTGATGCGATCACCCGCTGACAACATCGAAACACAAAGCTCCCCCCGATATCGCTGGCTGCTGTCATCGCGGCGTCGGCAAATTCTCAGACGCAGTCTGATTTCGGTGACTCTGCTGGGACTGATGTGGCCTGGAATCGTAACTGTTGATGCATTCAGAAATCGCTGGACATTCTCTGCAGCCGAAGCCACAGCCAGGCAGTCAGAAGCCGGGCGGCGGATCAGACAACCGGAAGAGTGGACGAACAGCGTGGGAATGAGGTTTCGGCTCATACCAGCAGGATTGTTTTCGATGGGGACAAACAGCTGGGGTTGGGCCGAATACCTGAAGAATGAACGCCCGCGGCATCAAGTGACAATTCCAGAGCCTTTCTATCTGGGTGTACATGAAGTCACGCAGGCGCAATGGCAACAAGTCATGACAACAACGCCGTGGAAGGATATGTTGCATGTGATCGAAGGCCCCGATATTGCCGCTTCCTGCATTTCCTGGAACGACGCGACTGATTTCTGCGAACGTCTCACTGCCTTCGAAGGTCGGCGATATCGCCTGCCAACGGAAGCGGAATGGGAATGGGCGTGCCGTGCTGGCACTGATACTGCTTACAGTTTCGGAGACGGCCGGGAAAAGCTCAGTGAGTACTCATGGAATGCCCAAAACATCGAGGGGCATGGCAAGAGCCATGCACAGCGTGTCGGCCAGAAAATTGCGAATGCTTTTGGCCTCTATGATGCCCACGGAAACGTCGCGGAATGGTGCAGCGACTGGTACGACGCCTCCTGGTACCGTGTTTCTCCACGTCACAATCCAACGGGCCCACCCACCGGGGCTTTCCGCGTCCAGAGGGGCGGTTCGTGGAACGCAGTTCCGATCGGGCTGCGTTCTTCTCACCGAGACAGTCGCCCCCAGTCCCACGCCACCCCCACCACCGGTTTTCGCGTCGTGCTCGAACCCCTGCCAACGCCCGAGCTGCCTTGATGGGGCAGGTGATTTGATCAGAGTTCCGGTAGTGCACCGGCGAAGCTGATGCACCGTGCGACAGGCACTCGGGGAACAAAAATCGTGCGCAGCACCACCTTGCAGGGCCTGCTGCGCCGTTCATGTCGTTGTTGACAGGCTTTCGCACGGAGCTTCTGAAGTCGAACCACCCTCAACGCTTGCTTTCAGCCAGCCGCGCTGCCGTCATCTCCTTCAAAGCCCTCTTGTAGTCCACCGGCATCACTTTGTGGAATTGACCGATGGACGTTTCCCAGTGATCAAGGATGCGGCGAGCGACTGTGGAGCCGGTGTAGCGGAGATGGTTCTCGATGAGCGTCCGCAGCTCCTGCTCGTCCGCAGCGTCCGTGACCTTCTCAAGCTCAACCATTTCCAGGTTGCAATTCACAAGGAACGCGTCGGCAGGGTCCCAGACCCAGGCCACACCACCGGACATGCCGGCGGCGAAGTTGCGTCCGGTCGGTCCCAGAATCACAGCGCGGCCGCCCGTCATGTATTCCAGACCGTGATCGCCAACGCCTTCAATCACCGCGGTCGCTCCGGAATTTCGCACGCAGAAACGTTCAGCAGCAATCCCTCGGAAATAGGCTTCTCCGGATGTGGCACCGTAAAGAGCGACGTTGCCGATCAGAATGTTGCGTTCCGGCGCGAATCCAGCCTGCTTCGGCGGATAAATAATCAGCCGCCCGCCCGACAATCCTTTGCCAGCATAGTCGTTCGCGTCACCCTCGATCTCGATCGTCACACCATGCGCCAGCCATGCTCCAACACTTTGGCCGGCTGAGCCTTTGGCGCAGATATGAATGGTGTCTGCGGGAAGCCCGTCAGCACCAGCCGCGCGGCTGACTTCGTTGCTGAGTATTGTGCCGAAGGCGCGGTCCGTGTTCCTGATCGTCGTGTCAATCCTCACGTGACGGCGGTGCTGCAGGGCTGGAGCACATTTGTCGAGCAGTTCCATGTCGCGCACGTCGTCAAGAGCGTGATTCTGGTCGATGGTGCAGTAAGTCTGCACGTTTGCGTGCGGCTTGCGGGCCAGTGTGAGGATGGGGCTGAGATCCAGAGTGGAAGCCTTCCAGTGAGTCACTTCGCTGTCCAGCTCCAGCATATCCACACGGCCCACCATTTCGTTGATGCTGCGGAATCCCAGCTGCGCCATGATTTCCCGCGTCTCCTCGGCCACCATAAACAGGTAGTTCACGACATGCTCGGGCTTGCCCTGGAACTTCTTTCGCAGCACGGGGTCCTGAGTTGCGATGCCGACGGGGCAGGTGTTGAGGTGACACTTGCGCATCATGATGCAACCCAGAGCAATCAGCGGGGCTGTGGCAAATCCGTATTCTTCGGCACCCAGCATTGTGGCGATCACAACGTCCCGGCCGGTCTTGAGCTGTCCGTCGGTTTGCAGACGCACACGGCTGCGAAGGTCGTTGAGCACCAGCGTTTGGTGGGTTTCGGCAAGCCCCAGTTCCCACGGGAGCCCGGCGTGCTTGATGCTGGTGAGCGGTGATGCGCCGGTGCCGCCTTCAAATCCGGAAATCAGAATGTTGTCCGCATGACCTTTCGCAACACCCGATGCAATCGTGCCCACACCCACCTCAGACACCAGCTTCACGCTCACTCGCGCACGGCGGTTGGCGTTCTTGAGGTCGAAGATGAGCTGTGCAAGGTCTTCGATGGAATAGATGTCGTGGTGCGGCGGCGGACTGATCAGACCGACGCCCGGAGTTGACAGGCGAGTCGAGGCAATGACTTTGTCCACCTTGTGACCTGGCAGCTCGCCGCCCTCGCCCGGCTTGGCCCCCTGAGCAATCTTGATCTGCAGCTCGTCGGCGTTCGTGAGATACCACGACGTGACGCCGAAGCGACCGCTGGCGACCTGCTTGATCGCAGAACGCCGGGAATCCCCGTTGTCCATCGGAACAAAGCGGTCGTAGCGTTCACCGCCTTCACCCGTGTTGCTCTTCCCGCCAATGCGGTTCATCGCCACGGCGAGCGTTTCGTGGCTCTCGGCGGAGATTGATCCGAAGCTCATCGCCCCCGTGCAGAATCGCTTCACAATCTCTGCAGCAGGTTCGACTTCGCTGAGCGGCACTGGGGTGCCCGGACGGAATTTGAGCAGTCCGCGCAGATGACAGGACCGCGTCGTTTGCTCATTCACCAGCTTTGAAAAGTCCCGATAGGCTGATTTGTCACCCTGACGGGCCGCCTGCTGGATGCGACCAATCGTATGCGGATTCCATGCGTGCTTTTCGCCGTGTCGTCGCCATGCGTACAGCCCGGGATTGGGGAGCTCCGGGGTGATGCTGTCGGGGTTGTCCGGAAAGCCGACGTGGTGCCGCATGAGCGATTCCTGGCTGAGCACATCGAAGCCGACGCCCTTGATGCGGCTGGGAGTTCCTGCGAAGCAGAGGTTAACGACTTCGTCAGATAAGCCGAGCGCCTCAAAGATCTGCGCGCCTTTGTAGCTTTGCAGAGTTGAGATGCCCATCTTGGCCATCACCTTAAGCATTCCGTGGGCCACGCCGGAACGGTAGGCAGCCACGATGCGGTCGTCGTCCCAGTCATCGCTGAGCTTGCCGTCGAGCCGCGCCTGACGGAGAGCGTAGAGCGCCAGATAGGGGTTGACGGCGTCGGCGCCGTAGCCAATGAGCAGGCAGAAGTGGTGCACTTCGCGGGCCTCGCCGGATTCTACCAGCAGCCCAATCCGCGCTCGCTCCTCGTGACGCACCAGATGATGATGCACCGTGCCCACTGCCATCAGCGAACTGATCGGTACCCGATCCGCACTGATGCGGCGGTCCGACAGCACAATCAAACTGTAGCCGTCCTGAATCGCCTGACGAGCTTCCTGGCAGATGCGGTCGAGTGCCGGGCGGAGTCCCCCGATGCCTTCCGAGACCGGATAAGTGATGTCAATGACCTTGCTCTTCCAGCCTTTCGACTTGATGCCCTTGAGGTTGGCCATCTGGTGATTGGTGAGGATCGGATGGGGGATGGCGAGCCGGTGAGCACTTTCGGGGCGAGGATCCAGCAGGTTGGCTTCGGGGCCGATGTAACATTCCAGCGACATGATCACTTCTTCGCGGATCGAATCGATCGGTGGATTGGTGACCTGAGCGAAGATCTGGTGGAAGTAGTCGTAGAGCATTCGTGGCTGGTCGCTGAGGCAGGCGAGCGCCGCGTCGTTGCCCATCGAACCAATCGGGTCCTTGTCCGCTTTAATCAGCGGCAGCAGCATGAAGTTCATGGTCTCTGACGTGTAGCCGAACGCCTGCATGCGGCTGGTGAGCTCCTGTCCGGTGAGCCGTTCCGGGGGAGTACACCGCGGGAGCTCTTCAAGGCGGATTCGCTGCTCGGAGACCCACTGCGCGTAGGACTGGCGCGAAGCCACGTCGCCCTTGAGCTCTTCGTCGTCGATGATGCGACCCTGCTCGAAGTCCACAAGAAACATGCGGCCCGGCTGCAGTCGGCCTTTGATCAGTACGTTCTCGGGGGCGATGTCGAGCACCCCGACTTCGCTCGCCATGAGCACTCGGTCGTCCTTCGTCACGTAGTACCGGCTGGGACGCAAACCGTTGCGGTCGAGCGTTGCGCCGATGTAACGACCGTCCGTGAAGGAAATCGAAGCGGGACCGTCCCAGGGTTCCTGAAGGGCTGAGAAGTACTCGTAGAGCGCCCGCTTGGATTCGGGCATCGTCTGATGGTTCTGCCATGCCTCCGGAACCATCATCATCACGGCCTCCTGAAGCTTGCGGCCGGAGTGATAGAACATTTCGAGAGCGTTGTCGAAACAGCCCGAATCTGAGGTGTGCGGTTCGATGATCGGGAAGAGCTTTCGCAGGTCGTCCCCGAAAAGCGGACTCTGCATCATTCCCTGACGAGCAAACATCCAGTTGGAATTGCCCTTCACCGTGTTGATTTCGCCGTTGTGAGCCATGAAACGGAGCGGCTGCGCACGGTCCCAGCTGGGAAACGTATTCGTGGCAAATCGTGAATGCACCATCGCCAGATGCGATTCATAATCCGCTGCCTGCAGGTCCGGGAAAAAGGGCATCACCTGGAAGGACGTGAGCATTCCCTTGTAGATGATGAGCTTGGTGGAGAGTGAACAGATATAGAAGAGCAGCGCCTGGGAAAGGTCGCTGTTCCGCAGACGGTGGCTGCTGAGCTTGCGGATCACGAAGAGCTGCCGTTCGAAGGCGTCCTGGTCCAGCCCTTCAGAGGCGGCGATGAAGAGCATCTCCATGCAGGGAGCACAGGCGCGAGCAGACTGACCGATGTCGGCCGCTTCGAAGTCCACCGGCAGCACACGCCAGCCAAGGCAGGTCTGGCCCTGAGCTGCTATGATTTCTTCTACAGCCTGACGACACACCACCCGCTGCTGTTCGTCCTGAGGCAGAAAGACGATGCCCGCGGAATATCTTCCGGGGGAGGGCAGGGTGATGCCCAGCGATTCCTGGGCGACTCGCTGCAGGAAACGGTGCGGGAGCGCCGTGAGCATTCCAGCGCCGTCGCCAGTGTTCGATTCGCAGCCACACGCACCCCGATGGTCCATGTGCCGCAGAATCGTGGCCGCGTCCTCTACGATCTGATGGCTGCGCACACCTTTAATATGAGCGACAAAGCCGACGCCACAGTTTTCGTGTTCGAACTTCGGATCGTAGAGCCCCGCTGCTTCCGGTGCGCCGTAAGGAGGACGGTAAGGAGCAGGATACTGATTGCCGCGGACGTCTTTCATCGGAACAACCCTGGTTGTGAAAACTGACGGCCGCCCGGCCGACCTGGGGGGAAATGCGCATCGACTTTGCCACCGAAACTCGCTGACGCACTTCCTGTAATTATCTGAACAGGGGATCAGCGAGGTGGCAGGGACGCCCGTTTGGACGCAGCCGCGCTTTTGATACCCACTCTGGAATCACCCGCCGCCGCGCACGACACCACACTCGCTGTCACCGCCTGGCGGAACAGAGATGTGAAGTGACAGGGTCGCCATGCAGGCGACTGAGTGTTTGACGAGATGGATGACATGGTTCTGGAAACTCAGTGAGTACTGATGGATCAGAGACCGAACAGGCCGGTGGGTGGCCCGGGAAAAGTTTGGGGAGACTGTATTTTGAGCGGGTGCGGGGGGAAAAACAAGTTCGGAACCAGTGGAAGAAAGGGGATTCTTGATCTGCCGTTTTCGTGGTCGCCCGATGGATTTTTCTGTCGAAACCTGCGAAAAGCACGGTTGTACCGATTGCAGCGATCCAAACAGCTGTGCCGGTATTTCCAGCGAAACGATCCCGTCACAGCCCCCCCGGCGAATCCCTGGAGTATTCATCTTGCCCTTTCTAGGGGCACACACTATTAATACCCTTATGCCTGAGACGCTCAATTCACATCCCGCGGAAGATTCAGCCGCCATCGCAATCCCACCCGGCCACGTCGCCGCCGATCGGCTGCTGACCCCGGTTCAGTACGTCCGCGGCATCGGCCCCCAGCGCGCTGCCCTGCTTCGCAACCTGCAGATCGAAACCGCCCGCGATCTGCTCTTTCACATCCCCACCGACATCCACGACTTCTCCAGTCTCAAACCTGTTCCACAGCTCCTGCCCGATACCCTTCAGGCCGTTCAGGGTATCGTCGTCGATCGCGATTCCCGCTCCACCCAGCGCGGCGGTTGCCTCGTGGGTATCCTTCTGAACTGCGACGGTCACTTCGTCCGCGGACTCTGGTTCAACCAGCCATGGATGGTTAACCGCTATCAGCTCGGAGACCGCCTGCTCTTTCACGGCAAACCCCGCCGCCGCGCCGCTCGCTGGGAATTCAGCACCCCCGAAGTCCACGTCCTGCCCACCGACGAAGACTCCGAAGACCGCACCGGTGTGCTCCCCCGCTACCCACTCACCGACGGCATCCGCGTGGACGCCATGCGCCGACTCACGCGCGCCGCCGTTGAACACTGTGCCGATTGCCTCATCGATCCGCTCCCGGTCCACTTCCGCCAACAGCACAAACTCCCGGAACTCGCCCCCGCCATCCGCGCCCTCCATATCCCCCAGGATCGCGCCCAGTGGGAACAGGCCCGACACCGCGTGCTCTTCGACGATCTCCTCGAATTCCAGCTGGGCCTCGCACTTCGCCGACACTCCTCCCGACAGCTCCAGTCCGCTCCAATCCCCGTCTCCGCCCAGATCGATGCCCGCATCCGCCGACTGTTCAGCTTCCGCTTCACCCCCGGACAGGACGAATCCGTTCGCCAGATCGTCGCTGATCTCAACCGACCTCAACCCATGCACCGGCTCCTCCAGGCCGATGTCGGCGCCGGAAAAACCGCCATCGCTGTCTACGCACTGCTCGCTGCCATCGCCGCCGGCCGACAGGCCGTTCTTATGGCCCCCACCGAAGTCCTCGCCACTCAGCACTGGGAAACGCTCGATCAACTCCTCAGCGCCAGCCGGGTCACCCGCTGCCTGCTCCTCGGCGGACTCCCCGCCGCCCGACGCCGCGAACTCCTCAGCGGAATCGCCGAAGGCTCCATGCAGCTCATCATCGGCACACAGGCACTCATCCAGGACGCCATCAGGTTCGCCCGCCTGGGCGTCGCCGTCATCGACGAACAACACCGCTTCGGCGTTCGCCAGCGCGCCGGATTTTCCGGTTCAACCCACTCCAGCGACGGACTCAGCCCCCATGTGCTTGTCATGACCGCCACTCCAATCCCCCGCAGCCTCTGCCTCACCCAATTCGGTGATCTCGACGTATCCATCATCAAAGATCTCCCTCCCGGTCGACAAAAAGTCGTCACCGCCAAAGTCAGCTCCCCCACAGAACTCAGCAAAGTCTGGAATTTCCTCCGCCAGCAAATCAGTCAGGGACGCCAGGCCTACGTCGTCTGCCCCCGCGTCGAAGGACAGTCCGAAGACGATGCCGCCTCCGCCGAAGCCGTCTTCCAGCGCCTCCGCATCCACGAACTCGCCGGACTTTCCATCGATCTCCTCCACGGCCGCATGGACCGCGAACATCGCCATGATGTCATGGACAAATTCCGCGAAGGCGCCACTCAGGTGCTTGTCTCCACCACTGTCATCGAAGTCGGCGTCAACATTCCCAACGCCACCATCATGGTCATCCAGCAGGCCGAACGCTTCGGCATCGCTCAGCTCCACCAGCTCCGCGGACGCATCTGCCGCGGGCGCCATCAGGGCTACTGCTTCCTGCTCTCAGACGCCGAATCCCCCGAAGCCAACAGTCGCCTCAAAGCACTCGAACAATCCTCCGACGGCTTTGAACTTGCCGAAACCGACGCCCGACTCCGCGGCCCCGGCGATATCCTCGGACTCCGACAAAGCGGCGCAATGCCGCTCCGCTGCGCCGACCCCGTCCGCGACCTCGAACTCCTCCAAACCGCCCGCAACATCGCTCAGGATCTCGTCGATTCCGGCGAATTCAACCTCCCCGCCTTCGCCAACCTCCGCCTGACCGTTCTCGATCGCTTCGCCGGACTCCTCGACCTCCCACGCAGCGGCTGATTCCCGCTGTCAATGCCGCTTCCACGAAAAACCGGCAATTTCTGCCGAATCCCCCGTTGACCCCAGCAAATCTCGCGCCTAGCATGAAAATAACAAATCCGAACTCAAAGAATCGAAAGGATTCGTCATGCTGGTACTCTCAAGGAAGGTCAACCAAAGCATCGTGATCAACGGGAATATCACCGTGACTGTCGTCGAAATCCGCGGCGACAACGTCAGACTCGGCGTCCAGGCGCCACGCGAAGTGTCCGTTCACCGCGAAGAAATCCTTCAGGCCATTCTTAACGAAGAAAGTCTGAAGTCCCCCCTGCCCAATTCCGAAAAATCCAGCCAGCCGCAGCCAGCTTTGAATTGAATTCCCTGCCCTGCTCGGCTACACTCGTTCGCCCAACGGCCCCATCGTCTAGTTAGGTCCAGGACATCGGATTTTCATTCCGGTAACAGGGGTTCAAATCCCCTTGGGGTCAAACCCTGATTTCGCTCACGCGGCATCAGGGTTTTTTTGTGCACGTCCTCCCGTCAGGGATGAAAAGGTGCGAATGGGCGTGGTACCTTTGGTGCTGGCCATTCAGGCGTCAGCAAATCCTGGGAATCCATTCCGTGACGCAGGACAACAAGCCTCGTGTCTCGAACGACACTCCCCGCGTCAGGCCCGGAAAGTGTAACTCTGAACACTCCCGGAGCATCAGCGACCGGAGTCACGTCACGTACGTCGGAACCCACCAAACGCTCCAAACGCAGCGTTGTCCGCAAATATTCAGACAGAATCAGCCCAAGGAAATGATTCAGCCCGTAGACACAGTCGAAAGATTGTCGCCGGGATACCAATATCAACTGCTGCGGGGCATTGGCCGCCAATTCCTCCAGAACCGCAGTCGCTGCTGCCTTCGCGAGCACTCTCTGGACCTCTTCCAGATACACCCTGTGCAGCTCCTCACGCATTCGATCAACCATCAAATCAGAACCTCTGCGATCCTGCCAGTTCAGTGTTCGTTCAAGACGCAATTCAGCAGATTGGATCCTTGCCAAATCGGGGGCAAGCCCCGCGGCATCAAGCACCAGATAGACATCACGAGCAGATTTCTTCCGAGTCGTTATACGCAGCAAATCCTGCAGTGCTCCGTCACCCGTGCCGGAAAGGAGCACAGGGCTCTCCGCACCCGCTGAAGCCTTCCCGCTATGAAGCTCTTCAAACGAATCCGTCTCCCAGAACTTCGGGGACCGCAGGCCATCTGAGTGCGATCCCGCAGAGGTAATTTCCTTCCCAAAGCCCCCAAAGAGCACGACTGAGGAGTACTCGCCATAGAGAACGGCCTCGGAACTCTTGTCTCCGAGCCCTCCGGCACTGGAGTCGCAGTTTCCGACGCTGTAAATGAGCGACTTCTGGTCAAAGTTAAGCCCACGAATCAGAACCTCTCGACCTCCGAAGAATTCACACATTGGCTGGAAATTCGGCCGCCGTAGCATATTTGGAAGCGGCAGCGCTGGGGCCCAGTAGTTCTTCACAATAGTATTGGCGCGACCTGCAGTCCATGAGGCACACACAGATCGAATGAGGGACTGATCCAGCGGAAAACTTTCCTGCCTCCAGTGATCAAGTGGCCAATCGTATTGATGAGGATCAATCCAGCGACTGCGGCAATTTCGCTGCAGAGGAAATGGCATTGGATCTTTTTCGAAGACATGAACTCGGATGCCGGATTCTGCGAGCGCAACACCGGCGGTGATTCCTGCGATACCGCCGCCCACAATAAGCACGGGACGAGGAATACTTCCGCCAAACCGCGAATTTAGAAAAGGTGGCAAGCGCTGAGCCAGCATCAGGGCGCGAACCATTTGATCCCGAATCGCGATTCCGCGTGCAAGGCTGGAAAAATCAAATACGGCTGAAGCAGAAGACACCCCTCGCAAATGGGCGAAGAGAAACGGGTCCATGTCGGATTCTCTGAGAAACGCTGTGCCCCTGATGCGCCGGGTAGTGGTCGGAATGGGCATTCACAACCGCGCAGCAATGTTGAGCCCCGCGACGGTTTACAACACTCACTCAGTTTCCACAACCCAGGCGGACTCAAGTCATCGGCTTACTCCGAAATCAGGCCAAGCCAGTCCTCGCGTTCCTCAGGCGAAAGAGTCTCCGTGAATGGAACCATCGTTTCGGATTTCGGGGCCACAGTGCCGAACTGTTCCAAAGAAGGCTTCAGCAAACGCTCCAGTCCACGGCGAAACTCATCCAGATAGATATCCAGCACGTCTCCTGACCTAACGTCATTCTCGGGTGGCGACACCCAAATCAAATCCTGGCATTCCACAGATTCCGGGATGTCGAATTCACATCCGGAGTCCAATACTACAGCCACCTCCGGACACCAGACTTCTGCCGTCCTGTGATGTTCAACCTGCTCACTCAACAGGGCTTGAAACTTGAACAACCATTCACCCGTATCGTGTGGATCCGTTCCGCGAGCGTCCACGCAAACGACGGACGGGCGATCGTTGATCCCACAGGAATGAACCTTCCCTAAAATCGACTCGGGAGGATCCTTGGGTGAGGCACCAAGGAGCATGTCGCGGTCGGGAATCAGGGCCGCGAGAGGATCCTCTGGGGAACTGAGGGGAAGTTGTGCAGGCAACGACGTCCCTTCAGCCACCTTCTGCGGTTGCCTTGTAACGAGATCGGCCCGATCGGTTCGACCTGTGCGTGTCTTTGAAACACGACGTTCCGACGTCTGTAAAGGAAGATTTCGACGGGATTGTTCTACGGTTGGTATTGACATGCCTGAGTCCGGTGGATTCTCGTTGAACAGAAACCGAAAGGGGGTGTGCTCACACCTTAGGTCAGCCCATTGAAGGAGTGATTCAACCCATTCCTCTTCATCGCCCCGCGAATTGCCACGATCGCGAAACCTTTGGACGGTTTCCTGCAACCACTCCGGGGCAGTTTGCAGTGACTCCTCTAATACACTGACGAGTTGTCGCAGCGCAGAATTGCGCCTGCGCGACGCATTTCCGGGATCAATTCCCAGAATTTTCGCTGCCGCGAGGTTTGACATGTTCCTGCCGTAGAACAGGTAGATGACCAAAACGTGGCGCTGCTGCAAATTCTGCAGCGAGGACAGCAGCAACCGCCGAACGCTGGTCGGGACGTCTGCGAAATTTCCGACCTGTGGGTGAGTGTACGCTGGGATCATCGACAGGTTAGCGGACCCTGAGCGCTCCCAGGGCCTTCTGAGCCTTTCCCGCGCGTAATCTCTGAGCAGATTTCGAAACACCGTACCAAGCCATGCTTTCAGCGACGTTTTCCCGGGAAACTTGCTCAACAAACCTCGCGCATCCTCTTTTTTGCGATCCACCGTTAACACCAACCTACTGATGACATCCGGCCAGCCCCAGTCATCAAGCCAGCGGTACCGGAGTCCCCTGACTGCGCTTTCAAACACACTTTCATACTCACAACTCAGGATGCGTATAGCCGAATCACAACCACTCAGGCAGGCGCAGCAAAGGACCAGATCGCGAAACGGGTCTCCTCCCATCTTCTTTCCAGTGGTGGGGCGGATCCCGCCACGCACTTTTTTCGCCACATCGTTCAGTTCCGGGCGCTGGTTGCCTGCAACATTCGGTGTCTTCCGCCAGAACTCCAATGAATCCATCCAGAAATACTGCCATGCGTTACCGATTAGAATCACGCATGACTCGACCGGCAAAGGAGTTCCATCGATCACGAGGGTTTTCTTGTACTTTTCCACCCAACCCCTGATCGTTGTTTCGATTTCACCCGTCCTTGACCGCCATTCTTTAGCCTCAGGACTTTCCCCCGGCCAGTCATTTCGCCGAAAGATATGCTGCTCAGAAGGCATTTGCCCTTACCCCAACGAATCCCGTTGAAATCGAATACACCGAGAATCATACGCCACGACCGGTATTCCTGCACGGCAAATTCTCCGCGTTGCAACCACTTGCGATTCTGACAATAGTTCGCTATCATCCCCCCCCGCGGTAACCTCCCGGCACATGCCCGTGTCCTGCCCGCACGCACTCGTAGCTCAATTGGATAGAGCATCGGTCTACGGAACCGAAGGTTAATGGTTCGAGCCCATTCGAGTGCAGTTTCAACAGCCGCAATGACTTACCACAAGTCTCTGCGGCTGTTTTTTTGCGCCCATCGGGAGGGCGAAGTTCCACCTGAGCTGGCCCAGCCGCCCTGCACGCCCGCAACGTCTCTGCAGCCTGGCGGACCCTGCCGCGACTGCTGTCGGTCCAGCGGAAGCCGAGCAGCCCGCTGGCCGCTGGCTGGCATCGTCTGCCCCCGACCGCCAGCGTATCTTCTCTGCCAGCCCGAACGGGCGTCTTTCCGGGACGTACTCTGTCGGTTGTGGGACACCCGTGACACTCAACGGCCTTTGTGTGCCATTTTTTCGATAAAGTGGCCCACAATTCTGCTTGTGTGCCACCGCAAAATCGCGTCTTTCCACCGTGCAGCGTGTGGTTGCAGTTTTGTTACCGTTTCGGCACGAAGGCAAATTTGGTGTGGCGTCTGACGATGGCGGTGTCGAAGGTGGCGAACTGGTGGCATCCCTGATTCTGGCTTGTGCTGACCAGCAGTTCGCCGGACAGGTCGGCACCGCGACGCAGGGCACTGATGGCTTGTCGAATTCGATCTTCGTCTTCAAACCGCAGGTTGTGAATCTGCAGAAGACGTGCGAACGTATCGGCGATCTCGCTGTGAGTCCAGTCATAGAGGCTGGACAGCACCCAGTAAGCCTCGACAAGCACGAGATCGGCGATGAAGAATGTGGCTGATCTGCGAGTCAGCAGATTCATTGTGGCCCGATACTGTGCCTCATCATCACGTGTGAGGTATCGGATAAGAATATCTGTGTCGAGTCCGATCATCGAGGTGATTTCCGGAGTCTTTTTGCGGCACCGGACTGGACGGCGGCCTGAATCTGCTGATCAGACGCCGGTTTGCGCGGACGTTTGACGGGAAAGGTGTCTGCCAGCTCTTCGAAGGTTGCCGACTTGGCTGTCAGGACAACCCTGCCCCCTGGTTCGATTTCATACATCAGCAGCGAGGACGGCTTGATCTGCAAAGCCTGAACGACAGCTTTGGGGATC
>Ga0169931_10009726_pt1 | contig 13827 bp, 10 predicted proteins | sample Kivu_15m_20L_FD_129675 | JGI IMG/M metagenome (GOLD analysis project Ga0169931, IMG submission 129675) | Freshwater microbial communities from Lake Kivu, Western Province, Rwanda to study Microbial Dark Matter (Phase II) - Kivu_15m_20L... | ecosystem: Environmental > Aquatic > Freshwater > Lake...
AATGGCATTGATAATTTGCCGGATGAGAAGAAGTAAATCTCTTTAGATCAAAGCCGAGCTGCGCTGGCACTGAAAACCGCTAGGTCAACTGCAATAACTACGACAGGCGCGACGAGTTTTTTGGCGTGTTTCACGAACTGATGATAGCCCGTTTGCACAACTCAAGTGACCCACAAGTGCGTTCCAAACATTTACTGAAACCCCAGCCAGTACCCCATCAATACTGGGTTTCGGAATAACGCACCAGCCTCACGGAGGCGGGGGATGGGGCGAAATGTGGTGCGAAATGTGGTGCGAAATTCATACCGCATGCCGCATCATCTAAGGAAAGGTTACTCGGGGTAGTTAAAAGCAGGAAGAAAACAAGGGAAACTTCGATGCGGCTGGCGGTTCTTGCCAAACTTCAGCTCCGAGTTGCACCTCATCTACGACTACGAGTGATAATTCGGTGCCTCGTGAGTGATTGTGACATCGTGAGGATGACTCTCTTCGCGTCCGGCAGTTGTGACTTTCATAAATCGAGCCTTTTCTTGAAGGCCCCTAATATCTGCCGCTCCCACGTACCCCATACCAGAACGAAGTCCCCCGATTAGTTGGTACACCACATCACCGAGTGAGCCCGAATACGCAACCCGACCCTCGATACCTTCTGGTACAAGTTTTTTTTGACCTTGCCTCATTCCCTGAGCACTGCCGTACCGATCGGCACCAAAACCTTGCATGGCCCCGATAGAACCCATACCCCGATATGACTTGTACCGACGCCCCTCAAAAAGTTCGAATTCTCCTGGTGCTTCATCGGTGCCAGCCAACATGCTGCCAAGCATCACAGCATGTGCACCAGCAGCAAGTGCCTTCACTACATCTCCTGAGTATGTAATACCGCCGTCAGCAACAAGAGATACCCCGCGCGACGCGGCGCGTTTTGCGGTAAACCAAATTGCGGACAACTGCGGCATACCTGCCCCTGAGACAACTCGAGTTGTACAAATTGAGCCTGCTCCCACACCAACTTTGATGGCGTCAGCACCCACATCAACTAGCGCATCTACCCCTTCTTCGGTAACCACATTGCCAGCGATGACAGGAAGTGTCGGCCACGCAGACTTAATACGTCGAACTGAAGTCAAGACACCATGAGTATGACCGTGAGCAGTGTCGACAACAACCACATCAATTCCCGCACTCATCAATGCATCAACACGTTCCTCCAAGTCATCGCCCACTCCTACGGCAGCACCCACTCGCAGCCGACCGCCACTATCACGCGTGGCAAATGGATGCTCTTTCGCTTTCATAATGTCCTTGACAGTGATAAGCCCTCGCAGGTGCCCCTTTTCATCCACAAGAGGCAACTTCTCAATTCGATGCCTTTGCAATATTCCACGAGCTTCATTCAATGTGGTGCCCACAGTGGCTGTTACCAAAGGAGCGGGCGTCATGAAACCACTCACAGGCTTGGCGAAATCAACCTCATCGCAAAATCTAATATCCCGGTTCGTCAGAATTCCGAGAAGCAACCCATCTGGATCTGTAATGGGAACACCAGAAAAGTGATAGCGATTCATCAATTTTTCAGCATCGGCCAAAGTAGCTGTGATGGGGAGAGTCACTGGGTCTGTAATCATTCCAGCCTGTGACCGCTTTACTTGTGACACATTGCTTGCTTGTTCTGAAATTGACATGTTGCGATGCAGCACGCCAATTCCCCCAATACGTGCAAGAGCAATTGCCATGGGCGCCTCTGTCACTTTGTCCATTGCTGCAGATACCACAGGAGTAGCGAGTGTGATGTCATGTACTAGATGCGAGGAAACATCAACATCGCCGGGCAACACATCACTAAAGCCCGGTACCAGAACAACGTCGTCGAACGTCAATCCTTCAAGAGGACTAAATAGTTGATGATTCATCATATTCATAGCACTACCTCAGACTCTTGTGTACAGGACAACTTCTGGCAAAGATCACTCAACGTCTGCACTAGCAAAACATGCTCTCTTACATGCATACGTTCCGTGAATAACTCGAGGGAGTCATCTTCATAAATCGGGACAACTTCACTTGCTAGTACAGGGCCTGTGTCGACTCCTTCATCTGGAACATAATGCACTGTTACACCGCTGTGAGTTCGCCATTTATCACGCGATTCAGCAAATGCCCGCTCGATTGCATGTGTTCCCGGCAACTCGCCGGGTAGGGCTGGATGGAGGTTGACGACCTGAGAGGGAAAATGATGCAAGAAAACATTCGACAAAATCCTCATAAAACCAGCAAGTACGACTAAGTCTGGCGAAAATTTCTTCACCACCTGGAGAAGTCGAGAGTCATATTCCTCTCGCAATTCACCTGGCAGTGACACAACAACCTCGACCGGAATGTTGTGCTGTTCAGCTCGACTGATAGCAGGAATTCCCGCCTTGTTTGTCACAACTCCCAAAACATCAGCAGTGAGATGGCCCTGCTCGCACGCATTGAGAATTGCTTGCAAATTGCTGCCATTTCCCGACACCATGACAACAATCCGCGGTCGCCGCACATTCACGTCAACACCACCCGAGATATGCCCCTAGCTCTCTTTTGTAGGGTTCCCATCAACCAAGTCTCTTCATTGAGCAGGGCCTGCAACTCTGCAGCATCTGATGGAGAAACGATAAGTACCATTCCGATTCCCATATTTAGAGTGCGATACAGTTCTTCTGTTGCTAGTGCTACTAAGCCTTCAATAAATTCAAAGAGCGGTGGTTTTGGCCAGGATGCAATCTCAATATGGGCCGCAAGTCCATCAGGCAAAACGCGCGGCACATTTTCCAACAGTCCACCACCTGTGATGTGTACTAGTGCTTTTACACGTGAATCCCCTAGAACCGGCGAAAGAATATCGAGATAGCTGCGGTGTGGTTCGAGTAATGCATCGATGAGTGGACGAGTTAACGGTGGTGGGGACAGATCAAGTGGCAACCATTCGAGAATTTTGCGTAACAACGAGTAGCCATTTGTATGGGGCCCATTTGACGCGATACCGAGCAATACATCGCCTTCTGCTATATTTGAACGAGGAAGTAAATTCTTCTTGTCGACAACGCCCACTAATGTCCCAGCGATATCAAATGCACCAGGCGCATACACCCCGGGCATTTCTGCAGTTTCACCTCCTAACAGAACACAACCACCAGCGGCACATGCTTCGGCCATGCCCGATACCACGTCAGCCACCATTTCGGCACTAATTCGCGATGACGCTAAGTAATCCAGAAAAAAAAGCGGTCGCGCACCCTGAACGAGCACATCATTAATACAGTGATTCACAATGTCAATACCAGTGCCTCGCACTCTGCCCGTTCGAGCAGCTAGTTCTACTTTTGTGCCCACGCCATCGGTGGATGCAACCAACACAGGCTGTTCAAACTCTTTCAAAAAAGAAACATCGAGGGCTCCGCCGAATGAACCGATTCCTCGCAAGACGCTGTCGGTAGATGTGGCATTCACGCTGTCTCTCAAAAGATCAACGGCTCTGTTGCCTTCATCAATATTGACTCCTGCCGACGAGTACGACGTCAACTGAGAAGCCGGTGCCCGCCACCCAATATCTCGGCGATAATACGATCCGGAGAAGGAAATTTTTTCAATGCGTTCATACGCCTGACGGCGAGCCGTGCCTAAATCAGGACCCACTCCAACAACTGTCATCACACGACCACCATTGGTGACAAGGACGCCATTTTCTTTTTTAGTTCCACCGTGAAACACATTTGTATGTAATTCGGTGAATTCGCTTCCAAATATGCGATCACCCAATTGAGGACTCCCGGGGTACTGCGCAGCGGTCATAACTACAGCATGTGCACTCAGAGGTTTTGTCTTTACCTGTGCAGCACTCAATGTGCCATCAACACAGGCAAGAGCAAGTTCTACGAAATCTGAGTTAAGCAATGACAACAACACCTGTGCTTCGGGGTCGCCGAAGCGACAGTTGTACTCCAAAAGTCGAGGTCCGTCTTTTGTCAACATCAATCCGGCATACAACACTCCTCTGTAAGGCGTGTCCAGTTGAGCAAAGTAATCAACGATCGGCTGTATGAAAGTGCCAGTTAATTCCTGCACATCATATGGCACTGAAACTGGGGCGTAGGCACCCATGCCGCCTGTGTTGAGACCCAAGTCTCCTTCTCCGATGCGTTTATGATCTTGAGCAAGTGGAAGAGGCACCGCAATTACACCGTCGCACAATGCCATCAAAGAGCATTCAGGGCCCTGCAACTTTTCTTCTAACACCACTGGGCCCATCCCACATGCTTCGATAATGGCAGTGTGTGTTTCGGAGTCGCCTTCTGGTACAACCACACCCTTACCTCCAGCGAGGCCCGACTGCTTCACTACCACTGGCCCAGTAAGTTGTGTCCACCAACTCAGAGCAGACTCACTCTTTCCTTGTGCAAAGCTGGCAAATCGAGGACCTGGTATTCCAAGTCGTGCAGCTAATTCACGCGAAAATACTTTCGATGCTTCTAGTTCAGCAAGTTGTTTGGTTGGCCCAAAGGCCTTCACTCCAACAGCTGATAACGCATCTACTACACCTGCGGCTAATGCCAGTTCAGGTCCAACGAGAACTAGATCTACTTTTTCTGCTGCACACAACGCAACAATTCCATCGACATCATCAACAGCAACATGAAATTGCTCTCCAGGCATTCCACCATTTCCGGGCGAGACCAACAATCTTGAGCACTGCAAGGACTGCTGAACCACGTGAGCCATGGCATGTTCCCTGCCACCGCTACCCAGTATTAACACCGTGAGACGATGTGACACACTCATGCCAAAACCTGTTCAAAGGAGTTTTTACGTCGCGGTGCAGAAATTTCAACGGGATACACACCCGTAAAGCAGGCATTGCAATATCCTTCGTCTCGGCCCACTGCACTCATCATTCCATCAAGAGAAAGAAACGCAAGCGAATCCGCTTTAACAACTGCGCAGAGTGCCTCAAGATCTAGATGAGCAGCTATCAGGTCATCGTCATGACCCATGTCCACCCCGAAATGGCATGGAAATTTAATGGGCGGGCATGTAATTCGTAAGTGAACCTCAATCGCACCTGCGTCACGAATGAGTTGCACCAAAGGTCCCGCAGTTGTACCTCGCACCAAAGAATCATCGATTAGCACTACGCGCTTGCCGCGAAGATTTTCAGGAAGTGCATTGAATTTCATAGCAACCCCTCGTTCACGCATCAGGGTTGTCGGTTCTATAAAAGTTCGACCAATATAACGATTTTTGATGAGTCCATCGTTGTATTCAATGCCGCTTTGACGAGAAAAACCGACGGCTGCAGGTATTGATGAATCGGGAACCGGAACAACAACATCTGCTTCAACAAACGACTCTCGTGCTAGTTGTTCTCCCATACGCTGTCGAACACCATGAACACTAAGCCCATCCCAATGAGAGTCAGGTCGCGAGAAGTACACAAACTCAAACGTGCAACGAGACGATTTCACAGCGGGCATTAATGCTTGACGACGTGCAAGTTCAGCTCCTTGCAAAGTTACGATTTCACCGGGAGCAACTTCTGACATTTCGGTGCACCCCACCGTGCTCAAGGCACAAGTTTCTGACGCAACAGCCCAGCCACCGTCTGGCAATCTCCCTACAGACATCGGCCGGAAGCCCCATGGATCTCGCACTGCAATGACTCGATCTTCCACCAAGATGACCAAGGAATAGGCCCCGGTCCATGACGACAAAGTCCGAGCCAATCGATCTTCCCATGTTGATCCTCCAGCAGATGCCAACATAAGAGTCATTACTTCAGTATCTGATGACGCTGTCAGTCCAAAACCTTTTGCCAATAACTCAGAACGAAGTTCATGTGCATTCACCAAATTGCCATTGTGTGCCACTGCAAGTGGTCCATGAACTGTTTCGACAAGAAAAGGCTGTGCGTTTCGAGCACCTGAGCCTCCAGTAGTGGAGTACCGGGTATGGCCAATGCCATTACTTCCCTGTAGGGGTTCTAAGTTCGCTGGTGTAAATACATGAGTCACCAAACCATCGGATTTATGTATTCGAGCCTGAGAACCATCGGACACCACAATGCCTGCTGCTTCTTGACCACGATGTTGTAAAGCAAACAAACCAAAAAACACCATCTGGGCAACATTCTCCGTGGGCGACGAGACTCCCATCACTCCGCATTCCTCGTGCAACCGGTCCGATAACACGCTGATAGGAATATGTTCAGATTTCATGAGACTCCAATATTTTTTGGATACTTTCAAGACGCCATTGCACTGGATATTCCCCCGGATCAAAAACACGACCTGTCAAGCGCGTATATGCAGTTACATATCGTTGAGTTGTCGCCGAAATAGTTTCTTCGTCAAGAACCGGTGGAGCACCCCCACCGTCGTAGCCCACCGCATCGAGGGCTAGCCGTACAGGTTCTTTGTCAAGGCTTTCTGGCTCTTTGCCATGCGCCAGTCGTTCTTTGTATGTATCAAGCTCCCAATATCGTGACGAGTCAGGTGTGTGTAATTCATCAATCAACATGACAGAGCCATCAGACGCCAATCCAAATTCATATTTGGTATCCGCCAACAAAAGTCCAGCTTTCCGCGCCACATCTTGACCATAGGAAAAAAGAGCTAGTGCAAATTTTTTAACGTCTTCCCATACTTCAGGGTCTACAAGCCCTCTGGATACCACGTCGTTACATGTCAAAGGTTCATCATGTTCACCTGTGGCACCTTTTGTTGTAGGAGTAACAATTGCTTGGGGCAATACTGCATTTTTTTGTAGCCCGTCAGGAAAGTCATAGCCATAGATATGTCGCATACCATTGCCGTATTGGCGCCATAACGATGTTGCCGTTGATCCCGTGATGACACCACGCACCACTACTTCAACTGGAAGAGGTGTTGCAGCATGACCAATAGTCGCATTCGGATCAGGAGAACTAATGAAGTGATTTTTGACGATGTGACGCGTATTTTCGAACCACCATGCCGACAACTGATTTAAAACCTGCCCTTTATATGGCACCACAGCAACAATGCGATCAAATGCTGACAACCGATCCGTTGTGAGAAATAGCCGCCTACTACCGGGCAATGCGTAGGACACTCGCACTTTTCCCTCTCTTCTGTCGGGAAGGGAAAGCATCACATCAAAACATCCACTAACTTCGGACATATTTCACCCCTTCCTCGAACAACGACACGCCTAAACCGCCAGAGACTCCTCGGTGAAATTGAGGATGCTGTCGTGCCACGACATGGTTCTCGGGGTGTGGCATTAGGCCCAGCACTACACCGGTGTCATCACAGATTCCAGCAACGTCATGCACGGACCCATTCGGATTACCACGTACATACCGAAATGCGACTTGATCATTTTTAATCAATTTGGTCATGTGGGAATCAGTAGCAAAAAATCGACCTTCGCCATGCGCAATCGGGCAGTAGATATTTTCGGTCAAGTTTCGAGTCCAGATACATTTCTTGGACGTGGGGGCCATCTCTATCCAGCGGCAATCAAACACACCGGTGTCATTGTGTCCGAGAGCCGCAGACCCCTCAGGTCCAGGCAGTATTCCCATTCGCACCAAAGTTTGAAACCCATTGCAAATTCCAATTACTGGCCGCCCGTCTGTAATTGCAGCCTGAATACGATCACCAATGGAAGCCTTAAGTTCTACCGCAAACAATCGACCCGCGCCCAAAGCATCTGCATATGAAAACCCGCCGGCAATCACCACAATGTCAGCATCATCGATGCATGATGCACGAGAAACAACGTCCGACATGTGGTACTTCACAGGCCTTGCTCCCGCTTGTTCCAATGCGAACCACACATCTGAGTCCCTGTTCGTGCCTGGCGCACACAACACAGCCGCACTCGGTGACTTCTTCACTTCTGTGCCATCCATGAATTACACAATTCATTCACTGACACAATCTGTTGATGGGAAAACTTGAGCACAGGTTTCTCAGTAACGGTCCCTAAAATACATGAGTCCTCGGCAAAAAGTGACAGCACCTCAGATACATGATGCGGCGCAACTTCTACGATGAAACGCCCATTTGACTCGCTAAATAACCACAGTGCATCTGTGGCGTTCTCGCACACAGACATATCAACTCCCAAGCGACCAGCAATTGCCATTTCAGCAACAGCAACAGCAATTCCACCTTCAGAAATGTCATGGCAAGACCGTATGAGGCCAGCACCAATAGCGCGATGCACCACTCGGTACCGATCAGGTGCAGCGACATCGGCCTCAGGAACGACACCACTGAAGGTCAGATTTTTTACCTTCGCCAAATGGCTTGCTCCAAATTCGCACAACGTACGTCCGAGTATTATCACGACATTGGACACCTCTTTTAGGTCGGGAGTAACTGTTGCCTTTGCATCCGATACGTGCCCAACAGCCGTAATAACCAAAGTGGGAGGAACTGAATGTCGGTCGCCGTCACTACCAAGATATTCGTTGTTCAATGAGTCTTTTCCAGAAACAAATGGTGCCGAATGTGCCAACGCAGCCGAACAACAACCTTCAACTGCGGCGACTAAATGACCAAGTGTTGTTTGGCGCCGCGGATCTCCCCATGAAAAATTATCGAGAAGAGCAACTTTGTCAGGGTCTGCACCCACAGCCACAACATTGCGAATTGCTTCATCTACTACCGACAATGCCATACGTTCGGGATCTTGCTCACCAAACCATGGATTGACCCCAATTCCGATTGCTATTCCATGAGTATCTAGAGGCTCCGCTAGCACGACCCCATCGGCGTGTCCATCTTGTTGCGAACCAACTAATGGACGCACGAGAGTTGCACCTCGAATTTCATGATCGTATCGGTGAATGATTGCTTCCTTAGAAGAAATATTTGGATGCTGTAACAACTCCTGCAGTGACACAACAATGTCAATGTCCCCAAAAATAGAAAGGAATTCGTCGCGACTCATTTCCTTACGATGCGGCGTCGGCATAATTGCTGTTAACTGTCGTTGTGGACGACCATCGTGTAAAAACAAGGTGTCCATATCGACAACAATCTTGCCTTTATGACGCACCACCAGTCGACCATCACCGGTAAATTCACCGATATCTGTGCACTCCACTCCGTACAGCCGACACGCTTCTTGTAATGGTTCGATGTTTGCTACTGCAACAACCATTCTCTCTTGCGCTTCAGACAACCAGATCTCCCACGGAGATAAGCCTGGGTACTTCAACGGCAATTCAGACAACTCAACCGACGCTCCAACACCTTCTGCCATTTCGCCAATTGCAGAGGACAAACCGCCGGCGCCACAGTCGGTAATCGCTCGAAATAAATGTCGTCCTGCACCTAGGACATCAATGAGTAATTTTTCAGTAATGGGGTCACCGATTTGTACGCTGGCACCGGCCACATCCCCTGTTGTGGCATCCATAGTCATCGAGGAAAAAGTTGCTCCTCGCAATCCGTCTCGCCCCGTCCGGCCACCAAGAACCACAACACGATCACCGGGTTGAGGGACCTCTGCGACGTAATCCCCGTGTGACACTCCAATACAACCGGCGTACACAAGAGGGTTAGCTGTATACCCTTGGTCATACAGAACAGCACCGGCAACTGTGGGTAAGCCAATCTTGTTGCCATAGTCAGCAATTCCGGCCACTACACCTGCACGAATACGTCGTGGATGAAATACTCCATCTGGCAAATCCGCACCAGGTGTATCAGGTGGACCAAAACATAAAATATTTGTGCACGCAATCGGCAAGTGTGATGCGCCCAACACATCTCGAATCACGCCTCCAACACCAGTATTTGCCCCACCAAAGGGTTCGATAGCACTGGGGTGATTATGAGTCTCACATTTCAACGCAATGGTCGTGCCTTCAACAAAAGAGACAACTCCTGCGTTACCAACAAAAGCACTCACCACAAATGGTGCATCAATAGTTTCCGTTGTTTCTCGAAGTTGGTCGAGGAGAGATTTCAGAACCTCTCCTGAGTCTGTGGTAATCGTTGCCCGAAATGTCTTATGGGCACAATGTTCGCTCCACGTCTGTGCGATTGCCTCAAGTTCAATATCACGCACGCCTTGCCCGCAGTAGTGGTCTCGAACTGCTCGTAATTCTTCTATGTCAAGAGCTAATCCACGTTCTGTGTTCAATGTCAGAAGTTGGGCATCTGTCGCATCGGTTGCAAGTTGCACTATTTCTGTAACGTTCACTATCTCATCGGTCGCAGTGGGCACAATAGGCTCTAGCGGTGTATCCACTGACCAGTATTCAATAACCGGATTGGCCAGTAATTTACGGACTAAAACATCGAGCTCGCTTGGGCTCACCTTCCCCACGATGTCAAAACGCTTTGCGGTAGTCACCGCATTCATGTTGATTCCTAACCTGGCAGCAATACGTCGTAGTTGTTGAGAAGCTGCGTCAGTCACACCTACATGTAGTGCCGTCTCTACAAAGTGTTCACTCTGCTGTGTGGTGGTTCCCCATGAGGCTTTTTGCAATAACGGATCAACAAGGACGTCTTCTAGAATTGCACGGTTTTCGGTGTTCAGATCTCCATGAAGGAAGTAAATGTCAACCACTCTTACTTCACGAAGAGTCAAGAGCCCTAAATCGTACGCATCATTCAAGAGTGTCTGCGCACGTGGGTCATCACCCTCATATCGAATTTCAAGGCGATGTACTTCGCTAGTTGACAACACTGCAACAACACCCACTAGCCCAAATTAGTGATGGCAACTCTGAACGTCCAGTCAAATACTCAACTTGTACGAGAAGTGAAACAAGTCCTTTTCAGAAAGTATAAGAACAGCAAATCTTTACTTTGTGTTAACATCCTTCCGTCTACTATGCGTGAGTGTCTGAAGTTGGGTTTCCTCTTGTCAGTGTGGTGATGGGTTCACGTAGCGACTGGTCCGTCATGTCACATTCCGTCAATATTCTTGAACAATTCAATATTCCACATGAGACACAAGTGGTCTCAGCGCATCGTATGCCCGATGAATTATTTGCTTTTGCAGAGGCAGCAAAAGTTCGTGGAATTCGGGCAATTATTGCTGGTGCCGGAGGTGCAGCGCATCTTCCCGGCATGCTCGCTGCAAAAACTCTTATCCCCGTACTGGGTGTGCCTGTCCCCACAACGCATCTTGCTGGTGAAGATTCTCTATATTCCATTGTTCAAATGCCTGCTGGTACGCCTGTTGCAACATTCGCCATTGGTGAGCCGGGCGCCGTCAATGCTGCACTGTTTGCAATTGAACTACTGGCTCACGACAACGAGAACCTTCATAACTCTCTTGTGGAATATCGCCGGAATCGTCACGACGACGCTGTGTCAAGCGTTCTTCCACCCACCTAATGTCCGTCACGCTTGGAGTTCTCGGCGGTGGCCAGCTTGGTAACTACTTCGTTCTTGCAGCCAAGAACATGGGATACCGCACAGCTGTCCTAGACCCAGATCCTTATGCTCCGGCAGGCGTCAATGCTGACAGTCACTTTATTGCACCGTTTGACGACATGCAGGCGCTAACAGAACTCGCCAGTTTGTGTACTGCTGTCACGGTTGAGTTTGAAAATCCACCGGTGTCATCATTGGATTTTCTGGCACCGTTTGTCGAGGTTCACCCATCCTCTTCTTGTGTGGCGATCGCACAGAATCGTAAAGATGAAAAAATCTTCTGCGAATCTATAGGTTTATCAGTTGCGCCATATGAGGTTTTAGAAACCCAGAAGGATATTGAACGCATCTCACGTCTCGGGGTTACCCGAACCCACTTAGATCCGCGACGAATGCCTCTGTTGATGAAGACCAGTCGACTCGGCTACGACGGTAAGGGCCAGCAAAGAATTCATTCGTTGACAGACATTGCGACACTTTGGAGCAATGTCGAAAATGTTCCGTGTGTTGTTGAACAAGTACTCCCCCTAGATGCGGAGTTTTCGATTGTTCTTGCGCGTTCCCGGACTGGCGAAGTAGCCGTATTCGCACCAACTCACAATGTTCACATAGATGGCATCCTCGATGTAAGTACCGCTACCACACACCACACATCAATAGAAACTGAATTCTTTCGTACTGGCGAACAAGCCGCTATACGCATTGCTCACGAACTCCACTATGTCGGAGTGCTTGCGGTGGAGTTCTTTATTTCCGGCAACAAACTTTTCGTTAACGAGATTGCACCTCGTCCCCACAACAGTGGTCACTGGACTATCGATGCGGCCATCACCAGTCAGTTTGAACAACAAGTTCGCACGCTTGCAGGTCTTCCTCTGGGCGAGACCACTATGACCCATCATGCGGTGGCAATGGTCAACCTTCTTGGTGATGTATGGAAAAACGGTACACCCAATTTTCAGATTGCTCTCGAGGACACCGCCGCACATTTGCATTTGTACGGTAAATCTGAAGCCACGTCTCGCCGAAAAATGGGACACATCACTGTCACAGGAAACGATCTACCCAGCGTTGTCCGCCATGCAATTGACTTGCGCACAGCCATCGTGCGATGAGTCAGTTTCATAGTGATTTTGCGGCAGGATATTCACATGAGCCCCCTATTAGGGCTCTAATCATCAATTGGAACACACGAGAGATAATTTCGACACACTTCTGAAACACTTGCACCATGTAAATGGGGTTGTGACGCCAGTTGACGAGATGCTCCACGATGATGCCCCGCACTCGTTCATCGCACCACTATGGGATTCACTCACCCATATTGGTCCTTCAGGACTGCTACAACGAGGTGCATAACGTGATCAGTATCTCTCGATGCAAGGCATAACATTCACGCTTTCAGGACAGGAAGGTCCTCTACCTACAGACCTTATTCCCCGTGTCATCGAAGCACAGGAATGGAAAAAATTGAACTTGGGATTAAACAACGTGTTCGTGTTCTCGAGATGTTTCTCAACGATATCTACGGACCGCAGCATGTTCTGGCGGACAGAGTTGTACCACGCAAACTTATAACCACATCTGAACATTTTCATCGCGCCGCTATACCAGCCACTCATCTTGTGGCCATTTACTTCCAGTTTTATGTCCCATTTACGGTCGTCAATCAAATCATAGGATTTAGCTAATACTTGATTTTCGTTGACTGAAATCTGATCTCCATCAAGTAGGTGCGGACGATAAGCCATACTCAATTTTTCTATTACCGCAGTACGAAAAGTTTCCGAATCGCGTAACTTCGTCAGAAAGATTGCGGTGCCATGATCGCGTTTGCCCAACAAACTCTTTTTTGCGTCGTACACAGAGGTAGTAACTTCAACTTCCCAGCCTTGCCTATCTTTTTTCTTTAACCAGTCAGTGAGATCTAATTCAATTGAATACTCATTTTTGTCACCGGGGGGCCGCGTAACTATTCTTCAATGACTACCGAGACCTGAACAAGCAGTTTTCATTCCCAGCCCATACATTCCCTTTCGCGACTGAGTGTTTCCAGTTATTTGGTCCACGTCTGCGGCAAGCCTCAAAGCTTCACCGAGAATGTCGCGAGTCATACCTTTTCCATTGTCAAGGATGAGGTGAAGGTCCAGCGACACAGGGCCTAGTACGCGTTCCAAAAAATGGCGTTTCGCGTTCCAAACATTTACTGAAACCCCTGCCACTACCCCGTCAATACAGGGCTTAGGAATTTCGCACCAGCCTCACAGAGGCGGGGATGGTGCGAAATGCGGTGCGAAATTCGCCGACACATGTTGCATCACTGTTGATGAGGCTAATGAACGCGATATTGATGAATTCATTACACCCGAGCGAATCGCTCAGCTTCTTCAATGAACCGCTGACA
>Ga0169931_10009727_pt1 | contig 13827 bp, 9 predicted proteins | sample Kivu_15m_20L_FD_129675 | JGI IMG/M metagenome (GOLD analysis project Ga0169931, IMG submission 129675) | Freshwater microbial communities from Lake Kivu, Western Province, Rwanda to study Microbial Dark Matter (Phase II) - Kivu_15m_20L... | ecosystem: Environmental > Aquatic > Freshwater > Lake ...
AGAACACGGGACTGCTTTCCAAAAACTGAGAAAATTGATCAGGCTCCGGCAAGAGGTACCATCAATCTCACGTTAAACTCAGTGTATGAATGTCTGGAGCCTCGCCTCACGATAGCTAAGCGACGACAAAGCTTTTGCCGAAAGGATACGGAATTTTATAGGATCTGATTTTAATTTTATTCCCAGACATAGGTCTTCTTAAATTAAATCGATTATTTTAACTAGTTACAATGGCATTTTCCGTATATTTAAACTTCTATTTTGTTTGTATGAAAATCAATGTAAATGTGCGTCGTGAAGTTTTAACCCATATTGAAAAATTTATGGGGGATACGATGTTTGATTATTTGAAACCAATCGAAACCAACTGGCAACCCGCTGATCTATTACCTGATTCTACTCGAGATACTTTTTTTCAGGAAGTGAAAGATTTACGTGAAAATGCAAATGCGCTTTCTTATGATTTAGTTGCTGTTTTGATTGGTGACACAATAACTGAAGAGGCTCTTCCAACTTATGAATCCTGGTTAAGTATGGTTGAAGGAGTTTCTAAAGATGAAAAGGGTGGATGGATGAGATGGGTACGTCATTGGACTGCCGAAGAAAATCGTCATGGCGATTTGTTAAATAAATACTTATACCTTTCCGGTCGAGTGAATATGCGCGCGATGGAGATATCGACTCAATATCTTATCGCCGATGGATTTGATATTGGTACCGGAAATGATCCTTATCGAAACTTTATTTATACCAGTTTTCAAGAATTAGCCACTAATATATCTCACCGTAGAGTAGCAAGTTTAGCTAAAAATTCAGGTGATGCTTTGCTATCTAAAATGTGCGGGGTAATTGCTGCAGATGAGGCTCGGCATGCTAAGGCCTATAAGGATTTCATTTCAAAGATATTTGAAGTAGATGCGAATGAAGCGATGATTGCTTTTGAAGATATGATGCGTCAAAAGATAGTGATGCCGGCTCATTTTCTTCGTGAAGTAGGCTTGCAAATTGGGCAAACCTTCGGACATTTTACAGATGCTGCCCAGCGTTTGGGGGTTTACACTGCTGTTGATTATGTTCAGATTATGAAGCAATTAATCGAAGACTGGCAGATTGAAAAATTGAGAGATTTGAATGAAGCCGGTGAAAAGGCTCGTGATTATGTCATGAATTTACCGGATCGTCTGCTTAGGATTGCTGAAAGAATCAAAAACCCTACTCTTGAGTATAAATTCAGCTGGATAGCAGGGTAAGTATATAGATTTTTAGAGAAAAGCCCGACTAGTATTTCTACTGGTTGGGCTTTTTTGTTGTTATAATCACTTCTTAATTAATTGCATTTTCTCAGGATTCCACAAAATTGCAGTATCATTATTGTAGCTATCATTACATAATAATGCCGGTGCGGCCGCCCGATATCCGAAAATGGCATCTTCAGCTACCTTACCATTTGTTCTGATTGCATGAAAGAAATTAAAAAAATGGTCGTATGGTCCACCCATGTAACCTTTTTCTGCTGCAAATGTGTATTCTTCCTGCGGCAGAATTCTTTTTCGGTCGCTTAATGGTGTTCCCGCCTGCTTCATTTTTTCAATAAAGAATGGGTCATCTGAAGAGAAATTTTTATTCCTTCGCAGCGTAACACTGTCCCATCCAATATCCATGGCGCCCTCGCTTCCAACCAGTTTTAAGATGGTATTTCCACTGGTTCCATCTGCAAAATTGCATCTCAAGGAAAGATTAAAGGCCGGGTGTGCTTGCGCCTGATCCGGATAATCAAATATGCCCAAAAGTACATCCGGAACTTCACGACCGTCTTTCCAGTATCTTAATCCGCCTGATGAGTAGATCTTATTTGGTCCGAATGAGTCGGTTATAAAATGCAGACTTGAGAAGAGATGGACAAACAGATCGCCTGACATTCCGGTTCCGTAATCCCGATAATTTCTCCAGCGGAAGAAACGCAAGGCATCGAATGAACGTTTCTTTGTATTGCTTACGAAGGTATCCCAGTCGACCGTTACCGCCGAAGCATCAGCAGGTATTGAGTATTGCCAGGCACCACCCGGTGAATGACGTGCCCAAAATCCCTCGGCAAAATTAAGCTCTCCTATTGCGCCATCCTTTAACAATTCTTTAGCTTTCTCATTTCCCAATGAAGATACACCCTGGCTTCCTACCTGAAATACTTTTCCCGTTTCCTTTTGTGCTTTGATTACTGCAGGCCCTTCTCCAATGGAATGTACCATTGGCTTTTCACAATAGACATGCTTACCGGCTCTCATGGCATCGATTGATATCTGCTGATGCCAATGGTCCGGGGTGGCAACAATAACTGCATCAACGTCTGAGCGGTTTAATATTTCTTGGTATGATCTTGTTGTAAAAATATCCTGACCCCAACGGTTTTTAGCATCTTTTAACCGTCCCTCATACAGATCGCAGACCCCTACAAGTTTTGTTCCCGGCACTTTAAGAGCTGTTATGGTATCTCCAGTTCCCATCCCACCCGCACCAATTAAGGCAATATTTATACTATCATTGGCACCAATGTAGGACCTTTTTTGGATGGCAAAATGCTTGGTATCACTATCCTGAGAAACTGCAAATACAGTACTTCCTGCCGCAACAGCTGCCGTGGTTGTTGCAAGTTTTTTAATAAAGCCTCTACGTGAGGATTCATGGTTGTTTTTCATTTAATTACAATGTTTTTTTATTCGCTCAATTGGAGGTTAACCGAGCATGAATGATAAGCCCATATTTTATTTGAGAATAAATTAAAGTTGCTGAACTGTTATTCAAGCTCTTTAATCAGTAATCTTTTCCATCTTACTTTGATATCGCCACCTGAATTAATTTGAAGTGCAATGAAGCCTTTGCCTGCACCAAATTTTTCATCTTTTAAATTAGATATTTGTTTACCATTTAGCCAGGTAGTAATTTCATCACCATTCACATGAATTTTTCCTCTATTCCAACCATCTGCACTAAGTCCGGATTCTTCTTCTTTTGTCGGTTTTGTTAACCATCCTCTACCATAGGATTCATAAATTCCTCCTGTTCCATTTCCCGGAGGAGCCACCTCTACCTGCCATCCGCTAATTTTGGTTCCTTCGATACCTGACCGCACGAATACTCCGCTGTTTCCATTTGCCTCCAATTTAAAATCATATTCAAGGATGAAGTTTTTGTAGTTTTTGTTTGTTGATAGGTAGCCATATTCTTCTTTAGGGCCGTTTTCACATACCAGATGACCTTTTTCAACATACCACTTCTCAGTTCCATGAATAGTCCAGCCGGTTAGATCCTTGCCGTTAAATAGTTTTGTTGATTTCTGGGCAATAGAAGCGGTTGAAATCAAAATAAAAGAGAAAATAAAGACTAGGTATTTCATTTTTATAAGTTTTGGTTTATTAAATAAATATAGTTTATTAAAAATGGATTTATAAGAAAGTGTTTGGTAATTTACTGTTTTATTGGATGTTTTTTCATGTTTTGTTGAATAGTTTCATTTTATTTACGGCTTTTAAATTTAATCCAATAAATTCCTTTTTATAAAGTCCATAAGCATGAAGCGGACAAAGTTTTGTACGACAAAGTCTGATATATTTAATTTAGCCTTAGATTGATAGCACCTCTTGCCGGAGTCTCATAATTTATCTTAGCTTTTGGAAAGCAGGGTCTGTTGCTCTTGGCTTATTCCAGTCCCGTGTTCTGCCCTATTTTTTTGCGGGAAAGGGAATCGCTATCTTAAGATTCAGTAGGGCAAAAAAGATAGCGCTTCCACCCGGGTTTGGTTAGCAGAGCCTGTGCTTCTATTACCGGACTGCCCGTCCCGATGAAAAACAGCAGCGGGTAAACTAAACCTTGCCGAAGGAGGTATCTTCCGGCCAGGGATCAACGTAGATAAGGCACCATTTCGTGCCGGAAATACTCCGGAGGAAAGGGCCGCATGAAGCGATAACATGCGGATATTGCTTTCAAAAATCAAATCTTATGAGTCCGGAGCACCCTGAGGTCTATCAAAAGGATATTTTTTAATCTTCCTCATCTGGAACTCAGATTAATTTTAATTCTAAGCTAAACTATACCGAAAAGAATAAATCTGGTTTTTCTTGTTCTGAACTCATTGCCAATGATTGACACTGTTTTCAACCTTAAATAAACCAAAATTCTGTAGCTCTTGCGCGGCTTCTATCGGAATGTAGGGAGCTGTAATTGTACCACCTGCAGTATAGATGATTAGGTTAGCCAAGGATTTTTGACCCTGATATAAACTTTGAGAAATCTTTATCGACTGGATATTTTCCCATTTTAATATGACTATTTGTTTTCCAAAAACCCCTTTTTGAACTTCAATCAAGTTGTCGGACCATGAAAAGAGGAATTTTTTGGTATACAGATAATAGTGGAGAAAAACATATAATGGGATGAGCAAGAGGGCTATTGAAAATGATTTGTTATATAGAAAAATAGGGAAAAAGATAAGAAAAACAGGCAAAATGCCCCAAAAAAAGGTATTTCTGTATAAAAAAGTTGGGTGAACTTTTAAACCAGAAGGGAAATGCTCCGAAATATCTGTTGAATAGGATTTGGCAAGCTCCGTAAGGACCGGTATAGAAATAACAGGCACTTTTATTTTAAGATTATTTTTTAACTCTTTCTTGCCAATCGTATGAAATTCGAAAATATACATTGAAATTTTTTTTCGAATCCAATTGGTCTTCCAGGATATGTATTGTACCTTCTTAAATGGAACTAGCTTTTGTGATTTATTGATTAGCCCTTTATTAACTACAAAACCAGAGGTGCTTTTTGTTATTCGAAAATTAATATAGCTGAGAATCGTACGAATTAAAGAAGCCAAAATTGACAGCAAGAATAGGGCAAATACACCTGTAAGGATGAGCAGAATACTACTACCTAAAATTATATTGGTGGAATCTTCTAAAAGGTTGTCATTGTAATCATCGACAATGTCTTTTATATTATTTAAAAAAGACAGGAAAAGACCGATCACAATTAGCAGCGTTTCAAAATGGTTTGAAGTTAATCCAAGCTTCAAGAGATCTATTAAACTTAGTTGTGAGATTTGCTCTTCATGATTTTCTACTGCTGCAGCCGATTTATTTTTTTTAAGAACAATGCCCATTAATTCTTCTGCCTCTAATTGACGAAGTTGTATAGTTATTTCTGCTTTTTCTGTTCCCGGAGAATCAAATGCCAATTCGGAGATGTTAAATATCTTCTGAATCCAAGTCTGGTTGATATGAACAGTTTGGATCTTATACAGTGGTAGGGTAATTTGTTTTCTAGATAAAATGCCACTCTTTACTTGTATATCTTCTTCTGTAACACGGAATTTGAAGAAAATAAAGTCAAAAAAAGACTTAATTAATGCGATTACAGGAAAAATAATAAAAATAAAATCATCTCCCTTATTGTTTTTTCCATCAGCTCTCAGGAGAATATACAGGATTGCAGGCCAAAATATTTTAGCGAGTTGAATAATTGTTTTAAAAATAATTTGCGCCAGAGCCATAACTGGCTGGCGTCCGAAAACTGTCCAGTCCCTCACACCGTTTCTTGCTTAATTTTTTGGATGATTAATTCTCTCAAGTTGTTCGCATCCTCAAGTGTTAATCCGGGTATTGCGATGTCTGAATTACTCATACCTGCACTATAAATTTTAAGTTTACTGATTCCCAGATTTCTCTCAAATACTCCGGCATCAATGGAGCAATGTTGAATACGATTAAAGGGACAAACATGCAGGCTTTTCCTCCACCAACCGGTCTGATATATGATGTCATGTTCCCTGATGGCATAAGCTTTATTCTTAAAATTCAGGTAAATGAGTTTAAAGCTTAAGTAACAAATTAAAGTAAACAGTGCAACTGTTAAACCAGCCACAAAGAAGCTGTAAAATTCACTATTAAGAATCATAGTGATTAACATGGCAATAAAATAAATTGTGAAATAAACTACCTGATAATAGATTAACACTGTATAGTATCGCCCATCAATCGGTATAAGCTTTACAGTTTCTGCTTTTGGCAATGTCGAAATGTCAATATCCGAATTTAAAAACTTCATTACATATTCCTCCTATACTGCCCTCCAACCTCATACAAGGCATTAGAAATTTGACCCAGTGAGCAAAACTTACAAACCTCCATCAGGCTTTCAAATATATTTTCGCCTGCAACAGCCTTTTGTTGAAGTTCTTTAAGTAGTTCAGACGCAGTTTCTTTATTTCTTTTTTGAAAGGCCTCCAAAGCTATGATCTGGAATTTTTTCTCTTCTTCTGTAGCGCGGATAACTTCTGAAGGAATAATCGTTGGGGAACCTTTCTTATTGAGAAAGGTATTTACTCCTACAATCGGTAAAGTTCCATCATGTTTTAGCGTTTCATAATATAATGATTCTTCCTGAATTTTGCTGCGCTGGTACATGGTTTCCATTGCACCTAAAACACCGCCTCTGTCATTGATACGTTTGAACTCCTCCATTACCGCCTCTTCCACTAAATCAGTTAATTCTTCAATGATGAATGCACCTTGCAGCGGATTTTCATTTTTTGCCAGTCCGAGTTCACGATTAATAATCAGCTGAATAGCCATTGCCCTCCGAACCGATTCTTCTGTCGGTGTGGTGATTGCTTCATCATAAGCATTGGTATGCAATGAATTACAATTGTCATAAATCGCGTAAAGTGCCTGCAAGGTGGTACGGATATCATTGAAATCAATTTCCTGAGCATGAAGGGAACGACCGGAAGTTTGAATATGATATTTTAATTTTTGGGACCGATCATTTCCTTTGTATTTATATTTAATAGCCTTCGCCCATATTTTTCTTGCTACCCGGCCAATTACCGAATATTCAGGATCGATGCCATTTGAAAAGAAGAAGGATAAATTAGGGGCAAATTCATCAATATGCATCCCACGACTCAGGTAATATTCTACGAAAGTAAAGCCATTGCTCAGGGTAAAGGCGAGTTGGGATATCGGATTAGCTCCTGCTTCAGCGATATGATATCCCGAAATAGAAACAGAATAAAAGTTTCTAACCTGGTGATCTATAAAATATTTTTGAATATCCCCCATCATCCTTAAGGCGAACTCGGTCGAGAAAATGCAGGTATTTTGGGCTTGATCTTCTTTCAAAATATCTGCCTGCACCGTACCTCTCACACTGGCAATTGCATAGGCTCTGATCTTGTCATATATTTCCGGTGCCAAGACCTGATCGCCTGTAAGTCCCAAGAGCATTAAGCCGAGTCCACTGTTACCTTCAGGAAGTTTACCCTGATATTGCGGTTGCGGGATGCCTTTTGCTTTGAAAATCTGATTGATTTTAGTCTTAACTTCGGCCTCTAAACCATTTTTGAGGATGTATTGCTCACATTGTTGGTCGATGGCGGCATTCATGAAGAAGCCTAAAAGGATTGGCGCCGGACCGTTAATGGTCATGGATACAGATGTGGATGGATGGCAAAGATCAAAACCACTATAGAGTTTTTTGGCATCATCCAGTGTCGCAATGCTCACTCCTGAATTTCCGATTTTGCCATAAATATCCGGACGGATGCCTGGATCTTCTCCATATAGTGTAACAGAATCGAATGCCGTAGAAAGTCTGTGTGCCGGCTGTCCAAGTGAAACATAATGAAAACGTTTATTCGTTCGCTCCGGTCCGCCCTCTCCCGCAAACATTCGGGTGGGCTCTTCACCTTCGCGTTTTAGCGGGAATACTCCCGCGGCAAAGGGGAACTCTCCGGGTACATTTTCAGTTAATACCCAACGTAAGATATCGCCCCATGCTTCATATCTAGGCAATGAGATTTTCGGTATTCTAAGTTTAGATAAAGACTCTGAAAACAGGGATTGTTTGATCTCATTTTCGCGAACTCTGTAAATGAATTCATCAGCTTGATATTTTTTAACGGTATTTGGCCATTCAAGTAGTAGTCGACGACATTCAGAATCCAGACTTGATTCAAGTTGAGAATACATTTTTTTTAAGGTTTCAACAATTGGATCATCCGGCGTTTTGTAATCCGATGCGAGGGCAATGGCGCCTTTTGTTTGAAACAATTGTTGCGCAATTTTACATTGCGTATCTACCCATTCGGAATAAGATGCACTGTTATCTACGATTTCGGCCAGGTATCGTATTCGGTCGGGAGGAATAATATAGCTCTTTTCATTATCCTTGCCGATTAATTCCATTCTGGCATGGAAATCAAATCCGGTTTTGCTGAATATTACCTTCATTAACTCCTTAAAGAGTTTATTCATCCCGGGATCATTGAATTGAGAGGCCATAGTGCCAAAGACCGGTAGTTCCTCGTCCAAAGAATCGAATAAGTGATGATTGCGTTTGAACTGTTTACGAACATCTCTAATGGCATCCAATGCTCCTCGTTTATCAAATTTATTGATGGCCACGATATCTGCAAAGTCGAGCATGTCAATTTTTTCTAATTGAGTTGCTGCTCCAAATTCGGGAGTCATTACATATAAGGATACGTCACAATGTTCGGTAATTTCGGTATCTGATTGCCCAATACCGGATGTTTCGACAATGAGTAGTTCGTATCCTGCTGCTTTGCAGATGTCAATTGATTCCTGAACATATTTGGATAGTGCCAGGTTAGCCTGTCTTGTAGCCAGAGAACGCATGTAGACCCGGGGGTTATTGATCGCATTCATTCGAATCCTGTCGCCCAATAAGGCACCGCCGGTTTTTCGCTTTGAAGGATCTACAGAGATAATAGCTATGCTTTTATCAGTTTCGATGAGGAAACGACGAACGAGTTCATCAATCAGGGATGATTTTCCCGCCCCTCCGGTTCCAGTTATACCAATTACGGGCACTTTTTTGCCATAAATCAGTTTTTTAAGTTGTTTCAGAAAGTTTTCTGTCAGATTGGGGTGATTTTCTGCTAAGGTGATTGCGGCAGCAATGTCATTCACATTTTTATTTTGGATACCATTGAGTTCATCTGTTATTCGGTTATGGGTTTCAAAATCACAGGCTTGAAGCATATCATTAATCATTCCTTGTAAACCCATTTTTCGGCCATCATCAGGAGAGTAAATTTGAGTAATTCCATAATTTTTTAGCTCCCTGATCTCATCAGGTAAAAACACACCACCCCCGCCCGCAAAGATTTTGATATGACCTACATTTTGTTCTTGAAGCAGATCGTACATGTATTTTAAATATTCAACATGCCCACCCTGATAGGAAGTGATGGCAATCCCCTGAACATCTTCCTGAATAGCGCAGTTTACTACCTCTTGCACAGATCGGTTATGGCCAAGATGAATCACTTCGGCACCTGATGATTGAAGTATGCGGCGCATGATGTTTATCGTTGCATCATGCCCATCAAACAGAGCGGCTGCGGTAACAAATCGAATCTTATTTTTAGGTTTATAAACTTCGGACATATTCTTCCTGATTGTTACGTAAAATTACGAATAATTGAATGGATGAGAGATTTAGGAGCGATAGAATTAAGAAGGAGAGTTCAGGTTTGCTTACAACTATTGGGATAGCTATTGCCCAAAAATTTCATAGTGTATGATCAGGTGGCCAATCGGCCCCGAAGGTTCAATTTAATTATCAAAGAATTGGTCGATTCAAGCCTTCGCTGGAATCGACCAATTTCCCAATAACGCTTGTTATCCGATATCTATCGGATCCCAATAAGACGGAAACCTCATTCATCCATACCTAAAACAGAATTTCTTGTCAACGCAGCTAGGAACCTCCCGCAATTGCCAAATTGTAATCAACCTAACCCTTCTTAGGACTATGCTTACTTGGCATCTTAGGTGCTTTTCTTTTTCCCTGAACCATAGAATTTTGATTTCCTTTATTAACAGTAGCTTGCTTATTGTCTGTTTGATAAGACATTTGTCCACCACTATTTGAAATCCCCCTTGATTTCAAGGTTTCTTTTCTGGTTTTAATCGATTGGTTTCCTTTTGAGCTGCCTTGTTGGTTCTCATTCGACTTGTTTTTGACTGGTGTTTTCATTCTATCCTCCTGTATTGATAAGGTTATAAATTGAATTATTAACTCGTTTTTCAGGTAATTTAAAGATAATTGCAGTGCCAAAAAATGATCTTGATTACAACCAGTTCTTTTTTTTGAAAAAAATCAGGGTTACAACTGATGACAAAACCATGAGAAAAATAGCGAAAAGGTAGCCATAATCCCAATTCAATTCAGGTAAGAATTTAAAATTCATCCCATAGATACTTGCAATTAGGGTAGGAGGCATGAAGGCGACCGTAGCTACCGTAAAAATTTTAATGATTCTGTTTTGCTCAATGTTAACGAGTCCCATAAAAGTGTCTTGAAGGTATTCCAAACGCTCAAAGGCGAATTTATTATGCTCAATCAATGATCCAATATCCTTAATCAGTATTCTGAGCACATTTTTATATTCTTCAGGAAACAGATTACTTTTCATGAGGGAGGATACCAGACGCTGTTTGTCAACGATGTTTTCACGCATCAGAATATTGTAATTCTGGAAAGAGGCAATTTTCAAAAGAATTTCTTCATCTGATCGTTTTCTGTTTAGCGTTAATTTTTTATTGAGGTCGGCGATTTCTTTTGCCAGGCCTTCAATAATATCTGCATCCAGCTCAATGCCTGTTTCAAGGATGGTGAGTAAAATATGGTACCCATTCGTAAAAGAACCCGGATTAGATTTGATTTTTTTCACAGATTCTCCAAATGTTTTCAGATCATCATCCCGATAGGTAAACAAAATTCCTTTTTCCAGAATAATAGACACGGGGCAATAATCAAAATCTTGTTCCTTGAGAGACAGAAAATTCGAATTAATGATTAGTTCGTCATCCAGTTCATTAAATCGCGAAGAACTTTCAATTTCCGATGATTCTTCCACGGAGGAGTACTTGATATCAAAAAAAGTTTCAACAGTAACTTTTTCTTTGACGGTTGAATTTTGCAAATCCACCCAAACCAGGTCATTGGGCGGAATCGTGCCTAGTAAGCTTATATCACTTTCTTTCGCCAGTCGTTTGTCTTTCTTATAATATATGCGGAGCATAGCTTGTATTTACGGGTAAGGTTCAATTTTGTATCTTTACAAAAATAAAATTTTGGGAACACCTTTAGATTACGGCTATAAAAATTATAATCATTACGGATCATACCTTAAAAATAAGTATGGGGGGCAGCGTGTATACAAGATTATTGCAGACGCCGGATTTACCTGTCCTAATCGTGACGGAACTAAGGGCTACGGTGGTTGTACCTATTGTAATGTAGATTCATTTACTCCTGAACTTTCCAGAAAGCTCCCAACCCTCCGTGAACAAATTGAGCAGGGTATGGAAAGAGCCTATAAAAATTACCGCGCAGAGAAGTTTATTATTTATTTTCAACCCAACACCAATACCTATGCGCCAACACATTACCTAAAAATGCTTTACGACGAGGCTTTAGGCATCAATACTGATCAAATTGTCGGGCTTTCTGTGGGCACGCGGCCGGATTGTATAGATTTCGAGAAACTGGCCTTGTTGGAAAGCTATGCCGATAGGTTTGATGTGGATCTGGAGATGGGTATGGAATCGATCTATGATGAAACCCTGTTGAAGATCAATCGTGGATGCAGTCATCAAGAATTTCTAAATGCGATCAGGCTGGCTGAAAATACTAAAGTTGATATTTGTGTTCATACTATCTTTGGATTTCCATGGGAAACGCATGAGATGATGCTTCGGTATGCTGAAGAAATTAACAGGTTCCCTCAAATAAAATTCGTTAAATTACACCATCTGCATATAGTTAAAGGCTCGATTATGGGCTCAAAATATGCCCGCGATCCATTCAGATTGTTCACTATTGATGAATACACCGATTTTATAGCTGAGTTTATTCCACTTTTACGACCGGATATTGTGTTGCAAAGGCTTTTTGGCTTAGCTGATTTCGATTTACTCATTGCTCCAAACTGGGGGATGAAGAAATCTCAGATTCAGAGCTATATTGATAAGCGTCTTGAAGCCAAAGGAGTTGTGCAAGGCAGTGCTTATAAAGGAGCTTCGGTATCACTTGTTTGAAGGTATTGGAGTAGTTTTGGATTTCTTCTTTTATTATCTCTCTTCCTGATTGATCTGTTTTCGAGTTTTAAATTGAACTGACTAATATTGTTTGGACTGCCTGAGTTTTTTCTTGCTGGCAGTGTTCGAGTATGATTTCGCGCTGAACAACTTGAATAGAACAGACATTAAAAAAAGAGATCGAGGCTTATGCTCAATGTCATTGAGTTAAGAAGAATAGGAGTTTTGGCCTCTGTCAAGATGACCATTCAATATTATTTTATGGCAGGCTAGATCCTGAATCCGTCAGGATCGAAGTGAGTGCCTGTAGGGTATTTAGAAGTATCAATTGCTGCTATTGATCAAACTGCAATTCCGGCCCTGAACCGGAATTTCCTATTCCCCCACCTTATTACCGTCATAGCGGGCTCGACCCTCCAGCTCTCAATCACCATCAAGCTTTGTTAAACCTAACTCGACCGGGAGTAGCCTGACATTTATTCTATTTTTCAAAAAAAAATCGATCTTTTTCTCTTTAACCTCTTTATTTTCAATTTAAATTTCAAAATAAGGACTAAAATTTACACTTTACTATACTATTTTAGACAATATTTCAAATTTTACCATTATTTAAGACGATTTTCTCTATTTAAATTCTAATTTTGTTTATAATAATCTTTAAAATCAATAGTTTATTAAAATAAGATCAAAATAATTGAATAATTATTGAAAAAGATTATACATTTGTACTCAATAATTAAATATTCAGTTCAATTATTAAGAAAATATATCATGAAAGTCGGATTAAAGCAAATTTTACCCTTTTTAATTCTAGCCATCATAGCAGTTGCTGCAGTTTTTGTTCCTTCTCTTCCCGATTTTGCTGATAATGGCAAATATAATGGAGCAGACATCGCCTGGCTACTCGTTGCGACAGCCCTGGTATTCTTAATGACACCTGGTTTAGCATTTTTTTATGGCGGGATGGTCCATCGTAAGAATGTAATTTCTACCATGATAAAAAGTGTGGTTGCTGCCGGTGTAGTCAGTATCATGTGGGTTACTGTAGGATTTAGCCTCTCATTTGGGGAAAGTATCGGGGGTATCATTGGGGATCCCAGAACCTTTATATTTTTCAAAGGTGTTAACTCTGGTGAGCCATGGAGTCTGGCACCCACAATACCCCTAACCTTGTTCGCATTGTTTCAATTAATGTTCGCAATCATTACCCCGGGGTTGGTTGTTGGAGCTGTTGCTGAACGGATTCGTTTTACATCGTATATTTTATTCATATGTCTTTTTAGTCTATTGGTTTATGCTCCAATTGCACATTGGGTTTGGCATCCCGATGGATTTTTATTTAAAATGGGTGCTTTAGATTTTGCCGGAGGTGCGGTTGTTCATATATCCGCGGGGATGGCTGCCTTGGCAGGAGCAATGGTCTTGAAACGCAGACAGGCACATATTAACGGACTCGAAATTCCGCCGGCTAATATTCCTTATGTATTGATCGGAACCGGTTTATTATGGTTTGGTTGGTTTGGGTTTAATGCCGGATCTGCATTAGGGGCGAATGCGCTCGCAGTTTCAGCCTTTGCTACCACCAATATTTCAGGTGCTGCAGGTGGCTTATCCTGGATGTTCTTTGATGTAGTCAGGGGTAAAAAACCTTCGGTATTGGGATTTTGTATTGGTGCAGTAGTCGGACTTGCGGCAGTTACTCCGGGGG
>Ga0169931_10009728_pt1 | contig 13827 bp, 11 predicted proteins | sample Kivu_15m_20L_FD_129675 | JGI IMG/M metagenome (GOLD analysis project Ga0169931, IMG submission 129675) | Freshwater microbial communities from Lake Kivu, Western Province, Rwanda to study Microbial Dark Matter (Phase II) - Kivu_15m_20L... | ecosystem: Environmental > Aquatic > Freshwater > Lake...
AGTGAGGCGGACATCGGAAACTCCCCCTTTCCGATCAGCCAGCCTGCACCCCAACATCTGGTGTGCGAATCGGGCCGGCGACCACAAGGGGGAGATTACGCAGGTGCGGAATCCCACTGCAAGGGCGAATAGGTTACAAACCTGTCCTCACGTATTGGATGAGGATTTGCCGCCCGATTTCGGCGCCGGGCGGGATTCCAAAGCCGCCACCCGCAGGGCGAGGTCCTCGGCCTGTTCCCGGGCGCGGCGCGCCACATCCATGGCAGCGTCCAATTCCTCCCGCCGGACCAGATCAAACCGCCGGACCACAGCTTCGACCTGCGCTTTGGCAATGGCTTCAATCTCCGCGCGGATGCCGGTCAGCACCGAAAAGGCGCCGCCCGCCATGCCGGCCAAATCATCCATGACGCGCGCGCGCCCACTACCCTGATCCTTCATCGCCTTGTCCTTTCGGCCCTTGCTTGCCGGTCCATCCGCCCACGGCCTATACGCTTGAGACTGTTCGCTCAAGGCCGAGGTTGCAAAGACCGCCCATGCATATTGTCACCGGCGGGGCCGGTTTCATCGGCTCCAACCTTGTTGCCGCGCTTTGCGCCCGCGGGGCGGAGGTGATGGTGGTGGACCGTCTTCGCCAAGGGGTGAAATGGCGCAATTTGGCGAAGCACGCCATCGCCGGCGTGATCCCGCCCGAGGCGCTGTGGGATTTCCTGACCGCCGGCGCGCCAGTGGAGGCGGTGTTCCATATGGGCGCGATCAGCGCCACCACGGAGTCCGATGGCGATCTGGTGGCGGCGGTGAACATCACCCTGTCGCAACGCCTGTGGGATTGGTGTGCCAAGCGCGGCGTGCCTTTTATCTACGCGTCTTCCGCCGCGACCTATGGCGATGGGGCGCTTGGCTTTGATGATGACGCTTCCGAAGCGGCCTTGGCGAATCTGCGGCCCTTGAACCTTTATGGCTGGTCGAAGCTCGCCTTCGATCGGCGCGTGGCGCAGATGCTCTCGCGCGGGCGGGCGCGGCCGCCGCAATGGGCGGGTTTGCGCTTCTTCAACGTCTATGGCCCCAATGAACATCACAAAGGCCGCATGGCGAGTGTGGTCTTGCATAAATTCCGCCAGATCATGGCCGGGGAGGCAGCGACGCTTTTTGCTTCAGACCGTGACGGCATTGCCGATGGCGCACAGCAGCGCGATTTCGTGCATGTGGATGATTGTGTGGCGGCGATGCTTTGGCTGCATGACAATCCAAGTGTTTCCGGCCTGTTCAATATCGGCAGCGGTGAGGCGCGGAGTTTTCTGGACCTGACGCGCGCCATTTACGCAGCCTTGGACCGTGCGCCGGATATTCGCTTTGTGCCGATGCCGGATGATTTGAAAGGGAATTACCAGTATTTCACCGAAGCGCGCATGGAACGCCTGCGCGCGGCGGGCTTTCGCAAGAACCCAATCACGCTGGAAGCCGGTGTTTCATCCTATGTGCGCGATGTGTTGCTGCGGGCCGAGGACCCCTTCGCCTGATGTTCTTCGCCATCCCCTTTCCGATGATTGACCCGGTGCTGGTGCAGATCGGCCCCTTTGCCATTCGCTGGTATGCTTTGGCCTATATCGCCGGGATTGTGCTGGGCTGGCGGCTCGCGCGGCGCCTGGTGGTGCTGGGGCCGAAGGTGGCGACGCCCGAACAGGTGGATGATTTCGTCACCTGGGTCACGCTTGGCATTATTCTGGGTGGGCGTTTTGGTTATGTGATCTTCTATCGCCCCGAAATTTTCCTGCGGGCGCCTTGGGAGATCCTTTATTTGTGGCAGGGCGGCATGTCCTTCCATGGTGGGGCGCTCGGCGTGATTCTGGCGCTGTTTTTCTTCACGCGCCGCCAGGGGCTGGATTGGGTGGCGTTTTCCGATCGCGTGGTCTGCGTGGTGCCGATTGGGATTTTCCTGGGGCGCTTGGCGAATTTCATCAATGGCGAGCTTTGGGGCCGCGTGAGTGATGTGCCCTGGGCCATGGTGTTTCCGGGCGCAGGGCCTGATCCGCGCCACCCTTCGCAGCTTTATCAGGCGGGGCTTGAGGGCTTGTGCCTGTTCATCCTGCTGATGGTGCTGATTTACCGCCCAGCGGTGCGCGCGCGTGCTGGCGTGCTTTCGGGCGTGTTTCTGGCAGGCTATGGCGTCGCGCGCTTCATTGGCGAGTTTTTCCGCCAGCCGGACGCGCATCTGGGGTTTCTGTTCGCGGGCGCCACCATGGGGCAATTGCTGTCACTGCCGATGATGGCGGTGGGGGCCTGGTTGGTGGCGCGGGGCCTAACCAGCGCATCACGCAGGCCCAACTAAAGCGCCAAACAGCCTCCCCCTTCAAAGCTTGCCCTGTTCCTTCAGCACTTCCTCAGCGACGCGCAGCGCGTCAATCGCGGCGGGAAAGCCGCAATAGGCCACCGCATGGGTGAAGATTTCCGAAATCTCCTCGGCCGTGCAGCCATTATTGAGCGCCGCAACCAGATGAATGCGCAGCTCATGCGGGCGATTAAGCGCACAGATCATTGCAAGCGTGATCAGGCTGCGTTCGCGCCGATCAAGCCCCGGCCTTTGCCATAGCGTTGCATAGGCAAATTCCTCCGACAGCCGCCGCACGGCGGCGTTGAAGGGATTGGTACCGGCATCGCGCTTTTCCATATAGGCGCGGCCCAGTACCTCGTGCATCACCCCACGGCCTTCGGCGCGCAGCGCGTCATGGGCTTCCTGTTGATCCATCATTCGGTCCTTCAAAAATCGCCATGTTCAGGCGGCAGATTCAGCCAGAGAAAACATCGTCGTGTCCTGCAAATCCTTGCCGAACCAGGAACGTATGCCGGCGCTATGGCTGGAAAGCGCGCGGGGCACGCCATTTTCCACCACCACCGGCACATCATGGCCGGGGATCAGCACGCAGCCCGGATGGGTGCGGCAAATCTCCCAGACCAATTCAATGGTGGCGCGGCTGACAGCGGAATCATAGGTCATATCCGTGGTGCGTGTGGTGAGTTCCACGCGGTTCTTCACCGCATCCTGCAATAGCACCACCGCCTGCGGCACGCCTTCGATCAGAAACAGCAAATGCCCAGGCGTGTGGCCAGGTGATAGATGCGCGGTGATGCCTGGCAGCACTTCCTGCCCATCATCCATCAATTGCATGGTCGGCCAATGGCTGAGCGCTTCCACCGCATGTTCCGGCACGGCGGTTTCCCCCCAGCCCACCCCCAGCGCCCAGGCCAATTCCTTGCGCCCGACATGGATGCGCGCATCGCGGAACATCGGCCAATTCACCACATGATCATGGTGCAAATGGCTGACCAGCAGATCAGTCACATCGGAGAGCTTCACGCCTTGCTTGCCAAGTGCTTCGACCAAGGGCTTACGCATGCCGTAGCCGCCACCATCCAGCACCACGATCCGGCCATGGCCGCGCAGCAGCGCAACCGTGCTCCAGCCGAGGCCCCCATGCTCCGTGGATTTGCCGGGATAGCCCTGGATCAGCACATCAATCCGCCAATCGCCGCTATTGAAGTGCATGGCGCGTATCCTTCCCACCTGTTTAAACGCAGCATCCCCAAAGACAGCGCCCTGGTCCAGCCCCTTCCTGCAGGCGTTATCGTCGCGGTGCCTGCCCAGCTGGTTCCCGGCCAATCCCGAATATGCCGCGCAAGAAACCAGGTGTGAGTGCGGCCAAAGGGTTGACGCTAGTCTGTGGATCATTGAGCGGCCCGCGCATGCGATAGGCAACGGCGAATAGCCCGCCACCTTCTTCCGGGCTGAAAAGCCGGCCAAAAATCGGAATGCGGCCCAGTAATGTGTTGAAGATGTAAGCGGGCACAATGGTGCCTTCCAGGTCAAGCGTATCACGCTGGCGATCAATGCGGCCCTTGACCGTAAGACCAAGCGAGGATGAAAAGGCGCGCGCATCCTGCAACACCAGCGCATCAGGGCTCAGACTGAAGGGGATTGTCGCACGGGTAAAATTCAGCCCCGGGCCACTGAGCGCATCCACCAATCCATAAAGCGTCATCGCCTGCAGGACCTTGCCCAGCCCAGGCGCATCGCGCACGGCAAATTCTTCCAGCACCGCATCTCCGCTCAACGTAGCGCCGGGGCGGGAGTGATCATAACTTGCCGTCACCGAAAGCTTGCCACCCTGGAGGGTTTTCAGCACATCAAAGGCGCGTAGCAATTCGCCGCCATTATCGCTTGTCACTGTTACGGCGCGGCGTTGGCCATTGGGCGCGATCGTAACCGTGAAGCCGCCGCGTTCGGACAAGCGTGCATTAATGCGCGCCTGCTGCATCACGCCAAGGTTGCTGACCAATAATTGCGCCTCAAGCGCGCTTACTTCACGTTGATGCGGCAGCAGAACCCGTTCAAACCGCGTTACTAATTGGGCAGCAGCGCCTTCTTCCGGCTTGGCCTCTGGCGCTTCATGCCGCGCGAGTACCGGCGCCAGATCAAGCACCGGCCCAGTCAAGGAAATGATCCATTGGCCGGCGCCGCGCTGCGCAGGCGGACGCAAAACTCCGCTAAAGCGCGATCGCCCGATATTGGCGCTGGTCAGGTCAATACGTTGCGGGATATTTTGGCGAAGCTCACTCGCGCGGCCCCGGACCAGGGCATCGGTCGTTTCAATACGAAAATTTTCAATTAGCGTCACCGCACCGCCCTGCATCAGCACCATCGCCTCTGCGCTGCCCGCGACCCCTGGCGGCTTGCTCCAGGCCAAGGGTTCAAGGCTCAGCGTTGCCGCGCGCAAATCTGCCCGCACAGCAAGCCTTGCCTGCCCATTGCGGCGCGTTTCATTGCGGATATCAAGCTGAACCGGCCCTTCCAGCAATGGCCTTCCATCCAGGCCAAGGGCGGCCAATTGCCTCGCATCGGCGCGGGCGGAGATGACTTCACGGGTAACAATATCGGTGGCCGGGCCGTTGCGAAAATCAGTTTCCTGTCGGATGCGTGCTTCAATATCGCCAAGCACGCCGTTGCCCGTTGCGGTCAAGCCCGCATTGGTGACCGAAACCCGCGCCATACCGCGTTCCAGGTCTCGGCCAAAGGCGATGCGCGGAATGCGCAAATCGCGCACGTCAAGCTCCGCCTGGATATCAATGTCCTCAATATCGAGCGTCTTGATGAGCGGAAAGACAAGTTTGAGCGTGCCGCTGGCAAGCGTGCCGGTTGGGTCATTGATCGGCGGTGGGCGTTTTTCGAAAATTTTCAGCCGAGGATGGCGCAAAACGGCCCAACCATCGGCCAATGGGCCGCGCAGCTTGGCCTCAACACGCGTAATTTCCGGATCGGTCGCGAAGCTGATCGAAACCGTGGCGCCATCGGCCACAATGCCAGTGCCGGATTGCTGGCCACCGGTTGCGGAAATTTCAATCTTGTCCAGGGAAAAACGTGCTTCCCCGCCGGCCCCTTCAAAGGGCGGAATTGGGCGCAACCAATGCACCGTCACGCCATCCGCCCGCGCCATGCCCGAAAGCTCTGTGATTTCTGCGGCGCTGCCATCCGCACCGATACGTGCGGCAAGCCGCCAACTGCCTTCGCGCAGCATGCCGGCTGTCAGATTCTCGGCCAGCCATTCGCGCGGCTTGGGGGCGACACTCGGCGGCCAGTAATGCGGCAGATCGGCAATATCCATCCCACGCAGGGATAATTCCGCAGCGGTTTGCCAGGTGCCATCCTGTAGCCGAGCCTCACCCGTCGCATGAATGACAGGCGGTGGGGCAGCGCCCGGGCGCGGCGATGGCTGGGGCGAAAGGGCAAGACGCTCTACGCGCAACACATCTTCGGCCAGGGTGGCATCCAGCAGGATGGCAGCGAAGGGAATCTCCCCGCCAGTATTCGGCACATGCAGCACCCCGGCCCCGGTGCGCAACCGCCCCATCAGCAAATCCGGCTGCGGCGCCCCGGCGAAGCGCGCAATCAGGGTGATTTCTGCCTCTGCCTCCAGCGCGGTCAAGGGCGCCAATTCCGCGCTTGTCTTGGCCAACAACGCCGGGCGAATGCCACGCGCCGTCAGCGATGCTTCCCCGCGCCAGAGTGCGCGCTCCAGATTGCCGGCAATCTCCACCGGGATGCGCTGATCGGCCAATTCCAACATGGCGCGCCCGGCCAAATCCAGCCCGCCAGCAGCGCGGCGTTGCAGAATAAGCGCAGCAAGGTTCGCACGCGCCACGCGCCCGGAAGCCTCATCGGTCAGCGCCAATCTGGTATCAAAAAGGGCGATGCGCCTGATCGGCGAAAGCGCGGTTTCTTCATTGGGGGGGGCCAGCCAAGCGGTGATGATCTCGGTCAGGGTGTCAAGCTCGGCCCCTGGCCGCGTCGTGCCCTCGGCCTTGGGCGCTTCGGCCAAGCCAAGCGAAATCGCCCCCGCGCCATCCCGCTTCGCGAGCAGGCTAAGCCCGCGCAATTCCACCCCGCGCAGTGCGATATGCCCACGCAGCAGGCTGCCCGCAGAAAGCGAGGCATCCACCCGCGGCAGCACGGCAATCAGCCCATCCGCCTTGTCAGACAGCCTGATATCGGAAAACCGCACCGCAATCGGCGAACGATGCCCTTCCCGCCAACCCGCCCAGGAAATCTCCGCTGCGCCAATCACAATGTTTTGATCGGCCAGCGACTGATTGGCCAGGCTCTCGGCCTGGCGGGCCAGCCAGGGCAGGCTGAGCGGGCCTTGTTCCAGCCGCCAGACAATCCCGCCAAGCGCAAGGCCGACCAGCAGCGCCAGGGTCAGGCAGACCCTGGCGAGCAGCTTCAGCCCTCGCCCTGCTTGACCTGCGACCCGCCTCACTCTTTCCCTATTCCCCCATGACCCTTGCCCCAGCAGCTTTCCCCCTGCCCCGCGGATTCGACAAGGCCGCTGCCACCCTCGCCCAGGCGCATTTCGCCGAGAAGGGGGAGGCGGAGCGGCGCTTTGCCGAAAGCGCTGAAGGTGCGGCGATATTGGAAGCGCTTGGCGGTCATAGCCCCTATCTAGCCGATTTGGCGGTGCGGGAGTCACCCACCCTGCTTTTCATGGCCGAACGTGGCCCGGATGAGGCATTTGCGCGCGCCATAGACCCGCTGCTGCGCCTGGACCCCGCCACATCGCGCCCGGCCTTGGCGGCGCTGCTCCGCCAGGCCAAGCGCCAGGGCGCTTTGGTGGCGGGGCTTGCCGATATTCGCGGGCTTTGGGGGCTGGATCGCGTGACCGGCGCCTTGTCCGAATTGGCGGAGCTCAGCATTGATACCGCCTGCGCGCATTTGCTCCGTGATGCCGCGGCGCGGGGCGATTTGCGCCACACGGGTGGCAGCCGGACGGATGCGAAATCCATCGGGCGGCAATCTGGCCTGGTCATTCTTGGCATGGGCAAGCTTGGCGCGCGGGAGCTGAACTACTCATCCGATGTGGATCTGATGGTGCTTTACGATCCGGCAGCGGTGCAGGACCCGGATCGCGCCCAGGCGATTTATGTGCGCATCGCGCGCGATCTGGTGCGGCTGATGGAAGAACGCACTGCCGATGGTTACGTCTTTCGCACCGATTTGCGCCTGCGGCCCGATCCTGCTGCGACACCGCTCGCGGTCTCCATCCCCGCCGCCATCGCCTATTACGAAAGCATGGGTCAGAATTGGGAACGCGCTGCCATGATCAAGGCGCGGCCCGTGGCGGCGGATCGTGCGGCGGGCGATGCATTCCTGCGCGAAATCCGGCCCTTTGTCTGGCGCCGTTACCTCGATTTTGCGGCGGTGGCCGATATCCATTCCATCAAACGGCAAATCCACGCCCATAAGGGTGCCAAGGGCGCGCATGATACGGTGCAATTGGCCGGGCATGATGTGAAGCTTGGCCGCGGCGGCATTCGTGAAATTGAATTCACCGCGCAGGTGCTGCAATTGATCTGGGGCGGGCGCGATCCCGCCTTGCGAGACCCAACCACGCTGGGCGGGCTTTCCGCCCTTGCTGGTGCCGGCAAGATCGAACGCCGCGCTGCCGCTGACCTGGCCGATGCCTATGGCTTCCTGCGTCGGCTTGAACATCGGCTGCAAATGGTCGCCGATCGCCAGACGCATCGCCTGCCGGAAGATGAGGAAGGGATTGCGCGTATCGCCTCCTTCCTCGGCTATGCGGATACGGCCAGTTTTGCTGAGGAACTCGCCTATCATCTGCGCCGCGTCGAACAGCATTACGGGCGCATGTTTGAAGCGGAACCAACACTCGCCGCCGATGCGGTGCAGGGTGATCTGGTGTTCACGGGTGTTGAGGATGATCCCGCCACCATCGCGACCTTGCGTGCCATGGGCTACGCCAATCCGGGCAGTATCGCGGCTACCGTGCGCGGCTGGCATCACGGCCATGCGCGCGCCATTCGCAGCGAACGCGCACGCGAATTGCTGACGGCGCTTATGCCAAGCCTGCTCGCGGCCTTCGCCAAGCAGCGCGACCCCGATGCGGCGCTGATGCGCCTTGATGCGCTATTCGGGCGGCTGACGACCGGTGTGCAGGTCTTGAGCCTGTTGCATCGCAACCCGCCCATGCTGGAACGCCTTGCCGGGATTTTGGGGGCGGCACCGCAATTGGCGGATCATCTGGCGCATCACACGGCAGCGCTTGAAGGGCTGCTGGTGGGTGCGGGCGGCGGCATTGGCAGCGCGGCTTCCGCCTTGCCGGCGCTGGTCAAGGAAGCACGCTATTTCGAAGAGGCAATGGAAGCGTCCCGCCGCCTGGTACAAGAAGGCAAATTCGACATTGATGCTGCAACCCTAGAAGGCGCCATAGACCCCGACGCAGCAGGGCAAGCGCGCAGCGCCCTGGCCGATGCCGCCATTGCGGCGCTACTGCCGCATGTGACCGCTGAATTTGCCGCGCGGCATGGCGTGGTGAAGGGCGGGCAGCTTGCCGTGGTGGCGCTTGGCAAGCTTGGTGGGCGAGAAATGCTGCCGGGATCAGACCTGGATCTGATCCTGGTTTATGACCACGCCGCTGAAGCCGAAGCCAGCGAAGCCAAGGCCAAGCGCGGCGCGCCCGCGATCCGTCCCTTGCCCGCCAGCCAGTATTTCACCCGCCTTGCGCATCAGATGGTCGGTGCCATCACCGCGCCGGGTGCCGAGGGTAAGTTGTATGAGGTGGATATGCGCCTCAGGCCTTCAGGATCGAAGGGGCCGGTTGCGGTCTCGCTTGGTGCCTTCCAACGCTATCAGGCGGAAGATGCCTGGAGTTGGGAACGCATGGCTTTGACGCGTGCGCGCGTGGTGGCGGGGCCGCCCGCACTAGCACGCCGCATTGGCGCGGCCATTCGCGCGGCACTTTCCAACCCGGAAAAGGCCAAGACGGCCATTGCCGATGCGCTGGCCATGCGCCAGCGCATGTTGCGCGAATTGCCAGCCGCTGGGCCATGGGATGTGAAACTCAGTGCCGGTGGGCTGGTGGAGGTGGAATTCATCGCCCAGGCGCTGCAATTGCACCACGCGCCGCACCACCCCGAAGTGCTGGCCACCACCACGCGCATCGCCATCACCAATCTGGCAAAAATCGGCGCTTTGGACGCGAGCGAAGCGGAGGGGCTGATCGCCGCTGAACGGCTCTGGCGCGGTATTAGCGGCATTCTACGCCTGACGCTTGGCCCGTGGCGAGAGGCAAGCTTGCCCGAACCTGCCGCTTCCGCCGTGCTGCGCGTGGCTGGGCCGCTTTGCGCCATGCCACCCGTTGACCTTCCGGGGCTCCGCGCACAGATGGAAGTCAGCGCCGCCTTAGTGCGCAAGGTTTTCGAAGCCCGGCTTGGCCGGCTGGATCAGGGGAATCAGTCATGAGCGAATTGGCCGAAGGCAAAAAGGCGCCCTCCTTCAAAATGGCAGCGAGCGGCGGGCGGGAGGTTTCCTCAGCCAGCCTCAAGGGCAAACCCTATCTGCTCTATTTCTATCCCAAGGCGGATACGCCCGGCTGCACCAAGCAGGCTTGCGGCGTGCAGGAAGCGCTGCCGCAGCTTGGCAAGCTTGGCCTGACAGTGATTGGCGTATCACCCGATGCCATGCCGCCCATTGAAAAATTCGCCAAAAAATACGGGCTGGAATTTCCCTTGGCCTCAGACCCCGAACACAAAACGGCCGAGGCCTATGGCGTTTGGGTCGAAAAATCCATGTATGGCAAGAAGTACATGGGCATGGAGCGATCGAGCTTTCTGGTGGATGCGGATGGCAAGATCGCGAAAATCTGGCGCAAGGTGAAGCCCGAAGCCCATGCAGCGGAGGTGCTGGCCGCCGCCAAGGCGCTTGGGTAGCAGCGCTTCGTCAGTTTTCTTCGCGGCCCTGGAGGTTTTCAAAAACCTCCTCCGCGCGTTTGAAGATTTCCTCGGCATTCTGGCGCTTCGCCGGATCGGTCTGCTTGTCCGGATGGTAGCGCCGGCGAAACGCGCGGCGCACCTCCACAATCAGCCAAAGCGGCGCATTGGGCGCCAGATAAACCCGCGCATGGGCGCTGCCATCGGCGGGTGTTTCCTTGAGCTTCTTCAGCTCTGCCTCAGCATCCTGCAAACGCTTGCGCAATACGGCGATTTCTTCGGCAGCAATCGCCAAATATCGGCGCATTTCCTCGGGCGGCGCGCCACGGCCTGGCAGCTTGGTCAGGATATTCGCGAGCGCATTCTCAATCCGGCGCGCAATCAGCCTCGCCCGCGCGCCAGGGCGGCGTTCCGTTTCAATCAATAATTGGGACAGCAGGACGCGATCACCCTTATGCTGCGCCGCATGTTCGGCGAGCTGATCCAAAGGCCATTCCCTGAAAGGCCTGTCATCGGCCATCGCCACCCGGATTCCCTTTCGAAAAACGCATGATGGCCAATGCCGCCCTGGCTGAATAGGGGCAAGCCCGCTTCGCAGAAGCGCCACAATAGGCGAAACTCATGTCCCATGCCTTCCGGGAGACCAATCATGCCCCCTGCCCTGCCCCGCCGTGCGCTTTTGCTGACCGCCACCGCAAGCCCGCTTGCCGCCCCGGCGCTTGCCCAGGCGCCCTGGCCCGCCCGGCCTGTGCGCATCGTGGTGCCCTTCCCGCCCGGCGGTTCCAACGACGTGGTCGCCCGCCCGCTTGCCGAGCGTTTGCAAGCGCGCCTCGGCCAGCCCGTGGTGATCGAAAACCGGGCTGGTGCGGGTGGCGCGATTGGCGCCACCGCGGTCGCGCAAGCACCGGCGGATGGCTATACGCTGATGGTCTCATCTTCCTCCTTCGCGACAACTTCCATCACGCAGCGCGTGCCCTGGGGCGTGTTGGAGAATTTTACCCCCGTCGCCTTGCTCGCGCGTTCGCCCTTCATTGTGCTGGTGCATCCCGATTTCCCGGCGCGCAGCCTGGCTGAACTGGTGCGCATGGCGCGCGAAAGGCCGGGCGCGATTGATTATGGCTCCTCAGGCCCCGGCGGCATCAATCATTTTGTCACCGAATATTTTTGCTTGCGCGCCGGGATCAAGATGAGTCACGTGCCCTATCGCGGCATGCCGCCGGCTGTGACGGATTTGGTCGCGGGGCATATTCCCGTGCTGATCACCACCATGCCGAGTGCCGCCAGTGTAGTGCGTGAAGGCCGCGTGCGGCTTTTGGCCTATACCGCGCCAGGCGCACCAGACGGATCGCCCCCTGGCCCCACAGTCAAGGAAGCCGGCATTGATTATGAAAGCGATATCTGGTGGGGGCTATTCGCGCCGCGCGGCCTGCCGCCCGAAATCCTTACGCGCCTGAACGCGGAGGCCAATGCCGCGCTCGCTGATCCAGACATGGCGAAGCTGCTGCAAACCGAAGGTGCGCGGCCTTCCCCCGCCACACCGCAAGCCTTCAGCGAAATTCTGCGCGTTGAACTCGCGCGCTGGCGCGAAGTCGCTGCCGCCGCCAACATAAAACTGGACTGATCCCATGGCCGACATGCACCGCAAGAACTTCGACCCCAGCGCGAAAGGGGCCATGGATGGCGTGCGCGTCATTGACCTTTCGCGCCTTGTCGCGGGCAATATCCTGACCAAGGTTTTTGCTGATCACGGGGCGGAAGTGATCAAGGTGGAACCACCAGAAGGCGACACGCTACGCGCGTGGCGCGTGGGCGGTGTGGAGACAAGCTGGAAAACCATCTGCCGCAACAAGAAAAGCGTCTGCCTTGATCTGAAAAGCGCCGAGGGTATCGCCGCCGTGCGCGCCCTGACACAAGGCGCCGCCATGCTGGTGGAAAGCTTCCGCCCCGGCGTGCTGGAAGCCATGGGGCTGGATCCCGCTAGCTTGCTTGCCGCCAATCCACGCCTCGTCATCGCGCGCGTCTCCGGCTGGGGACAAGACGGTCCCTATCGCCACAAGCCAGGCTTCGGCACCCTGGTCGAAGGCTATTCGGGCTTCGCTGCCATCAATGGCTTTGAAGACCGCGAACCCGTGCTGCCGCCCATGTTCATGGGCGATGCCTATGCCGGGCTTTACGGCGCTGCCGCCACCATGATCGCGCTGCGTCATGCGGAAGCAACCGGCCAGGGCCAGGTGATTGATATCTCGCTCTTCGAACCACTCTTCAGCGTATTGGAACCGCAAGTGGCGAATTGGCGCATCACACGCCAACGCAAGCCACGCACCGGCAGCCGCAGCACCAATACATCGCCGCGCAATGCCTATCGCACCAAGGATGGCGGCTGGGTCTGCCTTTCGGCTTCGACGCAAGGCATGACGGAAAAACTGCTGCGCTCCATCGGGCAGGAAGCGCTGATTACCGATCCGCGCTTTGCCAATAACCCAGCCCGCGTGAAAAATTGGCAGGAACTTGATGCCATCATCGGGGCCTTCATCGGCGCCCGCGACCTGGCCGAAAACCTCGCGCATTTCGACAAGGCCGGTGTCACCATCGGACCCATCATGGATACCGAAATGCTGGATAAAGACCCCTACGCCATTGAACGCGAGGCGCTGATCGAAGTGCCAGACGCCGACATGCCAGGCGGCTGGCTGCCCATGCACGGGATGGTGCCACGGCTTTCCGTGACACCTGGCATCTTGGCCCGCCCGGCACCAAAACTCGGCGAGCATAATGCCGAGATTCTGGGCCTTGCGCTTGGCGCCGCGCGCTATGAAAGCCTCTGCGCGTCCCAGGTGATTCGGGGTTAGGGGCGCGGCGAAGACATGCGCGCCTCAACCCCTACTCCGGTTGCACGCCCAATTCGCGAAACGCCTTGCCAGTCGCCTCATATTCCGCAGCGAGCAAGCGCCCAAGGTCTGCGCGCCCGCGAAATTGCGGCACGGCGCCCCAGTTTTCCGCGAAGCGCTTGAAACCATCGGTTTCCATCGCGCGGCGGCAGGCTTCCTGCAAGCGATCCAGGATCGGTTCCGGCGTGCCGCGTCTTGCCCAAAGCGCGGCATAGGAAGGCTGGAAGGCGTCAATCCCCTGTTCGCGCGCGGTCGGCACATCCGGAAAGGCCGGGTGGCGCCCTTCGGAGAATACGGCAATCAGCCGCGTCTGCCCCGCCCGCGCCATGGGCACGCCTGATGCCACCACAATCGCGGCGAAATCCAAACGCCCAGCGATCACTTCGGTCAGTGACGCGCCATCGCCGCGAAAGGGCACATGCGTCCATTGCCCACCAGCGGCGGACTGCACGCGATGCACGCCAAGAAACGGTGCGGAATTCGGCCCGGGAGAACCATAGCTCAAGGGGCGCTGCTTTGCTGCCGCCACCATATCGGGCAGCCTGCGCCAGGGGCTATCGGCCTTCACCATGACGCCCAGAATATTCTCGGTCACGTTACAAACCGGCGCCACGGCATCCGGCCCAAGCCCAGTATTGCGTACCAGATGCGGCTGGAAAGCGAGCGG
>Ga0169931_10009729_pt1 | contig 13826 bp, 11 predicted proteins | sample Kivu_15m_20L_FD_129675 | JGI IMG/M metagenome (GOLD analysis project Ga0169931, IMG submission 129675) | Freshwater microbial communities from Lake Kivu, Western Province, Rwanda to study Microbial Dark Matter (Phase II) - Kivu_15m_20L... | ecosystem: Environmental > Aquatic > Freshwater > Lake...
CGCCGCGGGCGAAGGGGCCGGCGCGGGCGGCGGGGCCGGCGGTGCCGGCTTGGGCGGCATCACCTTCGCGGGCACCGGCAAGGGCATCCCGGAGTCGAGCGAGAACGTCCCCGTCGCTTCGATGTCGGACTTCGGCGCGGGCGGTGGCACCACCGGCGGCGCGGGCGGCGCGAACGCGGCCAACGACGGCGGCTCCGGCGCGGCCGGCAGCACCTCCGCTTCGATCACGTCCGCGTCGATCACCTCGGCCGCGACCGGTTCGTCGATCACCTCTGCCGCGATCACCTCCGCGGGGATCACTTCGGCCGCAATCACCTCCGCTTCGACCACGTCGGCCGCGACCGGCGCGTCGTCGAGCACCTCCGCGGCGACCGGCTCGCGGCCCGCCTTCCACTTCGCGGCGATCTGCTCCTGCATCTTCAGGATGCCGCCGAGGCTCTTGAAGTGCAGCCGGAAGCACTTCATGCGCACGCCCTGAAGCTGCGTCATGAGTTTGTCGATCCAGACGCCCTTCACGTAGCTCAGCGGCGGTTCCGGCACCATCTTGCCTTCGAGAATGAACCCCGCGAGGTTCTCGCCCTCCTCGAAGTTCTTCAGCGCCGGCATGTTGATCTCTTTCGCCGCCTTGATGATGTTCTTGAGCGCCTTCCACTGTTCGCGGAGCACCTGAATGACTTCGCCGGGGAAGTCCGGGGGCACCTGAATCTCGCCCCGCTGCGCCGCCGCGTACGCGCCGAGGTAGTTGTCGGCCTTGTTGAACGCGGCCCGCGACTCTTGGTACAGCCGCTGCACTTCCAGTTGGAACCGGTACCGCTCGATCAGCTCGTCTTTCGCCTCCGGGTCCACCTGTGCCGCCATCTGCACGTGCAGCAGGTACACGCGGCGGTCGAAGCTCTTGAACCACTCCCAGTTCTCGTCCTGCTTCTCCTTCAGCTCTTCGAGTTTGCGCTTCACCTTCGGCGACGGCCGCCCCACGATGCTGTTGCGCAGCGCCGTTTCTTCCTTGTACAACTCGGAGTGCGCCTCCGCGTGCTCTTCGCACCCGTCGTACAGCTTGTCGAACACCTTCTCCATGCGGTCGTCGGCCCACGGGCTGTCGCGCACGATGCCGTTCAGCTCGCTCAACTCGCCCGGTTCCAGCGGGCGGTCGTCGTAGCACCCCTTGTACTTCGCGTCGAACGTGGTGTCGGCGTGCTCGTTGTCGAGGAACTTCTGCACCTTGAGCGCGTCGGCGAGGTCCGCGTTCTTCGGGATCTTGAACACCATGCGGTAGAACTTGTAGGTCATCCGCTCTTTCAGGTCGGCCGGGTCGTCGAACAGGAGCCACGGGCTGCGGTGGTCGGCCACCGCGGCGACGAACTGCTCCTTCGCGTTCTTCTCGCGGTCCGAGTTCGACGGGTGCGTGCGCCACATCGGCGGAATCTCGTCGTCCATCTCCTCTTCTTCGGCGTCGAACACTTCGACGGTCTTGCCCTCGTGGTCGGTCTTCAGCACCGGCGGCAGCCCCAGTTGCGCCTCTTTCTTCTTGCGCCGCACGATGGCCGCGGCGCGGTCTTGGTGCAGGTACATGTCGTTCGAGTACAGCTTGTGGTCGAGCGCGGTGGCGAGGTCGTTGATCGCCTGCACGAAGCACTGGTGCCCGAACTCGGTGCGCAGCAGGTAGTGCACCACCGCGTTGCTGCCCGCGGCGCTCACGGCCACGAGGTCGGCGTGGAACTCGCGCTCGCGGCTGACCGCGAGCCGCTGCAAGGTGATCGCCTTGTAGCACCACTCCACGATCTTGCGGCCCGTCCACAGTACGCCGCCGACGCCGTACCCGATGACGGAGAAGGCGTTGTCTTGGCGCTTGCACCAGTTAATCATGCGGTCGAACCAGTCTTCGCCCTCCACGAGGTCCGCGATGATGCGGTTCGCCACGTAGGTGTAGCTGGAGGCCATCGCGGACTGCGAGAAGTGGCCGAACTCGTGCGCGAGCACGGCCTTGAACTCACTCAGGTTCACGCTGTTCACGAGGCCCAACCCGATCAGCAGGTCCTTCTTGGGTTCGACGAACAGGTTGATGAGGCTCGTGCGCGGCATGACCGCGGCGTTCACGTCCGGCGAGACGAACACCTTGTTCGGCAGCGGGGCGCCGAGTTCGTCGCACAGTTGGTAAATGAACTCGAACAGCACCGGGTGTTCGTCTTCGGTGATCTCGATGTGCATCTCCTTGTCCATCGCGTGGCTCTTGAAGAAGCCCTTCACGAGGAACAGGAAGAAGATGCCGGAGAGCACCAAGAGCGCGATCTTGAGCGCCGGGATGTGGTGGAAGCTCCACACGCTCCAGAACGCGAGCATGCCGAAGAACAGCACCGCGCCGATGTAGAACACGAGGAACACGAACAGGCCGGCGAGCAGCAGGTTCTGCTGCTTCGTGTACGAGTCGGCGTAGTCGGTGAGGCCCTCGGGCACGTCCGCCGGGCTGACCGGGTACGGCACCTTGCGCCCGTCCTTCAGCTTGCTCTTGCGCGCCGGCTTGGGTTCGGCCGGAGCGCCCTTGGGCTTGTCGCGCTTGGCTTTGGGCGCCTCGGTCGCGGGCGCGTCGTCGTCTACGACTTCGGCGGTTGCGAGTTCGGCGTCGTCGGGAGCGGCCATACGAATTCCTGCGCAACGGGAACGAAAGTACCGTAAACGATGGCGGTTCGCGCGGCGGCTGTCAACCCCGTAGGTGGCCGAGTTCGTCCCGGCTGTACGGTCGGGAAGGGGAACGCCCGAACGACTCTGGCAAACGTTCGTTCCGGGCGGTTCGCGAACGTGGTCCGCGTGCGGCGGTTGTGTTTGCGCGCCGTTCGGGTACACTCGCACGCACTCCCCGTGCGAGCCTCACCCATGACCACACGTTCCGTTCGCGCCGCGGCGCTCGTCTGCACTGTGGCGGCGCTGTTCGTTGCGCTCGCCACGCGCGCCGAAGACGAAGCCAAACACCCCAAGCGCAAAACGCCGCTCACCACGTCCAAAGTGACCGGTAGCCCGGAGCCGCCGCCGAAGTTCAAGTCGGTACGCGCGTTCGCTAACGCGAAGTTCGATCACCCCACGCTCATCGCGCGCGCGCCCGGCAGCACGCGGTTGTTCGTCGGCGAACAGACCGGCACGCTGTACTCGCTCAGCGGCCCGGACGCGAAGCCGGACGTGTTCATCGACCTGCGAAAGGAGTTCGGCAAGCTCAAGCCGCGCGACGACGCGAAGGGCATCGGCGAACTGTACGGGTTGGCGTTTCACCCGGAGTTTGCGAAGAACCGCACCTGCTTCGTGTGCTATACCCTCGCGCCGAAGGGCCAAGTGAAAGACGGGCGGTTCGCCGACGGCACCCGCGTGTCGCGCTTCAAAGTGACCGAGACCAACCCGCCGCGCATCGATCCCGCGAGCGAAGAGGTCTTGCTCACGTTCGTCGGCGGCGGGCACAACGGCGGCGACCTGCACTTCGGGCCGGACGGCTTCTTGTACATCAGCACCGGCGACGCGGCCGGGCCGAACCCGCCGGACCCGCTCAACACCGGGCAAGACTGCTCCGACCTGCTCAGTTCCATCCTCCGCATCGACGTGAACGGCGAGCGGCGCGCCGTGAGTCCGCCGGTGAAGTACCTCATCCCCAAAGACAACCCGTTCGTGGGCGTGAAAGACGTGCGCCCGGAAATCTGGGCGTTCGGGTTCCGCAACCCGTGGCGCATGAGTTTCGATCGCAAGAGCGGTGCGCTGTGGGTCGGCGACGTGGGCTGGGAACTGTGGGAGATGGTTCACAAGATCGAGAAGGGCGGGAACTACGGGTGGAGCGTCACCGAGGCGCGCCAACCGGTGAAGCCGGACCAGAAACTCGGCCCCAGCGCGATCCGCGCGCCGGCCATCGAACTGCCGCACACCATCGCGGCCAGCGTGACCGGCGGGTACGTGTATCGCGGGAAGAAGTTCCCGGAACTCGAAGGCGCGTACGTGTTCGCCGACTGGGAAACGCGCCGCGTGTGGGCCGCGCGCTTCGAGAACGACCGACTGAAAGAGATGCCAGAGATCGTAAAGCCGAACGTGCGCATTAGCGCGTTCGGCGAAGACAACGCGGGTGAGCTGTATTTCGCGGAGTACGACACCGGGTTCATCTACACCTTCGAGCGGAACGACGCGGGCGCGGCCAACGCGAAGTTCCCCACGAAGCTGAGCGAAACCGGTCTGTTCGCGGACGTGAAGAAGCACGAACTGGCCGCGGGCGTCGTCCGGTTCACGCCGAACGCGGAGCAGTGGCAAGACGGCGCGACCGCGCGCCACTACCTCGCGCTGCCGGGTACGTCTGCGGTGGACGCGTTCGACAAGCCGCGCCCGCTGCTGGGGCAGGTGTTCTGGCACAACTTCGCGCTGCGGTTCCCGGCCGACGCGGTGCTGGTGAAGACGATCACCGCCCCGGTCGGCGGGCGCACTCTCGTCCCGCGGATCGAAACCCAACTGCTCCACTTCGACGGCGCGGACTGGCGCGGGTACACCTACGCGTGGCGCGACGACCAGAGCGACGCGGACCTCGTGCCCGCGGAGGGCGCGGAAAAGGTACTCCGCGGCGCGCCGTGGGCCGCACCGGGCGATACCGAAGAGCGCGTGTGGACGTTCCACAGCCGCAACCAGTGCCTGAGCTGCCACAACGCGTGGTCCGAGTACGCGCTCGCGTTCAGCGTGCCGCAACTGAACACGGCGCGCGTGCGGGCGGAAGACGCGCCGTCGCAACTCGTGGAGTTGTGCGCGAGCGGGCACCTGCGGCGCGTCGGTGACGGTGACAGACTGCTCGCGCCGTTCGACGAGGCCCGCGCCGCGAAGGAACCGGTCCTCGCCGACCCGTTCGGCGGTACCTACTCGTTGGACCAGCGCGCGCGGGCGTACCTGCACGCGAACTGCGCGCACTGCCACCGGTTCGGCGGGGGCGGCGGGCAGGTGGTGCTCGAACTCGACGCGTTCCGCCCGCTGAAGGAGATGGGCATTTTGGACGCGCGCCCGAAGCAGGGCGACTTCGGCCTGCCGGACGCGCGGCTGATCGCACCGGGCGCGCCGGAACGCAGCGTGCTCTTTTACCGCACGGCGAAGTTCGGCCGCGGGCGGATGCCGCACCTCGGCTCGGAACTCCCGCACCCGGCCGGGTTGGAACTGCTCAACACGTGGATCGGTGCTCTCGGGAACAAACCGGCTGCGCCGTACTCGAAAGACGCCGCGGGCTTCGATCGCGCGTTCGCGACCATCGGAACGGCGCTCCCTTTGGCTCGCGGTATCGGAAACGGCGCGCTCCCGGTTGCCGACCGCGCGAAGGTTCTCGCGGAAGCCGCGAAACTCCCGCCGGGGCACGTGCGCGACCTGTTCGAGGGCTACCTGCCGCCGGACCCGAAGGGCCGCAAACTCGGCTCCAATCCGCGCCCGGCGTCGATTCTCGCGCTCAAGGGCGACGCGAAGGGCGGCGAGGCGCTGTTCTTCAACAAAGAGTTGAAGTGCGCGAATTGCCACAAGATCGGTGACAAGGGTACGTCAGTCGGCCCGGACCTCACGAAGATCGGGGCGACCCGCACGCGGGCGGAACTGCTCGATTCGCTCCTGAACCCGTCGGCGCGGGTGGAACCGCAGTTCGCGGCCTACGCGGTGCGCACCAAAGACGAAATGGCGTATACCGGCATCGTGACGACGCGCAGCGAGAAGGAACTCGTGCTGATCGACGCCGAGGGGAAGAAGGTGGTCGTGCCGGGCACGGAAGTTGAGAGCGTGCGGCCGTCGCGCCTGTCGCTGATGCCGGACGGCCAAATGAGCGGCCTCACCCCGCAAGAGGCCGCGGACCTGCTGGAGTTTTTGGTGCAGCGGAAGTAGGACAGGCTTCCAGCCTGTCCCGTCTATTCGAGACAGGCTGGAAGCCTGTCCTACGGAGTTGCCATGATTCGCGCCGCGACGCCTGCCGACTTGCACACCATCGTGCGCCTCATTCGCGACCTCGCGGAGTACGAGAAACTCGCGCACGCGGTCGATCTGGACGAAGCGAAACTGCGCGACCACCTGTTCGGCCCGCGGCCGTACGCCGAGGTGCTGCTGGCCGAAGACGCGGGCGCGGTCGTGGGCTTCGCGCTGTTCTTCCACAACTATTCCACGTTTCGCGGCAAGCCCGGTATCTACCTCGAAGACCTGTTCGTGATTCCGGCGGCGCGCGGGAGGGGCTTCGGGAAAGCGCTTTTGGTGGAACTGGCGAAGCTCGCGGTGGCTCGCGACTGCGCGCGTGTGGAGTGGTCGGTGCTGAACTGGAACGAACCGTCGATCAACTTCTACAAGGCGCTGGGCGCGGTGCCGATGGACGAATGGACCGTGTACCGGCTCACGGACGATGCGCTGCGGAAACTCGCGGGTGGGTAGTTGCTCTTGTTGCCCTCTCCCCGCGAAGCGTGGGAGAGGGTGGCCGAGGCTTTGCGAGGCCGGGTGAGGGGGAACTACCCACACCATTCAGAGAAAGCTGAATCTGTTGGGTAGCTCACCCCTCACCCGCCCGCGAAGCGCGGGCACCCTCTCCCGCAAGGGGAGAGGGCAAAGGCGAAATCGCTAGGCCGCGTCCCACACGACAACGCGGCCCGCGTCGCCGCCCGCGGCCAAGCGCAGGCCGTCCGGGGCGAACGTGACGCAGAAGATGCGCCCGATGTCCCACTTGTAGTTCGCCAACTCGTGCCCGGTCGCGGCGTCCCACACGCGCACCGTTTGGTCCCAACTGCCCGTCGCCAGCGTGCGGCCGTCCGGCGAAAACGCGACGCACGTGACCACGCCTTTGTGCCCGCGAAGGGTCGCGCGCTCGGTCCGCTTCTGCGCGTCGAACACGCGCGCGGTCCAATCGACCGTCACCGCGAGTTGTTTGCCGTCGGTACTCAGCGCGAGTGCGGCACACGACTTGTCGAACGTCAGTTCGTGGGGCTTCGGGGTCGTGACGTCCCACAGTTTCACCTTCCGGTGCCCCGTGAGCCACGCGACGAACTTGCGCCCCGGGCACGCGGCGACGGCCCGCACCCCGTTCGGTTCTTGGAAGAATGGTTGGAGCTTGCGATTCGCGGAAGTGTCCCACAACTCGAGCGTGCCGGCGGTCGCGGAGAGGCGGTTTCCGGTTCCCACTGCTATCAGGCGGTCGTTCAGCGCGGCGAGGGCCGTCACCGGGCGATTCAGTTCGCCGCACACTTCGGTCCATCCGTCCGGTCCGGGTTGCATCTGCGCCCACCCGAACTCGCCACCGCACACCATTCCGCCGTTCGGTAAGTAGTCGAGCGCGTTCACCGCGAGCGGCTTGGGGCCGCGCTCGCGCACCGCGCGGACCGAACCGCTGTCGTCGCGCACTAACACCGTACCGTCTTTTGACCCGGTGGCGAGCGCCGTGCCGTCTGGGGAAAACGCAACCGAGTACACGACCGCGCGCAGGTCCACGGTTGCCGTTTGGTTCCGGTGGTCCTCGAACAGCAGCATCGGCCGTCCCCGTCGTCTTTATGGTGGGTGGCGAAACCCGTCTCCCGCGACCGGGCCGCGCCCGGTATACTGAGACATTCTACTCCCGAACTCGGCCGCGTGCGACCTCATGAACATCGACTGGACCGACACCGACCCTGTAACCGGGGAGAAGCGGTTCGTACAGGCGGAAAAGTTCGCCCGCAAGTGGTCGTTCAAGGTCCGGTTCCGCCGCCGCACGAACTGGCAGCACGTGGAACCGACGCGCGAACTGCTCGAAGTGCTCATCGACGCACTGGAGCGGCGCGTTCCGCGGCGCGAAGGAGTGACAGAGGAAGACGTTGCGCGGGTTCGCGCCGAGTTGGCGAAGTTTCCGGAAACCGAAGACCTACCCCCCCCGGCCCCCCCTCCCTAAAGGGAAGGGGGAGGATACGTCTCGCTGCGCTCGACGAACCAAACGCACTTTCTTCGCCAGCGCCACATTGTGGCGCTCACTCCCCTTCCCTTTAGGGAGGGGGCCGGGGGGTAGGTTCTTCCATGCCCTACACGCCGGTTCTCGCCACGCTGGGCTACGTCTTTTCGCCGTGCGGCACGAAGGTGCTGATGATCCACCGCAACGCGCGGCCCGCGGACCCCCATTTCGGGAAGTACAACGGCCTCGGCGGGAAACTGGAGGCGAACGAAGACGTGGTGAGCGGCCTGCGGCGCGAGCTGCGCGAAGAGGCCGGCATCGAGTGCGATTCGGTGCGGCTCGCGGGCACCATTTCGTGGCCCGGGTTCGGGAAGAACGGCGAAGACTGGTTCGGCTTCGTCTTCCGCGTCGAGTCGTTCACCGGCACGCCGGTCGAATCGAACCCCGAAGGCGCGCTGGAGTGGGTGGACGTGGCCCGCGTGCCGGAACTGCCGCTGTGGGAGGGCGACCGGTACTTTTTGCCGCTGGTGTTCGACCGTAGCGCACCGGCGTTTCACGGGGTCATGCCGTACCGCAACGGGAACCCGTTAAGTTGGAGCTACACGAGTCTGGCTTGAGTCCGGTTTGAGGCCGGATTTCGGGCGCGGGCTGAAAGTTTTCCCGCCGGCGTGTGTCGGGCGCACTTCGTGTGCTAGATTCTGTGAAGGATCGTGCCGCCCCGGCCCGCCCGAAGGGGTTCCGTGTTGTCCTTCTTTCCCAACGTCCGCTCGTCTACGCCGGGCGCGTTCGTGCCGGCGGTCGGCGCGGTGCCCACGCCGGGCTACCGGTTGCGGTGCCTGCGCGGGCGCGGCGGGTTCGCCGAGGTGTGGGAGTCCGACTCGCCCGCCGGGCCGGTCGCGCTCAAGTTCATGCCGTCGTCGAACACCGGCAGCACCGCGCGCGAGTTGCGCTCGGTCCACTCGTTCCGCAACCTCGAACACCCGTACTTGGTCAAGACGCACGGCGCGTGGACCGTGCCCGGCTACATCGTCGTTTCCATGGAACTGGCCGAGGCCACGCTCCTCGACCTGCTCACGCTCTACCACAACGACTTGCACCAGCCGTTCGACCCGCAGGTGCTGTGCCTGTATCTGTGGCAGGTCGCCGAGGCACTCGACCACCTGAACGGTCACACGCACCTGCGCGACGGGCGCAAGGTGGGCTTCCAGCACGGCGACGTGAAGCCCAACAACATTCTGCTGTTCGGCGACGTGGCGAAACTGACCGACTACGGCCTCGCCACGTCGATGCACATGAACTCGGTGCCGTGCTCGCGCCAAGGCACCCGCGACTACGCCGGGCCGGAAGTGTTCTGCGGCACGATGACGGATTGGTCCGACCAGTACAGCCTCGCGGTGACGTACTACGCGCTGCGCGCCGGCGCGCTGCCGTTCCCGCCGGCGGGCAAGCCGGAAAACACCGCGCGCAGCACGGTGCGCCCGCTGGCCGATTTGAGCGGCGCGACCGAACCCGAGCGCTCCCCGCTGCTCCGCGCGCTGTCGCCGATCCCGAGCAACCGGTTCGCCACCTGTCGCGAGTTCATGGCCGCGATGCTCGCCGCGCTGCGCCTGCGCGTGGAGAACGCGCCCGACGGCAAGGTGCGCGTGGTGAAGGAAGCCGCGAAGAGCTACTCCGGTTCCGGCGCGATCACGCGCCCCGCGAGCGCCGTCGGCATTTTCGATACGCCGAAGTAGTGTTTGAGTGGTCAGTGTTCCGAACGCACTTCTCAGAGACGCGCCGAACGAACCGCGAACGCGAGGGAGCGGCCCGCGTCACGTTCCGCCGTACGCACCGACACCGTTCGCAGTTTGCACCGGCGGAAGAGTCGCGGGCGGCGCGCCACCAGAACGCGGCGCGCTCGGTACCGCGGCCGGCGGAATGCGATCCTCGCCGCGCGGGACCGGCGCTTCGCGCCGCGGTTCGTTGGGCGCGCAACAGCCGCCGCAGCAGTTCGGGCCGAACCACCGTTCGCACAATCGGAAGCACCCGGCGTTACTCAGCGCGAGTGCCGCGAGCGCCAGCGCGAACCACCTTCGGCGCATGCCGCGCCCTCCACGTGAAGGCGCGTGCAATACCGCGAGTACCCCACGCGGGCAAGCCGAAGCTCGACGTAAGTGAACCTTGTGTTCTGTTCGGCACAGCGATAGAATTTGCTCTACAAGTTTGCACGAAGGGGAGCTATCAACCATCTCAACCCTTTGACTGTTGGTGAACGAACCTCAATGGAGCAAGGGGAGGGTCTGTGGCAACACTGAACACAACGAGCAAGTACACATTCGCTCAAGTTCGAGAGCAGTTTCGCGCTGCTGTGGAACGTACGGATCACCTTCTGCCACCTACCGTTGCACAGGCGATGCAGTCCGTGGTGGCCGCATTGGAATACGAAGACCGTCCACTCATCCGCTCTCACCTCGAAACCGCGATTGCGGCACTGAGCGAGGCTGTTGGAGACGACGTCAACAAGCAACTGACTGGATCGCAATCAGTGCGGGTTGCAGTTCATCGCCTCACAACAGAAGTCGGTGTGAGGCCGAGCGAAGAGTTCGACCAAGTCGGCAAAACGGTCGCGCTTGCAATCGGCAACTTTACTCGCATTCTCACCGAGGCAAGTAGCTTGGCCGTTCGCCTGAAGCGGGCCGGTGCCGACGCGCCGTGGGAAGACGCCGTTCGCACCGAACTCCAAGAATTGGAGGCGCTGCGGGTCTCACTCGTCGGCGGGTGGCCGTGGTCGCACCTTCCGCTCCCGGCTTCCGACGCGGCAATGCTCGCTCGGTCGCGAGATCAGGCGACGCGCGGAGAGGGCGTGCCACTCGATGAACTGATTCGACAAATCGAGTCCGAGAAATAAGCCCGGCACGTGGAGGGTGTCGCCCGTGCGAAGCATTATCGTTACGCCCGAGGTGGTGCGCGCACTCGCCGCGCTCAAACTTCCCCGCGAAGTTCTGCTCGCTCTTCTCAATCGCCTACGCGCGGACTTGCCCGGGAACGAAGCACAGTTTCGGGCCGACCGCGATCCGGCCGATCCGGACACCCTCTTTCGATACACGCACGGCATCGAAGTCGAGGGGCGTTGGCGACTCTTCGTGTTCTCCATCTGCGACAGCATTTCTCCCGATCACTTCTTCGTGGAAGGTGTCGTTTCCACCTGACTGCCGTCGACATGATTTGATCGCACGTATACTATTCGTTTGGCGGCGCGAGGGTGCGCGTGCCGAAGGGGTTTTCGTGCGCGTGTGCGAACGGGCACCGAGCCGCGAAATCGACCGAGCGGCACCCCGCAGCAGTCCGAGAACTCGAACCGCGTTCACCGCGACGGCTCGGCACGCCGAATCGCGGTAGCAGCGTTTGAACGGCCCGAACTCGAATCTGCGCGCGAAGCGGCTGTTTTTGCTTGTTTTTGAGGCGAATTCGAGGGTCATCTGCGATGTGTTGACAACCTCTGACCGCTGCGCGATGATGGGCCACCAACCGGCCGCAATTCGTTTTCGAGGAGAGCCAAGTATGCGGGCGCGGGAATATGTCGCTTGGGGTGTGTCAATCGGCATGATTTTGGTGATGTTTACCCTGAAGGCGACCACTCGCGGGCCGACCGCAGACGCGCCCGGTGAGGCAACGGCGAGCGTCTTCGGTGTGGTTGTTGATCGGGTAGTTATCCCGGCGGACCCCAACGGGCGACTCGATCTGCCGACCGCGCGCATCATGCAGGGGTTGCTTGCCACGATAATCGGGGGCGCGCTCGCGTCGGGGATTCTCGGCGGCCTGATCGGCTTGGCCGTCGGCCGTTCGCGCCAGACGAACAAGCCCGCCGAACCGGGCGCACTCCCGGGAACAATTCACGAATAGGACCGAGTGGAATGCGCGGGCACTTCCTACCCCGCGCACTTCCGCGTTGCCTCCGGTGCGGCGCGCCATGATAATGGGAAGCACAAGTCCTCGCCTCCCGAACGCCGCGGGATCACCGATCATGGCGATTGAGTTCGACTGTTCGTTCTGCGGGCACCACTACAAGCTCAAAGACGAACTCGCCGGCAAATCGGCGACCTGCAAGCAGTGCCGCAACAAGATCGCCATTCCCACGTCCAGCCAAACGGCCGCGGACGCGCCGAAGGTGGACGCGGCTGCGGCCGAAGCCGCCGCGCTCGCGGCGCTCGCCGACGAACCGGTGGCGGAGAAGCCGAAGAACACGGTCATCGACGTGGAGTGCAACTTCTGCAACCACAAGTGGACCGAACCCATCACGCGGGCCGGCAAGAACGCGCTGTGCCCGAACCCGGAGTGCCGGCAGCGCGTCAAAATTCCGGAGCCGAAGGACGAGGGCCAGTACGACTGGCGGCAGACCCGCACGAAGGGGCCGAGCCTCGCCAAGCAGAACACCGAAAAGCCGAAAGACGTTCAAGACGCCGCCGACGCGAAGTATGTGAGCGGCGAAGCGATCAAGAAAGCCGGGGCCGACGGTGTCGAGTACGAGCCGATCCCGCTGAAGCGGAAACTGGCCTTCGCCACAATCGCGCTCTTGCTCGTGGGCGGTGTGGTGTTCGGGGCGGTGTACCTCACGAAGTCGCGCACCGCGGGTAAAGAAGACAAACTGATGGTGGAAGCGCTCGCGGCACTCGCGGCGAACCCGGACGCGGTGCCGAAAGACGAGCAACCGCACGCGGCCGCGGTGCTGAACCTCGCGGCGGCCGAGTACGCGCTGCGGCACAACGAGCCGGCGCAGTTCAAAGAAGCGATGAAGCACCAAGCGGAAGCCGCGGGCGCGCTCCGCACGCTGCCGCCGACGCCCGCGCGCAACGCGGCGCTCGCGGAGGTGGCGCTGGGGTTGGTCGCGTTCGGCGGCACCGAGCGCGAGGGCAGCGACATGGTGCGCATGCGGTGGACCCCGGACATGGACCGCAAGACGCGGGTGAACGAGCGCGTGTTCACGGTGTTCACGGAACTGCAAAAGCTCCTCGGCGCGCTGCAACCGACCGACTTCGAGTTCCGCACCTACCTCGCGCGCCGGCTCACGCGCGAGCTGACCAAGCGCGGGCAGGCCGACCTCGCGGTGCAACTCATCCCGCTCGCTCTGTTCGCGCCGCCGGAGCAACCCGAGGCGAAAGCGCTCGTCGCGCTCGAAGTGTACCGCGTCGATAAGAACTCCGGGGTGCCGGCGGCAATTGCCAACGAACTGAAGGGCGAAGTGGCGAAGGCGTCGCCGGCCGCGGCTTCGGCGCAAACGCTGTTCGCGCTCTTGAAGACGGACAAAGCGCCGCTGGTGGCGAGCAAGCCGACGCCGGGGGCGTCGCCGTCCGAAGCGGCGCGGCTCGCGTACACGGGCCTCGCGGCCCTCGAAGAAAGCCCGACCGCCGCGGTGGACGTGGCGAAGCTGCCCGGGCGCGCCGAAGACCAACTGAAGGCGCTGGCGCTCGCGGCCGATTGGAGTTCGGACCCGGTTCCGGCGCTCGAAACGGCGCTGGCGACCATCGGCGCGGCGAAGTCGCGCAAGGAGTTCGCGGTGCCGCCCTTCGCGGGCTTGAAGTTCGTTCAAGTGGCCAGCGCCGCGGGCAAGCCGGACCTCGCCAAGCAGTTCGCCGACGCGCTTGCGGACGAAGGGTTGAAAGTGTGGGCGAAGGGCGACGCGATCCGCGCGCGGGCGGAAACGGCCCCGAACGACAAGCCCGACGAGAGCTTCGCCGAAGTGCCGGACGACACGAAGCGCGTGCGGGCCGGGCACCTGTGGGGCCGGTTGTGGGTCGCGCGCCAGAACACGCGCGCCAACACCGACCGCGCGGCGCAAGCGAAGGCCGTGACCGCGTGGCCGACGCCGGCGGTCCCGTTCGGCAAGGCCGGTGTCGCGCTGGGGCTTCAGGACAAGTGACGCATCAAGAGTAGAGGTCGCTCGCTCCGCGAGCGACCATTGGCGGTACGAGTAACGAAG
>Ga0169931_10009730_pt1 | contig 13826 bp, 15 predicted proteins | sample Kivu_15m_20L_FD_129675 | JGI IMG/M metagenome (GOLD analysis project Ga0169931, IMG submission 129675) | Freshwater microbial communities from Lake Kivu, Western Province, Rwanda to study Microbial Dark Matter (Phase II) - Kivu_15m_20L... | ecosystem: Environmental > Aquatic > Freshwater > Lake...
ATAATAAAAAATATTTATTATATAAATATTATATTATATTATAAATGAAAGTTACACGCCTCTGACGATGGTCGTTTAAAATAAAAGCCTAATATAATAAATAGAGGTGTATTTAGGGGGGTGTTTAGGGGGCCTATTTAGGGGGGTATTTAGGGGGGTATTTAGGGGGGTATTTAGGGGGGTATTTAGGGGGGTGTTATGAAACTGTGTGGGGTTTGCACGCTTTAATAAATTAAGTCCCGAGTTTGTAAATTTTTTTTTATGCGAAAAAGTGAAACTTAATTTTATCGGGACTTTTTTTTTATTATAAATCGTCTTAATTTGGAAAAAAATAATTTTGGGTGATTTTTTGAGCTTTTATAATACGGGGTATTTTTTATATATTTGTGTCGTGTTTTTTACATATAGATAATTTATGATATATTTTGTTTTATATGTGACGAGGAGGTGTGAATATGGGAGAAGGGATACATGTGAATAGTGTGGGAGAGGCGTGGGAGGTGAGGCGTTTATGGGAGTATGTGTCTGGGTTGAGTGTTGTGAGTGATTGGGAGGTGCCTGAGGGGTTATTGGATGGGTGGCCGTGGGGGGAGGAGACGCCGTATTATCATTTATTGAGGGTGTTTGAGGTTGATATGAGTTATCCGATATTGGTGTGTGGGGGAGAGGTAGTGGATGGGAATCATAGGTTAGTGAGGGCGTTGGCTAGTGGAGAGAGAGTGTGTGTGAGGGAGATTGAGAAGATGCCTGAGTGTGATTTTATTATTGGGGAATTATTTGATGGGAGAGAGGGTTTGTATACATTGAGGGAGATGGTTGAGATTGTGAGAGATGTGATGGAGAGTCCTTTGTTGTTATTGAGGCTTTATGGTGAAGGTGATATATGATATTTTTTTATTTTTTGGATATATAGTTGTAAACTGAAAGGTTGATGAGAATGGTTGATTATGTGAACAAGTTAGCTGTTATTGAGGGAGGGAAGGTTAGGAAGATAAGGGACGAGGATAGGGTAGTGTTGAAGAGTCAGTTATTATTTGAGGGAGAGGTTGAGAATGAGTGGAAGACGTTATTGGGGGTGGAGGAGCCTGTTGTGAATGCGACTGCGACGTTGCAGAATAGGGATGGAGTGATAGTGTTGCAGAGTGGTGGTGAGATGAGTGGGGTGCCTGTGTATGTGAGTGGGGTGTTGGTGACGCAGAGTGTGTTGAGTGTTGTGAGTGGTGGAGTGCAGGTTGGTGAGTATTTATTGCCTGGTGTAGATGGTTTGAGTGGGCAGGTTTTGGTGACTGATGGGTCTGGTGTTTTGAGTTGGGATGATCAGAGTGGAGGTGGTGGGGGTGTGACTGTTGAGAATTTGTATAGGACGATATATTATTTGGGGGAGTTGAATGTGTTGACGTCGTCGCAGTATTGGAAGGTGTTGGATGATATTGAGATAAACGAGGTGCATTTTGATATTGCGAGTGGGAGTAGTGGTGCGGGGCAGACTGTTGTGAATTTGATAAGGGATAATGATGTGAATGATGTGTTGTATAGTGCGGCGTTTAGTGCTGGTAGTTTTTTGAGTTTTGTGTATACTGGGACAGTTGTTGTGAATAAGTATGAGAAGGTGTCATTGAATATAAGTAGTGTGACGGATAATTTTCATGGAAGTGATTTAGTAGTGTCTATAAAATATAGTGTTGTGTGATATATAAATTTATAATAGATAAGGATTTATTAAATGAAAGAGTATATAGTTGGTGGAGAAGAGGGCGGGCAAGTTTTGTATATGGAGGTTGTTGGAGGAGACATGTATGTGAGGAGTGAGGGAGGAGAGTTATTATTGAAGACATTGGGTAATCCTATGAAGCGTGGTGAGAAGTTTGTTGATGAGGAAGAGGCTTTTGAGTTTTTTAAATTGCATTCTATAAGTGTAGGAGTATAAAGTGGCTATTGTAAAGAAAGTTGAGACGAGAAAAAATGCAAGTAATGAGTATATGGTTAATAGGAATCAGAATTTATTGACGTTTAATCCTGATGGTGATATAATTTGGGTGAATGGTGAGGCTTATGATTATAATACTTTATCGCCGATATTTGATAAGAAGATAGGCGTGTTAGGGTATAAGAGTGCTGATACGTTGAATTCTTTGGTGAATGGAATGATATTGAGTAATAAGAGGATGATGACGAGTGGATTGACTAATTCGATATCTGAGAATGGTGGTAATACATTTCATTATCAGAGTAGTTGGAATGGGAATAGGTTTAATTTAGATAGTGAAAGTAGTAATTTTGGTAGTGTGATAAGGTTTGTATCTGATGGAAATGTGCCATATAATTTTATATGGTTTTTGGTAAAGGGTAGTAGTAATAGTACTATAAATTCATCTTATTCTTCAGCAAGAAGTTCAGCTAATCAATTTGCACATAGTAGATTGTATTATATATTAGTTCAGGGTGACGATTTTAGTAATGCTGGAACTTATGTGACAGGTGAGATAGCGGGTACTACAAGTGGTTTTACTACTACGCCTATCTCAGGTGCAGTTATATTGCCATCAACAGTTATACCTGTTGCTATAGATGTGACAAATAAATTTATATATTGTCATCAGACTTGTGTTATAACTACTCTTTCTGCTTCTTATACTACTGCTTCATCAGGTTATTTATATCAATCATTTGGAAAACAAGTTGGAATGATAAAAATTCCTTTTACTTTAAGTGAAGATTCAGTATTAGCTGTTGGCAGCGTTTCAGGAAATGCTATTGTGAATAATAGTGCTTTTGGTAGTATGCATTCATTTGATAATAGTGCTACATATTATATGGGATTGAATACTAATGGTAGTCCTATGTTTATGACTCAATGTGAAAACGACGTTAATCCTGGTATAAGTTCTGTTGCTACTACAGTTTATAATAGTAGAAAAAGTTTGTGGACGGCTTCGAAGACGAATTTAGCGCCTAAGATATATTTTGATACATTGAGTGGTGGTGTGAAGACTAACGTTGTTGCTTTAAATTTATCTAGTAATCAGTTTAGTGGAAATGGAAGTGGTAAGACAATGTATAGATTTGCGCCTTCTAAGTTTATTAAATCAACTGTTGGTGCTGAGGTGAGTGGAAATATATTTTATAGTTTTAGTTTATGTTTTGATACATCTTCAGTGCCAGGTTTTATATATTATAAATGGGACAAGGATACACCTTCTAATACAACTGCTAATTTAGTTACAATTGATTGGGATGGCGAAAATTATAGTGATCATTTAGTTTTTCCGTATCCTACAGAGATTTTTAGTTATTTGCCAGAGATAATATGTGCTGAGTGTTTTGTTACGTATAAGTATAATAAATATTATTTGAATGTGTTGAATCATTGTGGTAATGACGAGGGTGTTGCTGCTATTGCAAATACAAATGCTAGAAAATTGGTGACATTTGAGATTGATCAATCTAACTGGACAAGTGTGACATTTAAATCATCTATTTTAGTTGATGCTTTTAGTTTTATGCCTTTGAATAGCGACAATACTGAGATATGTGTTTTAAGATCTGGTGGTTGTGATATTTATCATATTACGAATGGTGTTTGGAATTTAGCTTATAGTGAATCAGGAAGCATAACAGGAGTTGCCAAAGATGATTTAAATAGATTGTGGGCATTAGATGTGATAAATAGTGATTTTTCAAGTTATGTAACGAAGACGCAGTTTTTTGGTTCTGAGGTTTATTCTGACATTGATGTGAATGTGAGAGTTTTATTGAATGGATTGACTAATACTGTTAGTGTTGTTTTAAATGACAGGGATATTAGTTATGCAGGATCAAATGTAAGTAGTAGTTGTACTGTAAACGTTTATGATGAGAATGATGCTAGGGTTGCTACAAGTGTGATATTATTATTGAATACGCAGAATTGTGTATTTACTAGTAATGGTTCAAATCAATTAATTGTGAATACATCTAGTAGTGCTGATACTGTTGTTGGATTGACTATTACTGGAAGTGGTTTAGTTAGTATATCTGCGGGGTATAATGTATGATAACTAATATGAAGTTATTTACGTCTGATATTATTGAAGTGAAGTATATTACAAATAAAGTTAATAATTTTTTTGTATCATTTGATAATATTGATGTTAAGAAGAGGTATGTTAATAATATTAGTTTGTTATTATCTGAGGATAGTGTTTTTGTTAAGAGTGGTAATGTTTTGGGTAAGCATATAATTTTTTATGGTGATAGTGATTTAGTTAATGTTAAAAGAGGTGCTAGTAGTTTTAGTTTAAGTATTAAAGATGGTGGTGTTGCTAATGAGAATTATAAAGATATTGTTAAGGTAGACACAGTTTATAGTCAAAATGTTTCATTTGGTTGATATAAAAAAATAGCATGATAGTTTTATTATGTGAATAAAAATAAATTAGCGGAGGTGGTAAAGAGTTATTTTGGCGTTATGTATTTGTAAAATATTGTGTTTCGCTTTTATAATATAATTTTATGAATAAGGAGTTTATTATGAGAGAGAAGGGAGATGATTTGTATATAATGCAGGATGAGAGTGGTATGTTGAAGATTGGGAGGAGTGTGGATGTGGATAGGCGTTTGAAGCAGTTGAAGACTGGGAATCCTGGTATAAGGTTGATGCATGTGTGGCGTGGGAAGGGGGACATGGAGAAGAGGTTGCATGAGGATTTGAGTAAGTTTAGGGTGAAGTTAGAGTGGTTTGAGTATATGTGTTTGGGTTCATTGCCTTTGAGTTTGTATGAGGAGATACCTGATCCTACTGTATTTGATGATTGGTGGTGTGGCGGTAAAAAATAGTTTAATTGTTATTTATATTTTATATTTTTTTAAAATATTTAGATATTAGAATATGTTATATTATTAGGATTGTAAATGAAGTATTTTGAAATAAAAGATGTTTATAAAAATATTTTTTTGAATGAGGCTATAATTCAGCAGAATAGTTTTGTAGAGCGTTTAGAAGATATATGTTTTAGAGATATTAAGAAGTTAGAGGTGGGTGTTAGTAGTAAGGAAGAGTTTTTAAAAAATTTAGAAAGTAGTTTTTTAGAAGGTGATTCTGATGCTCGTAAGCGTGATTATTATTTATTGTATTTAGATGATATTGAGAAGATGGAGGTTAAGAGAAAGAAGGAGATTGATATTAAGAGGAAGAAAGGGTTAGATATTGATGATTTTTTAAAAAGAGAGATAGTTTTTGATAGAGATGATTTTGAAAAGCAGTGGGATTTGACTCGTAAGTTAGAGAAGAAGGAGAAGAATGTAATTGTTGAGATATTAAAGTGTCAGCACGTTATAAGGCGTAGTGGTTTAGATATTGATAGAAAGAAAAAAGAGGATTTAATAATTCAGCAGTGTAGAAAACATAGAAATATTGACGGGACATTTATTGAGTTGAGAAGTGTATTGCCTTTGTATGACAGTATAATAAAGTATTTGGAGACAAGAGATGAAGTTTCAGCTGTTGACTGTATACTTGCGGGCGATTTATACATTAAGAATTTTTATAAGATTTCTGAGTCTGATGAGAAGAGGTTGATTGATTTAGGTAATTTTGATTTTAATTTTATATTTCATAGAATTAATTTTTATAAAGACTTTTATGAAAAGTATAATGTAAAGAAGCAGTTTGTTGAAAATGTAAATTATTTTAAAGTATTTGAGAATAGTGAAGTTATTGTTGTTTTGCCTTTTACTGGGTATGATTTTAAGAGTGGTATAAAGAGTTTTAATGCAAATGTTTCTTGGTGTACTCAAAAGATAACTACTTGGAAGGAGTACAATGAAAGAATGTTTTTATGTTTATTGCATTCAAAAAATGTAGATACTAATAATGTAAATTATTTAATAAGTTTAAAAGTTAAGAAAATTGAGTCTGGTGTAAATGACGAATGTGAAATAATTGCAGATGAAACATGTGATTATTTAAATCTTCATATGGATGAATTAAAGCTTCTTGGAATATTGTCTGAAGCGGATATTAGTGAGATACAAATAAAATTAACTCAGTATTCTATTGATAATAATCAAATTAATGAAAATATAACAGAGACAGAGTTTCTACATATTTTATCAGGATTGATAGATTTAAACGATATAGAAAGTATAAATTATTTTATAGAAAGTCAGCAGTTAAAATCTCGTAGTCAGTATTTTGATTATGTAGATTACATTTATGGTATATTTAAAAGTTTTGACAGAAAGGAAGGTTTATTTGTCGAGGCTATGAGTGAGTATGCGTCTAATATTGGTTTATATGAAGATTATATTACATTTAAACAATTTTTTGAAAAAATAGACAGAGATGTTGCTATTTCTGTAATAAATAAAATAATTGAAAAAGCTAAGAGAAAAGCTTCTGATTTTAAGTATTCTTATAGTCTTTTGAATTTAAAGTATTTAAAGCACGTACCGTTTGAAGAAGATACTTTTAAAATAATTTTAAGAAATAGTTTAAATGGTAGCAACAATAATAATCATTTGTATAATATATTAACAAACGTATTGACTGCAAACGATTCAGAATTTGATTTAGATAAAGAAGATTATGATATTGGTGATAAAATCAATTTTGAAAAGTTATTATTAAGTGACGAGTATTTTGATATAATAAAAAATACTAGATTGTTTAAAACAATATTTGATATAAAAAATAAATCAAATTTTTTTGAGATGATTAATTTTTTTAAGGAAAAAGTAACTAATGGATATAGTTTAATTAATAGATATTATTTTAATAATATTGATTATTTTAATTCTATTATTTTTGAAAAATGTCCTGACATGTATGATAGTACAGCTGAGTTTAGTTTGGACAAAAAAATATTTTATATTGATATTATGTTTAAGGAGTGTGATTTTCCAATTAATGAAGACTATTTTTTTACATGTAATATTGATGTAAGCAAATATGAATTTTTAGGAATAACACAACAGTCTTATATTAATTTTAAAAAGAAGTTTTTTAATAATGAAATAGATATATCAAATATTTATCAGTATTCTAATAATTTTATTTATAGGTTAATTGATATTGCTTTATTTAAAATAAAAGGAAGACCGTTTAAACAAATAAGAAAAATTAATTTTGGAAAAATTAATTTAAATAATTATTATAAGCTTATTGAAGAAATAGATAATTATACTGTATATAAAGTTACAACTTTATTAACTAGAAATTATGATATTGAAGAATTTTTATTATTTAGTGATTATGTGGGTATTAGAGCAAATGCGCTTTTTGGTAAAGAAGTTATAAAAAAATTAATAGATTATGATAAAGTATTAGACTTATTAGCTAGTAAAAAATATAATGAAGTATTAAAAGATTTTTTAAATGAATATTTTTCATATTATATTGATTTTAATGAAGGCACTGAAAATTTTATTTATTTGATATATAGTATTTTAAAAAAAATAGATAGTGCTTCTCAAGATATTAATATTTTGATTGAAGTTATTGATTTCATAGATGTTCATACTTTAAAAGAATTATTTTCTAAAATTTTTACATGTGATGGTGGTGTGTTTAATTTTAGATTAAATGGTAGCGCTAATAATTTAATATTACATTCAGCATTGATTGATTATATTGTTTTAACAAATAATTCATTAATTAATAAAAGAGAGTTTTTATCTACTAGAGAGTTTGTTTCATTTTATTTTAATATTTTTAAAAATTATGAAAAAGACTTATTAGATGATGAAGTAATTGTTAACATTAGTGAAAATATTAGAAGATATTTTGATTTTATTAGTTTTGATAGTTTAGTATATAATTATATTAGACGTAATATAAATTCAATTAATTTAGAAAATATATTAATTTTAATGAAATTATATGGAGAAGCTGGAGTTTCAAAATATGCTTTAGGTGATTATTTATTACATAATTTAAATAATAATTTTGAATATTACGATAAAAAGGACAATGATGCTATTTTAGATAATTTTTTTCTTATTAAATTAAGAGAAGAACAACATGCAAGCATATTTACATATTTTTTTGAGTCTCTTATCGAATCATTAACTAATGATTGTAGTGTTGGATTTTTTGATTATGTTGAAGAGATTATTAATAAATATTGTAATAGTAATAAAGAACAGTATATTAAAGACTTAAATGATGCTAAGAAATTTTTATTAGCTGATGGGTTTATAAGAAAGTATGTTAATGCTTTATTGTTTTGATTTAAAATAAATTAGTTTTTTGAATAGAAAGAATTAAATTTTTATTACTATTTATATTTAGTAGTCTGTGATAGATATTTTTATTTATAAAATAATTATTATTTTTAATAAGCAGTTTTGGTATTTGATTTTCGAATTGAATAAACCAGTTTTCGCCATGTAAAACTTTAATTATTCTATCTTCTTTATCCATATGCCAATTGTTATTATTGTATGTTTCATAGAAAAAAATTCTAATTGTTTTATTTATATTGCTTGTTTTTATTTCTCTATAATTCATTTTATTATTTACTTCTATGTTTTTTTACTTTTTCGTATTGCATATTTATCTTGTATCGCATATTTTTATAAAGAAATACAAGATAAATAATGGACAGGAACTACAAAACTCAAATATGACTTCATTGCAGTGTATGTATAGGACGCTCTTGTTATTACACGTTTTATGTCTCATACACTTTCAGGAATAACAGGCATACCAAAGATACATTTACGCTTAAGACCTACTAAGTCAACGTACTTCATGTAGTAGCCGTCTTCAACTACTTCTATTTTGTCTCCAAAAATAGCGTATAAGACGCGTGAATCCTTCACGTTTTCGAGACCTCTATCACGCATTACGCTCTCCATTTTCTCAGATAGAGCAGCAAAGTACCCGCTCGTTGTAAGTAGTTCATAATGTTTATTAATAATAGCATCCTTTGAAAGTCTAGTACCGTCATGTCCTAGGGCATTGAGCTTGTAGCCCCATTTTGTTTTTGTCATAGCAATGAAGGCATTAATGATTTGGTCACCGTCATTGTCGAGTATTATAAGATGAGGACACTTCAAGAATAACTCTTCGAGGCTGCTTATGTGCATACCTATAGAAAAATATGTCCTCTTGAATAGACTCCATATTTCTTGCATCTGAGTCTCAGACAAATCATCTGCTGACATAGAAGTCCAAGTATTTTTAGGTAAATGAATATAAGAACTTTTTGAAAGGCTAGAAACACTTGCCATAATATCGCGACCTTCTTCATCTACCTCTCGCACTACCCTCATATTGGCATGAGGATTACTGAATAGGGATTTTTTTCTTAATTTATCGCGTGTTTCTTTTGATATATTTTCAGATAATATAATATCATATATGTATTCTTTTAGTAATTGAATATTCATTTTTATTATCCTTGTTTTTATTTTTCTATAATTTATTTTATTATTTGCTTCTATGTTTTTTTACTTTTTCCCATTCTTTTTTATCTACTTTTCTTGTTTTTCCGCCTCTTATGAATGAATTAACTCTTCCCATTGCCCATGCATGTTGTGGTGTTCCTTGTCTATGACCTGTTAGCCATGCGCTCAATCCTTTTCTATAAACACTTGTTAGAGCTGTTAGAGGCATATTTGCATCTTTTGCTTTTTTGCTTAATTTAGCTCTTGTTTCTTTTGATATGTTTTCAGACAATATAATATCATATATGTATTCTTTTAACAATTGAATATTCATTTTTATTATCCTTATTTTTTTCTAGATTTATCGTATGTTTTGTCAGCTGACCAGTAATCATAGCAAGATTTTGGTCTTGGTGTTTTTGAGCATTTATTTATTTCATATTCCATTTGTGAATTACTTTTTTTAGTTCCTTTATAGTAATTCTTATTTCCAGGTCTTTTCTTTTTTTTATTTTTCTTTTTTGCTTCTATTAAAATTTTATTTACATATTCTTTTAGTAATTTATAAGAAATCATTTTAAGCTCGATTTATATGAAAGAATGTTTATTAGTTCTACTATTTCATCTATTTTATTATGTATTTCTGTTAGGCTTTCATCTATTAAAACTCTTATATCAGATGTAAATATTTTTAAAGCGAAATCAATCAATTCTTGAACAGCTTGTTCTGAGAAGTTTTTGATTTGAAATTTATTTTCTTGTGATATAACTGGTCTTACGTTGTAGGCACCTATAATACCTTCCATTAGTTCGTCTAATAATTCCAGATATTCTTCGTAAAATTCGCCTAGGGCAACATGAGTAGAATATGAAAATGTTTGCCAGTGAAAAAGGTGTGATTGATCTCTAATAAAGAATAATGCTGGAATTAGTTCGCCTAGTGATAGGTCAAAACGATGTTCAGGTGCTTGTACTTGATTGCTTATAACAAGAACGCTATTTTCATTTATTAAATTTTTTTTCCATTTTAAGAATAATTTTTCGTATTGTTTTCTGTTCATTTTTTACCACCATTTGTGATTGCTATTACCTATATATCTAGGTAATCTACATGACCAATATGCTGCTTTTGTTTTGTCATTTGCATGAGTTTTGCATCTATGTCTAGCTACGAAAGATTTTCTTCTTTCAGGATTGTTTATTCCTGTTGTCATTCCTTTAGCACCAAATGAAACTTTTTTTATATTTCCTGATTTTGGGTCTCTTACGTATACATAGAATTTTTTTGTTCCTCCTCTTTTTGGTTTATTTAATTCTACTTCTTTATTTTGGTATTTGACTTCATCTATTCTGCAGCATGAATCTTCTTCTATAAAACTTTCTTCTATTATTTCATTATGTGAATATTCATAAGGAAAATCAAGAGAAACTTTTTTATTATTTATTATTACGAAATCACCAATATCACTTTCTAAAAGTTCTTTATCCTCTTCAGTTAATATTAGCTCTTTATTAAAGTATAGACTTTTACATTCATTTATCATACTAAAATATGATTCAGAGCCTTGTCTATAAACGTTTTGGTATATTGGTATATCGTATTTTATATGAAAATCTAGTCCTTCATTTATTTTTTTATTTTCAGAAACTAATTTTATATTTTGATTTTTTATAATGAAACTTAAGTACTTTTTTATATAATTTATCATTAAAAATTCTTTTTTTTTATAATTATTAAATAAATGAGTTTTATATGAAAAAATTTTTATTAGAAGAATATATTAAATATAAGCATGTAGATCCTTTAAGATTCTTAAAAAAAATAAAAGACGACAATTTAAATTTTGCTGATGTTTCTTTTAAAAATGAAGAGATTTATTTTTTAGAAAGACTTTTTAAAAATGCTAATTGGAAGGATATTAATGATATTAGAAAAAAATTTATAAATTTTTTTAGTTCTACAAATTTATATTTAAAGTATATAGAGTATCCTACTAATAAGGAAGAAGAATTAACAAATAAAGATTTTTTTGAAAAAATAAATTTAATTATTTCTAAAATTAATGATAGATTTTTGCAGGATTGTTTTTATGAAAACGCTGAAACGAAGCGAGTATTTGAGACATTTTTAAGAGCTGGAAGTGATATTCCAGCAAGATCTATTAAAAAGAACGCAACATATCAGCAACAAGATTCGCCAGGTATGTTTAGAGGACATAATATATATAGCACAATAAATAATAATGAGATTGATTGGAATATAGAGGAAGAAACTGATAGTTTTACTGGTGATTATATGATTAGAGTTTATATAAAATATATAGAGGACGGTGTTACTGTTAAAAAGAGTGTAATTACTAAGAGTTTTGTTACAAAGGAAGAATTAGATGCGTGGAAGTCTTCTGAATTATGCAATATAATAAGAAAATACGAAGGTTTTTACAATAATAAAGAAAACAAAAATTATATTAATTCTTATTGGAAATAAATTCTAATATATCTGATCTTTTTGTTCCATAGCTTATGTTTTTCATTTTTCTATTATACGCGAATATTATTGAAATAATTTCATTTTTATAAAAAATAGGTGAGCCACTTGATCCTTCGTATATTCTTAGATTAAATAAATTATTATTATTTTTATCTCCTAAATAAAGACCTTTTTCTATATAAACTCTATTATTAGATAATAAGTTTCTAGGTGAAGAAGCATTATAAATATTGATTCCGTAAAAAATATTTTTATTTGATAATTCTGTTCCTTTTACAATATCTTTTTCTATTTTTATTTCGCATATATCGTATTTTTCATTTCTGTTTATAATAGAAATTAAATTAGTGTTTTTTCCGTCAATGCTATTAATTTTGCTGACGTTGTTTATCTTAACATATTGCATGTCTTGAAATAATTCTTCATTATTTAAAAGTGTATCTATTCTTTTTTTATCTTTTACTATTTCTTCACATACATGATCTGATGTTAAATATCTTATATTGTTTTTATATTTAATTGCTGTTATAGAAGCAGTAGTTATATTATTATTTAGTAGATTTTCAATTAATAATAGAGTAGTTATAAATCCAGTATCATAACAATAAGATGAATCATTTATTGAAGCTATATTAGCTGTTATACAGTTTATAACAGAAGCATCTTTATCTATTTCAAATTTAGAAGTAATAGATAATACTGAGTTATTTATAACTTTAGTATTTATAATACTATCTTCAGTATTCTTTATGTTTATAAAAGATAATAGTATTAGAAGTATTATTAAGTATTTATTTATCATATTAATTATTCTTATGTGTTACTGGTACTTATTAATAATATAAGTAATAAAATAAATTTACAAAAAATGTAAAAAATAAATTTGATTATATAATATAAATATAATAGGAAGTTTAACAATGGAAACTGAAGATATTAAGTGGTTACATAATTTTCCAATGAATTCTCCAAGAGTTCAGCAGACTAATGTAATAAATAAAGTTTTAAGTGGATTTAATGAAGGAAAGAAATATGCTATAATTGAGTGTGGAACTGGTGTTGGTAAATCTGCAATAGGTTTTACGTTAGCTAGAACATTACTAGAAAATAGTAAAGATGACACTGATAGTCAATTTAACTATGGTGCTTATTTTCTAACAACACAAAAGATCCTTCAGGATCAATATGAGAAAGATTTTTCTAATAATGGTTTAGTATCACTATATAGTTCTTCTAACTATATGTGTAGTAGATCTAATAATAAATTATCTTGTAAAGAAGTATCAACAGATATAAGAGCTGATTCTGCTGATGATAAATTTAATAGCTGTAAATTTGATTGTGTTTATAAAAAGAAAAAACAAGAGTTTGTAGAAAAAAGTCTTGGAATTACAAATTTCAGTTATTTTCTTACTGAGAAGAATTTCAATAAAACTAAAAATTCATTACCCAGCAAAAAGGTTCTAATAATTGATGAAGCTCATAATTTAGAAAATGAATTAACAAGGTTTATTGAAATATCAGTTTCTGAATACTTTTCAGAAAAAATATTAAAAATAAAAATAGACGAAAATATTAAAACACAGCTTCAGGTTTTTAAGTTTATTAAAGAAGAATATCTTAAAAAGTTAAGAGAAAAAATAACATTTACTGAGGCTCAAATACTAAAATTAGGTATAAGTGAAAAGCTAGATGACTATAAGTCAATATCTTCACAATTAGACATGTTAAAGGCACATGAATTAAAAATAACACAATTTATCAGTATTTATGATAAAGATAATTGGGTTTTCTATTTAGAAAAAGGTGAAAAGAGTTTTAGAAAATTTATATTTAAGCCTATTGACATATCGAAATATGCAAATGATTATTTATTTAAATATGCAGATTATATTATTTTTATGTCAGCAACAATTATAAATCATAAAGGATTTTCAGAGACTATTGGAATTGATTGGGATAAAAC
>Ga0169931_10009732_pt1 | contig 13824 bp, 12 predicted proteins | sample Kivu_15m_20L_FD_129675 | JGI IMG/M metagenome (GOLD analysis project Ga0169931, IMG submission 129675) | Freshwater microbial communities from Lake Kivu, Western Province, Rwanda to study Microbial Dark Matter (Phase II) - Kivu_15m_20L... | ecosystem: Environmental > Aquatic > Freshwater > Lake...
CATCGCGACCCAGACGGGACTTGAACCCGCGACCTCCGCCGTGACAGGGCGGCGCGCTAACCAACTGCGCTACTGGGCCAACATGTAAATACAAGCGAGAAAGAAAATCTCTTCTCTTTCTCGCCTGGCGTCCCCAACGGGATTTGAACCCGTGTTACCGCCGTGAAAGGGCGATGTCCTAGGCCCCTAGACGATGGGGACTAGAGGGTAAGTAGAGTTTAACGCGGATTTCCCTTACTTGCTAATCTAGTTTATGGCTAAACATAATCCTCAAAATGTCTATACCTGCTTCTCCACGGACCCATCTTCAATTGAGCGGAACACAAAGATCAACTCCTCCGTAGCAAGAAATTCTTGATTGTAATCCTAAATAATTGGGATAAAAAATATTTTCATGTGGCACGAGCAAGTCTAGGTTCAATCTTTGTGCGCCTGTTCCAAAAGAATCTGCTTCAATTTGAATATTTCTGAAGTTTTCTTAACTCCTTTCTGTCAAAAATTTCTTGCAAGTTGAGGGACAAAAGAAAATGCACGATCCCGGCTTTGAACCAATTAGTACCGCTTGCTCTCTTTAAATACTCCTGAAACTTATGCTCAACATCTATAAAAAAACTAGACTCAAGAATTCTTTGCTCAATTTCATCAGACTCTATGTCTAAATGAGCTAGCAGGGGGTCAAAACTATTAAATTTATAACTAGTTGCTTGCGAATCTGTGCCTGTATGGATAACCAGATTTTTACTTGGGAATATGGTGCTCTTATTCTTTAGATAAAAGAAAGCATACCATCTTATGGCCCAAGATCTCCCATCTCTGGAAATCTCCTTTGCTAACTTATGGCTAAAGGGGTAACTGGATCTGCGATTAAACATAGACCACCGTGAAAGTTTCGTAAGAGGTAAGAGGTCAGATGAAGTTAGAGACCTATATTGTTTCCACTCATTTCTCCAAGTCCCCCATGCTAAATTGTGACCATAGTACTTTAATTCACATAAAGAATATTCGGCAATTCTTGAATTTCCTGGTACATAGTGCCCACTAATACATCCAATTGTCCTGCTCCCTTGGTAACGTAGAAGTAGCGATTGCATAATTTTTAAAAAGTTGGGAGCTACTATTAAATCCTCTTCGAGAACTATTGCTGATTCATATTTCTCAAAGATGAAGTCCCCTTTGTTTTCAAGTTGTTTTCTGATACCAAGATTTCTTGTTTCACAGTGCACAGTGAGGTTTGGAATGAGGTCACGAAACCTACTCGAAACTTTAATCACTTTATTTACACTTATTTCATCGTCCTCAAAGCCTGGTCCATCAATAAAAATGAAAAAATCCAAATCCTTATCAGCCTGGTTTGCCACAAGAGAACCAAGCAATGTAGAGAGATGTGCATATCTTTTATAGGCGAAGATTACAACAGCAATTTTCAAGACAAACCAATATTTTCTTTAGTAGTAAATATCTTCTGTACGCTTGGATTCGGCTCTTTTAGAACTGAAACTATTCGTAAACTAGCAAAACCATCACCGTATAGATTTGAAGACAAATACTTCCCATGCTGTAATTGCGATGAGACACCATTCTGAATTAATTGCTTATCCCACGGAACACAAATGGTATTTTCTGACATTTCTCGGTGGCTTTGTCTCGAACCGACATTCACATAAGGGGTTCCTATAAAGCTCCCTTCACGTATTCCCGCCGAAGAGTTTCCTACCATTACTGCACAAGTATTCATTAATACAAAAAAATCTTGGGGTTTTAGATTATTGATAAAGCGAAATGGAGTATCTATATTTCTGCCCCTCCAGATTCGAATACCTTTAGACATAAGATTATTGCCTGCATCGGCATTTGGCCAAATTACTATCGCCTGAAATCCAATTTCTTTAATCGCATCCAAAGCAGTAACTATTTGTATGTCCGCTTCCTGCCACTCACTCGTTACTGGATGAACTGCAATTAAAGCAAAGGGTTCTTCTGTATTAATTTCCTGACCAACGCCTAATTCATTAACTTTTGCTAGGGTTATATTTGATCGGGAACTGGCTTCAATTAATGTCTCTTTCACAAAGTCCAGGCGTGGACAACCAGTTAGATGAACATTATCTTCTTTTTCTCCTAACTGTAGAACGTTTCTCTTCGCATTCTTAGTCGAAACAAAGTGTAAATGGGACAGTTTTGTTACGGCATGCCTAACACTTTCATCTAACGTTCCTGTAATTTCACCTCCCATTGTGTGCGCCAAGACTCGATTAGAATAGGAAGCTGCAATTGCAGTTGCCATGGTTTCATAACGGTCTCCTACAGTAAGGACTATTGACGGGTCTAAGTGTTCCAAGCATGTTGCCATTTCTATCAAGGTAATTCCCGCTGTCTTTGCCATTGAGCTCGGAAGTGTAGATTCTAAGAGAGCATCGATTTTATAATCAATTCTAAATCCGTCCCGAATAACTTGTTCTTGGATGTTACCAAACTTCTTGGCCATAGTGGAACCCATCAGGACCACTTGCAGCGAGAGCTCATTGTCTTCTTCAATTAACTGCATAACCTTCTTGATAGAGCCGTAATTGGCACGACTACCCAACACAACGCAAATTTTTTTCACTTGAAATCAGACCAATTTAAGGGCGAATGAGCACTGACAGATCTCTTAAGAACCTTTCCAACAATTTTGGAATATTCAGAAGCGCTTATTCCTTCATTGGGTTTGAGAAGAATCAAGTTTTCACGTGTTACCTCGTGCCCCTTGTCCATGTCTACTCTGGCGTAGACTCCTTTTTCGAAGATTAGTTTTGATTGACTAGTGATTTCTTGACTGTCTTTATCGATGGGTGAACTCAGTATCTCGTAAGCAAAATCCAATTCCTGACAGTAGCGAGCAAATTCATCTGGTTCAAATGCATTCCATGCATCGGAACCATACATTTTTCGAGAAAAGGTCAAGTGTTTCTCGAATACAACCGACCCCAATGACATTCCCAATATAGCTGCAGCAGTAGTTCTAGTGTGATCTGAAAATCCAACCCGGCATGAATATCGGTTAAGAAACTCTGATATAACATTTATCCCGACCTGATTTGTAGGGCATGGATACAGAGAGGTACATTGCATTATAGTTACCTTACCTAATTGCTCTAGAAAGTGACTCATCGCCCAATCAATTTCTTTGTAGTTGCTCATACCGGTAGAGACAAATACATGGTCAAAATCAATTGCAATGTCTTCCAAAAGCATCTTGTTAGATAATTCTCCCGAAGGAACCTTAAAGCGACGCATTCCTAGTTGCCTTAGTAAGTCTAGTGCCTCGTTGCTAAACGGAGAAACCAAAAAATCTATTTCGAGGTCCTTAGCAAATTCTACGAGATGAGACCATTGTTCAATGTCAAATGAGGTTCTCGTGAAATATTCATAGCGATTCTCCTCCCGAAAATATGGAGGCATTGGGGCATCGCGAGTAGTTTCAAAATCAGCAATATGTAACTGAAACTTAACACATTCAGCTCCAGATTCTTTTGCTATCTCAATTAACTTCTTTGCATTGCCTAAAGATCCATCGTGAACAGTACCGATTTCGGCAATAACATAGGGCCTTGCCTGAATAGATTTAGAGGAACTAATATCCATTAAATTCGTCAAAATCTAGCCCCCTTCTAACTTTGTGATGGTATTCACCTAGTATAAAGTCTTCTGGAGTATCAATGTCTACAGACTCACTGATTGGTGACTCTATCCACATGACTGGTTGGGGAAGCAAAGTTTGCTGAATGATCATCTCCTCTAATCGAAAAGCGTAAATAGCTCCATTTCTGTAGAAATATTTTGGCTTGGTTGAATTCACAGCTTCTAAAGTATAATCCTCATTGTTATCACGTCTTAGAACTCCTCCCATTGCAACACCTAGTTTTCGGGGATGAAATTTATGCGGGACTTCATTAACGCTTACAATGCTGTTGCAGCCGGATGAATTTATAAGTTTACCCAGTGACTCATCAATGGTTAATGCCGATCTGTTAGGAGAGGTCGGCTGCAATAAGATAAGAAATTCAGGACGCTGGAGTCTTGTATCAAGAACTTCTTTTACGACATCAATCATTTGGGTATCCTCTAGAGCGAGATTAGAAGATCTTCGATGGTACTGAATAGTTGGGTAAGCACCAACAATATCTTCTACCTCACGTGAATCGCTACTAACAATTATCTCCGTCAGGTATTTTGAAGAGAGGGCTGCTTCAATTGTGTGTTCTATTAGTGGTCGCCCAGCAAAAATTCTCCAATTTTTACCTTTAAGTCTTATAGACCCTGAACGGGCAGGAATGATAGCCATAGCCTTTTTGCTCACTCATAAACTCTATCATTTGCCAGTTCCAAGTAATCTAAGCTCTAATGCGGCCTTAAAATTAAGGGTATCCTCTACTCCACAATGAAAATCGCACTAGTAATTTCTCATCCTTTTGAACTATGGTTCAACCAATATGTTTTTCAAGAAGTATCTAAGAAATTTGGCGCAGATAGTGTCACACTAATTTTAATCTCTGGGCAAGGTAACAGTTTGGACAATAGCTACCTTGTACCTGCACTGTATGGCTCAAAAGTGTCGCTAATACACCTAGGAAATGTAAAGATGTCAAAATCACTGAAGCTCATCGGCGCAGCGTTTTGCGAAAAAACCAAGATTAAGCGAAGACTGGCACATCACTTTAAAAAGGGAGAAGCCACCGTGATTATGCATGACAAATCTCGATTGACATCTAGAATAATTGCTTCATATTTCAAAAAGGTGATTCTCATACAAAACCAGGATTCAGAGACTTATTTAAGGGAAACAGACTTTCACTATAGATTCGCTCTAAAAGAGACATTAAGAGATTATTTTTTCAGCGTCATTCTAGGAATTTCGCCTAATAGAATCTATAGGATCAGAGACACAAGTTCATCTGTTTATGTTAAAAATAACATGAAAAGGGCCAAAGTCCTCTACAGAAGTGGTCCATGGATTGCGGGAAAGAGCATCTGTATCAATGAGCAAAGGGATCTAAGCGATAGTGAATCAAAAAAGGGAACAATTCTGTTACTTGGCTTTAGATTTACTTCTTGGGCCTGGATGACCGATGAAATGTTAAAGCAAACCCTCGAGAAGATTGAGGAGTATTTAGGGATGTATCCAGACTTTGAAATTCTTTACCTTCCGCATCCTCGGGAATCTGTAGAAGAATTCAGATTGATTGAGAGAACAATTACAAGGGAAATGCGAAATATAGGCAAGGGAGTCCCTGCTGAGATTGTTTTAGAGAAAGTGAAGAGTATTAAGGTTTGTATAGGCTTTGGTTCTACGGCTTTATCTTCCGCACGATCGCTAGGAGTGTTGGCACTTTCAGTGTTTAATGAGACTGATTGTCCTCCTAGTGTAAAAAAACTCTATGAGGCGGTACTCAACAGTAATTTCAGTGAGAAATATCCAAATTCTACAGATATGACTAGTTTAACAAACGCAGTTAAAGAACTCGGGGAAACCTTTTAGAGTCAAACAGATTCTTGTGATTTCAAACTCAAGCATATATTTCGCCACTTCTCGCGGTTTTCCACTTTTATCTGTGAAAAAACGTTATTAATTTCTTCAATTTTCCCGGGAGCAGCTTCAAGATTTGAAGTAAAGCAATCTTTCCAGTCACTTGCATTATTGGGATCTTTAATAATCATGAATTTCATCAAGCGATCATCAAAAAAGTGCCTATTAGATATGAAAACAACTTTTCCAAATAGGAGCCCTTCCAACGGAGGTAAGTTTGTAGGACCAACAAATGAAGGCATAACGAGCACACTACATTTAGAAAAACAGATAGCTAAATCGTTACTTGAAACGCGCCCCAAAATGTGAACGTAATTGTTCAAGGAGAATTTTGTCACTAGGTCCAAAAGAGCACTTGTGTTTTTTCCTGCCAACACAAGATGTTTCACTTCCTTACCTTGTGCGATAAGCCCAGAAAGTGCTTGAAACAAAACTATATGATTTTTGTGTTCCCAATTGGCGGCTGGATAAAAGACGAAGCTCTTTGGTAGATTAATTAAATCTCCATCGCTACAATCAGTTGATGGCCAATTGATAATTGGTAAAAAAGGAATTGATGAAATGGGCTTTTCTGCGGCATTCTGAAATTGACGCAAGGATTTAGAGAGCGATTCCGATTCGGTTACCAAAGCAGAAGAGACTGACAAAGTTAGAGATAACTTGAAATTTCTTTTTCTGACATAATTTTCTTTTTTAAACTCCAAAAAATGCGGATAATCTAAATGACCTAAATCCCAAACTGAGCCTACGATGCAACTCCCGGCGAATTTTGATAACCAATTATTCGGTGTCGGACAAACAAGAACTTCAACGCCAACTTTGTGTAAAAGTCTAGACAGACCTAGTGTTCTCATCAAAATTAAGTAGCCTTCCGGACTACCTACGAAAGTGAAGATTTTATCAATAAACCTGTACAGAGTTCTTCTACATATTCCTAGAGTTATTTCTAACTCTCCAGTGTCTCTACTCTTATGTATTTTTGAGTTCAAGAGCTTGTTAGATTTAATAATTTTTAGCTCTAAAACTTCTCTATAAGGCGATAGGGACTCTTTTATTTCGATTCTTCTCTGGAATTCTGCTGTGCGAGCACCATCTTTGAGCGCTGTGTCTGAAACCAAAATCGCAAACAACGCAACCCGCCCCAATCAGTTCCTTATAGTACCGAGATGATTCAGTATCGTAGTGGTAGTAAACAAGTACGGTCAACTCAGGTATTTGCTTGTAGAGGATTAGGAGAAAAATTCTCAATGTTTGTCAATTCGGGCACCTACTACGACGCGCTGTATGCAGAAAAGAATTATAAGGCGGAATTCAAATTCATTTGTGAACATGTAGATTTTTCTAAAATTCGAAATATTATTGAAATTGGATCTGGTACAGGAGCGTTTACAGTATTGTTAGCCGAAACAGTATTTAAGAATCTTTATACGGATAAAGTAAACTTTTCAAATTCAACATCATCAGAATATCCCAATAAAACACCAAGTATTTTATGCATAGAACCAAGTGCTTCCATGAACGAAATTAGCAAAGGAAAATTGTTTGCTTCTCCGGTCAGTTATCTTGAAAGCAGCGCAGCTTTCTTATTAACTCGAAAAGCTCGGTCTATCCTGAATAATTCTCAGCTAACGATATCTATGTTTCATGTTATGTCTTATCTGAATTGGGGCGATTTAAGGAAAACTCTCTTGGCAATCGCAAAAAATCACCAAGCTGGAGCACATTTATGTTTTGATTTTTGGGATCTATCAAGCGTGATCAATAATCCACCATCCATCACTTGTAAAGAGGTCATTTTCGGGGACAATGCAGTTCGCAGGATAGCCACACCTATTGAAGTGAAACAGCTGAGAACGGATGTAAGTATTACTTATGACGTAGAATTTAAATTTGAAGAAGTCCTTCTACGGAGTATTGATCCTAGATCTTTTGACGGCTTTAGGGAAAATCATAGAATGACCGCTTTTTCAGGCGATGACATCATTTTGCTCTTACAAGACTCAATGGAGTTAGTCGCGGATTTAGATGTTGTGGACCAATCAAAGTGGATGAGCAAACACTACGGCCGCACACTCATTTTCAGAAAGTACTGAGATGATCAAGGGTGATATCATTTCCTTGTGTTGAGAGAAGTGTCCTACAAAAATCAAACATTAGCTATTTACATATCTCATGACTACTTACCTGAACGTAGAAGCAGTTTTTTAACGGGGCAAAATGAAAGTTTTCAACTAGGTTTCATCGCAAAAAAAAAATCGGAGAGAGTTCCACTTCATCGGCATAAAGAGCAGGTTCGTAAATTAACGAGTACATCAGAATTTCTGATTGTTAGGTCTGGCTCATGTAAAATTTTTGTGTATTCAGACGACAATCTCTTAATCGAACACTTCGATTGCCACACAGGAGATATGATTCTGTTGCTGTCAGGTAGTCACAGTATAGATTTTGGTGACGACACTGTTTTAATTGAGGTAAAGCAAGGGCCCTATGTTCAAGATGCTGATAAGGAACTCTTGGAATGAAAAACACTTTGAAAGTTCCGGTGAGCCGACCAAGAATTCTAAGACGAGACATCAAGAGCGTTGTCGCAGCTCTTAAAGACCTGGAGCTTTCCGGACATTCCTCGAGGGTCTCTGAATTTGAGGAAGCATTGGCGTCCTATTTGAAAATCCAATACGCAGTAGCGGTGTCCTCGGGCACATCAGCCTTAGACTTACTTGCTGACTATCTAAATATCGGGCCCAAAGACACAATTGTGGCGCCAAGTTTCACAATCATTTCAACTATAAGTGAAATCGTAAGACGGGGCGCAAGGATTAACCTCATAGATGCGAGTGCAGATACCTGGTGCCTGAACGTTAGCGTGGCGATTTCTGAAATTGAAAGTATTGGCAAAGTAAAAGCTATCTATGGGACACACATATATAATTCAGTCTTTGATGCTGAACTCTTACTCCGAGTAGCTGAAGAAAATAATGTAATATTAGTTGAAGATGCTGCGGAAGCTTTAGGTTCAAGCGTAAACCACCAAATGATGGGGACTTTCGGCCATTTTGGGATTTTTTCTTTTTATGCCAACAAGTTAATCACGACTGGGGAGGGGGGGGCAATTATCGCAAAAGATGAATTAGCCTCAAAGGAGATTCGGCAATTAAGAAATCTTGGGTTTGATCCAAGCCAAAGATTTTTACATACCAAACTAGGTAGAAACTTTAGAATGGCCGGGCTAAATGCATCTTTGGGTATTAGCCAACTTAAAGCTGCCGAAAAATTCCGATTACATAGATCCAGTCTTCACCAATTGTATGTGTCTCATTTAAGTGCTCTGCCAAGCATTCGTTTTCAAAACGTATCCGTAAAGCAGGCAAGTTTTGTTCCATCATTTTGGGTAATGCCAATACTTCTAGAAAAAGAAGCTGGAATTGATGCGAAGACTTTTCAAGAATTATTGTCTAAGCGCGGAGTTGAAACTAGAAGGTTTTTTTGTCCAATGCATCTGCAGCCAGCTTTGAAGAATGCCAATATACGAATTGTTGGCGACATGAAGATGTCAGAAACTCTATGGCATGGTGGGCTCTATCTACCCATGGGATCAGGAATTTCAAAAAAAGAGGTCGAATATGTTTGCGAGGTTGTGATGAGTATTTTGGGTAGTTGATAGTTTACAAGAACTGTAGAAATCATGGTGGTAACTTATTGAATTTCGTAGGAGAAATAAGATTACTTTTGCAGATTTTTATGAGTTATGAAGCAAATTAATTTATAGACTTTTTATTTTTATATTCATACTTGTTCAAACAACTATGGTTAATCTTCCTGTTCGCATGGAAAGTATCTAAGGAAATCATTCGCAGACATAAAACCGAGTTTGTCGTGGGTCGGTGATTGTCCAACAAAAATCACCTTGTGTGTACCAAAAAGCTCAAGGGAATCCATAGCAATCATTGTTGCCGAGAGAATTTTGGAAATAGTCTCACGTTTTCTCCATGCGGAGCTCTCTTGCCTAGAAGAATAATTGTGGTGAGAATCGAGCAAAACATTGGATTGATTAATGTTGATAAACTTATAATGATTTAAGTCCATTCCAGTTACAAATATTGGAGAGTGACCCAGATGGATTGCGGTTGCTATTGCATAGTGAGCCGTATATCTAGGCAAACCTGAAAAACAAGTATCAACTCGTATACTCTTTGAAAAACTTGGAAGAGAATTTCTGCGAATTCGTAGAGTGTCTTGTTCGCAGCCCAAGTAGAGAGGTAAATAGTCAGGCTGTACTATTGTGAAATCAGAGACGAGTCGCTCCGCTTTCACCTTGTTTTTATACTCTTGATACTCTGAACTCCAATAAGGTTCATCACAAATCATTAGATAGTCAGGACGGATTATGGAGGAAATGGGGCTGTCAAAGAAATTGTTCATTCCAAACACCCTTATTTTTTTTCTGATTAGATCAAAATCGCTATACGGCAGTTCTAGCGACGAAGGACCATTTGCGATTATCAGAGCAGGTCCTTGGGAGCCACCAGCGATTCTCCTCAATTTCTCTAGGCAATTTCGTTCACGGGATTTTCTTTGAAAGCGCTCGAACGCAAGGGTTTGTCTTAAGGTGTAATATTTCCAGCGCGCAAGGCGAATAAACGAGTAACCCGTGTATTCAAAAGCAAAGCTGGGGTCATTTATAAAACTTTTTTTGGATTTCACGTGGAGAATACTAAACCAATAGCGGGCAGGTGGATTGAGCCAAATCTCAAATAGGCTGCGCAGTTAGACACTAGTCGCCTTTTTTAAGCTGTTCCCGTGGTATGGATGTGTTTTTGAAACTTGGTAGAGTTAGAGCGTAGGGTTTAGATTTTTAGTTTTTTGGGCCTTTAGCTCAGTCGGTAGAGCAACGGACTTTTAATCCGTGGGTCGTCGGTTCGATCCCGACAGGGCCCACCAAGCCGTAACTCAATGAGCTCCCAGCCATTGGTTTTGGCGTAATGTAACGCCTGTGCAGTCCTTAAGTTTAAAATTCGGCTCAGTAGTGTTAATCGTCACCTCAACGGTTACCACTCTTGCTGTGAGCCCCTTTTCATCTTATGACCCAATAAATTTGCCTAAGATGCTTGTCCTCGTGACCGGGGCATCTTTATTGCTGGTTCCCTTACTCGCTAACTTGAAGTTATTGGTCGGTATTAACACCCTCTTTATATCTTCAGTTTTGGTTTTAGTCTCAACACTTTTAGTTGCTTTCCTTCGAAATCCTGCACCGCATGCGCAGCAACTATGGGGTATTTGGGGAAGATCGACAGGACTACTTACATACATTGCTTTTGTTGTAGTTTTGACTTCGACAATTCTTCTTTCTTTTAAGTCAGAAGTAAGGTCTTTGAGGCAAGTTTTTGAAAGACTCTCCTATTTCATTACGGGATACACCCTTATTCAAGCAGGTGATATCGACCCAATAAATTGGTCGCAGAAAGCGATGGTGGCTACTCTAGGAAATATCAATTTTATGTCTAGTTTTCTTGGGCTTGCTTCAATTTCGTTTTTTTCTAGATTGTTAATGGAAAAGCTAGCTATTACTTCAAAAGCCCATTATTTGGTTTTGGTATTAACTAATTTATTCCTAATTTGGATATCCGAATCAATTCAAGGGCTAGCCGTATTTGCAGCTGGAGCATCCATAATTCTTGCTTTTTCCATTCGGAGAAATCTTGACTTTAAACGAGTAATCTATTGGTTCCTAGCCATCATTCCTGTGGGGACTGTGTCTTTTTTAGGCACAGCAGGAATCGGCCCGCTTTCAAGTTTTCGACAAGAAACAGTGATCTTTCGTCGAGATTATTGGCTTGCTGGAATACAAATGACGCAGGAAAATTGGTTTGATGGAGTCGGCATCGACTCATACGGAGATTACTACGAACAATATCGCGATCTAGAAGCGGTGGTGCGGACTGGTCCACAACGCGTAACTAACACAGCGCATAACATATTCCTCGATGTTTCCTCTGGAGCGGGAGTCCTTGCAGCGTTGGCATTTTTTGCTTTGTTTGCCCTCACAATTGCAATTATAGTCAAGATTCTGAAACGTGGAGAGTATGACCCATCGTTAAGCGCCTTCTCTGGGATGTTTGTGGGCTTCGTAATTTTTTCTTTGATTAGCATAAATCAAATAGGAGTTGGTGTTTGGGGATTTGTATTTATGGGCTATGTGATTGGAGCAGGAGCAAGTCAGGAGCTATCTTCACACAATCTGCTGAGTAAGAGAGATTCTGAAAAAAAAGTATCCAACGAGCACCCTGATTCAAGAAAAAAAATTGGTAACTCAAAGTTTTCTAGAACTATATCATTTGTGGTAACGCTTCTTGTCGGCACTTTAGGGTTTTTCTCAGCGTTAATTCCATTTCGAACTGACATGAATATGCTAGCAGCGGTCAGGGCTAAGGACTTCGAGTCTATGAAGATTGTTGCTTCGCGAGACTCTGCCACTACTTTTCATCGCGAGAAATATATGACGTTATTATTGGATGCGGGACGAGAGTTAGAGGCTTATGAGTTTGCGCTTTCGGAATACGAACGAAACCCTAGGAGTGGGATATCATTGAGAATAATTGCCTATACTGAACAAGCACCAAAAGGGCTTCGCATAGTTGCTTTAGAGCAACTAATGGCGCTGGACCCAAATAATTCTGAACTAGTCACCTACGCTCGTAGTCTTTTGAATCAGCTTAAGTTAGGGTAATGGTCCGTTTTGTCCAATTTTCGGAACAATTTACGTCCTTATTCGTAGAGGCAAATGGGGGCGACGACGGTCGACTCTAGTAATTCGAACCGGTTTAGAAATGAAATAAGGAGCTCTTTAAGTGTCACTTCGTAAGAAATCAGCCTCCGCAGGTCTGAAGGTCTGGACCGTAGCGGAGCTTGGTGCTTTCTACACAGAGCACCGTAGTGAGCTAATTGCCCACGCCTCACGAATCCTAAAAGATAGAGCTAAAGTTGAAGAAGTAATCCAAGATGCCCTGATCAAGGTCATGCTCGCCGCCCCTGAGCTTGAATCAACGGATCACGCACTTGGCTATATGCATAGAACAATAGAGAACCTCTGTATCGATATCTTCCGTATCGAAGGTCGTCGCCCAAACCTTGTGGTTCTAGACGATGCCTTAGCAGAGCTTGAATCAACCTGGGTTGATAACAAAGACCACGTTGATGTAATTGCTGCTGCAGATGATGCTGCAATTGTTAGACAGGCCCTTGCAATGCTCTCGCCTGCAGAGCGAGCAGCTCTTGTGATGTGGGAGATGCAAGGAAGATCAACTTCAGAGATCGCTGCAGAGCTTGGTATTAAAGAATCTGCTGTTAGGCATACCGTCTCAAGAGCAAGAGCATCTTTGCGCAGGGTAATGAGCGAGCTAATCGTTGACAAAGAGCGCGGTCTAACTGCTCTAGATATGCTCTCAACAACTTACAAAAAAGCGGCGCAAGTAGCTAAGAAATCAAGTAAAACTGCCCTTTCACTAATTTTAGTTTTCTTTGCCTTCCTTGGATTTAATGCGATGCCAACAGATAGCGATCTTCCAGTTGTATCAACTCAAGAAACTATCTCTTCAAGTGAAGCTACAAATGAATCTGAAGCAGCATCACCTGCTGTTGAAGTCTCGGCTACTCCAGTAATTACCCCAGCTGCAATTGCTAAGGCGCAAGCTGCTGTTCAAAATGCTAAGGCCACTCAATTTAACTTTGCCGGCCTTGATAAGGCTGGAATCCCAACAGGATTTAGTGTTACTGATTCAACTGGCTCTCTTGGATCTCTCTACAGAGCGAGCCGTCAGCCAGCCCTCTCAGATACGGAGTTGATCATCTCTCAGATTATTAAGACTGATTCTGGAGCTGCCAATATCTTCCTAAATCAGCAGCTGGTAAGTGACGCAACAGGCTTTTTCTACATTCCCTCTCTCTCCTACGGCCGGGATGGAGCTTGGATCCCCCTAAATACCACCCTAATCATGCTCAATTCTGAGCGCCTTCTAAGTGGCGATTACCTAGTCACAGCCATTATTAAAGTAGAATCTGAAGTTGTTTCCTCCATTGTGATCCCTGCGACCGCCTCCGGTCGGGATCTAACTCAAGCTCCAAAGCAGGTAATAACCCGCTTGGTGCTAAACCCGGGAAAAACTGAGATTTTATCGCAAGCGATTTATGTAGTTGAAAAAGGAGCTAAGTAAATGAGCTCTTATTTTGAGTTTCTCCGCCGCGTCCGGATACACGGCAGAGAA
>Ga0169931_10009734_pt1 | contig 13821 bp, 12 predicted proteins | sample Kivu_15m_20L_FD_129675 | JGI IMG/M metagenome (GOLD analysis project Ga0169931, IMG submission 129675) | Freshwater microbial communities from Lake Kivu, Western Province, Rwanda to study Microbial Dark Matter (Phase II) - Kivu_15m_20L... | ecosystem: Environmental > Aquatic > Freshwater > Lake...
CGATGGCGAGGCCGGCCGCCGCCGGCGGCGCGTGCCGGCCTTCGCCGTCGCGCATCGCGTGCTGCTGCTCGAGGACGATCCGGGCCTGCGCCAGGCCTCGCGCCGTTGGCTCGCCGCGCGCGGCCTCGACGTCGCGGCGGCGGCGACGGGCGCGGAGGCGCTGCGGCTCGCCGCCGACGGCTTCGCGCCCGACCTCGTGGTCTGCGACCTGCACCTCGCCGACGGCGAGAACGGGGTCGACGCGCTCCAGCGCCTGCGCGCCGCCGCCGCCGGCCGCGCGCTGCCAGCGCTGCTGCTGAGCGGCGACAGCTCCGACGCCGCGCGCTCGCTCGCGCGCGCGCGTCGAGGGCGTGCGGATGCTGCTGAAGCCGGTCGACCCGGACGAGCTGCTCGCGGAGCTGCGGCTCCTGCTCGAGGGGCCGCGCCCCTAGCGCAGCGTCTCGAGCAGCCGCACGATCAGCTGCGTGTTCGGCACCAGCGAGGAATAGCGGATCTGCTCGTCGAGCGCGTGCGGGCCGCGGCCATCGGCGCCGAGCCCGTCGAGCGTCGGCACGCCCATCGCGGCGGTGAAGTTGCCGTCGCTGCCGCCGCCGGTGAGCTTCACGTCCTGCAGGTCGTAGCCGATCTCCTGCGCGAGGCCGCGCGCGTGCTCGAAGAGCTTCGCGATGCCCTCGTCCTTGCCGTAGGGCGGGCGGTTCATGCCGCCGGTCACCTCGACGACGCAGTCCGGGTCCTGGGCGCGCAGGCCGAGGATGCGCGCGGTCATGCTCTCCGCGAGCTCGGCCGTCGGCACGCGCAGGTCGATCTCCATCTCGCAATGCGCCGGCACCACGTTGACGCCGCTGCCGCCGGAGACCAGGCCGACATTGGTGGTCACGCCGGTCGCGTAGTCGGTCATCGCCTCGATCTCGAGGATCTGCCGCGCCGCCTCGCGGATGGCGCTGCGCCCGTCCTCGTGCCGCGCGCCGGAATGCGCGGCCTTGCCCGTGATCCGCATCACGAAGCGGCCGACGCCCTTGCGCGCGGTCACGCACTTGTTGCCATCGCGCGCGGGCTCGAGCACGAGCACGTACTTGGCGTTGCGCGCGGCGGCCTCGATGCGCACGCGGCTGGTCGGGCTGCCGACCTCCTCCTCGGGGATGTACATGATGCGCACGGGCAGTGGCGTCGTGCGGCCCGTGCGCACGAAGTGCTGCATCGCGTAGAAGCCCATGAAGCTGCCGGCCTTCATGTCGTAGATGCCGGGGCCGAAGACCTTGTCGTCCTCGCGCCTGAACCTGTGCGTGGTCTCCAGCGCGCCGATCGGGTGGACGGTGTCGAGATGGCCGAGGATCAGGATCCCCTTCTCCGCCTCGTTGCCCCAGGGCGAGTGCGCCTCGAGCACGTCGCCGAAGCCGTCGCGCCCGGGGGTGCGGACGACCTTCGCGCCGATGCGGCGCAGGTCGCCCTCGACCGTGTCGACGAGGCGGTTCACCGCCGCGGCGTCGTGGCTGGGGGATTCGATCTCCACCCAGCGCCGGATGCCGGCCAGGATCTCCTCGGCGTCGAGGACGGGGATGTTGGAACCGCTGGCGTCGTTCATGGCTTCTCCCGCGCGCTGGCCTGCGCTCGCCCGCGACAATGGACCCGCGCGCGGCGGGGCGGCAAGCGCGGCGCGGCTCAGGTCACCGCGGCGCGGCGGCGGAAGCGCGGGTCGTCGTGGGCGCGGCTGGCGAGGATGCCGGCGAGCGCGTCGACCGCGCGCCAGATGTCGGCGTGGCGCAGGTAGAGCGGCGCGAGGCCGAAGCGCATGACGTCGGGCGCGCGGAAGTCGCCGATGACGCCGCGCGCGACCAGCGCCTGCACGATCGCGTAGCCGTCGGGATGCGTGAAGCTGACCTGGCTGCCGCGCGCCGCGGCGTCGCGCGGGCAGGCCAGCGCGATGCCGTGCCCGGCGCAGCGTTCCTCGACCAGCTCGACGAAGAGGTCGCCCAGCCGCATCGACTTCGCGCGCAGCGCCGCCATGTCGGCGGCGAGCACGGTGTCGACGCCGCATTCCAGCGCCACCATCGACAGCACCGGCGGCGTGCCGCAGGCGTAGCGGCCGATGCCGGCGGCGGGGCGGTAGCCGGCCTCGAAGGCGAAGGGCGCGTCGTGGCCGAGCCAGCCGGAGAGCGGCTGCGCGAAGCCATCCTGGTGGCGGCGCGCGACATGCAGGAAGGCCGGCGCGCCCGGCCCGCCATTGAGGAACTTGTAGCCGCAGCCGACCGCGAAATCCGCCTCGCAGCCGGCGAGGTCGACGGGCAGCGCGCCGGCGGAATGCGCGAGGTCCCAGATCGCGAGCGCGCCCGCGCGATGCGCCGCGGCGGTCAGCGCGCGCATGTCGTGGCGCCGGCCGCTGCGGTAGTCGACCTCGGTCAGCATCACCACGGCTGTATCCGCGTCGATAGCCCCGGCCACCTCCTCCGGCGCGACGAGGCGCAGGTGGTGCCCGGCGCCGAGCAGGCGCGAGAGGCCCTGCGCCATGTAGAGGTCGGTCGGGAAGTTGCCGGTGTCCGAGAGGATCGTCCTGCGGCCGGGGCGCAGGGCGAGCGCCGCGGACAGCACCTTGAAGACGTTGATCGAGGTCGAGTCCGCGACCACGACCTCGCCGGGCCCGGCGCCGACGAGGCGCGCGATCTTGTCGCCCACGCGCCGCGGCAGGCCGATCCAGTCGGCGCGGTTCCAGCTGGTGATGAGGTCCTGGCCCCATTCGCGCCGCACGCAGTCGGCGACGCGCGCGGCGGTGGCGCGGGGCAGGGCGCCCAGCGAATTGCCGTCGAGGTAGACGGCGCCCTCCGGCAGGTCGAAGGCCTCGCGATGGACCGCGAGGGGGTCCGCGCGGTCGAGTGCCTCGCAGGCGGCAAGGTCCGGTGCCATGTCGTCCTTCTCCTTCGTCGCGGCGCGCGCGCACGCCGCTCAGGTTGGGGCGCGGGCGCGGCGCCGCGCAAGCCCCGGAGTTTGTTCCGGTCGCCATGGCTTCTGTCCTAGTCTCGACGCGGGGAGAACGACGCCATGGACCTGAACGACTTCGCTCCGCTCGCCAACGCCGCGGAGCTCGACGCCACGCCGCTCGGCCCGCTGGTCAAGGGCATCCCGCCCGCCGCCGGCGCGCTGCGCCTCGGCGATGTCGGGCGGCAGGGCTGGAACCTGCTGCGCGGCGACCTGCCGCTGCCGGCGGCGGTGATGCATGTCGACAGGCTGCGCGCCAACAGCCGCTGGATGAAGGAGTTCCTGTCGCTCAACGGGCTGGAGATCGCGCCGCACGGCAAGACGACGATGGCGCCGCAGCTCTTCGCGCTGCAGCTGCGCGACGGCGCCTGGGCGATCACGGTCGGCACGATCCACCAGATGGCGGTAGCGCGGCATTTCGGCGCCAGGCGCGTGCTGATGGCCAACCAGCCGATGGGGCGCGTCGCGATCGACGCCTGCTACGCGGCGCTGGAGGCCGATCCCGGCTTCGAGCTCTACCTGCTCGCGGATTCGCCCGAAGGCGTCGAGATGCTCGCCGCCGGCGCGCGTCGAGCGGGCACGGACCGCGCGATCGACGTGCTGCTCGAGGTCGGGTACCCGGGCGGCCGCACGGGCTGCCGCGACGTCGGCAAGGCGATCGCCGTCGCCGAGGCGGTGGCGCGCACGCCGGGACTGCGGCTGGCGGGCATCGAGGCCTTCGAGGGCCTGCTCGCCACGACCGAGGCGGTCGATTCCTTCCTCGAGACCTATGCCGCGGTGGCGGCCGCCGTCGCCGCGCGCGGGCTGTTCCGCCGCGGCGCGCCCGTCGTGCTGACCGCGGGCGGCAGCGCCTTCTTCGACCGCGTCGCGCGGCGCCTCGCGGGCATCGACCTCGGCGGGCCCGTGCTGCGCGTGATCCGCAGTGGCTGCTACATCGCGCACGACTCGATGGGCTACGAGAAGCAGTTCCGCCGCATGAAGGCGGCGGGTGAGGTCGGGCTGCCGCGCCACGACCTCGAGCCCGCGCTCGAGGTCTGGGCCTGGGTGCAGTCGCGGCCCGACGCCACCAAGGCGATCGTCTCGATGGGCCGGCGCGACATCGGCACCGACGCCGGCTGGCCAGTGCCGACGCTCTGGTTCCGCCCCGGCGCGATGCAGCGCCCGGAGCCCGTCGGCGCGGGCCATGCGATCGAGGGCCTCAACGACCAGCACGGCCATCTCGTGCTCCCGGCGTCCAGCCCGCTCGCGGTCGGCGACATGGTCGCCTTCGGCATGGGCCATCCCTGCACCACCTTCGACAAGTGGCAGGCGATGATGCTCGTCGATGGCGGCTACGACGTGGTCGGCGCGGTGCGCACCTTCTTCTGACGGCCGGTCCAGCGGAGGCCGGGCCGCCGATGGCGACCCGGCGCCTCCGTCGTCAGCGCAGCGCGGCGCAGGCGCGCTGGATGCGGGTGCAGGCGTCGCGCAGGACCTCGTCCGAGGTCGCGTAGGAGATGCGGAAATAGGGCGCGAGGCCGAAGGCCGTGCCCTGCACCACCGCGACGCCCTCGGCCTCGAGCAGGTACTCGACGAAGTCCGTGTCGGTCTCGATCGTCTTGCCCTGCGGGGTCTTCCTGCCGATCGTCCCGGCGCAGGACGGGTAGACGTAGAACGCGCCCTCGGGCGTCGGGCAGTGGATGCCCGGCGCCTGGTTGAGCATCGACACGACGAGGTCGCGGCGGCGCTTGAACGCCTCGTTGTTGCGCGGGATGAAGTCCTGCGGGCCGTTCAGCGCCTCGACCGCGGCGGCCTGGCTGATCGAGGACGGGTTCGAGGTCGACTGCGACTGGATCGTCGACATCGCCTTGATCAGCTCGGCGGGGCCGCCGGCATAGCCGATGCGCCAGCCGGTCATGCAATAGGCCTTCGACACGCCGTTGGTCGTCAGCGTGCGGTCGTAGAGCCTCGGCTCGACCTGCGCGGGCGTGCAGAACTTGAAGTCGTCGTAGACGAGGTGCTCGTACATGTCGTCGGTCAGCACCCAGACATGCGGGTGGCGCAGCAGCACGTCGGTCAGCGCCTTCATCTCCGCCCAGGTGTAGCCGGCGCCGGTCGGGTTCGAGGGCGAGTTGAGGATCACCCACTTGGTGCGCGGCGTTATCGCCGCCTCCAGGTCCTCGGGGCGCAGCTTGAAGCCGTTGTTCTGCGGGCAGGCGACGGGCACCGGCGTGCCGTCCGCCAGCGCCACCATGTCCGGGTAGCTCACCCAGTAGGGCGCGGGGATGATGACCTCGTCGCCCTTGTCGAGCGTCGCGACCAGCGCGTTGTAGAGCACCTGCTTGCCGCCGGTGCCGACGATGACCTGGTTCGGCGCGTAGGTCAGGCCGTTCTCGCGCTTGAACTTCGCGATGATCGCCTGCTTGAGCGCCGGCGTGCCGTCGACGGCCGTGTACTTCGTGTCGTCCTCCTGGATCGCGCGGATGCCCGCCTGCTTGACGTTCTCCGGCGTCGGGAAGTCCGGCTCGCCGGCGCCGAGCCCGATCACGTCGCGCCCGGCGGCCTTGAGCTCGCGCGCCTTGTTGGTGACGGCGATGGTCGGGGACGGCTTGATGGCCTTGAGGCGCTCGGCGAGGATTCCCATGGGACGCGGTCCTGGAATTGGGGTGGGGCGGCGCGACCCCCGCCGGGGGCCGCGGCCGGGCACCTTATGCCCCGACGCCCGGACCGGCAATCACGGCGAGAGCGGCTTCTGCCAGAAGCGCGCGTCGCCGAGCGCGGGGTCGAGCGCGTAGGCGCCGAAGCCGATCCGCGCGTAGAGGCGCTTCGCGCCCGCGTTGCCGGAGAGCACCTCGAGCGTGAGCTTGCAGGCCCCGCGCTCGCGCGCGATGCGCTCGACCAGCGCGAGCATCGCTTCCGCGATGCCGCGGCCGCGCTTGCCCGCGACGACGAAGACGTCGTGGATGTTGACCAGCGGCCGGCCCGCGAAGGTGGAGAAGCCCTCGAGGCAGATCGCGAGGCCCGCCGGCTCGTCGCCGTCGAAGGCGAGCACGGCGAAGGCATGGGGCCGCGCGGCAAGGCCCGGCACGAGGTTGGCGCGCGCATGGTCGGCGAGCGGCGCGCCGCCGCCGGCCGGGTCGAGTGCATAGGCCTCCAGCAGCGCCACCAGCGCGCGCCCATGCGCCTCGTCGGCGAAGTCGGCACGCAGGACGCGCGCAGCGGCACGCGGGGCGCTCACGACGCCTCCACCAGGCGCAGCAGCGACTCGACCGGGCGGATGTCGGCGAAGACCTGCGCGACGGCGAGCAGCCCCGCGCCATGCGCCTCGGCGCTGCCCGCGGTCACGGCGTCGTGGGGCATGAAGACGCGGAAGTCGCGCATCATCGCGTCGCGCGCCGTCGACTCGCAGCAGATGTTGGTGGCGACGCCGGCGACCACGACCGTGTCGATGCCGCGCGCGCGCAGCAGCGCCTCCGGGTCCTCCGGGTTGCGGGTGAAGGCGCTGAACCTGTACTTGCGCAGCCGCAGGTCGCCGTCGCGCACGTCCAGCGCGGGGTCGAGGGCGTGGAGCGGCGCGCCCGGCGCCAGCGTGCGCAGCGAGGCCGCGCGCCGCTCCGGCCGGATGAAGTTCGCGTAGAAGGTCTGCCAGTGCAGCGGCGAGCCGGGTGGCGCGTTGGAGTGCTGGATCCAGGCGACGAGGCCGCCCCGCGCGCGCAGCGCCGCCGCCAGCGCGTTGATGCCCGGCACGATCGCCGCCGCGTCGGGGACGTGCATCGGCCCCTCCGCGCTGGTCCAGGCGAGCTGCATGTCGACGACCAGCAGGGCGCAGCGCGCAGGGTCGATCGCGTCGAAGACCTCGAGCCGCCCGCGGCGCGCGCGGGCGTTCTCGAGGACGATGTCGGGCAGGGGCCATGGCATGGGGCGAGCATAGCCGAGCGGCATGCGCGCGCGACTCGCATCGGCGCGGCGGAGATGCATATTGGGGCCATGACCGCCCGCCAGTCCCATCCCGTGCCCGAGGCGATGATCAACCCGGCCGCGCCCCCGCCGCTGGCGCTGGAGCGCGACGGCCCCGCCGCGCCGCTCAGGATCGTCTCCTCCTACGTGCCGGCGGGCGACCAGCCGCAGGCGATCGCCGAGCTCACGGCCGGGCTGGCCGCGGGCGAGCGCGACCAGGTGCTGCTGGGCGTCACCGGCTCGGGCAAGACCTTCACCATGGCGCATGTCGTCCAGAACCTGCAGCGCCCCGCCCTCATCCTCGCGCCGAACAAGACGCTGGCCGCGCAGCTCTACGGCGAGATGAAGTCGTTCTTCCCGGACAACGCGGTCGAGTACTTCGTCAGCTACTACGACTACTACCAGCCCGAGGCCTACGTGCCGCGGACGGACACCTACATCGAGAAGGAATCCTCGATCAACGAGCAGATCGACCGCATGCGTCACTCCGCGACGCGCGCGCTGCTCGAGCGGCGCGACGTCGTGATCGTCGCCTCGGTCTCCTGCATCTACGGCATCGGCTCGGTCGAGGCCTACTCGGCGATGGTGGTCGACCTCGAGGCCGGGCAGTCGATCGAGCGCAACGAGCTGCTGCGCCAGCTCGTGCGCCTGCAGTACCGGCGCAACGACGCGAACTTCGCGCGCGGCGCCTTCCGCGTGCGCGGCGACTCGGTCGAGGTCTTCCCCGCGCATTGCGAGGACCGCGCCTGGCGCCTGTCGCTGTTCGGCGACGAGATCGAATCGATCCACGAGTTCGATCCGCTGACGGGGGAGAGGCACGCCGCGCTCCCCAGGGCGCGGCTCTACGCCAACTCGCACTACGTGCTGCCGCAGCCGACGCTCGACCAGGCGATGGAGCAGATCAAGCGCGACCTCAAGGCGAGGCTCGTGGAGCTGCGCGACGCCGGCAAGCTCCTCGAGGCGCAGCGGCTGGAGCAGCGCACGCAGTTCGACCTCGAGATGATGGCGGCGACGGGCTCCTGCGCGGGGATCGAGAACTACTCGCGCTACTTCACGGGCCGCAAGCCCGGCGAGCCGCCGCCGACGCTGTTCGAGTACCTGCCGCGGGACGCGGTCCTGATCGTCGACGAGAGCCATGTCACGATCCCGCAGATCGGCGGCATGTATCGCGGCGACCTCGTGCGCAAGTCGACGCTCTCCGAATACGGGTTCCGCCTGCCCTCCTGCGCCGACAACCGCCCGCTGAAGTTCGAGGAATGGGACGCGATGCGCCCGCAGACGGTCTGCGTCTCCGCGACGCCGGGCCCGTGGGAGCTCGAGCGCACCGGCGGCGTCTTCGTCGAGCAGGTCATCCGCCCGACCGGCCTCATCGACCCGACCTGCGAGATCCGGCCCACGGAGAAGCAGGTCGACGACCTGCTGGCGGAGGTGCGCGCCGTCGCGCTGCGCGGCCAGCGCGCGCTGGTCACCACGCTCACCAAGCGCATGGCCGAGGACCTCACCGAATACATGCACGAGGCCGGCGTGCGCGTGCGCTACATCCATTCCGACGTCGAGACGCTGGAGCGCATCGAGATCATCCGCGACTTGCGCCTCGGCGCCTTCGACGTGCTCGTGGGCATCAACCTGCTGCGCGAGGGCCTCGACATCCCCGAATGCGCGCTGGTCGCCATCCTCGACGCCGACAAGGAGGGCTACCTGCGCTCGCGCACCTCGCTGGTGCAGACGATCGGCCGCGCCGCGCGCAACGTCGACGGGCGCGTGATCCTCTACGCCGACACGATGACCGCTTCGCTCAAGGCGGCGCTCGAGGAGACCGATCGCCGGCGGCGCAAGCAGGTGGAGTGGAACGAGGCCCATGGCATCACGCCGGAGAGCGTGCGCAAGGGCATCGGCGACATCCTCGGATCGGTCTACGAGCGCGACCACGTGCTGGTCGGGACGGGCATCGACGAGAAGCAGCACGCGGTGGGCCACAACCTGCGCGCCGTGGTCGCCGCGCTGGAGGAGAAGATGAAGTCCGCCGCCGCCGACCTCGAGTTCGAGGAGGCCGCGCGGCTGCGCGACGAGATCAGGCGGCTCGAGGCGATCGAGCTCGAGATGCCGGCGGGCGCCGCCGGGCCGGGCGTCGCCGAGGCGCGCGCCGCCGGCGGCTACGCGGCGAAGTCGGCCGGCAAGCCCGTCGCGCGCTCCACCGGCGGCGCCGTCAACTCCAGGAAGGGCCGCGCGCGCCGGCCGCAATGGAAGCGGTGACGAGGCGCCATTCCTCGATCGTCGTCCTCACCGGCGCGGGGATCAGCCGCGAATCCGGGCTCGCGACCTTCCGCGACCCGGACGGGATCTGGGCGCGGGTGCGGGTGGAGGACGTCGCGACGCCCGGTGCCTTCGCGCGCGACCCGGCGCGCGTCCACGCGTTCTACAACGCGCGGCGCGCGCAGCTGCGCGACCCCGCGGTCGCGCCGAACGCCGCCCATCTCGCGCTGGCGCGCTTCGAGCGCGCCTGGCCGGGCGGGTTCCTGCTCGTCACGCAGAACGTCGACGACCTGCATGCGCGCGCGGGCTCGCGCCGCCTCGTCCACATGCATGGCGAGCTCGGCAAGGCGCGGTGCGGCCATTGCGGCCATGTCGCGCCCTGGCAGGAGGACCTCTCGGCCACGACGGCCTGCCCCTCCTGCGGTCGGGCCGGCGGCATGCGGCCGCATGTCGTGTGGTTCGGCGAGATGCCGCTCGCAATGGACGAGATCGGCGCGGCGCTCGATGGCTGCGACCTCTTCGTCGCGATCGGCACCAGCGGCCAGGTGCATCCGGCCGCGGGCTTCGTCGCCGAGGTCGCCGGCCGCGCGCGCACGGTGGAGCTCAACCTCGAGCCTGGCGCCATGTCGCGTGCCTTCGACGAGCGCATCGAGGGCCCCGCGAGCGAGACCGTGCCCGCCTTCATCGAGGCGCTGCTGCGCGACGCCGGCTGAGCCGCGCGCCCGGCGGCGGGCGCTGTCGAGCGCGGCGGCGGGCAGCAGCGCGAGCAGCGCGGGAGGCTCGGGCACGGGGAGCGCGAAGGCGAAGCGCGCGAGCAGCGCGTCGTGGTCGCTCGCACGCTCCGAGGCCAGGAACTCCGCGTTGGCGTGGACGATGTCAAGGGACGCGTCGCCGCGCAGCACATCGTTCACGAGGACATGGTCGAGGTCCTGCGCCACGCCCTCGAAGACGTAGGAATAGCGCTCCTCGGGCGGCAGCGTCAGCGCGAGGTCCGCGAGCCCTGCCTCGGCGCGCAGCGCGAGCGTCGCGGACTCGCCCCCGTCGTTGAAGTCCCCGAGCACGGCGATGCCCGCCTCCGGATCCGCCTCCGCGAGGCGGCGCACGAAATCCGCGAGCACGCGCGCCTGGGCGAGGCGCTGTGCGTCGCCGGGCGCGGCGGGGACTGGTAGCACCCGAAATCCGGCTGGTCCTCCGACTTGGACTTCAGGTGCGCGGCGACGAGCACGATGCGCTGTCCCGCGACATCGAATTCCGCGGCGAGCGGCTTGCGGCTCCCGTCGCTGCCATCCGGCGCCGACCCCCAGGCTGGGTCGAGCGGCGCGACGCGCCCGGGATTGGCATCGAGGCTTCCATCAGCGCGCAACCCGACCGCGGCATCCGCCGCGCCGCCGGGACGCGGCACGAAGCCGACCCGCGCCGGGTCGTAGAGGAAGGCGACGCGGATATTGCCGCCCGGGGCGCCGCCATCGGCGCCGTCCGCGGGATCGACCTGCGCCACCGCGTAGCGCGGGCCGCCCGCGGCGACGATCGCCGCGCGCAGCCGGTCATAGGTCCGCGCGGCGGAGACCGTGCCGCTGTCCACCGTCCCGTCGGAATCCTGGGTCTCGGAGAGCGCGAGGATCTCCGGCGCGCGCAGGGCGCCGGCGACCTGGCGCGCGATCGCTTCGAACTTCGCCGAGCGCGAGGTGCCGGCGAGGTTCTGGACGTTGAAGGCGGCGATCGAGACCTCGCCCGGCCGCGCCGGCGCCGCGACCTCGGGCGCGAGCCCTCCGGGCTCGAACGCGGGCGGCGCGGTGAGCAGCAGGCGCCAGGCGGCGAAGGCGTAGTCGACCACGCCCTACACGTCGCCGAGCCGGTCGCCGACCCGCGCGCGTGGCATCGAAGCCGATCCGATCAGCGCGTCGTCGGCGACGAGGCGCCCGGCCGGCCCGCCACCGGGGCCCGCCACCATCGCGCCGCGCGCGCTGCGCAAGCCCGAGCCGGCGCCGAGGTCGGGCAGGATCGTGATCTCGCCGAAGGAATTGCGCGGCCCGATCGCGACCGCCCCGGCGGCCCGCACGCGCATGCCCTCCAGCGTCTCGTCGAAGTCGGTCGCGTTGGCCGCGGGATCGAAGCGGTGCGCCGGCCCCTCGACGCTGCCGCCGATATCCGGCGCGATGCGCGCGGGCGGCGCGCGGTCGGCGGCGCCGATGGTCGTCGGCGCCGGCAGGGGGACGCCGCGCGCCACGACCGCGATCGCAGCCTGCGCCACCTGCGTGACCGAGAGGCTGTTGCCTCCGCCGCGATGCTCGACGACGAGGCCCGAGACGCGCGCCGCGTCGCCCGGGGCGACGCCCGGCGTCGTGGACCCGGTGGCGACGAAGATCGCATCCGAGGTCCAGGGGTCGCCGTCGCCGCCCGGCCGCGCGTCCTGCAGGAAGAAGCCGCGGCGCGCACCGGAGGAGAGAACGGCCGTCACCACCCCTTCGACGCCATCGACGCGCTCGCCCAGCAGGGGCGAGACATGGCCGCGTCCCTGGACCTGCTGGATCGTCTCGGCGGCAAGGCCGCCGCCGGCGAGCAGGAGGATGGGGAGGAGAAGGCGGGCGAGGATCATCGGGCTCACGTCGCGACCGGAGGACGAGCCATCCTCGCGCCGATCCATCCTGGCCGCGCGCCTGCATCCGGACTAGGCCGCGCTGGCTGGAGGAACCTCCTGCCCCTACCATCGGACGATGGACGCGAATCGCATCTACCATGTGTGCCGCGCCGACGAATGGCGCGCGGCCAGGGCCGCGGGCAGCCATGCCGGCTCGTCGCAGGACCTCGCCGATGGCTTCATCCACTGCTCCGACGCCTCGCAGGTCGTCGCCAGCATGGCGAAGCACCGCGCGGGCCAGGACGGGCTCGTGATCCTCGAGATCGACGCGGCCGCGCTCGGCGCGACGCTGCGCTGGGAGGCGTCGCGCGGCGGCGCCCTCTTCCCGCACATCCACGGCGTGCTGCCGGTCGCGGCGGTGCTGCGCAGCGCGGCGCTTCCGCTCGCCGCCGACGGGCGCCATCTCTTCCCCTGGGGGCTCGGCGCGCCATGAGCATCGGTTCCATCGCGATGCGCGCGCTGCGCTGCCTCGACGCCGAGGACGCGCATCGCGCCGCCATCCTGGCGCTGCGCGCCGCGGCGCCGGTGTTGCGCGGGGGCGGCGACGATCCCGTGCTCGCGACGCGGCTCTGGGGCCTCGACTTCCCCAACCCCGTCGGCCTCGCCGCGGGCTTCGACAAGCACGCGGAGGCCCCCGACGCGCTGCTCGGCCTCGGCTTCGGCAGCGTCGAGATCGGGTCGGTGACGCCGCGCCCGCAGCCCGGCAACCCGCGCCCGCGCGTCTTCCGGCTTCCCGAGGACAGCGCGGTCATCAACCGCTATGGCTTCAACAGCGAGGGCATCGACGCGGTCGCCGCGCGGCTGGCGCGGCGCGCGCGGCGCGGCGTGCTCGGCGTCAACCTCGGCAAGAACAAGGAGACCGTCGACGACGCCGACGACTATGCGCGCGGCGCGGCGGCGCTGGCGCGCTTCGCCGACTACATGGTCGTCAACGTCTCCTCGCCCAACACGCCCGGCCTGCGCGCGCTGCAGGACCGCGCGGCGCTCGACGGGCTTCTCGCGCGCGTGCAGGAGGCGATGGGCGCTGGCGCGCCGCCGCTGCTCGTGAAGATCGCGCCCGACATGGCGCGCGAGGACCTCGCCGACATCGCCGAGGTCGCGCTCGCGCGCGGGCTCGCGGGCATCATCGTCTCCAACACCACGATCGCGCGGCCGCCCGGGCTGCGCGGCGCGGCGCGCGGCGAGGCGGGCGGCCTCTCCGGCCGGCCTCTGCTCGGGCCATCGACCGAGGTGCTGCGCGAGATGCGTCGCCTGACCGGCGGGCGCATCGCGCTGGTCGGGGTCGGCGGGATCGCCTCCGGCGCCGACGCCTACGCGAAGATCCGCGCCGGCGCGTCGCTGGTGCAGCTCTACACCGCGCTGGTCTACGAGGGGCCGGGCCTGGTCGCGCGCATCCGGCGCGAACTCGCCGCGCTGCTGCGCCGCGACGGCTTCGCCTCGGTCGCGCAGGCGGTCGGTGCCGACGCCTGACGCCGGGCCCGCGCGCAGCGGCGCGCGGCCTCAGACCGAGGTGAGGTAGAGCTCGCTCGCCTCGCGCGTCACCGGGCCAGGCCTGCCGTCGCCCACCTGCCTTCCGTCGATCCGCGTGACCGGCGTGACGCCGCCCAGCGTGCCGGTGACGAAGGCTTCGTCGGCCGAGTAGACCTGCGCGAGGGTGAAGTCGCATTCGCGCGCGACATGGCCCGCCGCGCGCCACGCCGAGACGACGCTCGCCTGCGTGATGCCCTTGAAGCTGAAGGCGCCGGTCGAGGTCCAGATCTCGCGGCCGCGCACGATGAAGAAGTTCGTGGAGTTGCAGCTCGCCACGAAGCCGCGGGGGTCGAGCATCAGCGCCTCGTCGGCGCCCGCCGCGATCGCCTGGATCAGCGCCTGGATCAGGTTGAGGCGGCTATGCGAGTTGAGCCGCAGGTCGAAGGCGTCCGGGCCCGTGGTGCGGAAGGTCGAGGTGAAGAGCGCGTAGCCGCGCGCCTTGGCCTCGGGCACGGGGGTCTTGTACTCCGCGACGATCACGATCGTCGCCGGCC